>JAEEGI010002955.1_pt1 | contig 41052 bp, 28 predicted proteins | sample 8958751 | NCBI WGS metagenome assembly JAEEGI01 (sample SAMN16246545, study PRJNA631951) | gut metagenome | biome: gut microbiome; feature: rumen; material: KS-attached | host: Bos | place: Iran: Karaj | collected 2018-10 | reverse complement strand
AAGCACTGGATAAAGAACAGTTACGTTCTGATATCCCCGAGTTCCGTGCCGGCGACACCGTTAAAGTTTATGTTAAGGTTGTTGAAGGTACACGTGAACGCGTACAGTTATTTGAAGGCGTTGTAATCTCCCGGAGTGGTTCCGGTGTCCGTGAAATGTTCACCGTCCGCCGTATCTCCTACGGTGTAGGCGTAGAAAGAACGTTCCCGGTACACAGCCCGCGTCTGGAAAAGATCGTAGTAGCGCGTAAGGGTGTTGTTCGCAGAGCGAAACTGTACTATCTGCGTAACCTTACCGGTAAAGCTGCTCGTATCCGTGAACGCCGCTAATCTGGTGCATAAAGGGGGCTGCAAAGGCAGTCCTCTTTTTTGTTAGCTGAAGATACAGATTTGCATATTGAGAGGGGTAAACTGTATGAGCGATAAATCCGGAGGATCCTTTCAGGATTCGCTGAATGACTGGCTCGTGTCTATCATCGTCGCGGTAGCGCTGGCCTTTTGTATCCGAACTTTTATTTTTGAGCCTTATAAAGTGGAAGGCACTTCCATGTATCCGACGCTGTTCAACCAGGAACGGCTGATTGTAAACAAATTCGGGTACTTTCTGGATGATCCGAAGCGGAACGAAATCGTCGTCTTCCGTTATCCGAAAGACGAGAGCCGTGATTTTATCAAACGTGTCATCGCGGTAGGTGGCGACACGGTGGAAATGCGTGACGGCGCTGTGCTGATCAACGGGAAGAAGATTGATGAGCCCTACACCTGGAAGGAAGATCCGAAAGGTCTGAACCATTCCAATTACCGCAAGAGCCTGGTACCCAAGGATCACATTTTCGTGCTGGGCGACAACCGCAACAATTCGGAAGACAGCCGCTTCGCTGATGTGGACTTTGTGCCGCTGCGTCTGGTAAAAGGCAAGGCTGCCATTGTGTTCTGGCCTTTTGAAAGGTTCCGTAAACTGCCGTGAGGTCGTTATGGATGTAAGGGATTTTAAGATTCAATGGTTCCCGGGGCATATGACCAAAGCCCGGCGGATGATGGAGGGACAGCTGCGCCTGGTGGACGTGGTCGTGGAGCTGCTGGATGCCCGTATTCCCGGTTCCAGCATCAACCCCATGCTGCGAAAGATGGCTGGGAACAAGCCTCGTGTCATTGCGCTGAACAAAATGGATATGGCCGATCCGGTCAAGACCGAAGCCTGGCTGCAGAAGCTGAAACAGGGTGGCGTTCCGGTCTGTTCCATTGACTGCCACACAGGCAAAGGCGTCAAGCAGATGATCAGTCTGGTGAAGGAAGCCGCAAGACCCATTACGGAGAAATGGCTGAAAAAAGGCGTGAAGAACCGTGACATCCGGCTCATGATCGTGGGCGTGCCCAATGTAGGGAAATCCACGCTGATCAACCGGCTGGCGGGGCAGGTGAAAGCCGTCGCTTCCGACCGTCCCGGCGTAACGAAACAAAAGCAGTGGGTAAACATTGCCAGGGGATTACAGCTGTTGGACACCCCCGGTGTGTTGTGGCCTAAATTTGAGGATCCGGAAACAGGACTGCATCTGGCCCTGACCGGAGCGGTAAAAGATGACATCTATGACCGCAGGGACGCGCTGGTCCTGCTGCTTCAGGAACTGCTGAAGAAATATCCGCAGCAGCTGGCTATGTTTTACCATATCACACTGGACCCGGAAGATACGGCGGAAACCGTTATGGAAAAAATCGGCGCCGCCCGGGGTTGTGTGAAAGCCGGCGGAGTTCTGGACATGAACAAAGTGGAGCAGATGGTCCTTTATGAATTTAAAACCGCGAAGATGGGACGCTTCACCTTGGACGAACCAGTGTAAACGTTACCTGCAGCAGATAATAACCTGCACGAACCAAATAAAAACTGCCGGCTTATCGCCGGCTTTTTTATTGGCGGGAATGAGGTTGCCAAAAAGGCAGGGCGGGCGGTACAATTTAAACAGAAAGTATTTCTTACCTGAAAAAGAAACAGGATGAAGCAACGCAGGCAGGTTTCATCCGGGGAGGAAAAGCATATGAAATTAGCAGAAATCAAAACCATATTAGCCGGGAATCCGACAGAAGAGCAGCTGGCTGACCTGAAAAAGGACGAACGCGCCGGCGTGCAGAAACTGCTGGCGGCGTATGATAAAAAACGGGAAAAGGAAAAGCAGGAACGCCAGCGTTTTGCCAACATGCTTAAGTATGAAAATGAATATATGGCATTGCCCGGCATCCAATATATAGTGGGCGTGGACGAAGCAGGCCGGGGCCCGCTGGCAGGCCCGCTGGTCATCGCGGGGGTCATTTTGCCGGAGGACGTGTTTATCGCCGGGCTGAACGACAGCAAAAAGCTCAGTGAAGCAAAACGGGAAGCGCTGTACCCGGAGATTCTGGAGAAAGCGGTTGCCGTGCTGGTCAATGTTGTCAGTATTTCCAATATTGATAAGGAGAATATTTACCACGCAACACAGGAAGGCATGGAGCAGATCCTGCGCCAGATCCGGGTGCGTCCCCAGGTGGCACTGGTGGATGCTATGCATCCTCGTGTGGAAGGCATTGAAACCGTTCCCATCATCCACGGCGATGCCCTGAGCGCTTCTATTGCCGCGGCTTCCGTTGTGGCAAAGGTAACCCGTGACCGGCTCATGCAGGAGCTGGCTTTGGTTTATCCCCAATACGGACTGGCACAGAACAAAGGGTACGGCAGTCAGCTGCACATGGACGCAATCCGGCAGTTCGGCGCCACGAAGATTCACCGCCGCAGCTACGAACCGGTCCGCAGCATGAACCTTCCGCCTGTGGAAGAGCGGGACAATTATCTGTTCGAGCCGGTAAACGGTAAGGAAGACGCTGGTTTGCTGGCGTTGTTGGAAGATTTGGAGGCGTGAATTATTTTAACCAAAAAGGAAATCGGTAAACGGGGTGAAGAGATTGCTGCAGAATTTCTGGAACGGAAAGGTCTGCAAATTGTAGGGAGGAATTATCACAGCCGCTGGGGGGAACTGGACCTGGTTGCGGTAAAACCTGCTCCGGATGATTTCGAGAGTGAAATGTATTTTGATAAAACGGCGCAGGAGAGGAAACCTGATGCGATGACGCTGCGAAGCGACTGTGTGCATTTTGTGGAAGTGAAAACCAGAACCGGAACGGGCTATGGCACTCCCGGTGCAGCGGTCACCTGTACAAAACAGCAGAAGTTACGCAAAACAGCACTGATCTGGCTGCAGGAGCAGGAACAGTATTATTCTGATCTCTGCTTTGACGTAGTTGAAGTGTGGGTCGTTGGTAAAACGGCGAAAATCCGTTGGCTGCAACGTTGTTTTTGAAAAGGAGAGTGATGGTATTTGTACGCAAGAGTGTCAGGTGAGACGCCGGTTGGATTAAACGGCGCGGGAGTGGTTGTGGAGGTGGATATTGAACGGGGTCTGCCCGCTTTTGAAATCGTGGGGCTGCCGGACATGGCGATTCGGGAATCCAGGGAACGGGTGCGGACGGCGCTGAAGAATTCCGGCTTTCCTTTTCCGCAGAACCGGATTACAGTGAATCTGGCGCCGGCCAATTTACGGAAGGACGGCAGCGGGCTGGACCTGCCCATTGCCGTCGGGATCCTGGTTTCTCTCGGAGTGCTGCCTCAGGAAAAAGTTCGTGATAAGGTGTTTATTGGGGAACTTTCCCTTGAGGGAGCAATCAGGGAAGTAAACGGCGTCCTGCCCATGGTGCTGGACGCTCGTTGCCAGCACGTGCCGGAGATTTTTATTCCGCAGGGAAACGGGGAAGAAGGGCGGTTGGTGGATGATATTGCAATCTATACGCCAGTACATTTGAAACAGCTGGTGACCCATCTGCTGCGCCCCTGTCTGGAACCGCTGCAACATAAGGAACCGGATTTTTCAGAACCGGAGAACGGCGACATTGATTTTTCTGATGTTCACGGACAGAGAGTGGTGAAGCGGGCATTGGAAATTGCGGCGGCAGGCGGCCATAATGTCTTGCTGACTGGTTCTCCCGGCAGCGGAAAGACCATGCTGGCCCGGAGGCTGCCTACGATTTTGCCTCCCATGACCAGGGAAGAGGCGCTGGAAGTTACGAAGATATACAGCATTGCAGGCCTGTTGAATAACAAATCGAACCTGATTAACCGACGTCCGTTCCGCTGTCCCCACCACACGGTTACCTTAAGCGCGCTGATTGGCGGCGGCTCGGTTCCTGTTCCTGGAGAGGTGACGCTGAGTCATAACGGCGTGCTGTTCCTGGATGAATTCCCGGAGTTTTCCAAGGCTGTGCTGGAGGTGTTGCGCCAGCCGCTGGAAGATCACGTTGTAACAATTAACCGGGTACATGGTTCTTATATTTTTCCAGCCTCGTTCCTTTTGTGCTGTGCCCGGAACCCTTGTCCCTGTGGATTTTTTGGTGACGAGACGAAAGAATGTGTCTGCCGTCCCTTTGAGATTGAACGGTATCAGCGAAAGATTTCCGGTCCTTTGTCCGACCGTATTGATCTTCAGGTGCATGTACCCCGGGTGAAATATGAAGACCTTCAGGCAACAGAGACTGAAGAAACGTCAGCGCAGATTCGTGAGCGTGTCTGTGCAGCCCGTAATATTCAACTGAAGCGCTTAAAACGGTATGGTGTTTTCTGTAATGCCGGAATGAATCACCGGCAGGTGGAAAGGTTCTGTAAACTGGATGCGGCCTGTAACACGTTGATGGAAAGTGCTTTCTGCAAGCTGGGGCTCAGCGCCCGCAGCTACGACCGGATTCTGAAAGTCGCCCGCACCATTGCGGACCTGGCAGGCAGTGACGAAATCCAACCGGAACATATTGCGGAGGCGATTCAGTTTCGGACACAGGTGAATCAGTAACTTATATCGATGTCGTATTATAGAACCCCTGTCTATCGCATTTTAGCGGTGGGCAGGGGTATTTTTATTGAGTTTGAGAAAATTCAGTGATATAATAAAAACTAAAGTGGGAAATTGTATCTTTTTAATTTTAAATATATTGTGGTCTTCACAAGAAAAAGGAGTAGTTTCATGGCTAAAAGGACCAGCGCTAAAAGCAAAAGCACGTTGGCAGGAACAAATGCGGCGGATGTATTAACTGTAAAACACAGCCAAGTTACTGTAAAGGCAGGTAAGGGTAATGACAAGATAAATGTAAACAACGGATCCAGCCATAAGATTTATGGAGAGACCGGCAATGACACGATTATTGTTGCCGCGAAGGCAGGATCCAGCTCGAAAGTTTACGGTGATGACGCAAAGAACAAACTGACCGGCAGAGATACGTTTACGATTAACGGCGGGAAGAAGAACTATTTTTATGGCGGTAAGGGCGTGGACACGTTCAATGTGAACGGTGGTTCCACTAACTATATTTATGGCGGTGCGGGCAATGATGTGATCGTGATTGGCAAGACCAGCACCGGGACCGTTGTTGTAAAAGACTTCAGCGTTAAAAGTGGAAACAAGGACACCGTTAAAGTAACTGGCGGTGCAGTAAAGAGCATTGCTGTTTCCGGTAAAAACATGATTGCCAAAGGCGGTAAGAGCGCTTCTGTAACATTGCAAAACGCAAAGAGCAAAACCTTTACCGTTACCGATACTTTGGGGAATTATACTGTTGCCGGGGCCAATATCAAATTAGCATTAGGCAAAAACTATAAAGGAACACTGAATACGGCGTCTTTCATTACTACTGTAGATGGGAGAAGCGATGCCAACGCGTTTACAATAAATGGCAATGCAAAGAACAACACAATTTATGGCGGCGCTGGTAATAACACCCTGAATGGCGGTGCAGGGAATGACACCTTGACCGGTGGTGCGGGCAAGGATGTGTTTAAGTATGCCAACGGACAGGGTAAAGATACCATTAGAGATTATGCGGCAGGCCAGGATACGCTTCAGATAACCGGCGGATCCATCAGCAAGGCGGCACTGGCGAACAGCAATAAAGATTTAGTATTCACTGTTGGCAATGGCAGCATCACGCTGAAAAATGCTGCGGCAAAGGCAATCAGCCTGAAAGACAGCCGTGGTAATTATACTGCATCGAGTACAACGATTACGCTGGGCAGTAATTTTAATGGAACGATGGATTCGGCAAAATATCTCAGTACGGTAACAACTATTAATGGGAAGTCTTCTGCCAATACAGTTACGTTAAAAGGCAACGCCAAAGCCAACACGATTTATGGAGGTTCCGGCGCCAATACGATTTATGGCTACGCCGGTGATGATAAGTTATACGGATATGGCGGGAATGATGCTCTGGACGGCGGTGCGGGTAATGACACGCTGAATGGGGGCATTGGCAACGATACTTTAACCAGCGGAGCCGGTAATGACACGCTGAATGGAGGGACCGGTTCGGATACTTATGTTATTTCTTCCGCGTTTTCAAGCGATACCATGATTTCCATCAACCAGACCGAATTCACCGCAGGAGATGCGGATGTACTGTACCTGCAGACCCTGAATCATAATGCTGTGAGTTATTCTCTGGCAGAAGGAACTCTCACTATAACTGACAATAATACCGGCGGCAGGGTGATTGTAGCCGGCTGGGATGTGAATCCTTTAACGTCCATACAATTTGCGGATAATAAAAGTATATCGTCTGAAATGGTCAATGAAATCATAAGCGGCGTATCCTATGTTATTCCCATCAGCGAAGACGGTATCTACACAAGCGAGCACGTGAGAAACACCTTTGCTTTCAGCGGCAGCGGATGGTCTGTTGCGATTCAGGGCGCTGGCAGCTATGACACTCTGGATTTCAGCAGTTACAGAGACGGAAGATATGTTTTTTCAAGCAACTACAAAGCCTTTGACACCTTATATCTTACCTTTTCCCAATTCGATGAGGATGGAAGCACAACAGATGTTGGAACTGTATATTTAATGGATTATTTTGCTGCGGAAGAAAAACCGGGTAAAGTGCTCTTATATGACAATGCCGTCGGGGAAGTCCGCAGTTACAGCATGCTGGCAGATTCGAACGGCGGTGCCGGGGATGATCTGATTTTTAAAAATACGGAGGACAATGATCTGGCCAACGTGTTGAACAGCGGAGCCGGGGATGACGTGATATATGGAAGCAGAGGCAGTGATACCTTAAACGGCGGCACCGGTAATGATACGTTATATGGCGGCACCGGCAATGACACGTTGAACGGCGGAGCCGGAGATGATTTGTTATACGGCCAGGACGGTAATAACACCTTAAACGGTGACGCCGGTAATGATATTTTGTACGGCGGCGACGGCAATGGCACATTGAACGGCGGTGCCGGAGATGATATCCTGTATGGCGGGGAATACCCGGACACCTTTATTTACGTTGCCGGAGAGGGCAACGATATCATTAAGAATTTTAATAATAATGGTCAGCCTGATACGTTGCAAATTACCAACGGTTTCATAAAAAAAGCCGAGTTCGTGGGCAATGACGCGGTTTTCACAACCGATTCCGGCAGCGTGACTCTGGAAGGTGCGAAGGGGCAGACTATAAATATTATAGATGGCTGTGGAACTCATGTGGTAACGGAAGACACCATTACAGTATATGACGATTATACAGGCAAGATGGACGCTAACGTGTACTTTGATACGGTGAAAACGATTTCCGTGGCAAACCAGGCAAAAGGCGTAACCGTTATCGGCAATGCGCTGGATAACGTCATTAATGGCGGAAACAATGATGACACGCTGTACGGCGGTGCCGGCAATGATACGTTATATGGCGGCAACGGCAATGACACACTCTATGGCAGCGCCGGCAATGATACGCTGAGCGGCGGCAAAGGAAACGATACATTTGTCTTTGATAAAGACTATACAGGCAATAATACAATTAGTGATTTCGAAGTCGGCAAAGACTTTGTACGTTTTGCCGATGATATGCATGTTACCGGCTCTTCCCTTGATACCGGGGCAGGCTATTCAGTTGCATTGGAGCTGAGCACGGACGGAATCGTAAACGTTGCCTCCGCTTACGGAAAAACCATTGCGTTTAAGGATTATAACGATGGAGATTTTGCCGTGGTCATTGGCACTTTTGACAACGACGATCCCCTGACCGGCACTTCCGGTGACGATATCCTGTACGGCCTCAGCGGCGCCGACACCCTTATCGGCAACGCCGGCAACGACACGCTGTACGGCGGATTCGGCAACGATACCTTTGTTTACGGCGCCGGCGAAGGAAACGACGTGATCAAAGACTATACGCAGAACGAAGATACAGTGAAAATCACCAACGGATTTGTTTCGCAAACAAACACTGACGGGGGGAACCTTGTCTTCACAGCCGGTGGCGGCACAGTGACCCTGGAAGGAGCAACCGACAAGACTATATCAATGACAGACACCAACGGCAGCTATACGGTTTCTGCAGAAGCGATTACACTGGGTTCGGATTATTCTGGTGTTCTGGACAGCAACGCATATCTGTCCACGGTGGTTACCATAGATGGAAGCAGCGCCGCAGGCGGCCTGGGCATTACCGGAAACAGCCAGAATAACGTCATCACCGGCGGCGCAGGAAATGATATGCTCACTGGGGGAGCGGGGAAGGATACGTTTGTATATACCGGCGGCGTCGACATTGTGACCGACTACACTGCAGGCCAGGACACTTTGCAGGTTTCCGACGGCTATTTCAGCGGCATGGCTGTGGATAACAATAACAAAGATGTAGTATTTACTGTAGATGGGGGAAGCGTGACCTTGCTGGATGCCGTAAATAAGGAACTCAGCCTGAAAGATAAAAACGGCAGCTTTACTGTATCAGGTTCCGCAATCGCCTTAGGCTCTGACTTTACAGGCAGCCTGGACGCGGATAAATTCTCCGCCGACACAATCTATGTGGGCGATTGCAAAGAATCTGTGTTGACAGGCGGACAGGGCGCTGACAACTTTATCTTTGTTAATCCCACGGGGAACCATATGATTACGGATTATGAGCACGGAACCGATGTGCTGCGTTTTGAGACGGATCTCGTTACCGGCAGCGCCGTGTCCGGCACGGACGTTGTGCTGACCCTTTCCGGCGGGGCTACGGTTACCATTCAGAACCAGGCCGCACATGCCGTAACCTTTACGGACGCAACAAATAGGGAAATCTCTGTGAATCCCAGGATTACACAGCAGAGTGTAATCAAGAGCTTGATGAAAGCTTTGGATGACTATCCTACGGCAATACTTTCGGAGCAGACAGTTCGTGATGCATTAGGTGCAGCTGTTAATTATGCTTCAAACGGTGTCTTTACTACATGGGATTCATTAATTAAACAATTTGTTGGTGATGTCAGAAACTACGGCGGTTCTTCATCAGATATTTTGAATCATAATGTAATTGAGGGGAGTACGCTGGATAACTTCCTGATAAATTACTGCGGTATTAATTTGCATAATGAAGATACGGGTGCGATTAACGGCGCTGATGCAGGAGGTGCTGAAGTCAAAACTGCTGTGAGTATTGTACCGGAAAGCGGAAACATTGGCGATTTGGTACCTGTTACAACAGATACGGCAACGATTAAGGGCCTGACATTTCATTGGGAAGAATCAGTATGTCCAAATTTAGACACAAGTGATGCTGACCCCAAAGTAAATTTTGTCTCATGGTTCGCTAATGAAGGAACCGATAGCGAAAAGCAAACCGCTATCTTAGACAGGATTAACACATGGTGGGCTGAAGAAGGGCTGAATCTTGTTGAAGGATCGTATGGTTTAAGCTTTACCGAAGAGGGTACGACAGTAAATGATATCGATGTTAAGTTTTATAATGATAATAGTGATACGTTAGCCAGTGTAAGATGGGCTAAATATAAAGATGGCCCGCAACAGGGTGAATCAATTGAACTGAGACTGCAAATCAATATGCATCATTTTGAAAATTTTGATTTTGAAGATGTAAACGGCAGATATCCGATTGAAGGTTCAGATGAGTATTTTAATTTAGACCGTATTCTTGCCCATGAACTTACCCATGCTGCCATGGCGGCAAATATTACCGGATTTTCGAATCTTCCCGAATATTTCAAGGAAGGCTCGGCTGAATTAGTTCATGGAATTGACGATTTCAGGGCTTACAGTATTGCTGAACTGGCAAGGACAGTCAAGGCAGATTTTTTGGAACAGTATTTGTTTAACCACGACGTGGTTTTGAGCGAAGAAGACAAGAAATACTATTACTCCGGCGGTTATATGCTCCTTCGTTATTTGGCAAAACAGTCTGCAGATTATTATGACGGTACGCCGTCATCAACCGTAACCGACAGCGGCGCCGGCATATTGAACAAGGCTTCTGTTCAGAATGCTTTGCTGGATTTTGCGGATCCCTTTGTTTCTGATTCATTTAGCGGATTTCGGCAAGATGAATCAAAGAATGAATCGCTCTTTGTCACGGGCAACGTATAATTAGGCAAGACGTAATGACCCCCGATTTATAGTATCGTGGATTCACTTATAGAAGTACATAATTATTAAGAGGTTTTATAAACAGGGTATCAGGTGTTAACACTTGATAGGGAATTTGATAGTTTTTCTATGTTAAAAGTTTTAATAGATGGGAAGACGTATCCATATATGCTTAACTACATAAAAACATGGGTGGTTGTTAAAATGGGGGAGAGCATAAAGAATAACGAGGTTGAGCTTCTTGCATAGTAATACAATACGGCGATAATGGAGTACTGTTAAGCCAGCAATTCCGGTTTATCTCAATAAAGAAAGATAATATCAAACGGGTTTTAGTTAAATGCGTCAGCGTATAACTAAAACGAAAAAATTAAACTTGTAAATTTAAAAAACCGTGAATTTTGATAACAGTTCAGCCCCGTAGAATATAGATTCTACGGGGCTTTTGGCAGGGTGTTACCCGCTTCCTTTGTGTCTCCGAAGTGTAAGTAGGCCCCTTGTCCCTGTGGAGTTTTTGGTGACGAGCCGAAAGAACGTGTCTGCCGTCCCTTTGAAATCGAACGGTATCAGCGAAAAATATCCGGTCCTTTGTCCGACCGTATCGACCTGCAGGTGCATGTGCCCCGGGTTAAATATGAAGACCTGCGGGCAGCGGAGGCGGAAGAAACGTCGGCGCAGATTCGTGGACGTGTCTGTGCGGCCCGCAATATTCAACTGAAACGATTAAAACGGTATGGTGTTTACTCTAAATGAATAATTAAATCAGAGGTGGCTGATAAGGTCACCTCTTTTTTGTGGTATAATAATAAAAAGTTCAGGTCAATGAGATAGTAATATTATATTGGACAGGAGTGTGAAAAATGGAATTTAAGCAAGTAATTAAAAACCGTTATTCCTGCAAAAAATTCAACGGCAGGCAGGTGGAAGATAATAAGCTGAATGCAATTCTGGAAGCGGGGCGGCTGGCTCCGACCGCAAAGAATCTGCAGGAGCAGCATATCTATGTAATCCGTTCCGATGAGGCTCTTGCCAAAATTGACGCGGCAACGCCGTGTCGTTATGGCGCGCCCACCGTGCTTGTCGTCGCCTACAATAAGAACGATGTCTTCACCTATCCGGGCGGCAAGAGTAATTCCGGCGCGGAAGACGCAACGATTGTAGCGACGCATATGATTCTGGCAGCCGCGGACGAAGGGGTAGACAGCTGCTGGCTGAATTTCTTTGATCCGGAAAAACTGGCGGAAGCGCTCGGTCTGCCGGAGAACGAAGAAATCCTGATGCTGATGGACCTGGGATATGCAGCGGAAGGCATTGGGCCGCTTCCCAAGCATACCGACCGGAAAAGCCTGGAACAGACTGTGAGTTTTATATAAAGGCCTTACGTTTAATAAGGATCAAGTATCATGATTACGTTGTCGGGAATTAAGAGATTCTTTGATACGATTGACAGCGGTCATACATGGGAATGTGTTGTTGAAGGAAGCGAAATTGAGGACGTAAAAACAGACCGTGAGGGTTCCGTTATAATTGAAGGTTACGACTTTTCAGAGAAAGCGGTTTATTTTGAGGGGCGCTACCTTCCGTTCTCACAGATAAAAAGTGTACGCAGCCAGCCTTCCGCCATTCGTATCCGAGGAGGCGGTTGCGGCATCGGTCTGCCGGTTTTTAAAATCCGGTTGGATTACGGCGCAGAGCATCCGGTTGTACTGGTTGTGGAAGAAAAAGATAATGTAGACGAAATCATCAACAGGATTTGTAAAGGCAACCGTGATACTACCCTGGAGTATTATGTGGATCCCCACACCGGATTGAGACCGGAAAAAATCTCACCGCCTTTATACTGAGCAATTTCGTTGGGTAACTGTTAAAACCGGGAATTACAGAAGGCGGTCATCACTTTGCCGTTTTTTCTGTTGCTTTACGTAAAGATCAGAGGAGGGATTGCGACATGATTGCCGATAAGGATTGGAAAGCAAAACTGAAACTGCTGGATGACCTTGCGATGCGGTATGAGGTCGCTGTCAAACCTCTGTACGAAGAGGATTATTTGAAAGAGTTCTATGACTTTTATGAAATTAAAAACAGAAGGGCAAAACTGGTTCCGGCGGAGGAAGGTTTTGAGAAAACATTAAAAAATGTAAGCGGCGAGGACAGTTGCGAAGCCGTCGCTGAAAAAACGAAAAGCCTGTTTGGTTTGCCTGTCCGTGTGACCGTCTTTGACAATAATGTAAAGCTGAGGGAGGAATTGGAAGGCCCCGACGGACTATCTCCCTTCTTCTTTGTTTTTGACCTTATGTTCTGCGAATATGGGGAGTACACCCTGTGCTTTATTTCTGGCAGCAATAACTAGTCAGATAGAAGCGGAGCTGACAGACTGCCGGTGGTCTCTGCCGGATGACAGAATGTTCCAAACGTATTCTGGATGACTGTATGTCTTGGTACAGAATGGAGGACCTATGAAAGAAATAACAATAGAAATTGACACAGAATATATTCCGGCTGTTTCGCTGCTGAAGCTGGCTGGCGTTGTGGAAAGCGGCGGTCAGGCCTCTTATGAGGTAGAGCAGGGTCATGTGACCATGGACGGGGTCGTTTTAAAAGAAAAACGCAAAAAGGTAAGACCGGGAAGTACCGTGGTCCTGAATCATGAATACTCGATTTATGTAAAAAAGTAACATGGCTTTCCGGCTGCCCATTGAGGAATAGATTTTCATAAGGGTGGCAGGGAAAGTAAAGGTGAAGCATGAAAACAGTTGACGAATACCTGTCCCACAGCTATTCAATACCGGAAATGCCGTCAGTTCTTCCTTTGCCTGCGGAAACGTTTGTTGCAAGCTGGAAAGAGGCAGAAGGAAAAGAGGCGCTGGACTTTTTGACGGAAATTTCCGGCAGGAACAATAAGATATTTCCTTTGAAAGACAAAGACGCGCTTCGTATTTTTCTAAAAGAAACCCTGGGAGGCCCTATTCCGGTTATTACTACGGAGAATCAAAAGGACTTCCGGAGCGTGGAAGCGTTGCTGAACGGCCGGAATGTTTTATCAGATTTCCCGATTACAGTGAACGCTTTTACTCTGGTGGCTCGGGCAGACAAAATCAACGGCCATCGCGTAATCCTTCTGGGACAAGCGCCCTACAGCAATATTCCGGCCAAACAGCTTGGCCTGGAAGAAGGGGTTTGGTTGGAGCGCTCTTTCCGGCTGCGGCTTGCCCACGAATGTGCTCACTATGAAATGCTGCGGCTGTTTGGAGATATGCAGAACCATGCCCTTGACGAAATTGTGGCGGATGCGGCAGGACAGATTGCGGCCTTTGGTAATTTCAGCGCGGAGCGGCAGCGGCTGTTCTTCGGGCTGGAAAAGGGGACGGGACGCTGTACGGGGAGGCTTTCCTATTACTGCCGGGGCGTGCTTCCCTGGGAAAGGGAGACCGTGTACCGGTCCGTAGACGCGGTTCTGGATGTTCTGGAAGAGCAAATAAGGAGCTTCCTGACGGAGAAGAGGAAGTGCCTGTCCGGAGATAATGGCAAGACATATCCTCTCCGGAATTTGCTGGCAGATAAAGCTATAAAGTACGAATTGCTTTCCGTTCTTTCCGGAACAAGCATCGCGGAAAAGATCGGCAACAGGGGAAAATAAAGCAGGCAATTGGTACTGTTTCTTTTTGTGAGTTTATTTATACTTGGAAGAAGTATATTTTTTGAGAATATCATGTATAATATATAAAGATTTATATGGGGAGGCTTTTCATGAGAACCAGTACATACGAAATATTCTTGCCGCTGATTGGCAGGGACGACAAAGAAATAGCTGGCAAAACGCTTTTGGTGAACGGTTTATACGGCGCAATTGATGTGGTGGACGCGGAGATTGCGGCAAAGATCCGCGAAGAAAATTTTGCGGCAATTCCTTTTGCCATGAGAGAACGGCTGGCCCAGCGCGGTCATATCACCCGGAAGGATGAGGCAGGAGAACTGGCCGACGCGCGGCTGCTCGGCCGCATTTGGAACAAACTGATCGGTCACAGCGGCAGGGGACCGGTAATCCTGCCCACTTACGATTGCAACTTCCGCTGTCCGTACTGCTTCGAACGGCATCGCCTGACACGGGGACAGGAGTGGCTGGGCCATGAAATGAAGCCCGAAATGATAGAGGCGGTCTTTGCCGCGCTTCAGAAGCAGCGGGATCAGGGCTACAAAGTGGGAGACTGCACCCTTTATGGCGGTGAGCCGCTGCTGAAAGAGAATATGGCTACGGTACGGAACATCTGCGAGCATGCGAAAGCCATGGGACTGTCGCTGAGCGCCATTACCAACGGCTACGATTTGGATGCTTACATCGGCATTCTAGAGGAGTTCGGGTTTGAGAGGCTGCAGATTACGGTGGACGGCGTGGGCAGGCTGAATGACCGGCGCCGCCTTCACCGGGATGGCGTGCCTACTTATGACCGAATTCTGCAAAACGTGGCGCTGGCTCTTGAGCACGGCGTTGACATAAGCCTGCGGGTGAACGTGAACGGGGACAACATAGGCGGCGTCAAGGCGCTGATTGACGACCTGGCGGCCCGTGGGCTGCATGAAACCAGCCGGGAGGAAAGAGCGAAGGTTGGGAGGGAACGCCAGGAGGCAGTCAAAGCCGGCAAACCTGTTCCCAAACGAAAGGGACTGTTCTCCTATTATTTTAAGGCGGTATCGGAAGATAAAAGCTCGCCGACGAAGGTTACGGAGAAGCAGGTGCTGGATGCCATTTTAGCGGCGGGTTTTCCCCCTGTTGATGCCATGGAGAGGCAAAGTCAGTATTCCATGCCTCTTCAGGGTTTGATTGCTGCTATGAAGAAAGAAGATTACCCAAGCTTTTCCCCGGCGTACTGCGGCGCGGAACAGGGGATGATTGGTGTCGGCCCCGACGGGCTGATTTATCCATGCTGGGATCTGGTGGCTATGGAAGAGCAGGCCGTGGGCTTTACGGACGTAAAGACGGGCCGCTTCTTCTTCAACTTTGGTAAGGCGAAATGGCGTACCCGTACTGCTGACCTTATGAAACCGTGTCAGACCTGCCCCTACATCTTTATCTGCAGGGGCGGCTGCGCACCGGAAGCGAAACGGGAGCACGGCAGCTATTTCAGTGAAAACTGCGGCGAGACAAAGGAGATTTTCGCCTATGTGGCGCCCCGGATTGTTGGCAGGAAATGGGAGGAAACGGGCGAGGATGAGCTTTCTGTTTCGCTGGCGGGTCCGCTTTCACGGTTCACCGGGGCGGAGCGGGAAACGCTGATGACCACCACCAGCCAGAAGGTTATGTTCGATCTCATCAATGACGCAGGAATTCTTCCTGCAACGACTAACAGAGATAATAATTAAATATGCAGTTAGAATGTTGGACTTTTTAGCTTTTTTCGTATATAATAGTTTCGCAATATAATAAAAGTTGTTTTGGTATTTTTATATTATTTCAGGAGGGGCCATCATGCCGGTTAACGGAAAAGAAATCACAAAAGAAATGATTATGGCAGCCATGAAGTGCAAGAGTGCCGATGAGTTGATTGCTCTGGCCAAAACCGGTGGCATTGAACTGACAAAGGAAGAAGCCGAAGCCTACATGGCGGAACTGGCAGACTTTGAACTGGATGAAAACCAGCTGAAACAAGTGGCCGGCGGCGTCAAGACCTGCTACATGGTTGATGGCTGCTCTTTCAAATGCGGTACTCTGAAAGACTGCTGAGTCGTATTTTGCTTCTTACGCCTGCCTTCACGGCAGGCGTTTTTTCTATCGATAATGCAGGAGGTTTATTATGGGAATGAACCGGGAAGGCGCTGTGGATGTGCTTTTTGTTGCCATGCCCTTCTGCGACGAATATATGCCCTGCCTGACCCTGGCCCTGTTCAAGTCGGTGCTGGCGCGGGCAGGGATTAAGAGCCGTGTGCAACATGAGTATCTCTTTTATGCCAACCGCATCGGCCTGGAAAAATACAGGAGCATCATGCAGGTATGCACCATCGGCTACGGCCATGATTATTTTGCCTGCGAGACGATTTTTGCGGAGGCGGCCCACGGCAAAACCATCTCCTCTTTTGAGGACTACATCCGCTGGATGCAGGGAAAACATCTGCCGGGGAAGGTCTTTGCCGGCGGACAGCGGGAGGAGACCCTGCGCAGCCTGGTCCTGTTTCAGGAAGCTCACGCTATGGCAGACGCCTGGCTGGAAGAAGCCTGTGCCCGTATCATGGCACAGAGGCCGAAGATCGTAGCTTTTATATCCATGTTCCAGCAGCACAATGCCATGATCGCCCTGGCCCGGCGGCTGAAAAAAGAAAAGGACGCTCCCCTGATTTTAGCGGGCGGCGCCAACTGCGAAGAGGACGCGGGAGCGGCGCTGGCGGAACACATCGAAGCCTTTGATTACGTTTTTACTGGCGAGGCGGATGAAATCATCGCGCCAGTATGCACACGGCTGTTGCGGGACGGCACTGTGCCTGATAGTGAGCTGCCTCCCGGCGTGGTATCCCGCACCAGACAGAAGTGTGCTCCGGCGAGTGTCACGCAAAACCTGGACGCATTGCCGCTGCCGGATTTCAGTGATTACTTCCGGGAGAGAGACGCGCTGCTGCCTCAGCACAAGGGACAGTATATTGTCACGACGGAAGGTTCCCGGGGCTGCTGGTGGGCGGCCCGGCATCCCTGTCGATTCTGTGGGTTGAATGGAAGCACTGCCCATCTGTACCGGGCAAAGACCACGGCCCGTTTTGCGGATGAACTGGCGGAACTGGCCGGCCGTTACCCCGGCGCCCAATGTTATTTTACTGACAATATCCTGAGCCTTGCCCACCAGAAAAAACTGCCCGCTGCTCTGCTGCAGCGGGAGAAATACCGTAATAACGGACTCAGGCTGTTTACGGAAATCAAGTCCAATATGACGGAAGAAGACGCGAAGAATCTGGCGGAATCCGGGTTCTTCTGGGTGCAGGCGGGCATCGAAAGCTTCTCCGACGGCATTTTGCGCCTGATGGGCAAGGGTGTTACCGCCATCCGGCAGGTGCAGACCCTGAAGCATTGTAATGCTCATGGGGTCAACGTGCTGTGGTACATTCTGACCGGTACGCCGGGAGAAACGGAAGAACTGTGTCGGGAGGTCAACGGGGTACTGCCTAAGATCATGCACCTGTCCGCTCCCAACACCGTTACCCATATCATGTTCCATCGCTACAGCGATTATATGCGGCATCCAGATGACTCCGTCCCGGCCCTGCGGCCGGACCGGGGCTACGATTTTGTGTTCCCCAACGAGGACTTTATCCGTCGGACGGCCCACCTGTTTGCGCCGGTGGACGAGGAAGAACTGACCCGCTATTATGATTACCGGCGTTTGGGGCCCGCCTACGAAACCCTGTACGAGCTGTCCGAAACATGGAACAGGACGCGCCAGCTTCTCTACATGAAAGATAAAGGAGCACTGATGAAAATTCTGGATACCCGCCTGATAGCGCACCGGCCCATGTATTATCTGCAGGGCATCGAAGCGGAGGTGCTGCGGGCCTGCCGAAGCGTGCTGCGGGAAGAGACGCTGATGGAGAAGCTGACGGGACAGTTTACGGAAGAAAGAATAAAAGAGGCACTGGCCTGGCTGGAACAGGAAAATCTTTTACTCCACGTAGGGCCGGAATATCTTGCTCTGCCCATTGACAGGGACGCCGGAAAGCGGAAGCAGTAAAAAGCTGTAAGAGGAGTATAAAAGCAGCGCTGTCTGTAACAGGCTATTGCATGCATAATTGCAAGTTGTTGATTTAATTAAAAAATACATCACGCGTTTTTTGTGTTTTATTTAATTAATTACCGGGTGTGACAGAGATAGTCTGTTGCTTCCGGTATTTTTATGTTATAATAAACTGATATAGTATAGCTTGATGAGAAAGCAGGCATACACACGCTGTTCAGGTATGCTGATTGTTTTTTCTGAAGTTTATTTTGTGAATTACGCGTACGGTTTTCGGGGGTACTCATGAAAAAGTATTTTATGATAGGGCTGGGTGTTGTGCTTGCTCTGTCGCTGACCATAATTTTATACGGCGCGTGGCTGAACGAGCGGGGCGAGTTCCAAATCGCCAAACGCATGAGCGAACGCAGTCTGGAACTGCAGGGTTCCCGGGCTTCCGTGCGTTTTATCCGCCCCAGGGTTACGCTGAACGCCATCAATTTTTATTCCAAAGATATGGCGGATGCCGTGGCGTTGTCGGATGGGCGCATCATTTCCTGTCTTGCTCCCAAGGGCAGTTTTGTCCGTAAAGGCGATACCTTGTTTGTGATTGAAAATGAAGAATTGCCGTTGCAGATCCAGCAGGCAGAGGCAAACATTCTCAGCGCGAAGGCAGAAAAACACGGCAGGGAAAACCAGTATAAGCGGTTTTTGCTGCTGAAACAGAAGGACGCCATCTCCGCCCAGCAATTTGACGATGCGGAAGCGGCATACCGGGCTGCAGTGGCGGCCCTTGATGTGGCTGAGGCCAAGCTGGGAAGCCTGCGTATCCAGGAAGCCCGGCAGCGTGTCACCGCACCATTGGACGGCCAGGTGCTGCGGCTGTACCGGCAGCCGGGCGCCTATGTGCAGAGCGGAACATCCCTGGCTCTGGTCGGCGATTTCCGCACGCTCTATTTTGCTACGCCGGTTGATGATAAGATAGCCGGGCACCTGGTACAGGGGCTGGAAGCGGAACTGATTTTCAGCAACCGGGATTTCCAGAAAGCCTATGGCACGAATTATGAGAAAGGAAACATGGGCAGCGAACAGCGCTTTCTTGCGTCCGTTACGGAAATTACGCCGCCTGTGTCGGAACCGGCTGCCCTGCGCAATGTAATGTGGCAGGCGGATAACCGCTCCGGTCTGCTGGAACCCCAGACTTACGGGCACGTAACCATGCAGGTCCGTACAGGGCGTGACGCGCTGTCTGTTCCTCTGGACGCTATGGCAGACAGCAACCATACCCGGGTGTACGTGTCGAAAGAAGATAACACCATTGAAGAAAGAACGGTAAAAACAGGCACTAACGACGGTCAGTTCATCGAAATCCTGGAAGGCCTTAAGGAGGGCGAAGTGGTAGTCACTTCCGGTATGGAGGGGCTGAAAGACGGGATGCGGGCGACCGTGAAAGTACAGGGAGGTGGAACGAAGTGAGCAACGATAATATCTTCAATCCCAAGGCCCTGGAAAAGCTCCGTTCCCCTGACAAACTGGACAGTATGATCCAGATTACCGGGCCCGTGGGATGGATGGGCCTGGCAGCGGTGTCCCTGCTTTGTTTTGCCATTGTGCTGTGGTCTGTTTACGGATCCTTTACGGAAAAAGCGGAAGGTTACGGGCTGATTGTTGATTCCGCCGGCGTGGTGAACATTACACATGCGGCCTCGGGCAAGGTGACAGATGTGTATGTGAAGACCGGGAGCCACGTGCGGAAGGGCGACCTGGTCGCCCGCATGGAACAGCCGGAACAGTCTGCGGATACCCGTATGGCTCAGTACGGAACCGAGCTGGGTACCAGCGACCGGGATGTCCAGAGCCGCGTGTATGAATACGACGCAAAACGGTACCAGCAGGCAGCCCGGGAAAATATTTACTCCGATTACGAAGGTATCGTGGGGGAAGTGATGGCTGCGGAAGGACAGCTCATGGAAGCCGGCGCTCCCATCTGCACGGTGCGTCTGACCCAGGACAGGAATGAACTGCAGGGCGTCTTCTATATCAGCGTGGAAAATGGTAAACGGGTGGAACCGGGCATGACCATCCAGCTGGCTCCCAATGGGGTGGATATTACCAAGACCGGCAGCCTGATCGGCGTGGTGAAAAGCGTTTCCCAATATCCTGTTTCCGCTGAAGGAGTGAAAAAAAGCCTGGGCAACTCCCAACTGGCCCAGTACATATTGCAAAAGGACGGCGGCGCGGCGGTGGAAGTAAGGTTTGAACTGGTGAAGGACGCGGATTCCGAGTCCGGTTATCTGTGGACCTCCGTCGTAGGACGCCATAAACCGGTGACGGCGGGCAGTTATTGCACCGGTTCTGTTGTCATTGAACGGCAGCCGCCCATCGAGAAAGTGTTCTATAAGATCAGCCAGTGGCTGAGAAGCCGGTGAAGATATGGATACAAGAGAACGGATCCGGCAATTCTTTGCCGGAAAAGAGCGCGTGAAGGTGCCGACCGTCCTGCAGATGGAAGCAACGGAATGCGGCGCCGCGTCTCTGGCTATGGTGCTGGCCTATTACGGGCGCTGGCTGCCGCTGGAGTTTTTGCGGCAGGAGTGCGGCGTGACCCGGGACGGCAGCAATGCGGATAATCTGCTGAAAGCTGCCCGGCGTCAGGGCTGTGTGGCCAAGGCCTTTGCGGGCCGCAGCGAAGTGCTGCGCAAAAAGGAATTCCCCCTGATCCTGTTCTGGGAGTTCAATCATTTTCTGGTGTTGGAAGGATTTCAGGGGGATACGGTGTTCCTGAACGACCCTGCCATGGGGCGTCGTACCATAACCTGGGACGAATTTCTGACGTCCTATACCGGCGTATACATGAAGATTACGCCGTCTGAAAATTTCAAACCCGAAGGGGAACCCTACAGCATCGTCAAAACGGTGGCGGCCAAACTCAGGGAGGATAAATGGGCGCTTATCTTTCTGATGGTGCTGGGCCTTTGCATGATCATTCCGGGGCTTGCGATTCCGGTCATGGGGCAGATTTTCATTGACGATGTTTTTTCCCTTAAGCATGCGGACTGGATTGTAAAGCTTTTAAATGCCATGTTCGGGACCATGATCCTGCTGGGCATCATGACTGCCATGCGGGCTGCGGTGCTGACATACTGGCAGAAAAAGCTGACTATTGCGGATTCATCCGGCTTTTTCTGGCATGTGCTGCGGCTTCCGGTGACATTTTTCCAGCAACGGTATGCGGCGGACATCGCCTCCCGTATCCAGTTCAATGAATCCACGGCAGCGGTGCTGTCCAACCAGGCGGCTACAGCGTTGCTGGATCTGCTGGTGGCACTGTTTTACCTGCTGTTGCTGTTCCAGTACAGCGTGCCCCTGACTCTGATTGGCGTATCCATCAGTATCGTGGATATTTTTGTGTTTTTATATATGCGGCGCCGCCAGACCGACCTGATTATGCGCATCCAGCAGGATGCTTCCAAGGCCTATGGCGTGCTGATGAGCGGCCTTATGATGGTGGAAAGCATCAAGGCCAATGGCAGCGAAGGGGACCTGTTTGCCAAGTGGGCAGGCTATGCGGCTAAAGCCACGGTGGCTGCCCAGGAAATGAAGCTATGGGCTATGAAGGTAAAATTGCTGCCGTTGCTTCTTGGCGGGCTGAATACGGCCCTGATTATGACGGTGGGCGGCTTTTCCATCATGGAAGGCATCATGACTGCCGGTATCTATATGGCTTTCAATAACCTGATTGTAAAATTCCATGAGCCGGTACAGAAACTGCTTTCCCTGGGCAACGTGCTGCAGGACACGGAAATGCAGATGCGGCGTCTTGACGATGTGCGGCGTTATAAAACAGACAGTCTGAACTATCCCGGCGACGATCAGGTGATATCGTTTAAAGGCAACCGTCTTTCCGGCGAACTGACACTGAAAGACGTAAACTTTGGCTACAGTCCCCTTGACCCGCCCCTCATCGAACACTTTGACCTGCATCTGGAACCGGGGCGCTGGACTGCCGTGGTGGGATCTTCCGGCAGTGGCAAGAGTACGCTGGCGAAACTGGTGGCGGGGCTTTACGAGGAATGGTCCGGAGAGGTGCTGTTTGACGGCGTGAAGCGCCGGGAGATCCCGCGGCCCGTCATTGTGAATTCCCTGGCATCCGTGGATCAGGATGTGTTCCAGATTACCGGGACAGTACGGGAAAATATTACCATGTTTGATAAATCCGTTCCTTCGGCGGACGTCGTACAGGCTGCCCAGGACGCCTGCATCCATGAGGATATTATGAGGCTGCCGGGAGGCTATGAAGCGGAAGTGGCGGAAGGCGGCCTGAATTTCAGCGGCGGTCAGCGGCAGCGTCTGGAAATTGCCCGGGCGCTGGCTTGCAACCCATCCCTGTTGATCCTTGACGAAGCTACCAGCGCCATCGATCCCATGACAGAACAGAAGTGTCTGGAAAACATCCGGCGCAGGGGCTGCACCTGCCTGATTGTGGCCCACCGTCTTTCCACCATCAGGGACGCGGACGAGATCATCGTACTGGAACGGGGGAAAGTAGCGGAACGGGGCACTCATCGGGAACTGATAGCCCATGACGGACCTTACCGCCGTCTCATAGAGGAACGGGACCGGATGGAAGCGGACGAAGAATCGCTGAATTAGTATAAGTCTTTACAAATCAGAAAGAAGGAGGAACGCTGATGAAACTCATTGCGGGTGAGCGTTTCCGACTGCATGATGACAATACATATATAAAACTGGTCTCCGGCAAATTGGAGGCTTATGCCGTTACGCGCAAAAAACAGTCTTTCCGGCAGATATTCCTGACAGAACTTGCCCCGGGGCAGGCTGCGTTCCCTTCCATGGACGAATTCGAACAGATTGATGTGCTGGTTTATGCGGTGGAAGACAGCGAACTGACAGAAGCTTCCCTGTCGGAAATTGCTCCGGAAGAACTGCTGCCATTGATGAGGCAATGGTTTGCTGCGTTGGTTTCGCTGCCCTGGCTGCGGCTTTTGGCAGACAAGGGCGACGAAGTGCTGCGGAAATGGGCGGATGGCTCTGTTCTGGCCGGTCATGAGAAGGACAGAGAGAACCTGCTGGCGGATTTTGCGGACAACGAAGGTATTTTCGCCATGCTGCTGGGCGTGCGTTTCAACGCCCAGGACAAGCGTCTTTCCCGGCAGATGGAGAAACGCGCAAAGCAGAAAACACGTCTGGTGGACGATACGATTTCCAAACTGCTTGGTGAAGCAGTTGCTCCGGAAGAAGAAACGGGCACCGGCAATACTGAGCTTGAAGATGCCGTATTTATTGTGCGTTGCGCGGCTCAGGCGCTGAAGATGCCGCACGGTGGAATTCAGATGGCGCCGGAGATGGTGCGGAAACTGGACCGGCTTGGTTTGCTGCGCCGTCTGGTGGAAAAAGGCGGTATGCAGATGCGTCTGGTGCATCTGGAACAGGACTGGTATTCCGGGGACAGCGGAGTCCTGTTGGGCTGCTTTGGTGAAAAGAAAGAACTGGCTGCCTTTGTGCCGGAAACACCGGTTCAGTACCGTATGGTGACCCGGGAGCATCCGGAAGGAATTGCAGTAACAGCAGAAATCGCCAAAGAGGTAGACGCGGATGCATTCCTTTGTTATCCGGGGCTGCCGGACCGTAAACTTTCCATATTTGAGTTCTTGCGTTTTCTGGTGCGGCAGTGCTGGAAACAGGACTGGCGTACGATTCTGGCCGTAAGCCTGGCTGCGGGACTGATTCCGCTGATTACACCGATTGTAACGGAAACGATCTTCAAAGACATTATTCCCATATTAGACCGGAAAGGACTGGCCACGGTGACCCAGGTTGTCATGGTAGCAGGCTTTACCACAGCGGCTCTTAACACGGTGCGTTCCGTAGCGCTGCTGCGTCTTTCCACCGCTGCCGACATGAACGTGAAACCGGCTGTTATCAGTCGCGTATTAAGCCTTCCCGTGAAGTTTTTCCGTACCCTTCAGACCGGTGAACTGGCCAGCCGTATTCTGGGGCTGGAACAGGTTATACAGTTGATTTCCGAAGAAATCGTCGGCGTTATCTTCAGTTTTCTTTTTTCGTTCTGGAGTCTGGCGCTGATGTGTTATTACAGCGTGAAGCTGACGGCTATCGCTGTGCTTATCTGGTTTGTTTATCTCCTTGCTGTCTGGCTTATTATGAGTCGTCTTGTACAGGCCCAGCGGAAAATGACTACTGCCAGGAACCGGACCCAGGGTATTTTGCAGGAAATTTTTACCGGCCTGGTGAAGTTCCGTGTCAGGGGCGCGGAAGAGCAGGCCTATCACCTTTGGGGCGAGCGATTCGCGGAAGAGTGGAAGTGGAACTATCATTCACGCTGGCTGAAGAATTATAATACGGTGATTACGGCGGTACAGCCCGTGTTGCTTTCCCTCATCCTGTATTATTTCGCGTTCCGGGAACTGGGCGAGACCATGACCCTGGGCACGGGAAATGTGATCAGTAATGCCCTGGGAGCAGGCGAAGCCATGACGGCTGCTACATTTATTGCGTTCCAGTCTGCTTACACCGCTTTTAATGCATCCCTGAACGCGGTGATACCGGCGGCCGAGTCTGTCTCTGTGGTGAAACCGTTGCTGGAAAACATCCGGCCCATTCTGGACGCAGAACCGGAAAGTTCTGATGAGAGGCCTGACGCCGAGGTGCTTTCCGGAGCTATCGAAGTGAGGGATCTCCGTTTTGCTTACGATGCTGATTTGCCGGAAGTATTAAAGGGGGTCAGCTTCCGGATTGCAGCGGGGGAACATGTGGCTATTGTCGGCAGGTCCGGCTGCGGGAAGTCTACCCTGATCCGTCTGCTGTTGGGTTTTGAAAAGCCTTTGGGCGGCGCGGTGTATTATGACGGGCAGAACCTGGCAGAGATAAACGCGGCTTCCGTCCGTGCCCAGCTGGGCGTGGTACTGCAGAACGGACAGCTGATGACTGGCGACATTTACAGGAACATTATCGGTATCAACGACCTTACCCTTGATGACGCCTGGGCTGCGGCGGAAGCGGCAGGCATCGCGGATGACATCCGGGAAATGCCCATGCAGATGCAGACCGTCGTCAGCGAAGGCAGTACGAATATTTCCGGCGGGCAGAGGCAGCGTATCCTCATGGCCAGAGCCCTGGCCATGAAACCGTCCATCATTATCTGCGACGAAGCGACCAGTGCGCTGGATAACCGGACCCAGGCCATTGTAACAAAGAGTCTTGACCGGCTGAAAGCCACCCGCATTGTGGTGGCTCACCGCCTTTCCACTATCCGTAACGCGGACCGCATCATTGTGCTGGATGAAGGACGCGTGGCCGAAAGCGGCACCTTTGAGGAACTGGTGAAGCAGGGAGGCCTTTTTGCCGCCATGGTGAAGCGGCAGATGGCATGACTGATTGGAAAAACAGGAGGAAAGCATGATTGCTCAGGAATTGCCTATGCGGGAGTATTATGCTCACCTGCGCCGTCATCCCATACCGGAAATTATGGACGATGCCTGCCTGGCGGCTGTTGCTAACGTGGAAGCGCAGTATGGCAACACGATTACCCACGGGGCCGGGCTGGAAGTGCGGCTGGGGGAACAGGCCCGTTATGTTGATTACATCATGAACATCGATGTGGAACATATTCCATTCGTGTCTTCCCTCTGGTATGAGATTGATTATGCAGAGTTCGCCAAAGGCGGGCCCATTGAGCCCTGCCTGTTCGCCAACCTGGCCCTTGCGGAACACAGTTATTCCGAATTATGGGACAAAATGCTGCCGCCGTTTATGGGGGAACGGAGAGCCCTCCGGTTACGGGCTCCCCTGGACCGGGTGACGGCAGCCCTGCCAAAAGGCGCTTCCATTAAACAGATCGGTACCATGTCCGGCCGGGGCGAACTGGATATCATGCGCCTGGTTATTATTTTTTCCGTCTGGGAATCCGTCTTTGAAGGACTGAAGGCTATCGGTTGGCAGGGCAGTACGGAAGCCCTGCGGGGAGCGCTGGAACCCTGGAAAGAAACAAAAAACGTAGCTGTCAATATCGATCTTGGGGAAGCGGGAGTGCTGCCCAAGATCGGCATAGAGGTATGCTCCAACTGGCGCCATCCGCTGTTGATGGATAAATTCATAGCGCGTCTGGAGGAAGCCGGACTGTGCCTGCCTTCCAAAGGGGAAGCGCTGCGACGCTGGACACGGCTCCGGCCTGAGGGGGATCCCTTCATCCAGACCCTGATCGCCTATTTTAAGCTGAATTATAAAGATGGACGCATCACGGAGGCAAAGGCCTATCTGGAACAGTCACCCTACATCCACCATCATTATTTTGACGCGTACGACCGGCCCCTGCGCCTGGATATGGAACTTGCGGACGGACAGAAGATCCTTCCTGTGGCAAAAGCGCTGGACCTGATCCGGGAGTGCGGGAAAAACAGAGTACATCGTGTACGTCTTACAGGTGACGTTGCCGGATATAAAGATTTGCCTGTTTTGTTGCGGGAGAGCAAAAAACAGGGCGTGGCAGCAGAGATAGTAATTACCGGACAAGCGCAGGAAACCTGGCTTGCTGCCATGGTTGCCGCCGGAGCGGAGACTTTCCTTGTGGATATGGATAGCGCCACGGACAGGGCGGCGCGAGCCACGTTGCAACTGTTACGGGATATGGATTTCAGAAACGTGCTGGCGCGCTGGTATATGCACCGGGGCAACACAGAAGAACTGAAGGCGGTTGTTGAAACCGCAGCCGGGCTGGGTGTGCAGGAAATGCTCCTTACCGGCGCGAAACCGCAGGCCGGAAACAAAATGAAAGCACAACTGCCGGATTGGGCACAGATGGAAACGGCAGCCGCGTTTATCAGGGATTACGAAGGGTGTAATGCTGCGCAGGACATACTGTTGCAGGATAAGAAGATGCGTCTCACGGTGGAATCCTGTTTCTCACAGTTGCGGGCCTTTATGGGCGGCACAGATGCCAGATATAATGACAATCGGGGTATCGGGCGCGGCTGTGAGGCGGGCCGGTCGTTCTTTGCCGTGGCTGCGGACGGAAGTTTTACACCCTGCCTGTACATGGAAAGAAATACCGAAATGCCGTCGACCGGTTACTGTAACACAGAAGATATCGTTGCCTGGTGGGAAAAATCTCATGTTCTCAACGCATTGCGCAGTTCCGAAGAAAAACACGGGGAATGCGGGAACTGCTGTTTCCAACGCCGCTGCCTGCATTGCCATGCCTGGGAGAAGGACAACATATGTCCGGTGTACCATGCGCTGTGATGAAGACCTCTTCAGGCCAGGAAGGAGCGGTATATGAATCAATCCGGATTTTTCAGTGGTCTTTACAGAACCTTTTTTACCTTCAGCGGGAGACTGAACCGTAAACCGTATATTATGCGTTCCCTGGTGGCGGTTTTCCTGCCTGTTATACTGGCCATTGCATTGTTTTACCTGTTCGCAGGCGGGTTAAAGCCGGGACAGGGATATCTGCACAAAGACTTGTTATGGCTGCATATAACGGCGCATTCACTGTTGATTATACTAGCGATATTTATGGGCTTTTCGCTGGGTGTGCGCCGGTGTCATGATTTGGATAAAAGTGGATGGTGGCTTCTGTTAGGCGCCGTTCCATACATCAACATAGCCTGGGGGCTGTACCTGGCATGCAAGCGGGGGACTGTCGGTCCGAACCGGTACGGGGACGATCCCATCCGTGATGATTATGAAAGGATGGAAGATATTGCGGAAAGCCTGCGGGGGAAACACGGAAATCTGAAATAATGATGCGGTGAAGACATGTTATATGAATATGTAAGCGTTTCATAATTAGAAATATTGACAGTTCCTCATATTGTGATATAAGGAGGCGAAATCATGCCGGAGCTGCCGGAAGTTGAGCAGGTGAGGGTATCGCTGCTTCCCCATATAAAAGGCAAAACAATTATAAAAACAGAAGTCCGGCTGCCCCGTATGATACATCATCCGGCTGTGCCGGATTTTATTATGGGCGTGGCAGGACGGACGATTACAGATGTGCGGCGCAAGGGCAAATATCTGACATTGTTGCTGGATGACGGAAGATATATCCTGGCTCATTTGCGGATGACCGGGGCCCTGCTGGTCTTACCCGGCGATGCGGCAGAGCCGCCTTATGCGAAAATCCGTTTTTTCCTGTCAGACGGACTTGACTTGTGGTTTACCGATATCCGTACCTTTGGAACGGTTTGTCTGTGCGGCGGCAGCGACTGTTGGAAAGACAGGGGATATGCCGGTTTAGGGCCGGAACCATTGTCCCCGGAATTCACGGAAGCCTATCTGAAAGAAATGCTGAAAAAAAGCCATCAGATGGTGAAGTGTTTCATTCTGGACCAGCATAAAATAGCCGGAATGGGAAATATTTATGCGGATGAAGCACTGGCAGAAGCAGGAATACGGCCAACGCGATATACGGATAAACTGACGTTAAAACAGATCCATGCGCTGTATGAAGCGGTCAACCGGGTAATTGCCCGGGGCCTGCGCCATCGCGGAACCACTTTCCGCAATTATCAGGACGCGGACGGGCAGATGGGAAACAACAAAGAATATCTTCAGGTGTACGGAAGGAAAGGGCTGCCCTGTCAAAAATGCGGCGCAGAATTAAAACAAGTCAAGGTTGGCGGCCGGGGCAGCGTGTACTGTCCCCACTGTCAGAAATAATATTGCCTGAAAAACATAAAATTATCTAATAATTGCACTATAGTCCGGATGGTTTATATTGTCCGGACTTTTATTATATTCTCTTCTTATGGTATAATAAAACATCAAGTGTTTAAAAGACACAATGTTAATAAAATAACCGGCGCGGTTATGCTGCAATCAAAAAACATATTGCTGATGATATTAATGCCGCCCCAGGGAGGGAAACATTATGGGAATGTTCGGGGAAAACTTTCTGTTAAATGAGGAAACACTTCCTTTGATTGAAGCGATAGGTAAACACATGCCAGGCGGGTTCTTCATATATAAGGCGGAACAACCGGAGGAGTTGCTGTATGCCAACCGGGCTGTGTTCGATATTTTCGGCTGCAAGAATCTGGAAGAATTCAAAGAGCTGACCGGTTACACATTCAAAGGGATGCTTCACCCGGAAGATTACAAAGCCATCTCGGATTCCATTGTGGAACAGATTGAAAAGAGTGAAGAGAACTTTGACTATGTGGAGTACCGTATCATCCGTAAGGACGGCGCTGTTCGCTGGGTGGACGACTACGGCCATTTTTCGGAGACGGAAACCTATGGCGGCATCTACTATGTTTTTATTTCCGACATAACGGAAAAGCGGGAGCGCCTCGCGGAAGAAGCAAGAAAGAAGGAAGAAGAGAGCCGACGCCGGGTGGAAGAGGAACAAAAGGAGCTGCGTGAGCAGCAGGGCAGACTGATCACAGCGCTGGCTTCGGACTACTGGAGTGTCTATTACCTGGAACTGGACAAAGACGAAGGCGTTTGCTACCAGGTCCATACGGACGTGGACGACGGTTTTAAAGTGGGAGAACGCTTCCGTTATCTGGAATCGGTGACCGCCTATGCCAATGCCTATATTACCGATCAGTACCGGGAAGAATTCCTGCGTTTTGTTCAGCCGGACAACATCCGGGAAGGGCTGAAGGAGCAACGGGTCATTTCCTACCGGTACATGGTAAAACGCCATGGCAGGGAATCTTATGAGATGGTCCGTTTTGCCGGGGTGCGTCATCCGGAAGACAGGGACGATCATCTGGTCCATGCGGTAGGAGCCTGCCTTACGGACGTGGACGCGGAAACCCGCAAGAGTCTGGAAGCGGCACAGGCTCTGAATGATGCGTTGGAGACCGCTGAAAAGGCCAGCAGGGCCAAGACCGCCTTCCTGTCCAACATGAGTCATGAGATCCGTACGCCCATGAACGCCATCATCGGTCTGGACAATATTGCCCTTAACGATCCGGAGATTTCCGAAAAGACAAGAGAGGCGCTGGAAAAGATTGATCTTTCCGCCCATCATCTGCTGAACATCATCAACGATATTCTGGATATGTCCCGCATTGAGTCGGGGCGCATGATCATAAGGAATGAAGAGTTTTCTTTCCCCATGACTATGGAGCAGGTCAATACTATCATCGGCGGCCAGTGCCGGGACAAGGGGCTGGATTACGAATGCCGCATCAGGGGAAAACTCAACGATTATTACATCGGCGACGACATGAAGCTGCGTCAGGTGCTGATCAACATCCTGGGCAACGCGGTGAAATTTACTCCCACGGGCGGTACGGTCCGTTTCGTCGTGGAAAACGCCGGGAAGTGCGAAGGCAATTCCACCCTTCGTTTTATCATCAGTGATACGGGCATCGGCATCAGTAAGGAATACCTGCCGAAGATTTTTGATTCCTTCAGTCAGGAAGATTCTTCTTCCACAAGCAAGTACGGTAGTACAGGGCTGGGCCTGTCCATCACCAAGAATCTGGTGGAGATGATGAAAGGCAAAATAGAGGTAGAAAGCGAGAAAGGGAAGGGGACGACCTTTACCGTGACATTGCCCCTGCAGGGTTCGGAACGGCGGCATTTCCATTCGGACGCGGACAACCTGCAACCCAGGGATATGTGTGTACTGGTCATCGACGACGACCCGGTGGCCTGCGAACACGCCAAACTGGTGATAGGGCAGGTAGGGATCAACTGTGAAGTTGCCCTTTCCGGCGCGGAAGGGGTCGAGATGGTAAGGCTGCGCCATGCCCGCCGGGAACCCTACAACCTGATTCTGGTAGACTGGAGAATGCCGGAGATAGACGGGGTAGAAACGACCCGGAGAATCCGTTCTATCGTGGGTTACGATGCGGCCATCATCATACTTACCTCTTATAACTGGTACGATGTGGCGGCGGAGGCGAAGAAGGCCGGGGTGGACAGCTTTTTGCCCAAGCCGCTGTTTGCCGCCACGGTAATGGATGAGTTCCGGAACGCGTTCAAGAAGAAGCAGGAAGGAAGAATCTTTACAAAAACAGACCTGCGGGGCTGTCGGATCCTGCTGGCGGAAGATGTGCCCATCAACGCGGAGATTATGGTCATGATTCTGGGCATGCGCGAGATCGAAGTGGACGTAGCGGAAAACGGTAAGATTGCCGTGGACATGTTTGCTGCCCACGAGGTCAATTGCTACGACGCTATCCTGATGGATATGCGTATGCCGGTAATGGATGGGCTGGAAGCAACCCGTACCATCCGGGCCATGAGCCGCAAAGATGCGAAGAGGGTCCCCATCATCGCCCTGACGGCCAACGCCTTTGATGAAGATGTGCAGCGGAGCCTGGCGGCCGGTTTAAACGCGCACCTTGCCAAACCGGTTGAACCGGACGCGCTGTTCGCCACGCTGGAGAGCCTGATCGGGTGACCGGCAGTCACGGTTTTTTATGAAAGACATCTATTTATACATTATTAACATTTAACGTAAAATATGATACAATGTCCTTATAAAATTTTGCTGAAGATCTACAGGCGGCCAAAGACGCAGGCATGAGCGGTCACACCGCCAAGCCTGTCAATATTCCGCAAATGGCGGAAACACTGAAGAAAGTGCTGAAGTCAGAGCACAGCTGACAGAGGAACAAACGGGAACAGGACTGTCAGAATCAGAATTATTAAGTGGTCAGGGGGTATCCCAAGTGTCAAATTTTGGGGAAACATATAATCCTGTAAATGTAAAACGCATGGTGCTGGTGGTTGATGACGAGATGATCAACCGTGAGATATTGTGCCAGATTTTAAAAGATGATTATGACGTAATCACTGCGATGGACGGGATAAAGGCCCTGGCGGAAATCCGTAATCACCGCAGCGAATTGGCCCTGATCATGTTGGACTTGCTGATGCCCGGGATGTCAGGCCTGGAACTGCTGAAACTGATCAAGAATACCAAAGAATTTAATCAGGTGCCCGTTATTGTCCTGACTTCCGACCGGGAGTCGGAGGTTGCCTGCCTGCGCATGGGTGCCAGTGATTTTATCTCCAAGCCTTATCCGAACCCGGAAGTAATCCTGGCAAGGGTAAAGCGTACCATCGAACTGTACGAGGACAGGAAACTGATCCGTTCCACGGAAAAAGACGCCCTTACCGGTCTTTACAGCAGGGAATATTTCTTCAGCTATGCGGAAGAACTTGACAGACATCACAGGAAGACGCCCATGGATGCGATTCTTGTGAACATCAATCATTTTCATATTATTAACGAACGTTACGGAAAAGAATACGGCAACATGGTGCTGCGCCGTGTTGCAGATAATATACGTCTGATGCTGCGTAAGACCGGCGGCATCGCCTGCCGGCTGGAAGCTGATACCTTCCTGATCTATTGCCGCCACAGTCAGTATTACACGGAACTCATGGACCGTGCGTCCGAAGACCTGAAGAAAGATGTGAACGCTTCAGGTAACCGGCTGCGCCTGCGCATGGGGGTTTATTCCGAGGTGGATAAAGATCTGGACATCGAGCGCAGGTTTGACCGGGCAAAGATGGCGGCGGATCTGGGACGCAACACCTACGAACAGACGATATCCTTTTATGACAGCAAACTGCATGAATCACACCTGTATTCCGAGCATCTTCTGGAAGATTTTCAGACTGCCCTGGCGCAGCGCCAGTTTCTGGTTTATTACCAGCCCAAGTTTGACATCAGGGCAGATGTACCTGTACTGGCCAGCGCGGAAGCTCTGATTCGCTGGAAACACCCCAGGCTTGGCATGATCAGTCCCGGCGTTTTCATCCCATTGCTTGAGGACAATGGGCTCATTCAGCAGCTGGACCACTATGTGTGGCGGGAAGCGGCGGCGCAGGTGTGCCGGTGGAAGGATAAGTTCGGAGTGACGGTTCCCGTTTCAGTGAACGTATCGCGTATTGATATGTACGATCCGGACCTGATCAGTATTTTCCGCAACATCATAGAAGAGAACCGGCTGTCCACTACGGAATATCATCTGGAAATTACGGAATCTGCCTATACAGACGATTCCACGCATATCATCGATACGGTGAAGCAGCTGCGGAGGCTGGGCTTCCGCATCGAGATGGACGACTTCGGCTCCGGTTATTCTTCTTTGAATATGCTGTCCACTTTGCCAATCGACGCCCTGAAGCTGGATATGAAATTCATCCGGACGGCCTTTACGGGGCGCAAGGATACGCGCATGATCGAACTGATCATCGATATCGCGGAATATCTGAAGGTTCCTGTTATTGCGGAAGGCGTGGAAACGGAAGAGCAGATGAGCACCCTGAAGAATCTGGGTTGCGACTATGTACAGGGCTACTACTTCTCACGCCCTGTACCTCCGGAAGAATTTGAACCGTTTATCACCTCTTCACCCGGGACAGTGGCGGTGAACGCGGCCAAAGCAGCGGCGGAAGCAGAGGAAGCAAAACCAGAGCCTGCCGTCCGGGAAGAGGCTGCTGCGGAAGAGGATCCCGAAGCGAGGAAACTGGCGGAACTGTACGGCATCGCCCAGGCTCTGTCCAGCGATTTTGAAAGCGTGTATTATGTGGACCTGGAAACGGAAGATTACACGGAGTTCAATGCCCACGGTTCCAAGGCGTTCCGCATCAAACTGAACGGCGTGAACTTCTTTGGGGAATGCCAGCGCAATCTGAGGAGGGTGGCTTTCCCGGAAGACAAGGAAAGACTGCTGAATCTTATGTGCAAAGAAGAGATCAGCGCTGCCATGAAGCTGATCCCGGTTCTTACGGCAGACTACCGTCAGCTTGTGGACGGAAGACCGGAGTACTACCGTCTGAAAATCGTGCGGGCCGACCGGGCAGACGAACGCCACGTAGTAATCGGTGTCAGCAATATCAATGGGCAGAAGGCATATCAGCGTACGCAGCAGCAGAAATTTGAAAAAGCGCATCTGGACAGTGTGACTTATGGACGTATCGCCCAGGCGCTGGCAAAGGATTTCTATACCATTTACTATGTGAATCTTGATACCAACGAATTCATGGAATTCAGTTCTTCGGATAAGTACCGGGAACTGCAGATCGAGACAAATGGAATAGATTTTTTTGAGACCTGCCTGCACGCTGTGCCCATTACGGTCCATGAAGAAGACGTGGACAAAGTGCTCTATGTTCTGAATAAAGAGAATATGCTGCGGGAACTGGAAAAGAACGACAGCATTTCAACATCCTACCGCCTGATAATGAGCGGCGAAGCGGTATATGTTAACTTAAAGATCATCCGCATGGATGAAACGCAGGATGGCCAGCATTACATAATCGCGGCCATCAGCAACATCGACGCCCAGATGAAGCGGGACCAGGAGTTTGCGGAAGCGCAGATCACGGCAATGAAGGACTCGCTGACAGGTGTCAAAAACCGGCGTGCTTTTATCAAAGAGGAAAAAGAAATCAATGAGGCGATCGCGGACGGGTCGTCAGGCGATTTCGGCATTGTCGTGTGCAATGTCATGGGCGTGGACGAGATGATTGCCGCCGGGAGTGCAAAAAAAGCAGACAGAATAGTTTCGGAGGCCTGCGAGCTGGTGTGCGACATGTTCCGGCACAGTCCGGTTTACCGTTTAAGCGGCGACCAGTTCACGGTAATCCTGCGGGATCGCGACCTGAAGAACGAAGAACTTATCATGAAGTTATTGCATACTGCGCTGGACAAAAACAGGCAAAAAGGCGGAGCGGCACTGGCTACAGGCATTTCCCATTTTGATCCTTCTATCGACAGAGATTTGCAAAGCGTGTTCGAACGCGCCAATATTGCCACGTATGAAAACAAAATGGAACTGAAAAAGAAAGAATAAAGGCTAATGTATTATTTGCCACATCAATACCATGGGAAAAGTAAAACGGAAAAGGGGACAGCTTCAGACGAGGCTGTCCCCTGATTTTTTGCAGATGTAATGAAAACTGTTACGTCGCGAAACCGGCATACTGCGTCATGTATAAATCGTAATACTTTTGCTTCCGTGCCAGCAGCTCGTCGTGGCTGCCCTGTTCCACAATACGCCCCTGGTCCAGCACCACGATTAAATCAGCATCCCGGATGGTGGAGAGGCGGTGGGCGATGACGATGCTGGTCCGGCCTTTCATAACTTGCAACATGGCATCCTGGATGGCCTTTTCCGTACGTGTATCAACGTTGGAGGTGGCTTCATCCAGAATCAGGATGCGGGGATTTGCCACAAAAGCCCGGGCGATGGCCAGCAGCTGTCTCTGGCCCTGGCTGATGTTTTCCCCGGCGCCGGTCAGCAGGGTTTCATAGCCCTGTGGCAGCAGTTCGATCATTTCATGGCAGCGGCTCATCTCCGCTGCCTTTTTGATTTCCTCTGCGGTAGCTTTTTCGTTGGCGTACTGCAGGTTATGGTGGATGGTATCAGAGAACAGGACTGTGTCCTGCAGCACGATGGCTACGTGCTTGCGCAGGCTGTCCCGGGTGATTTCTTCCACGTTCTGGTCGTTGATCCAGATAGCGCCCTTATCAGCATCGTAGTAGCGCATCAGCAGGTTGACCACGGTGGACTTGCCGCTGCCGGTGGAACCCACCAGCGCCACCTTTTTACCTGCGGGGATAGTGAGATTGAAATCTTTCAGCACCGGTTTACCCTGCACGTAACCGAATTCCACATCTTCGAAACGGACAGAGACATGCTCCTGGTCTTCCCATATCAGACCGTACAAATCTTCGCTTGTCTCATCCAGCACCTGGAAGACGCGCTCCGCTCCGGCGATAGCGGACTGCAGCTGTCCGTAGATCTGGGCAATTTCGTTGATAGGCCGGCTGAACTGTTTGGCATACACGATAAAAGCGGAGATGACGCCGACGGAAATCATGCCGTGGATGGCAAAGTAACCGCCGAAAGCAGCGATAATGACAAAACCGATGTTGCCGATGCAGTTCATGACCGGGCCCATGACACCGCTGCAAACCTCGGTTCGGATGCCTGCTTTTGTGAGCCTGTCGGAAACGTCGCAGAATTTTTCCGCGGACTGGTCCTGCCGGTTATAGGCTACGACAGTACGGTAACCGTTGACGATTTCTTCCACAGTGCCGTTCATACTGCCCAGCAGGGTTTGCCGTTCTTTGGAGTATTTACGGACAAAGGAAGATAACAGACTGGTAACGATGACGGTCAGGAAAATGGTGCCGCAGCTTAACAGCGCCAGCTGCCAGCAGTACCAGAGCATGATGGCCGCTGTGCCGATAATGGTCAGCACGCCGCTGAACAAAGAGGGCAGGGCCTGGGAAACGGTGGTGGAGATGTTTTCCACGTCGTTTGTCATGCGGCTCATTACATCGCCGTGTGAATGGGTGTCTGTGTATTTGACAGGCAGATCAATGACTTTGCCGAACAGTTCCTCCCGGAACTGTTTTACGATGCGCAGGCTAAGATTCGCGCTGCAGACACCCTGGGCAAGCCGCATGAGGCTCACCGCCAGGTAGGTAGCCAGCATGAAGACCAGTGTTGTTTTCAAATCGCCGTTGCGTTGCCCGGCGATGATATCCACCGCGTTGCTTTGCAGCATGGGAGCATAGATACCCGCAAGGGTGCCACCCAGTACTGCTGCCAGCATACCGAAAACCAGTTTCTTTTCTTTCACGAAGTAGGAAGCGATGCGTTTTAAGGTCCAGCCTATATCTTTGGCGTATTCCGTTTCCGCAAAGCGGTTGCCGCGGCGGGGACCGATGCCGGGCTGCGGGGCCTGGGTTTTCGTTTCTTTACTCATGCGCGCTCACCCCCTCTCCGGTACGGGAAGATGGCGTTACAGTATTTTCTTTTTCCGGCATTGCATTTTTGTGCGTTTGTTGTGTCGCAGGTTCATTCTCACTTTTGTTTTCTTCGGAGACGACATCGCCGACCTGGGACTGATAAATGTCCTGATAAATAGCGCAGTTCTTTAACAGTTCCTTATGCGTTCCTTCCGCAACGACTGTTCCGTTTTCCAGAATTAAAATACGGTGGGCGCGGCGTACGGAAGCGATGCGCTGCGCCACGATGATTTTTGTGCTGTGGGGGCTTGTTTTTGCCAGCTCGTTGTAAAAGCTGGCTTCTGTTTTCAAATCCAGCGCGCTGGTAGCGTCGTCGAAGATCATAATGGGAGATTCTTTCAGCACGGCCCGGGCAAGGGCAACACGCTGCTTCTGTCCGCCGGAGAGGCTCATGCCCCGTTCGGCCACGACAGTATCATAACCCTGTTCCAGCGGCGCGATAAACTCATGGGCCTGGGCGATACGGGCTGCGTTTTCGATTTTCTCATCTGCAGCGTCCGGGTTGCCCCAGGCAATGTTTTCTTTGATGGAAGTACTGAACAGTTCGCTTTTCTGCAGCGCGACAGCGACCTTGCTGCGGAGGGAACTGACTTTGTAATCCCGCACGTCCATGCCGTCGATGCAGACGCTGCCTTCCGTTACGTCATAAAAACGGGGGATGAGATTGATCAGCGTGGTCTTGCCGCTGCCGGTGGAACCCATGATGGCGATGGTCTCACCGGGTTTAATGGTGAGGTTAATATGTTCCAAAACATTTTTGTTGCTGCCGGGATAGGCAAAGGAAACATCTCGGAATTCAATGAGGCCGTTTCCGGCTGCGCATTCTGCATATCCCCCGTCCTGAATCTCCGGTTCCAAATGCAATACAGCCGCCAGCCGTTTCCAGGAAATGAAACCCCGGGAGATGTTCTGGAACAGCATCATCAGCATCATGATGCCCATTAACAGCTGTGTTGTGTAGGTGATAGCCGCCATGATGCTGCCGGGGGAAGCGGTTCCTTCCAGAACATCCCTGGCGCCATACCAGAGGATGGCCGCGATAGTCAGGTTCATCAGCATGTTGACCACTGGCCCCATAAAGGCAAGGGTCAGCAGGACCTTCAGCTGGGTTTTGATCAGATCGCCGTTGGCCTTGCCGAAACGGAGTTTTTCGTAGGTTTCCCGCACACAGGCCTTGATGATGCGGATAGCGGAAATGTCTTCCTGCAGCACATCATTCACAACGTCCAGCTTTTCCTGCTGCAGGGCAAATAACGGGTTCACCTTGCGCAGGCAGAACGCCATGGTACCGATGATGAAAGGCAGGGCGCACAGCACGATAAAGGCAAAATCCGGACTTAGCGTGTACATAAAGTACAGGCTGCCGATGGTCATCAGCACCGTGCGGACCATGCCCCGTACAAACTGGGCGATGAGGCGTTCCACCTGGGTCACGTCGTTGGTGATGCGGGTGATGAGGGAACCGGCGCCAAAGCTTTCAATCTGGGGAAAGGAAAAGGTCATGATCTTCCGGAACGTATCCTTGCGCAGGTCGTTGCCCATGTTCTGGCTGGCCATGTTGACGAACACATTGTTCAGGGAACCGAAACAGCAGCCGATGAGTACCATGCCGATCATCCGGACGCCCAGATGCCAGACCAGTTCCATGTTACCCACGCCGTTATTGTTCAGGCCCAGCACACCGTCGTCCACGATGCGGCGCATCAGTCCCGGCTGTATTAAATCCATCAGTACCTCGCCGCCCATGAACAGCGCGGCGATAATCGCGAAGTGCGCATAGCGCTTAATGTACTGCCACATGACAATTCCTTTAAGTTACAAATAACCCGGTCGCGAAGAAGTACGTGACCGGGTATAAAATAATATAGAACAGAGTCAGAACCTGAAATCCCGTTCGCCGCCTTCGATGCGTTCCAGATATTTTACCAGGGCGGAACGGACTTTTTCATTAGGGATGGTAGGGATTTCAGACTTAATCATAGCTTCGCCCTTGCGGCGCGTTTCTTCCGAAGCGTAATCAACCAGAAACTCTTTCAGCGTCATCAGCGCGTTGGGGTGACAGCAGTTCTGGATCTGGCCTGTCTTGCAAAGGCTCATGAAGCGGTCGCCGGTACGGCCCGCCCGGTAACAGGCGGTGCAGAAGGAAGGAATAAAGCCCATGTCCATGAGCCAGGCGATGACTTCATCCAGCGTGCGCTGGTCGGATACGTCGAACTGTTCCGTATCGTGGGGACGCTCCGGTTCGTCGTAACCGCCTACGGAAGTCCGGGACGCGCCGGAAATCTGGGAAATGCCCAGATGCAATGCCCTGGCGCGGACTTCCTGGCTTTCCCGTGTGGAAATGATCATGCCGGTATAGGGGACGCTGATGCGGATCAGGGCGATGAGCTTGGCGAAAATATCATCGGAAATGCCGTTGTCAAAGACGGAGGGGTCAATATCGTCCGCTCTTTTGATGCGCGGCACGCTGATGGTGTGGGGACCTACGCCGTGCACCGCTTCCAGATGTTCCGCGTGCATCAGCAGGCCCGCGAATTCGTAGCGGTACAGTTCCAGACCGAACAATACGCCCAGGCCGACATCGTCGATGCCGCCTTCCATGGCCCTGTCCATGGCTTCCGTATGATAGTTGTAATCATGCTTGGGGCCGAAGGGATGGAGCTTCAGGTAGCTTTCCTTGTGGTACGTTTCCTGGAACAGGATGTAAGTACCGATGCCTGCTTCCTTCAGCTTGCGGTAATTCTCCACGGTGGTAGCCGCAATATTCACGTTGACGCGGCGGATCGCTCCGTTTTTGTGTTTGATGGAATAGATCGTTTTGATGCATTCCAGGATGTATTCGATGGGATTATGGAACGGATCTTCACCGGCTTCCAGCGCAAGGCGCTTGTGTCCCATGTCCTGCAGCGCGATGACCTGCCGTTTTACTTCTTCCTGGTTCAGTTTTTTACGGGGAATGTTCCTGTTGATGCTGTGGTAAGGACAGTATACGCAGCCGTTGATGCAGTAATTGGAGAGATACAGCGGGGCAAAAAGAACGATGCGGTTGCCGTAAAACGCCTTCTTGATTTCTTCCGCCAGTTTAAACATCTTTTCGTTTAAAGCAGGATCTTCGCAGGCGAGGAGGACGGAAGCTTCCCGGTGGGTGAGACCGGTACAGTTCAGCTGCCCGTTGGTCCAGCGGGGTCTGGCTTTTTCCAAAAGGCTTTCAATCAGCTCTTTGTTATCTTTGTTAGCGTCGGCATACGCCAGCGTATCCAGGATTTCCTGATGGTCGATAAACTCATCGGCCAGTAATGACTTGGGGTTGTACATGTTGGGATTCCTTCTTTCTTACAGGCGACATTAACTTCAAAATACTATATTATTTAAAAACCATACGCACCTTTTAAACTGCATTTAAAAAGCTTACATTATATTTTACTCTTAAAAAACCTGAATGTAAAGGAAACAAAGATTAAATCCGGTTTCCTGAAAAATACGAAAAAAATTTGCGAAAAAACGTAAACTGTGCTACAATATCTCTCGTACAATTTATGAATTGCGCCTGTAGCTCAGTGGATAGAGCACCGGTCTCCGGAACCGGGTGCGGACGTTCGATTCGTCTCAGGCGCACCAGAGATAATTACCCTGCAAATTAATTTGCAGGGCTTTTTTTACTTTTAAAACTGTGATACACTTGTTTTGTATCATCAGGTTACAGCAGCATCAGCAGGCGTATAATGCTGATGTTTTTACGTAAAAGTATTACTTTAAAAATCTTTGTACAGGAGTTATCTGCTTTGAAACTATTTAAACAGTTTACCATCATCATATTTCTCTCGTTCCTTGGTGAAATTTTGCATGCGCTGATTCCGTTTCCGATACCTGCCAGTATTTACGGAATAATACTCCTGTTCTTTTTGCTGGAACGTAAGGCGTTGCGAATTGATGACGTCAGGGAAGTGTCGGATTTTCTGATTTTCATTATGCCGTTGTTGTTTATTCCTCCGGCCGTGGGTCTGATCGATGTCTGGGACGAATTGCGAGCGTCCCTGACAGCGTATGCCACCATTATTATCGCCGTCACGCTGATCGTCATGGTTTCCACGGGACGGATCACCCAATGGTTTTTACAAAATCAAAAAGAAAAGGAAACCTGACTCATGAACGCATTCTGG
>JAEEGI010002953.1_pt1 | contig 41062 bp, 36 predicted proteins | sample 8958751 | NCBI WGS metagenome assembly JAEEGI01 (sample SAMN16246545, study PRJNA631951) | gut metagenome | biome: gut microbiome; feature: rumen; material: KS-attached | host: Bos | place: Iran: Karaj | collected 2018-10 | reverse complement strand
CGTCGCCGACGATTTCATGGATGGCTCCCTGAAGCACGACTTTGCCCTCCTTGACGATGGCGACGTGGTCGCAGACGGTTTCCGCCTCGGAGAGCTCGTGGGAGGAGAAGAAGATCGTCTTGCCGGTGTCGCGCAGTTCCTTGAGCATGTCGCGGAAGTCGGCGCGGGCGAGGGGGTCGAGTCCCGTGAAGGGCTCGTCGAGGATGAGCAGTTCGGGGTCGTGCAGGAGCGCCTGCGCGATTCCGGCGCGCTGGAGCATACCCTTGGAATAGGTTTTGAGGAGTTTGTCGCCGGCGGCTTCGAGTCCGACGCGGCGGATGAGGGCCGGCGCCTTTTCGCGCACCGTTGTCCGTGACATGCCGCAGAGGCCGCCATAGAACTCAAGCAGTTCGCCGATGGTCAGGTACGGGTAGTAATAGGCGATTTCCGGCATGAAGCCGATGCGGGCCCGCGTCGATTCCGCGTCCGGCGCGCCGCCGAAGATTTCGACGGCGCCGGAGTCGGGCTTGAGAAAGCCGAGCAGAATCTTGACGGTGGTTGTCTTCCCCGCGCCGTTGGTGCCGAGGAAGCCCATGATTTCGCCGCGTCGGAGGCGAAGCGACAGTCCGTCCAGGACGCGCCTTTCGCCGAATGACTTGACGATGCCTTCGGCGTGGATGGCAAAGTCAGTGTCGAGTGGTTTCACTTCCACATCTCCTCGTCAATGACCTCGAAGTCCTTCTGGACGGACCTCAACTCGTCGGTAGTCATGTGGATCATCTCCTTAGTTACACGAACTTATTCAGGGTTTCCGTAGGCGGACAGTGCGACGGAGACAATCGATGCCGCAGGCAGGCTGAAGCGGAGTGTTTTGCCGTCGAACGGCAATTCTACGGGAGCGGATGGCGTTACCGCATACGGGTTTTCAAATGAGTTGCAGGCCTGTGGAGCGGCGCATAGCGTAGTCGCGCAGGCATGGACGGGAAGCGGCTCGTCAAAGGAAGTGAGTTCAATCTCCTTCGTTTCGCCGTAGGATAGATTCGCCGCAGTCAGGGTAATCACGCCATTCTTTTCGGAGGCTGAGACAGAAATACCCCTGGGGGCGCCGGCGATGCGGATGTGCCGGGCTCCCTGATGCGCCTTCATCATGTCGAAAACATGGTACGTCGGCGTCACTATCGCATGTTCGCCGGCTGTCAGGAATAGGCAGTGGAGGTTGTTGCAGAGCTGCGCGACATTGGCCATCGCCACGACATCGCAGTTGTTGTTGAAGATGTTCAGGGTGAGCGCTGTGATTACGGCGTCGCGCATCGTCGACTGCTGCTCGAAAAGGTTGTACCCCTTTGACGGGCCAGTGCCCTCATTGTGCCAGCATCCCCATTCGTCGCAGACGATTTTGACCTTTTCCTCTGGATCGAAGGTCCTCATGGCGGCGCGATGGCGCTCTATCAGCTCCTGCATCCTCCCCGCCTTTTCCACAAGTTCGTTCCACTCCGCCTCGCCGAAGTCCACGCAGTCTCCCGCGCGGCCGCAGTAGTAATGGAACGACAGCCCCCACAGTTTGCAGCCCTTGGCGCGGAATTCGCGCATGAAGCGCTCCGTCCAGCCGATGTCGCCGGAATTCGCGCCGCAGGCAACGTACTTTGCGTCAGTCAGGTTCGCGCTGTCCACCGTTGTCGCGTAACGGACGTACTCGCGCGCATATTGCTCCGGCGTCATGTTGCCGCCTCCGCCCCAGTTCTCGTTGCCGATGCCCCAGTAGCGGACGCCGAAAGGCCCGGGGGAGCCGTTCTTGGCCCGAAGCGCCGCGAGCGTCGTCGTGTTCTCGGGCATGTCGCAGTATTCGACGAAGTTCCGCATGTCCAGCGGGGTCATGGCCGTCAGGTTGGCCGCGAGATAAGGCTTCGAACCGACCATGCGGCAGAAGTCCGCGAATTCATGGACGCCGACCTCGTTCGTCTCCACGCGGTGGTCGCGCCTGTACCAATAGTTCAAAGTCCTTGGCCGTTGCGCGCGCGGGCCGATGCCGTCGCGCCAGTCGTAAGTCTCGGCGAAGCACCCGCCGGGAAAGCGGAGCACAGACGGGCGAATTGCCCGGAATTTCTCGATCACGAAGTTCCGGAAGCCGCGCGTGTTTGGCACGCGGGACTCCTCCCCGACCCAGACGCCATCGCGGAACACTCCGCCGATATGTTCTGAAAAATGGCCGTAAATCTCCGGGGCGATCGTTCCCTTGCCTTCGCTGCCGATCAAGCAGATTCGTTCCATACGGTTCTTGCCTCCAATATAATGATACTACCACAACGCCCTTAGCGGCGCAAGTGTCGGCAAAACACCGTCCAGAAGTGGTATCATATTCTATTACGACTTTGCACAGGATCCATCGTGAGGACACCATGAACAACACCGAATACAATTTCACCGCAATCGAGAAGAAGTGGCAGGCCTACTGGGCCGAGCACAAGACCTTCAAGACCGAGGACTTCGTCCCCGGCAAGAAGAAGTGCTACATCCTCGACATGTTCCCGTACCCGTCGGGCGCGGGCCTCCACGTCGGCCATCCCGAGGGCTACACGGCGACGGACATCTTCGCCCGCTTCCAGCGCAACCGCGGCTTCAACGTCCTCCATCCCATGGGCTGGGACGCCTTCGGCCTCCCCGCCGAGCAGTACGCGATCGACACCGGCACGCACCCCGAGATCACGACGAAGAAGAACATCGACAACTTCCGCCGCCAGATCCAGTCGCTCGGCTTCAGCTACGACTGGGACCGCGAGGTCGCGACGACCGACCCGTCCTACTACAAGTGGACGCAGTGGATCTTCAAGAAGCTCTACGAGAAAGGCCTCGCCTATGTTGCGGAAGTGCCGGTCAACTGGTGCCCGGCCCTCGGCACCGTCCTCGCCAACGAGGAGGTCATCAACGGCCGCTCCGAGCGCGGCAACCACCCCGTCGAGCGCCGCCCGATGCGCCAGTGGATGCTGAAGATCACGGCCTATGCGGAGCGCCTCCTCGCCGACCTCGAGGAGCTTGACTGGCCCGAGGGCGTCAAGGAGATGCAGCGCAACTGGATTGGCAAGTCAACCGGCGCCGAGGTCACATTCGCGACGACGGTTGGCGACGAAATCGTGGTCTACACCACCCGCTGCGACACGCTTTTCGGCGCGACCTACATGGTGATGAGCCCCGAGCACGCCCTTGTGAAGAAGTGGCTCGCCGAGGGCCGCCTCACGAACGCCGAGGCCGTGAAGGCCTACCAGGCCGAGGCCGCGCGCAAGTCCGACTTCGAGCGCACTGAGCTCGCCAAGGAGAAGACCGGCGTCCGGCTCGAGGGCGTCATGGGCGTCAACCCCGTCAACAACGCCGAGATCCCGATCTTCATCTCCGACTACGTCCTCGCCTCCTACGGCACGGGCGCGATCATGGCCGTTCCGGCGCACGACACGCGTGACTGGGACTTCGCCAAGGCCTTCAACCTCCCGATCATCGAGGTCGTCGCCGGCGGCGACCCGCAGAAGGAGGCCTTCACCGACTGCGCCACCGGCACGCTCGTCAACTCCGGCTTCATCACCGGCCTCAGCGTCGAGGACGCCAAGAAGAAGATGATCGAGTGGCTCGAGGCGAACGGCAAGGGACGCGCCAAGGTCCAGTACAAGCTCCGCGACTGGCTCTTCAGCCGCCAGCGCTACTGGGGCGAGCCCTTCCCCGTCGTCAACATGGATGACGGCTCCACGCTCCTCCTCGACGACGGCGACCTCCCGCTCACGCTTCCCGAAATGGAAGACTTCAAGCCGACCGGCACGGGCGAGCCGCCCCTCTCCAAGGCCAAGGCCTGGCTGCGCTATACCGACCCGAAGACGGGCCGCCAGGGCTGGCGCGAGACGAACACGATGCCGCAGTGGGCCGGCTCCTGCTGGTACTACCTCCGCTACATCGACCCGCACAATGACAAGGCCTTCGTCGATCCCGAGAAGGAGAAGTACTGGATGCCCGTCGACCTCTACGTTGGCGGCGCCGAGCACGCCGTGCTCCACCTCCTCTACGCGCGCTTCTGGCACAAGGTCCTCTTCGACCTCGGCCTCGTCTCGACGAATGAACCCTTCCACAAGCTCGTCAACCAGGGCATGATCCTCGGCCTCTCCTACAAGGACGGCCGCGGCGTTCTCGTCCCGACCGACCAGGTCGACCTCTCCGGCGACACGCCCGTTAGCAAGGTCACGGGCGAGAAGCTCACCGAGTTCGCCGCGAAGATGTCGAAGTCGCTGCGCAACGTCGTCAACCCCGACGACGTCGTCCGCGACTACGGCGCTGACGCGATGCGCCTCTACGAGATGTTCATGGGGCCGCTCAACGCGGTCAAACCCTGGAACGCCAAGGGCGTCGAAGGCGTCTACCGCTTCCTCAAGCGCTCCTGGCGCATGGTCCGCGACCAGCCGATTGTCGACCGCGCCCTCACCGCCGACGAGGCGCGACTCGTCCACGCCTCCATCAAGAAGGTCACGGACGACGTCGCCACTCTCAACATGAACACGGCGATCAGCCAGCTCATGATCTACCTCAACGCCTTCTCGGGCGAGGACAAGGAACTTCCGCGCGAGGCCGCCGAGACCTTCACGCTGCTCCTCTCGCCCTTCGCGCCGCACACCTGCGAGGAGCTCTGGGAGTACCTCGGACACGACAAGACCCTCGCCTACGAACCCTGGCCGACATTTGACGAGAAGCACCTCGCCGTCGACGAGGTCGAAATCCTCGTCCAGGTCCTCGGCAAGCCGAAGGCCCGCATCATGGTCCCGGCCGACGCCGACGAGAACGCGCTGCGCGAAGCGGCGCTCGCGGACGAAAAGGTCCAGACCGCAATCGCCGGCAAGACCGTCCGCAAGGTCATCTGCGTCAAGGGACGTCTCGTCAACATCGTTGCCAACTAGCAAAGGAGCAATACCATGAAATTCGCGACATTCGACCGCATCATCTCACCGGAAATCGGCGCATGCGTCGCCGGCTACGGCATCGAGGACCACTCTGTCTGCAAGGCCGACGACCTTCACGCCATCGGCTTCCTCGCCGACGACGGCACACGCAAGATCCTAATCGTGGCCTTCGACCTCCTCGGCCTCGACCATTGGTACATCGCGTCCCTGCGCGAAAAGTGCGCTAAAATTCTCGGCATTCCCGTCTCCAACGTCCTCCTGACCTGCACCCACACCCACAGCGGACCCGAGTCGCGTACGCAGGGCAAGTCGGTGGAGCGCCTCAACAAGGAGTTCCTCGACAAACTTGAGGTGACCGTCTGCGACGCCGTCGCCAACATCGGCGAACTCCGTGACTGCAGGGTCGCCTACTACTCGATCCAGGTCGATGAAAACCGCAACCGCCGCTATGTGACGGCCGACAACTGCGCCTCGTTCCTGCCTCACCGCAAAGAGATGACGCGCATGGCGGACGGCATCGCGGACAAGGAGCTCGGCTGCGTCTTCATGCTCGCCCCGAAGACAGCCGAACCTCTCTTCGTAATCGGCAACTACGCCGCGCACCCGCTCGCCGGTCATGCGCCCGGCATCGGCGGCCACCGCATTTCGGCCGACTTTCCGGGCGCCTTCCGCGACTACATCAAGTCCGAAACCGGTGCAGACGCCATGTTCATCACCGGCGCCGCCGGCGACCTCGTCCCCAAGGAGGACGAACTCGGCATGGACGCCGTTCACCGCATGGGCGTGAACCTCGCCAAGGCCGCGATCATGGGTCTGATCGACGCCCAGCGCAATCCGGCGCGCTTCATCATGCCCAACCCGCCAGTCGGCGGCTGCAGCCGCTTCTTCACGTCGCCCATCCGGCGCAGGAACCACCCGCGTCTTCCGGCGGAATACCAGGTGTCAGACACCGTGACGCCAGAGCTTCAGGTCGTCAGCATCGGCGACGTCTGCTTTGTCGGCGTCCCCGGCGAACTCTGCAACGAGTTCGGCCTTGAAATCAAGTGGCACAGCCCCTTCCGCAAGGCCTTCATTGCGTATGTCGCGACGGCGTACCTCCACTACATCTGCCAGACGAACCTCGTCGTCTCCGGCGGCTACGAGGGCGACTGCCAGGTCTTCTCGACGCGCGACTCCGTTAAGTTCCTCCAGACCGCGGCCGACGCCATGTTCGCGTTGCGCGACGAGGTCTTCCCGGAAGACGCCTCCCACGAAGACCCTTATCCCGACTACATCGAGCGTCCGCTTGTGGACATTCCGAAGAACAGGTAGGAGATACCCATGTACAGCTACGCGCTTTCGCTCAGCTACCGCTGCGCCGAGGATCCGGAGTGGTTCGAGGCGGTTTCCAGGTCCAAGGTCCGCAAATTCGAGTTCGGCGCCGACGGCTCCGTTCCGCCCGAGGCATACGCCGCCGCAGTCGACAACATCCTGCGTACCGCCAGCACCGTCGGCGTCGAGGCCGCAAGCGTGCACATCCCGTTCGGTGCCGCCCCATGGGTGCCTTCGCGCGAATCGGAGCGTGCCGAGGCCCTTGAGGCAATACGGGGCCTCATGCGCGCGTGGGCACCGCTTCGCCCGCCGTGCTACACGCTCCATGGCTGCACGGAGGCCGACAAAGACGTGCCACATTCCGAACAGATGCGGGCCCTGCGCGTCTTCCTGTCGGAAATCCTCCCCGACGTTGAGGCAGCCGGGACATCCTTCAACATCGAATACCTCCCCCGCACCTGCCTCGGCAACACCCCTGAGGAGCTCGAGGAAATCGTCGACGGTTTCCCGCCTGAACTCATCGGCATCTGCCTCGACGTCAACCACGCCTCGCCTCGCACGGAGCAGATGCCGGCCATGATCCGCCAGCTCGGCTCCCGCATCAACTCCTTCCACATCTCGGACACCGACGGCGTCGACGAATGCCACTGGTTCCCAGGCCAGGGCATAATCGACTGGCCAGGGTGCATGGCCGAGATCAAGGCGCTGGAGCGCGACGTTCTCCTCATTCTCGAGGTCAACCGCGTCACGTTCCCGAAGTGGCAGGAGGCCTGGCACCACAACGACCTCTCGGCCGACCTCGCGGCGATGGAGCAGAACGTGCTCTTCCTCGAGAACGCCGAGGAGTTCACGCGCCGCCGCGCCGAACTCGTCATCCCGTGATTTACTTTTGACAGACAAAGGGCTATACTTCTTATCATGAAACCGACACTTCTCGTTCTTGCGGCGGGCATGGGCAGCCGCTACGGCGGGCTCAAGCAGCTCGACCCCGTCGGACCATCCGGCGAAACCATTCTCGACTACTCCGTCTACGACGCCATCCAGGCGGGCTTCGACAAGGTCGTCTTCGTCATCAGGCATGACTTCGAAGAGGCCTTCAGGGAGCGCGTACGCAACAGTTTCGACGGCCACATCCGCGTCGAATACGCCTTTCAGGACATGAACGACCTCCCCGGCGGCCGCAAGGCCCCGGCCGACCGCGTGAAGCCCTGGGGAACGGCCCACGCCGTGCGCGCGGCCCGAGACGTTGTCGACGCCCCCTTCGCCATGATCAACGCCGACGACTTCTACGGACGCGACCCATACGTGCAGCTCGCGAAGCACCTCTCCGGCCTCTCCGCGTCGCGGACACCGCAACCCGTCGAGTCAATCTGCATGGCGGGCTACAACCTCACGCAGACGCTTTCCGAGAACGGCAGCGTCGCGCGCGGCATCTGCGAGGTCGATCCCGACGGAAAGCTCATTACCGTCACCGAGCATACGAAGATCGCCCGCGAGGCCGACGGCATCGTCTACAGCACGCTTCCGGACGAGTCGAAAATGCGCCTCTCCGGCGACGAGACCGTCTCGATGAACTTCTGGGGCTTCACCCCCGCGCTCTTCACCCTCATGGAGGAGCAGTTCGGAGCATGGCTTGACGCCCACGAAGGGCAGCTCAAAGCCGAGTGGTACATCCCGCTCGTCGTCAACACGCTCCTTGAGCAGAAGCGCGCCGCCGTCGACGTTCTCAAGGTCTCGTCCCGCTGGTTCGGCGTGACCTACCGCGAAGACAAACCGACGACAATCGCCGAAATCCGCAAGCTCATCGACGCGGGCGTCTACCCGGACAATCTCTGGAAATAGCAGCAATGAAGATTCTTTTCCAAGGCGACTCGGTCACGGACGCCGGGCGCACCGCCGTAACATACGAAAACCTCGGACGAGGCTACCCGCTCTTCGTGGCGGGCGAACTGCAGAGCCGCTACCCCGACAAGGGTTTCAAAGTGGTAAACCGCGGAATCGGTGGCAACCGAGTCGTCGACCTCTACCAGCGCTGGAAGGTCGACTGCCTCAACCACCGCCCGGATGTAATCAGCATCCTGATCGGCATAAATGACACATGGCACGAGCGCGGACACCACAACGGCGTCGAGGTCGACCGCTACGAGATGGTCTACCGCGAGCTTGTCAAGTGGACGCTCAAGGTGCTTCCCGACGTCCGGCTCGTCCTCTGCGAGCCCTTCATGCTCACGGCCGACAAGGCCTCAGTGAAGCGCACTCCAGGCGAGGACTGGGCCCCCGCGGATGACTGGGCGCCTGAAATGGCCGAACGCCGCGCAATCGTCAAGGCTATCGCCGAGGAATTCGGCGCGCTCTTCGTGCCGTTCCAGGGCATTCTCGACAACGCCCTCGGACGCGCCGGCGCTGAACACTGGCTTAGTGACGGCGTCCACCCCACCGTCGCCGGCCACGCTCTCCTTGCGGAGGAATGGGTCGCCGCAGCCGCCGCGACGCTCGGAATCTAGTTCGTTTATTCGTTGCATCGTTTAATCGTTGAATTGGCACTAACCACTAATCACTAACAACTAACCACTAACGACTAGCCATGCTTCCTCAAGGTCGATACGACTCCCACGTACATGTCCAACACGGCGCGGACATCGAGCCCGAAAAGCTGCGCGCCGGAATGAAGGCGGCCGGCATCACGGGCTGCGCCCTCTTCTCGGAGGACCCCGACCCCGTCGGAACATTGACCCCGAAGCCGGCGCCTCCCGAAGAGGCGATTGACAACCTCTTCCGCTGGATTGACGGCGCCGACAACATCTTCCCCTTCTACTGGATCAACCCCACCGAGCCAAACGCCTGCGAGTTGGTCGACCTCGCGCTATCGAAGGGAATCATGGGATTCAAAGTTCTGCCAGGGACATTCTACCCTGGAGACGAGCGCGCCATTCCAGTCTACCGCAAGATCGCCGAAGCCGGGAAACCCGTGATATTCCACTCCGGAATCCTGTGGGACGGCCGCTACTCCTCATGCTACACGCGTCCGGGCAACTACGAGGCGCTGCTTGCGGTGCCTCGGCTCCGCTTCGCCCTGGCACATGTGTCGTGGCCCTGGTGCGACGAGTGCATCGCCGTCTACGGCAAGCTTCTCAACTCTTACCGCATGTGGGGCGACGACGCGCCGGAGATGTTCATAGACCTCGCCCCCGGCACCCCGGCCATCTACAGGCGCGACGCCCTGACCAAGCTCTTCACAATCGGCTACGACGTCTTCGACCACGTCATGTTCGCGACGGACTGCATGACGCCGAACTACGGTCCAGGCTGGGCGAAGGAATGGCAGGAGCGCGACGACGCCATCTACGCCGACCTCGGTCTTTCGGCCGAGCAGATCGACAGCATCTACCGCGGCGCCTTCCAGCGCTTCCTCTTCGGCGGCGGCTCCAACACCACGCGCCGTCTCCCGTCGCAGTTGCCGTAGGCTAGGTTACGCCAAGACAAGACCGCCGCCCGCGGCGGCTCTAGAAGCCGACGCGGGAGGAGGACTTGGTGTCGGGCTTGAGCCTGACCTCCTCACGGAGGGCGGTGAGCCTGTCGGTGTTCGTGGCGTCATCCGCGACGAAGCGCAGCGACTCCTTGACCGCGCGGAAGTCGCCCGGCGTGAGATTGGGGATGGAGAAGAGCTCCTTTTCCTCGTCCGCTGTGAGCGCCGACTTGAAGACCTTCTCGAAGAAGATTTTCTTGCCGCCGTTCTCAAGCGGGGCGAACTCAATCTTGAAGCTGAAGCGACGCAGGACGGCCTGGTCGAGCGATTCGAGGAAGTTCGTGGCGCAGACGAGGATGACCTTCGACTCCTCCATGTCGTGCAGGAGTTCGTTGACCTGGCTGACCTCCCAGCTCATGCGGGCGCCGCGGCGGTCCTGGAGGAGGGAGTCAACCTCGTCGAAGAAGAGGATGGCGCCTTCGGCCTCGGCCTCGGCAAAGGCTTGGCTGATGTTCTTCTCGGTCCCTCCGACAAACTTGTCGAGGATGTCGGAACCCATCTTGACGATGACGCGCTTGCCGAGCATCTTCCCAAGGTGCTTGACCCACTCTGTCTTGCCGGAGCCGGGGACGCCGTGGAGGAGGATGTTCATGCGCGGGAAGTCGTCCGCGTCGGCGGATTCGATGGCGTCGGCGTACCTGCGGATTGAGGCCTCGATTTTCGCCAGCGGAATCTGGCTTTTGACGTTCAGCCCTTCAAGTGAGTACTCCTTGACTGGCAGGAACTTGTCGTTGTCGCGGACGTCCATGAGCTTGCAGTGGCTCTTCATGAGGACGCCGATGGTTTTGTCGACCTCCTCCGGGGCCGGTTTCAGCCGCTTGAGGTTCTCGAGGACCATGGAGATGCCGCCGGCCGAAACGATGTATTTGGACGCGAGTTCCGGAACAGCCTCGTCATGGATGAGCTCGCCAAGCTCGAACTTGGCGATGCAGTTCCTCCAGATGGCCTCGCGCTGCGCGGTGTTGAGCTTCTCAAAGCAGATGGAGTAGTCGAAGCGGCGGCGGACCGATTCGTCCATCTGCCATGCGGGGGCGTTGCTTATCCAAATGGCGGGCACCCTGATGTCGTCCAGCAGGGAGTTCACGATGCCCTTTTCCGTCGATGCGCCGCCACCGCCGAACAGGATGGCGAACATGCTGCTGTTGCCTCGCAGGAGACCGTCGGCCTCGTCGATTATCATCATGCTGTCTTCGGGGTCGATTTGGTCGTTGCATATCTGGATGCCGGCCAGCCGGCTCTTGGAGTTCATGTTGCGCCCCTCGTCGTCGCCCTGTCTGATTTCGTAGGGGGTGTACCCAGTCTCGGCGGCGAGTGTGCGCGCGAAGGAGGTCTTGCCCGTTCCCGGCGCGCCATAGAGGAGGATGTTGAGCTTGCCTTTGCGGGCGGTCAGCATCTTCTTGAGGATTTCGCCGTGCGTTGTCGCCAGGGAGCCGTAGAAATCCCACGGCAGAATCTCGCCCTCCATCTTGCGGTAGAAGTGGCGTTCGATTGCCTCCTCCGCGGCGCCGCAAAGAAAGCTTGAGTATGCCCTGAAATTGAAATCCCAGTCATCATCGAGGACCTCGTATTTGCGGAGCTTGCCGGAAGCGTCCATCGCCTTCAGGATCTCCCCGTGGGAGACGTCAAGCGCCATGGCGTAGAAAACCGGCTTTTCGGCGTTGTCGACGCGTCGCGGGTAGTCGAGGTTGCACTCGCGCTTGAGGTAGGCGAAGAGCATGATTTCGCGTTCGATGTCGGAGAGCTTCAGCACGCGCTGAAGCTCTCGGACCCTCTGCTCGACGGGGTCGGGTTCCTCTTGCTCGTCCAGTCCGCGCATGAATATGTCGGCTATCTTCTCGGCGACGAGCCGGGTTTTGCGCGTGTATTTCCTGTTGTTCCAGAGGCTGGCAAGTATGTCGTCCGCCGTGTCATTGAGGTCCAGGCGCGCGCGGCGTTCCCGAGTAGAGGCCAACTCATCGAGTTCGTCGTCCTCGAAGGCCGCGAGGACGAGCGAGACCACTTTGTCATGCGGGAGCGCGTTGGCAATCGGGGAGAAGAAGTCCGAGTCGCGGACGGGCTCGTCGAGGTTCTTGACCATGTTGCCCCAGTACTCGCAGATTTTGCGGTCGATGTAGGTATGGGTGACTTTCTTGAACTGTGCCATTGTCGGTTCCTTTTCTCATTTGGTCCCCCTGCGCGGCCAACCGGCCGCGCAGGGGGATGTTTGATTGACTAGTTGTATTTACTCGAGTGCTTCCATTCCTGCGTTATTTTCCATTGCCTTGCGCTGGCGCTCCGCGCGCATCTTGCGGCGTTTCGCCTTCGCCTTGAGGATTTTCCACGCCTCTGATTCTGAGACGTTGTAGACCTTCATCACCAGCTCCATCTCGTCTCTGCCCTGCTTTGCGGATATGTTGGCTGAATCCTGTGGCGCGGCGCAGATGCGCGGGCCGTCGAAATTGGTGTCGAACATTTCAAAGTCATCACTCATATTCTGTGTCTCCCTTGCTGTACAAGTTGATGTTCAGTCCTGTGAAAAGGGACATTACTATTCTATGCCGGAATTCGGGAAAGTTAATAGCAGGTGTAAAAAATATCTGCTTGCGTAACCCGACACTTTTCAGCTACACTTATTCTGGATTCGGAACGCATGAATAATCCAATTGACAATTTCAAATTCGCCTGTCCGCATTGCGGACAGCATCTTGAAGCCGAGCCGGACATGGCCGGAACCATGGTTGAATGCCCCAATTGCGGCAAAACCATAACGGTGTCGGCGCACGGATCTGGGGGGGGAGGCCGTGACGATGACCTTCCGTCGTCCCGCGACGGCGATGATGCCGTCGCCACAGCTTCCGTTGCCGTTCCTGCCATTCAGACAATTGTCAAAGGCGAAACGGAGGCTTCGCCGCCGCCACTCATCACGGTCGTGAAGGGCAGGGAGAGTTTCTTCACGCGGAATCGAAAGTGGCTGATACCGGTTGCCGGCGGCGCAGCGGCGCTTCTACTGGTTGTCGGTCTTGTGGTGGTGAAGCAAAAAACAGGAAAGCGCAGAACCACAAGGAGAACAACCCCGTCGTCGACATCGGGAATACCGTCCTATTATGCGCCATCCTCCGGCCATCGTGGAGGCTCAAGGGAGTTCGTTCGAAATCACATCAAAAAGAACGGTAACTGCCGTATTGTTTCGATTACAAAGATAGGCGGCGACATTGTCGTGTGCGGCAAAAACAACTGGGCGGCGAACGGATGTGCCCGAAACATTACGGACAAGTTGCAGGAGATATCGGACGAAGGTGAGAAGATCATCGACGTATGCCTCACGGAACTGGGACGGTTCGTAGTTCTCTATGGCAGGAACGCAGGCAGCTGGAACAACATTCCGCAGGACATGGAATACCATTTGCGCCGACTGAACGCGAACGACGAGGAGTTGTATTCGGCGACACTTAACGACGCGGGCGACTGGATAGTCGTCGGATCGGAACACTATGCATGCTCTGCCACCTGGCTCAAGCAGTGGCTGGCAGATGGCGGCATAAAATATGGCACTTTGCTCGCCGCCGCAGTATCGACCGATGCCGCCGTTGCGGTTTACGACGGCGGCTACAAGTTCTACGGAAATGTCCCCGCGGATTTGAAAGAGGCCCTCCGTAACACTTCCGTGGACGTTCGCATCATTAAGATTGCAGGCTCCGCCTGGTTCTTTGCGGATAAGACGGGCTACGGGTATCGCTACAACATGTGAGATCCTGCCTGAAGCATTCCTGTAGAGGCCTGACCACTTCGATATTAGGAGACAACCATGCAATTCCAATGCCCGCAATGCAAGGCGATTCTCGCTTCTGATGGCGTGACCGAAGGCATGAAGGTCACGTGCCCCGAATGCCAGTCCGCATTCGCGGTTAAGCAGTATGTCCGCAAGGCGAAATTGCGCGCCGTTGACACCACCGCCACCAGTGACGGCGCGGCTACGGAAGGTCCTCTTCCGGATGCGATTCACAGTCGTGTTGCCTCGGCCATCGGCATTGAGAAGCTCCAGGGCTTCAAATTGTCCGATCTTTTCGCCGAGGTCTTCTCCAAGCACTCGCGCGAGGAGGTCGAGGACTACTTCACCGTTGGCACGGCGAAATCGACGCCGGGAATCCTGGAGGTTGACGCCTCATGGCCGAAACCATGGCTCTTCACGCGGATGATGATTGGCGCCCTTGTTCTCTACTTCCTCTTTTGGATTGGCTGGAGACTGTGGGAGAACACGAACCTTCTTCCCGGACTCATGCTGATCGGATCATTCGCGATTCCGATCTCCGCGCTGGTGCTTTTTATCGAGTTCAACGTCCGCCGCAACGTCTCTCTCTACATGGTTGTGCGGCTGGTTCTCCTTGGGGGTGTCTTTTCACTGTTGATCACGCATCTCCTGCCTCTTGTTCCCTGGCTGCTGTCACTCCTTTTCACGGACTATAGCCAGATTCTTGGCAATTCACTCGCGGGGCCGCTGGAGGAATCGGCAAAGGTGCTTGCCATGGTCGCGGTCGCCAGTGCGGCGAAGTACCGGTATAAGCTGAACGGGCTTCTGGTTGGGGCGGCCGTGGGCATGGGTTTCGCCGCATTTGAGTCGGCTGGCTATGCCTTCAACGTCCTCCTTGGCGGCGGGAACGTTGAGGACATGGTGTTCAACATTAACATGCGCGGTCTGCTTTCGCCTTTCTGCCACATTGTCTGGTCGGCAATTTCCGGCTGCGCCCTGTGGCGCGTCATTAATGGGCGAGAGTTCAAATGGAGGATGCTTTGCGATGAAAACTTCATTCGACTCTTCCTCGTGCCGGTGATCCTCCATATGATTTGGAACTCGCCTCTTCAACTCCCCTATTTCGGAACGTTCATCCTGCTTGGCGTTGCGGCTTGGTTCGTATGCTTCTCGCTCGTCCAGGAGGGGTTGCATGAAGTAGCGGCGGAACAGGCCGAGGCGAGAAGGACATTGGAATCCAATGCCGCCGCAACGGCGGAAGGAGGTGCGCAATGAGCGATGCGAGATTCAAGTGTCCGCACTGCGGGCAGATTTTTGCCGGATTGGCGGAGGATGCGGGTTTGGAAACCGAGTGCCCTTCGTGCGGGAATACATTTAGGCTGGAGATCGCGGATAATGTGCGATCTGCGCGTCCCAACGGTCTAATGTGCTACTTCGGCATGTTCAGGAACTATGTCAAGTTTAGCGGACGCGTCACGCGGCGCGAATTCTGGTGGGCTGTGCTCTTCAACATGCTGGCGGCCTTCCTGTTCGGCATGGCCGACGAACTAGCATTCGACGAATATGACGACTGGAAGGGCATTTTCGCCCTTGTCTATGTTCTCGGCACCTTCCTGCCCATGCTCGCGCTCCAGTTCCGACGCCTGCACGACACGAACAAGAGCGGCTGGTGGTGGCTGCTTCTGCCGTTGCCAGTTGTCAATTTGGCCTACCTCGTGTGGCTCATCGATGATGGCGACCCGGGCCGCAATCGCTTCGGTTCAGACCCAAAGGGGCGGGAGTGAGCAATGCTGTGGTTGCGCTATAAGACCGGATGCCCAATCGGAATCGCCCTCAGATGCAATATTCGGGGCCGTCGGCCCCCGTCGGCTGCAGACTTCGCTGCTCTTCGGCGATTTCCGCCAGCGTCTGCGCGCGCAATGCGTCCACAAAGGCGTCGTTGACCTTTGCCCACGCCTGCTCCGCCGCGCAACGTCCATGCCTCGGGCAGGACTTTGGCCTCCGCAGGCACGAGACCACGTTTATTGCCCCCTCCATCGCCGTTACGATTTCGAAAAGCGTAATCGCCTCCGCCTGCCTCGCAAGACGCAGGCCTCCGCGCGCACCGCGTTCGGACTCTATCAGCCCGGCCCTCCGCAGCGGCACGACTATCCTGCTGATGAACTTCTCGGAAATCGCCTGCGAAGAGGCGATTTCAGCTATTGTGCGGGGCTTGTCCGCGCCTGAAATGGCGATGTCAAGAAGTGTTCTCAGCGCATAGCGCGATTTGGCCGTGATCTTCATGTATTCCACTTTACGCGCCTTCGAAAATTAAGTCAACCAAAAAAGTTTTATTTTTCCCCTTGACATGTCCCGCGAAATATCGTACAATCATTTCCATTCACAACCGAAAAAGTAGCCTTTAATCGGACGGCGCTTTTCGCGTTGGACACAATAACCGCATCAGCAAGGAGGCTCAACCATGGCTAACATTCACGAAAACATTACCGAAATGGTCGGCAATACGCCGCTCGTCCGCATCAACCGCCTCAACAAGAGCGCGGCGGAAGTCGTCGTCAAGGTCGAGTATTTCAATCCAGGTTCATCTGTCAAGGACCGCATCGCGCTGGCGATGATCGAGGCGGCCGAGGCCGCCGGCGTTCTGAAGCCGGGCGGCACCCTGATCGAGCCTACGAGCGGCAACACCGGCATCGGCCTCGCCCTCGTCGCCGCCGTCAAGGGCTACCACCTCGTCCTTACCATGCCCGACACCATGAGCGTCGAGCGCCGTAAGCTCGCGGCCGCCTACGGGGCCGAACTCGTCCTCACCCCCGGCAAGGACGGCATGAAGGGCGCGATCGCCAAGGCGAACGAACTCCACGAGGCGACGCCGAACTCCATCATCCCGCAGCAGTTCGAGAACCCCGCCAACCCCGAGAAGCACTACCGCACCACCGGACAGGAGATCCTCGCGGACACCGACGGCAAGGTCGACGCCTTCGTCGCCGGAGTCGGCACGGGCGGCACCCTCTCCGGCGTCGGCAAGGCGCTCAAGGAGAAGAACCCCGCCGTCAAGGTCTTCGCAGTGGAGCCTGACACCTCGCCGGTCCTCTCCGAAGGCCATGCGGGCCCCCACAAGATCCAGGGCATCGGCGCGGGATTCGTCCCGAAGACGCTCGACACCTCGATCTACGACGGCGTGATCCCGGTCTCGGCCGAGAACGCCGGCGCCACCGCCCGCGCAGCCGCGAAGGAAGAGGGTCTCCTCATCGGCATCTCCTCCGGCGCGGCGCTCTACGCGGCGCTCGAACTCGCCAAGAAACCCGAATTCGCAGGCAAGCGCATCGTCGCCCTCCTCCCGGACACCGGCGAGCGCTACCTGTCCACGTGGCTGTTCGATTCGGCGCAGTAGGCGCCGAATCGAACAGCCGCTGGCGCGCAAGACCAGGCACCAGGCCAAGGCAAAGGTTTCGATTGCAATCGACGGCCATCGAATGCAATCGATAGCAATCGAGGCCCTCTGCCTTTGAAGAACGCCACACCAACCCGCAAGGGTGAACCCGAACCATAAGGAGCCTAAATCATGAGCAACTTCCACATCGAAACGCTGGCGATACATGCCGGCCAGAACCCGCACGGCGACCCGACGACATATGCCCGCGCCGTTCCGGTCTATCGCACCACGGCCTACAACTTCCGCGACTCGAAGCACGGCGCCGACCTCTTCGGCCTTCGCGAGCTGGGCAACATCTATGCCCGCCTCATGAACCCGACGAACGACGTCCTCGCCCAGCGCCTCGCGGCGCTTGAAGGCGGCGCGGCGGCGCAGACGCTCGCCTCCGGCACGGCGGCGATTTTCTTCACCGTCACCAACATCGCGAAGGCGGGCGACGAGATCGTCGCCGCCGACAACCTCTACGGCGGTACCTTCGCGCAGTTCGACGCCATCCTGCCGAACGCCGGGATCAAGGTGAACTTCGCGCCGGTCAACGACTTCGCCGCGACCGAGGCCGCGATCAACGAGAAGACGCGACTCCTCTTCATCGAGGCCGTCGGCAACCCGGCTCTCGACATCGCGGACATCGAGGGCTACGCTGCCATTGCGAAGAAGCACCACCTGCCGCTCGTCGTCGACGCGACCTTCACGCCACCGCCGCTGCTTCGCGCAATCGACCACGGCGCAGACCTCGTCATACACTCGCTCTCCAAGTGGATTGGCGGACACGGCGCCGGCATCGGCGGCGTGGTCATTGACGCAGGGAAGTTCGACTGGACCGACCCGAAGTTCGCGCTCTACAACGAGCCCGACGGCGGATACCACGGACTCCGCTTCGCGCACGACCTGCCGGAGCCGCTTCTGCCCGTCGCCTTCACGCTGCGTCTGCTCACCGTCGGCATCCGCAACCAGGGGCCGACGCTCGCCCCCGACGCCGCCTGGATCTTCCTCCAGGGCGTCGAGTCGCTGCCGCTCCGCATCGCGAAGCACAGCGAGAACGCCCTCGCCGTCGCGAAGCACCTGGAGAAGCACCCGAAGGTCGCGTGGGTCAAGTACCCGTCGCTCTCGCAGCCCGAGCTTGCGGCGAAGTACCTGCCGAACGGCGCTGGCGGCATGGTCGTCGTCGGCGTCAAGGGCGGCTCCAAGGAGGCCCGCGCCTTCGCGGACGCGCTGAACGGCGAGATCTTCTCGCTCCTGGCGAACGTCGGCGACGCCAAGTCGCTCGTGATCCACCCCGCCTCGACGACGCACTCGCAGCTCTCCGACGAAGACCTGCGCAAAGGCGGCGTCCTTCCGGAACTCGTGCGCCTCTCCATCGGCATCGAGCACATCGACGACATCATCGCCGAACTCGACCGCGCGCTGGAAGCCGTTTAGGGAGAATCGTGGCAATAATGGCAGCTTGTCTCGGTAAACGCCAATCGGCGTTTACCGGGCAAGCCGCCAATTCTTTTTTGACATTCCTGGCGCATTTTGGGAAAATATAACTGTCATTTGGCGAGGCCTCGGCCACGCCGGACGCCATGACACTCCGCAGCGCTGCAAAGCGATAATAGTAGACCTTGAGCAGAGACAAGCTATGAAGAAAACAATAGAACTGACAATCAAGAATACTACCGTCCGCGTCACAAAGATAAAAGACGAGGATTATATTTGCCTTACGGATATTGCGCGATTCAAGAATGCCGACTTCCCGGCAGATGTGGTGAGGAACTGGATGCGTTCCAAAATGACCGTGGCATTCCTCGGCCTTTGGGAGCAGTTGCACAATCAAAATTTTAACATGGTCGAATTCGACCAGTTTAAAAACGATGCCGGGACAAATGCTTTTGTCCTTCCGCCGCAAGTATGGATAAAACGGACTGGTGCGGTTGGCATTGTATCCAAATCAGGACGTTATGGCGGCGGAACTTACGCACACCATGACATAGCATTTGAGTTTGCATCATGGGTGTCGGTAGAATTCAAGCTATACCTAATAACTGACTATCAGCGTCTTAAGGCCAAAGAGCAGGAATTGCTCGGTTGGTCCGCCAAGCGGGAACTGGCGAAGATCAACTACCGCATTCACACGGACGCCATTAAGGAAAACCTTGTTCCGGCTGAGGTCACGCGTGAGCAGATGAACGCCATTTACGCCAGCGAGGCGGATGTCCTGAACGTGGCGCTTTTTGGCAAGACGCATCAGGAATGGCAACGCGAGAATCCCGGGCTAAAGGGCAACCAGCGCGACTACGCCACCATCAACCAGCTTATCTGCATCTCCAACATGGAGAACATCAACGCCGTCATGATTAACGACGGCATCCCGCAGCCACAGCGGCTGAAACGCCTGAACGAAATAGCCATTCACCAGATGCGCGTCTTGTCGGATGTCGGTGGACGCCAACTGCTGAAATAGAGAAACAATAATGGCAAATAAGAAGTCCTTCTTCCACATCGCTCTCCGCCGTTCTACGGCAATCGTAATCGATCTTGCGGTTATCCTTATTGGTTTGTGTCACTACGCGTCGAACGCCTGTTTGCGACACGCGCTCACGCTTTCGGGGGCGGCAGCTGAAGACTGGTTCGAACTGTCTCGTCTGTTCGAGTTCGGAGAAGCGTCCGGTTTGGTCATGGCAGTGACGATGCTCGTCCGGTATGCCGTCGACGCCTACCGCGCTCGTCACGACCGCGCTCCGACATCTGCCGCGTGGATTGTCATCGCATTGTCCGAGGCGCTTCTGTCGGTTCCCGCCCTATGGTTGGCGGACTATCGTCTTGAGTTGCGCCCGAAACTCGAACTAACCATACCCGTCGAACGGTTCGACAAAGAATTCCCAGGGGTTCGACTTCCCGAAGAACCGCTAAGCGTTGTCTTGGACGAAACATACCTTGCTGGCTTCTTGCGCGTCCGTGACAGAATTGTTTTCGCCGTTCGTGGAAACCGCTTCGTGCGAATCCGTCCCACCAAGTTCCACTATGTCTATGGTTCGATTGACGTCGTTCCGGCCGACACGAACCTTGTATACATCCATTCCTGCCGCTCCCGCTACCGGTCCACACTCGGAATGCAGGGCATAGACTGGTGACCTCACCGCGCCGCAGGCCTCTACACGATTCTACACGTTCTTCACGGCTAAATATCCAGTTGTTTCATCCTTGACACTTCACAACTGATTTGGTAGTGTATTGTGTACAGAAAGGAAATCTGGCATGACACTCACACTCTCCCGCGCCAAAGAACTGCTCGCCACCACGACGAGCGACTCGCACCTGATCGTCCACGCCACGAATGTCCGCGGCTGCATGGAGGCGTTCGCGCGCCACTTCGGCCAATCCTCGGACGAGGTCGAACACTGGGGAGCCGTCGGCTATCTCCACGACTATGACTACGAGCATTTTCCCGAGGAGCATCTCAAGCACACCGAGGCCGAACTCCTCGCCGAAGGTGTGGATGCCGCCGACGTTCGCGCAATCATGAGCCACGGCTGGGGCATCTGCAACGACGTGAAGCCGGAAACCGACCTAGAAAAGAGCCTCTTCTGCGCCGACGAGCTTTCGGGGCTTGTGTGGGCGACCGCGCTGATGCGCCCGACCGGCATTTCCGACCTCGAGCCCAAGAGCGTCGTGAAGAAATTCAAGGACAAGAAGTTCGCCGCCGGCTGCAACCGCGAAATAATACGCAAAGGGGCTGAACTAGTCGGCCTTGATCTCGCCGCCGCCATTGCGATTTGCATCGACGGCATGAAACCATACGCCGCCGAAACGGGGCTGGCGCCGCGCGCCTAACCCTCCACTCCTCCGCCGAAATAAAGGAGGAAACACATGAAACTTTTCGTCCGCATAGCCGGCATCGAATGCCAGAACTGCATCGACGCCCTGACACGAGCGCTTGGCGCGGTGGAGGGCGTTGCTTCCGTGCGTTTCCGAGGCCATGTGGCGGAGGTCGAGATCGTCCCTTCTGTGAGTGGCTCGCCCGGGGGGCTCGCCCTACCGGACATCACCGAGCGCATCGTTGCAGCCGTCCGTGACGAAGGCTACGAGACGAGGCCCGAATGGATTTCGCGAACGCGTCCGTGGCGCGGGACGGCAGTTGCCCTCGCCATTGCCGCGGCGCTTGTCGCGGCTTGGTGCGGTCTTCGCGCGCTATTGGGCTTCGATCCGCTCTCGCTTGCGCCGTCACCCGATGACGCGGGGTCTCTCGGCACTCTCTTCGCCGTCGGCCTTCTGACCGGCTTCCATTGCGCGGGCATGTGCGGGGCGCTCGCCATCTCCGCCGCGAGCGGCCGTGACCGCCCCTGGACCGCCGCCGCACTTTACAACTTCGGCCGCCTCGCGACCTACACGGCGATAGGTGCGGTAGCCGGAGCAGTTGGATCGGCATTCAACATCGGACCGCACATACGCGGCGCGTTGCTGCTGGTCGCGGCACTCGCGATGCTCTTCGTTGCGGCGCGCTCGCTGGGTTGGATGCCATTTGCGTCGCGGACTTCGCGTCGCCGCACTCGGCCGCTCCATAGCCCCCGCACCCCTTCCGCCATTCGCCCGCTGCTTGTCGGCGCGGCCAACGGTTTCATGCCGTGCGGCCCGCTGCAGTCGGTGCAGCTCTGGGCGCTGGCCAGCGGAGGAGCCGCGCGCGGGGCGGCCGCCATGCTGGCCTTTGGACTTGGAACGGCCCCCGCGCTCTTTGCCGTCGGCGCGGCGGCGGGCTTTTTCGCGCGTCGGCGCGCGCTCTTCGGCCGCATCGCGGCGGCAATCTTGATTGCCCTGGCCCTCGGCATGGCGCGACGCGGGATCCGCGCCTGGTCTTCCGATCCGAATGCGATCACCTACGACTGTTGCGAGCGGCCGCAGGCGGCGGAAGTCCCCAAGGTTCCGGAGAATCTGGAATCTCCCTACCTCGACCTCGCCCCCGGAGCGGATGGTTTCGTCTCCGTGCCGCTCTCGCGCGTCACGGACAAGGTGCTCTATGTCAATGTGCCGGCGACAGACGCGACGAAGCCATCCGTCCAGCTCCTCGCCGTCCGCGATGGCACGGGGCGCGCGCGCATCGCCTTCAACACATGCCAGGCGTGCAACCCCTCGCCGCGCGCCTGGTTCGCGCAGCGCGACGACGGACGCCTCGTCTGCCAGAACTGCGGCAACATTTTCGGACGCGAGGCCGTCGGCGCCCGCGTCGGCGGCTGCAACCCCGCCTTCATCCCCGGCGTCCGCGAAACGCAGGACTCACTCCTCGTTCCGGCATCCGCTCTCGACGCCGCCCGCCCCGCCTTCACCCACTGGGCAGGGCCCCGTCACTAACGGGCAACAGTGTCCTTCCATGGTCTTTGGGAAAAGTTGCACAACTCCGGCTTTAACCGGGTCGATTTCGACCCCCTTTTGGCGATGGCCGGCGACAATGCTTTCACATTGAGTCCAACTCGATGGATTGACGAATTCCACGCAATCGGTTTCGTCTGCAAAATGGGAGGCGGCCGCGACGAAGCGCGGCCTTCCCATACGGGGATGCCGGAGCGCGGACGGCCCGTCCGCCACGCGATGCCTCTAGCCGAATGCCCTGGCGAGGTTAGGAAGAGCTTTTTTTCCTTGCGCGACGATTTGATGTCAGATTACAATAATGACATGGCAGAAAACGAAACAATTACCGTTTGCGGGATTGAATGTCTCGTGAACGATACGAGCGCGCTTGAGGCGTGGCTTGTCATGCATAGCTTCCGCAGGGTTCTATGCGGTGGCGACACTTTTCCTGCGAAGAAGGGAACTATTGCCCATGTCGCCTCACAAGAGCTACTCCAGAAAGAAATTGACTTTATTGAGGAGATGAGCGCGACTGGAGGATGTCCCCCGCTTAAGGAATTCATAAAACGGAAGGGAATTGTCGGCGTGACGGACTTTGAAGTCGTGGAAAGCACCGACTTGCCTGGCTGGGACGGAACTCCAAATCCAGTTCTTCTATCCAATCCTCGCTGGTTTATGGACGGGAAGCTTGTCCCCGTTCTGCCTGACATATTCATCGAAGAGGATGTCGACGAATCTGGAACCGGTGTCAGACTTTCCCGCCGCGAACGCCGTTTGCGGCAACGGGAAAGAAGACGCTGGCGCAGATGAGGGATGCGCGTCATGAACAAATCGAATGTCTTCTCCATAGTCTTGCTTGTGGCTTCGGCCGCGCTATTCTCGGCCGGCGTCGCGCGCAAAATCGCGCACTCCCGCGCGGCCGGCGGCGCGCGGATGCGCACGATAGCCGTGATTCCCAAGGGCACGATCAACATGTGGTGGGATGTCGTCCGCGTCGGCGCCGAAGCCGCCGCGCGGGAGCTCGGCGTCCGCACGGTCTGGAACGGCCCGGAGACCGAAACCGACCGCGAGAAGCAGATCCAGGCCGTCCGCGACGCCCTGACCATGAAGGTTGACGCGGTCGTGCTCGGCCCGAATGACTTCAAGGCCCTCGTCCGCCCGATCGAGGAGGTGCGCGAGGCCGGAATACCCTGCGTGATCATTGACTCGGCCGCCGATACCGACGCCTACGACGCCTTCGCCGCCACGGACAACGAGGCGGGCGGCGCCGACGCAGCCCGCCTTCTGGGCAAGGCCATGGGCGGCAAAGGGGAGGCCCTGCTTGTCAAGTACATCCCCAACTCGGCCTCGACGGACGGCCGCGCCCGCGGCTTCCGCGAGACCATCGAGCACGAATTCCCCGCCATCCGCATCGTGATGGAGGACTACACCGACGGAACCGTCGAGGGCGCGCGTCAGAAGACAGCCGACATGCTGACGCGCTTCCCGTCCGTCACCGGGGTCTTCGCCGTGAACCAGCCCTCGGCCGTCGGCGCCTACAAGGCAATCCAGGCGCAGGGCCGTTCGGGTGAGGTCAAATACGTCGGCTTCGATTCGGACTCGCTGCTCGTGCGCGCCGTGGAGGACGGCACATGCGCCGGGCTGATCGTCCAGGACCCCTTCCTCATAGGCTACCTCGGCGTACAGTCCGCCGTGCGACTGCTCGATGGCGAGAAGGTCGACCGTGACATCCCCGTTCCGAGCATGGTCGTCACACGCGACAACCTCGATGAGAAGAAGAAGACCCATGCCGCGGCGCTGGGGCTTTAAGTGGTTAGTTGATTAGTTGGTCAGTTAGTGGTTAGTTAGTGAAAAGGATGGACAAGAGCGAATCAAAGGACATCATCCTGCGGATGGAGGGCATACGCAAGGAGTTTCCGCCCGTAGTCGCTCTCGCAGACGTCACCTTCTCGGTGCGCCGCGGTTCGGTGTGCGCACTTTGCGGCGAGAACGGCGCCGGGAAATCGACCCTTATGAAGATCCTCGCCGGCGTCCACGCGCCTGACTCGGGCCGAATAACGCTTGACGGCGAGGAACGGCATTTCGCGTCCCCGGCGGACGCCATCTCGGCCGGCATATCGATGCTCTACCAGGAACTCGACCTGGCCGGCGACCTTGCGGTGTTCGAGAACGTGTTTCTCGGCCGCGAGATCGTGCGCGGACCGCTGCAATGCGTGGACGAGGAGGCCGAAATCCGGATTGTCCGCGAAATGGCCCGGAAGCACGGTTTCCCGCTCGATCCCCTTGCGCGCGTGGCCTCGCTGTCCGCCGCGCAATGCCAGCTTGTCGAGCTGCTCAAGGCCCTGCTTGGCGGCGCCCGACTGGTCATCATGGACGAGCCGACATCCGCCCTTTCCGAAGCCGAGGCCGAGCGCCTCTTCGGCATCGTGCGCGACCTCCGCTCAAACGGCATTTCCGTCATCTACATCTCGCACCGACTTGAGGAGGTACTCGCACTTGCCGACGACGTCTGCGTACTGCGCGACGGGTCGGTCGTCTTCTCAGCCCCGGCCGCCGGCCTCGACACGGCGACGCTCGTCCGGCACATGGTGGGGCGCGAGATCTCGCAATACTACCCGCCGCGCCCGAACACCCCGCCTGGCCCCGTCCTCTTCGAGGCGCGAAGCCTCACGACCAAACGTGTCCGCGACATCTCGTTCACCGTCCGCGAAGGCGAGATCGTCGGGCTCGCCGGTCTGGTGGGCGCTGGCCGGAGCGAGACGGCCGAGGCCATCTTCGGAGTCGATCCCCTGCTGTCCGGCGAAATGCTCCTCGACGGACGCCCGCTCAGCATAAAGGGGCCGGCCGACGCCATCGCGGCGGGCATCGGCTACCTGACCGAGGACCGCGCGCGGACAGGCCTTTGCGCCGAACTGCCCTGCTCCTGGAACGTCGCCCTCCCCAACTACCCGCGTCTCGGGATGCGCCGCGTCGTATCGCCTCCGCGCGAGCGCGAGGCCGCCGCAACGCTCGGCGCGCGGATGCACCTCAAATGGGGCGGTCCCGACGATCCGGCCTCCTCCCTTTCGGGCGGGAACCAGCAGAAGCTCCTTGTCTCGCGATGGCTCCTTGCCGACTCGCGTCTGCTCATCGTCGATGAGCCAACGCGCGGGATAGACGTCGGCGCCAAGGCCGAGATATACGCGCTCCTGCGCGAACTCGCCGCAGCCGGTAAGGCCATTCTTCTCATCTCATCGGAGCTGCCCGAACTGCTCGGGCTGGCCGACCGCGTCCTTGTCATGCGCGGCGGCAAAATCGCAGGCGAACTCGCCGGCGACGCCGCCACCCCCGAAGCCGTCATGCGCCTCGCGGCGCTCGAACAGGAATCGCCCAATGAATAAATTCGCCCAAAGACTTCTACCCTTCTCCTCCCTGCTCTTCCTCGTCTCGCTCTGGACATTCCTCATGCCGGACACGTTCCTCACGTTCGCGAATTTCCGCAACGTCCTAGGAAGCGCCTCCGCCAGCGGCATCATCGCCGCCGGCATGACCTTCGTCATCATCACCGCCGGCATAGACCTGTCCGTCGGCTCCATGCTCGCCTTCTGCGGCATGGCCGGGGCGACGGCCATGCTCGCGCTTTCGGGCGCGTCCTGGTCGCAGATAGCCGGTGGCGCGGCCATCCCGCTGGGAGCCGGCGCGATGGTCGCCGGCGTCGCGGCCGGCGTAGTCGCCGGCGGGCTCTGCGGGTTCGCGAACGGCACCCTTGTCACACGCCTTCGCCTCGCGCCGTTCATCGTCACCCTGGGCACCATGAGCGTCTTCCGCGGCCTGTCGCACATCATCAACAAGACGCGGCCGATTTCCGTTCCGTCCTTCACGCTGCTCGACACGGCGAACATCTGCGGCGTTCCGGTCGCGGTCGTGCTCTTCGCGCTCGTGCTGCTCTCATGCGGCTTCCTGCTGAGGCGCACGCCTTTCGGCCGCCATGTCTATGCCATCGGCTCCAACGTCCGCACGGCCTTCCACGCGGGCGTCGCCGTCGACCGCGTCCTCGTCCGCATCTACACGCTGCTCGGGGCGCTGACAGGCCTTGCGGCCATGATCGCCACCTCGCGCGCATCCAGCGCCCAGCCGTCCGCGGGGTTGTCGCTGGAACTCGATGTCATCGCCTCGGTCATCATCGGCGGCTGTTCGCCAAACGGCGGGCGCGGCACGATGCTGGGGACGCTCATCGGCACCCTTCTGATCGCGTTCCTCCGCAACGGGCTCACGCTGCTGGGCGTCGTCGCCCAGATCCAGCTCGTCGCCGTCGGGCTCATCATTGTCGTCGCCGTCGCGAGCGACCGCCTCACCGCCCGCCAGGCGAAATAGCGATCCGGGCGGTTCCGGAAATAGCTTAGCCACATGGGTTCTTCACTCTTCACTGGCGACTAGCGACTGATCACGGATCACGGATCACTAACCACTAACGACTAATCACTATAACTGCGGTATCGAGGGCGCGGCACCGGCGCGCGTGACGCAGATGGCCGCAGCCTCGGTTGCCCTTTCCATCGTCTCGCGCAAGGAGAGGCCGCGCTGACGTGCGGCAAGGAAGTAGCCGATGTAGGTGTCGCCGGCCGCTGTGGTGTCGACGGCCTTCACGCGGCGCGCCGCAACGGTCGTGCGTTCGCCGTCGATGTCCGCGACCGATCCGGAAGCGCCCAGCGTCAGGACAACACCGGCGCGCGGGAATCTGGCACGCAGCGAGTCGAGGACGGCATCGGGTGGGGAGTCGGCGGCGGTGCCGGCGAGTTCCGCTGCCTCGACTTCGTTGACAATGAAGAGATCGACGAGGCCCAAGGGGTATTGAAGCACCTCGGGCCCCATTGGCGCGGGGTTGAAGACGATGCGCAGTCCGTGCGCTTTTGCGGCGCGCATTATTTCTGGAATCGCGGAGATTTCGTTTTGGAGGAGAAGCGTGTCGCCGTCGCCGAAGTGCGACAAGACTTCCTCCGCGTACTGCGGTGTGATTGCGCGGTTCGCGCCGCCGCAGATGATGATGCAGTTCTGTCCGGAGGCGTCGACCTGGATGACGGCATGGCCCGTCGGTTCGTCACGGACGGCGAGATGAGTCACATCCGCACCGTCAGAAGCGAGCGAATCCTTAAGCCATGCCCCATCGGGGCCGATCATTCCGGCATGCGCGACCTTTGCCCCGGCCCGCGCCAGCGCGGTGCTCTGGTTGAACCCCTTGCCGCCGGAAAATGTCGCGTAGCGCTCGGACGCAAGCGTCTCGCCCGGGCGGACGAAATGCGGAACCGAATAGACATGGTCTATGTTGACCGAGCCGAAATTGAGTATTGTGCCCATGCCCAGAATTATAGCATCTCCTTTTGATGAAACACAAATCTCTTTTCGGCAACGGGCTTTCGTTTCCATTGACTTTTCACAACCTATTTGGTAGTATTAATGTGCTAAGACAATGGAGCTGAAGTAATGTGGAACTATACTGAAAAGACGCTCGACCACTTCCGCAACCCGCGGAATGTCGGGAAAATCGAGAACCCGGATGGCGAGGGGACGGTCGGTTCGCTCGCCTGCGGCGACGCGCTTTCGCTTGCGTTCAAGCTGGACGCGGAGGGTCGCATCGCGGACGTGAAGTTCCAGACATTCGGTTGCGCGAGCGCGATTGCCTCGTCGTCAGCCCTGACGGAAATGATCAAGGGCAAGACGCTCGAAGAGGCGGAGAAGGTCACCAACAAGGACATCGCCGATTACCTTGGCGGCCTTCCACCCCAGAAGATGCACTGTTCCGTGATGGGCCGCGAGGCGCTCGAGGCCGCCATCAAGAACTACCGCACCGGCGAGAAGGTCGTCCGCAACGTGAAGGCGGTTGAGCATTCTTGACGGCAACCCGCGAAGGGATGCGCCATGGACTCAAAAGATAACCGTCGTTTCTCCGTGACCGGCATGCATTGCGCGGCCTGCTCAATGCGGGTCGAGCGCGCCGTGAAGAAAACCCCCGGCGTGACCTCTTGCGCCGTGAGCCTTCTCACGAACGAGATGTCCGTCGAAGGTACCGCCACGGACGACGAAATCGTCGCGGCCGTGGTCAAAGCGGGCTTCGGCGCTTCCGCAATCGCTCCGGTGGCAACCGAAACCGAGAGCGCATCAGGGGACGGGGCCATTCATAATGAAAACAAAGGGACCGTTAAGGGGTCGATGTCCCCTGATGCGCTCTCTGATAACGCCACCGAATCGCGCGGACTTCGCGCGCGTCTAATCGCATCGATTGCGCTTCTGCTCGTCCTCATGTACGCCACGATGGGCCACATGATGCTGGGCTGGCCGCTGCCGGGATGGTTCACGCAGCCGGAGCCGAACCATGTTGCGATGGGAATCGCGCAGCTGCTTCTCGCCGGGACGGTGCTTGTCCTGAATCGGCATTTCTTCTCCTCCGGCATCAGCGCGGTCCTTCGCGGATCCGCGAACATGGACACGCTTGTCGCGCTCGGCGCCGGCACCGCCTACGCCTGGAGCATCGTGGTCCTCTTCCTCATGACGCGCGCGCAAATCACGGACGGTACCGCCGGCGCTGAGGCGTGGATGGACCAGTTCTATTTCGAGAGCGCGGCGATGATCGTGACGCTCATATCGGTCGGCAAGTTTCTGGAGGAACGCGCCAAGGGCCGAACCACCAGCGCGCTCACCGCCCTTCTGCGTCTCGCACCGAAGACGGCGACCGTTGTCCGTGACGGACGCGAAACCGAAATTCCCGCCGCGCAGGTGCGCAAGGACGATGTCTTCCTCGTCCGCCCCGGCGAGAACATCCCTGTCGACGGCGTAGTCGAGGAGGGCGAAAGCGCGGTCGACGAATCGTCGCTCACCGGCGAGAGCGTTCCCGTGGACAAGGCCCCCGGCTCCACCGTCTCGGCCGCGACGGCCAATGTCTCTGGCTTCCTGCGCTGCCGCGCAACACGCGTCGGCGAGGACACCACCCACGCTCAGATTGTGCGCCTCATGAAGGACGCCGCCATGACAAAGGCGCCGATTGCGCGCATGGCGGACCGCGTTGCCGCGGTCTTCGTTCCGGCGGTTCTCTTCGTGGCGCTCATCACGCTTGCGGTCTGGCTCGTCTGCGGTGCCGCCGCAGGCACGGCGCTGGCGCGGGCGATTTCGGTGCTCGTCGTGAGCTGCCCCTGCGCGCTCGGTCTCGCCACTCCCGTGGCGATCATGGTTGGAAGCGGAGTGGGAGCCCGCAGCGGCATCCTTTTCAAGACCGCCGCGGCCATCGAGACCGCCGGCCGCGCGAAAATAGTGGTGCTCGACAAGACAGGCACCGTCACAAGCGGAAAGCCGAAGGTCATTCGTGTCATGTTCCCGTTTACAGAAGTAGCACAGGAGGCGCTGCTTGGAGCAAATAAGCATGGAAAGACAGAGAATGAGGCGGCTCGGCCATTTGAAGACGAGGTCTTGCGAGTTGCAGCGGCAATAGAACGCGGAAGCGAGCATCCCCTTGCCAAGGCAATCGTTGAAGAAGCAATGGCTAGAAAGATTGACATCCCAGTGGCAACAGGCTTGAAATCTCTCACAGGTGTCGGCATGGAGGGAATTGTAGATGGAGACCCTGTTTTCGTGGGGAAGTCAGAGGAGGCCATTCAAAGAATCGCCAACTATGACGACGAACTGGATTCAGGAGCATCCCACATTCATGCCATCGAGGAATTTGCGCATTGGCGCGAAGAGGTCAACTCGGCTTCGCATGTTGAAATCGTCCGTGGAGGAAAATGTGTCGGTTCGGTCTTTTTGGCCGATGTTCCAAAACCAGACTCCCTTACAGCTGTTCGGGCCCTGCGCCGAATGGGCATACGGGTTCTTTTACTAACCGGCGACAACGAGCGCACCGCGCGCGCCGTCGCGGACGCCACCGGCATCGACGAAGTCATCGCTGGCGTCCTGCCGGACGGCAAGCACCGCGTGGTCGAGGATCTCAAGAAGCAGGGTCGCGTCGCCATGGTCGGCGACGGCGTGAACGACGCGCCAGCCCTTGCCGCCGCAGACCTCGGCATCGCCATAGGCGCAGGCACGGACGTCGCGATTGACGCCGCCGGCGCCGTTCTCGTGAAGAGCCGGCTCTCAGATGTCGTGGCGTCGCTGCGACTTGGCCGCGCCACGCTGACGAACATCCGCCAGAACCTCTTCTGGGCCTTCATCTACAACATCTTGCTCATCCCGCTTGCGGCGGGTGTCTGGCACCCGATATTCGGCTGGAACGTCGACCCAGGCGTCTGCGCCCTCGTCCATGGAGTCTCGAGCGTCTGCGTGGTCGCCAACGCCTTGCGCCTCAACTTCGTCAAGTTGAACGCCTGAGCCTGTTCTGTTCCAAATGTCCGTCACGGCAAGCTTCTCCGTGGGCATAAAACGTGCTATAATATTCAAGTTAGGCCGATGCGGGGAAGCCCTCGCGCACCGGTCGAGGCCATCGTTACGGATGGCGGGTTAAAACAAAGGATGCAACCATGCTGAAAGTCGAAAATCTACAGAAGCGCTTCGGAAAGCTGGAGGCGGTGAAGGGGATATCGTTCACCGTCTCGAAGGGCGAAGTGCTCGGATTCCTCGGTCCTAACGGCGCGGGGAAGTCAACCACAATGCGTATGATTACCGGGTTCCTGCCCCCGACGGCGGGGACGGCTTCAATCTGCGGCCATGACATTGTGAAGGAGCCGGTCGAGGCGAAGAAGTGCCTAGGCTACCTGCCGGAGGCGGCTCCAAGCTACCGAGCCATGACGGTCGAGGACTACCTGCGGTTCATCGCCGAAATCCGCGGCTACCGCGGCGCCGAGGCGCGCGAGCGCGTTGAGGCGGCCATCGAGAAGGCACGGCTCCAGCCTGTCGTCGGCAAGACCATCGAGACGCTCTCCAAGGGCTACCGCCAGCGCGCGTGCTTCGCGCAAGCCATTCTCCACGACCCGCCCGTGCTGATCATGGACGAGCCCACGGACGGCCTCGACCCGAACCAGAAGTTCACCGTCCGCGAGATGATCCGCGACATGGCGGCCGAGAAGGCAATCGTCATCTCGACGCACATACTTGAGGAGGTCGACGCGGTCTGCACACGCGCCATTGTGATCGCCGACGGCGAAATCCGCGCCGACGGCACGCCGGTCGAACTCAAGGCCATGGACCCGTCTGGACGACTCGACGTTGTTTTCCGCAATCTCACAATGAAGAAGGAGGAGAAGTAGCATGAAAGCTTCCTTCGCAAAGACGCGCGCCGTGTTCAAGCGCGAATTCCGTTCGTATTTCGATTCGCCAGTCGCCTACGTGTTCCTGACGGCCTTCCTGGTGCTGGTCGGATTCCTGACGTTCTCCGTCACGATGCTCTACGAGCGCCGGCAGGCCGACCTCGGCCCGTTCTTCTTCTGGCACCCGTGGGTCTATCTGCTGCTCGTGCCCGCGGCGACGATGGGACTCTGGGCCGATGAGCGCCGCAACGGCACCATCGAACAGCTGCTCACGCTCCCGATCACGGTCTGGGAGGCGTTGGTCGGCAAGTTCCTCGCGGCCTGGGCCTTCCTCGGCATCGCGCTGGCGCTGACGCTGCCGGTCGCGGCGACAGTCGGTTATCTCGGCTCCCCTGACTGGGGCGCCGTGGTCTGCGGCTACCTCGGCTCGCTGATGCTGGCGGGCGCGGCGGCGGCAATCGGCCTTTTCGCATCGACCCTTTCGCGTTCCAGTGTGGTCGGGTTCGTCATTGGCCTCGCGCTAGTCTTCCTTCTGCTCATCATCGGCTTCGAGCCAGTGACGGGCGCGTTGGCGCGCTGGGGTGTCCCGTCGGGTCTCGTCGACGGCCTCGCGGCCTGCTCGCTTCTCGCTCACTTCGAGTCGCTGCAGCGCGGCGTGGCGGACATGGCCGACATAGGCTTCTACATCGGGGCGATCGTCTTCTTCCTTGCGGCCGCGAAGACCGTCACGGACGGTCGCCGCGGGGCGTCGAAAGGTGTTGTCGGGCTGGTTGCCGTTGCGGCAATCATTGTGGCGGCAGTCGTGATCCTCGCCAATCTCCCGCTCCGCGCCGACCTTACTGAGGAGAACCTCTACACGCTTTCTAGCGGGTCGCGGGCCGTCCTCAAGAAACTCGACTCCGACGTCGTGCTCAAGTACTACGTCAGCTCCCGTTCGCCCGAGATGCCGATGGCGCTCAAGACCTACGCGCAGCAGGTGCGCAACCTCCTCGAGGAGTACGAGCGCGCGTCCGGCGGCCGCCTGTCGCTTGAGACCTACGACCCGCAGCCCGACTCGGATGCGGAGGAGTGGGCGCAGCGCTACGGCGTCGAACCACAGACAACCTCGGCGTTCGGTTCGCCGATCTACTTCGGCGTCGTCGCCGTCTGCGGCGACCGCGAGGAGACGCTCGGCGTCCTCTCGCCCCGCACGGAATCGACCTTGGAGTACGACATCACACGACTCGTCACGCGCGTCGCGTGGCCGGAGCGCCCGGTCGTGGGCGTGATGACCTCGCTCAGCGGCGTGCTCGGCGAGCCGCAAAACCCGATGATGGCGCAGATGGGGCGCAGGCCGCAGCGCGGCTGGGCCGCCTTCGCCGAACTGGCGAAGGACTACGATGTGCGCTCGGTCGCGCCGGACGTGGAGGAGATTGATTCGGCCATCAAGACGCTGGTCGTCCTCCACGCGAAGGACCTCTCGGACAAGACGCTCTACGCGATCGACCAGTTTGTCCTCGGCGGCGGACGTCTCATCGCGTGCGTCGATCCGCTCAGTGTCCAGGACCTCATGGCGTCGCAGCAGGGACAGAACCCAATGATGCCGGCGGGTGGCGACGCCCCCTCGACGCTTGGCAAGCTCTTTCAGGCGTGGGGCGTAGGCTACAAGACCGATTCGCTCGTCTGCGACCTTGCCGCCGCCACGCGTCTTAACAACGGCACGGGCGGCGTCGACGAGAACCCGGCGTTCCTCTCGCTCGGGACTGCGAACATGGAGAAGGAAGACCTCCTCGTCGCGGGCATCACGCAGGTGTTGCTCCCGTTTGCCGGGTCATTCACGTTTGCCGGCGGCGACAAGGGCGGACTCGTCTTCGAGCCGGTTCTCAAGACTTCGGCGGAGCATTCCTCGGACCTCGGCCGAATGGAGGCCATCTACGGCGGCGGCTCCGCCCGCCAAACGTCGCCTGACGGCAAGCCGCGTGTCGTCGCGGCCCGTCTCAGCGGAACCTTCCCGACGGCCTTCCCACAGGGACCCGAAGGCACCAACGTCGTCGAGGGTGCGCTTTCGTCGGGCAAGGGCGTGGCCCTTCTCATTGGCGACTCCGACTTCCTGGCGGATCAGTTCTGCGTGCGGCTGCTCCAGACGCCGTTCGGCGCGATGGTGCAGCCCATGAACGACAACCTGTCGCTCTTCTCCAACATCATCGAGCAGTTCGCGGGGCGCGAAGAGCTGATCGGTATCCGGACGCGCGGCGCGTCGGACCGTCCCTTCGCGAAGGTGAACGCGCTCGAGACCAAGGCGCTGGCTAAGTGGCAGAGCAAGGAGCGCGAACTCCAGCAGGCGCTGCAGGAGACGCAGCAGCGGCTCGTCGACCTGGAGCGGCAGAAGAGCGGTGCCGAGCGCAGCCTCGTCTCCCGCGAGCAGCAGGAGGAGATCCTGCGTTTCCGCAAGACGCAGGCGGACACGAGGCGTCAGCTGAAGAACGTCCGCAAGGAGCTGACTTCCGACATCGACGCGCTCGGCTTGCGGCTGAAGTGCCTCAACATCGCGCTGGTTCCCGGGCTGGTCGTCGTCTTCGGCCTGCTGCGCGGCTGGCGTAGGCGGCGCGGGTAACGTAAGGAAGAAGTACGAAGTACGAAGGACGAAGGAAAAATGAGCACGAAGAATCTTGCTATCCTGATTGCAGCCGCGGTTGTTCTTGCGGTGGCGGCGACATTCCTGCGCGGCGGTTCGCATTCGTCCGCGCCGAAGCTCAACGGGCGGAAGATTCTGCCCGAACTCTCGCTGGCCGACGTGGCGCGCGTCGAGGCCGGCGGCGTCACGGTCGCCGCGACCGACGCGGGCTGGGTCATCGAATCGATGCAGAACTACCCCGCCGACCGCTCGAAGATCATCGCCAACCTGCAGAAGCTCCAGGACCTCAAGGTCGGCCAGGTGGCGAAGGGACGCGAACTCAAGGAGCGGACTCCGGTCGTCCTGCGCGGGGCCGACGGCAAGGAACTCGCCTCGGTTGTGCTTGGCGAGACGCATCCGAAATGGGGCTTCGGCCGCTACGCCGAGTTCGAGGGCGAGACCGTCCTCGTCGGTGACATGCTGGAGGCCTTCGACGGCGACCCGAAGCGCTGGTGCGAGACGAAGATTGTCGACACCCCGTGGATTTCCTTCACGTCGCTCGCCGCGCCGGACATCGCCGAGGAGGCGACCGGCTTCGCGACGGGCATCGTGGCGAAGGTGACCATCGCCGGCGACACCAACCGCGTCGCCACCGTCGGCAACGCGCAGTCGGGCGGCTCCAGCCGCTACCTGCGCCTGGACAACGAGCCCTGGACCTTCATCGTCCCGTCCTACTCGGTCGAGAAACTGCTTCCAAAGGAAGAGAAGGAGCCCGAGGCTGAGTAGTCGCCCGTCGCGGACAAGATGCCCGCGTCCCCAGACCAAATGCAACGCGGCATTCCCTTGGCAATGCGCCGTCATCGGAGCATCAACCATCGGAACAACCGGGCAACCGGCCATCCGACCATCGGATAGCGGCCGCGACGAAGCGCGGCCCTCCCATACGAGGTTGCCGGAGCGCGGACGGCCCGTTCGCCACGCATTGCCTTTTGCCGAATGTATTGGCAAGGAGTTGTTGTCCCAAGTTGTTGAGGTTGTTTCCCTAACATCACGGACAATTCCGGTCCGCACCGTAGTTGCAAAACACGACTGGCACAGGAAATGCTGTCGAAATATCGTTAATTGTGACGTCATGGCAAAGGCCAGGGAGGCGTTTGGCGTGACCGTCAAAACAAGTAATACTCAAACGATAGGAGCACACACATGGAACTCACAGCGAAAAAGGAAATCAGCCAACGCGACGGAACCGCCACGTTCCAAGGGCGAACCTACATCTTGGTCGATGCATGGTTCCTGCCAGACCCGAGGGGCGAAGGCAAGGCGATCAACGCCGTTGACGCGGAGGCTGTCAGCACGGAACCCGGATACTTCCCCATGACCCTTCTGCGCGTTCCTAACAATTGGAAGCGCGGAGGGGAGGCGCTGGAGGCAATCCCCAACGGCGAATACGACTACTTCATGCGCGAGCAGAAGGGCGTCATCACCGCACCTCGCGGATACCGTGGCCGCCGCTGCCATGACTGCTGATTGCAAAATGGCAATGTCCGTGTGGCTGGAAATAAAAAGCTTTTGATTTCCAGCCACATCAAGGAAATTGTTGCGTCGGGAGAACTTGAAGGAATGGCAACTACTCGAAAAATTCGAGTAGTTCGACTTGAGGGCGGCAGACGTGTCTCGCGGCAAATTGATTTTTTCAATCTTGAAATGATCATTTCCGTTGGCTACAGGGTTAATTCGCGGCGTGGCGTTCTCTTCCGCAGATGGGCGACATCGGTGCTCAAGGAGTATCTGCTTCGTGGCAGCGTCCGCGACCAGAGGATAGACAAACTCGAGAAGCGCATGACGGCGGCGGAACGTTCCATAGATTCAATCATATACACCTTAATGCCCCCGCTAAAGGATAACCGTAAGCCAATTGGTTTCAACACCTGAGGCGACAGTCGGTACAGTTCCCGTTCCCCCGGCTTTTCTAAGCCGCACCACCAATGGGTGGTCGCGCTGGAGCGCGACCATCGCGGGCAAGATGTCCGTGTCCCCAGGGGAGGCCAAATGCAACGCGATGGTTCCCTGGCAACGCGTCGTCATCGGAGCATCGACCATCGGAACAACCGGGCAACCGGCCATCCGACCAACGGATAGCAGCCGCGACGAAGCGCGGCCCTCCCATATGGGGATGCCGGAGCGCGGACAGTCCCCGGTGTCAGACACCCTAGGGGTTCCGCATCTCCGATTCTCCCCATTCTCCCCGTTTAGCGCCGCAGGCCTCTACACGCTCTACACGGCTCATTATCCCCGAAGCGTTAGCGGAGGGATCGGAACATTCGGAGTTCAACCCATTCGGCAACGATCTTGAGGTAGGCGGACGAGCCGTCCGCGCTCCCGGAAGGGCGCAAGATTACCGCGCCGTAATCTCAATTACTTTTCGAGATTCTGCCGAGTAACCAATTGTCGATTGTGGCGGACGGATACCACGATGCACCCGCTGCGTCCAACGCGATAAATTATCCTATAGGGAGCAATCCCTATTTCGCGAATACTTCGCCTCCCGATTTCAGGAACCATCTGGCCAATGTAGGGATGGTCGGCAAGAATGTCTGGTGCGTGAAGCAAATCCACGCCCCACTTGGCTGACACCTCTTGGCCAGCGTTGTCGCGGATGACGCGTAGAATTTCCGCAAGGCGAAGTCGCGCCTGAGGAGTCCAGAGGACTTGCGGCAACGTTTTCACAAAAGACCTTCTTCTTTCAAGGAGGCCTCGACTTCGGCCGTCGTCATGACCTCGCCGCGCTCAATCTCGGCTTCCGAAATGCGAATGTCCTCGGCAATCTCGAATGTTTCGCGCATACGCTCAAAGTCCTCGACCGAAAACATGACGGTGGCCGACTTCCCATTCTGCGTGACGAGAATGGGGCGGTGCGTCCGTCGCGTCCGAGCGATGCATTCCGTAAGGGAATTGCGGAACTCGGAAAGGGGCATGACATCATGTGCGAGGTCGATTGATGGGAATGTGGCTGTTGCAGGCATTTGGCAGAATCCTTTACTGAATATTGTAATAAATTCTGTAACGAATTCGCAAGAACTTTCCTGCTGCCCGCGTCACCGAGGGAGGAAAATCGCCGTTAAGGCCGTATTTTTAGTGAATAACGCAAAAAATACTGCCTTAACTTGACTTTTCACATCTTTTTCGATAAACTCAAAGCATGAAAATCTTCAAACGCGAAACCTATCTTCGGAAAATCCGTGGATTCTATTCCGACACTGGGCTTATAAAGGTGATTACCGGTGTCAGGCGGTGCGGCAAGTCCTGTCTCATGGTCTCCATCGCCGAAGAGCTTAGGCATGGCGGGATTGACGAGGCGCATATCGTATTCCTCGATTTGGACCGACGGCCCTACAGAAAGGTTAAGACAGCCGACAGACTGGAAGAACTCATTGACGAAAAGAGTCCGAAATCCGGAATTGTCTATCTCTTTATCGATGAAATACAGAATGTCGCGGGATTCGAAGAGGTGGTTAACGCCTTCAGAACTGAGGAGCGCTTTTCGATTTTCATCACGGGGTCAAACTCCTATCTTCTTAGCGGCGAACTTGCGACAAAGCTCACGGGGCGCTACATCGAGTTTGAAATGTTTCCTTTGAATTTCGCGGAGACGCTGGCCATGAAGGGATTCCTTGGAAAGCAAATTGCCGATAGCCTAGGAGAAGAGTTTGAGCGCCATCTGCGCCTCGGCGGCTTCCCGGGGGCAATCGGCTTTGCGAATGACGAGGACCGATTAGTCTATGTTGAGTCCGTCGTGGAGGAAATCTTTAGAAAGGACATCCGCCGCCGCGTCAAGGTCAGGAATCCGTCCGTTTTCAAGACCGTGCAGACCTATTTGCTGAACAACTATGGCGCGACGACCAGTTTCACCAACATTCTCTCCGATCTTGAAAAGAACGGAATGCGAATCACACGGGAAACTCTTGTCCGCTATGTGGACATCCTCAAGGATGCGAAAATCCTTTACGAATGCGAACGCTTTGACCTAAAGTCCAGAAAATCACTCAATGGGGAAAAGAAGTTCTACCTCGCGGACCTTGGCTTCTTCTTCGCCACGAACGTGGACAACCGCGTCAACTTCGGCCCGGCATTGGAGAATGTTGTCTTCACATATCTAAAAAGCGAGGGGTTCAGGGTGAGCATCGGGCGGATAGGCAAGCTTGAATGCGACTTCATCGTGCGGCGGCACAACGATTACGCCTACATTCAGGTGGCCATGTCTGTGGCGGCTAAAGAGACAGAAGACCGTGAATACGCGCCATTTGGAATGATCCGCGACAACTATCCGAAGATTCTTCTCACACTCGACCCGTTGCGCCAGCAACGAGACGGAATCCGCCATCTCAACCTCATAGACGTCCTGACGGGAAGGACCCCGCTGCTGCCGTAATGGTGCGCCGCCGAGGCGAAGCGCCGCATCCTCGTCGTCGACGACGCCAAGCTGAACGCCATGGTTCTCAAGGCGCTCCTCAAGAACATGGGTGACTTCGACATCGCCGTGGCGATGGACGGCCAGGAGGCGTTGGCGGCGATGACGGCGATGACGGCACCGGGTTCCGCCCCCTTCGACCTTGTCCTTACGGACATGTGGATGCCGAATCTTGACGGCGAGGGGCTCGTCCGCGCCATTCGGAAGGACCCCGCGCTCGCCTCGACCCGCGTCATCGTCGTCACGGCCGACGTGGAAATGCGGACGAAGGCCGTCGACATGGGGTTCGACGACATCCTGCTCAAGCCCGTCACAACTGAGAGGCTGGCCAAGACCCTGGCCGGCGACGCATAGCTTGGATGTGGAACAGAAGGGCCTCGGTGTATTTGCCGCATTGCGCAAATTGAGGGGTGATTCTTTTTCGTGTTTGCCGGGTTGTGGCAGGGAATATCACGTGCTAGAATTATGGCACTGTTTTCACGGGGCGTTCGTCCCCATTCCTTGGAACAACGGTCTAACAGAAAGGCTCATAATGAATTGCTTGCGACAACATCTCGCGTTCGGCGGAGTCCTTGCCGCCATCGCGCTCGGCGGCGTCTCCGCCGTCGCCGACAGTTCGCTCTTCCCCAATGGGGAACCCGACTGGTCCGCCCTGCGCACCGCCAGCAGCCACAGCGTTGCGTCGGCAGCCACGTCGCTGGACGCGGGCTGTCCCGCATCTGTCATTTCGCCCGCCTCGTCACTTGAGGCGCGGTATCGCACCATAGGCATATCGGAGGGCATTGGAGTGCGCTCCGACAAGTTCGTCGGCTTTATCGTCATTGTCCGATAGGGCTTGAGACGACCCTTCAACCTTTCAACCTTTTAACCTTTCAACCCGAACAAGGAATCCCACCATGAACACTGCCAAAATCCTTCTCGCGGCGATAGCGACCGTCTCCTGCACGTCCTTCGCCTCCACGCCCGTCGTGAGCAACGTCACGATGGCACAGAGCGGTTCCAGCCGTCTGGTCACCATCAACTACACTCTCGATTCGGAAGCCGTCGTCACCCTCGACATCCAGACCAACTACGTCGATGGAGCCGAAACCAAATGGGCGTCCATCGGCGGCGCCGCCATCTCCGGCAACGAAACCGGCAAGACCTCCGGTCCGGCGCAGGGCGACGTGTGGAAAAAGGTCGCGGCCGGGACACACACGATCACCTGGCGGCCGGATTACATGTGGCCCGACCATGTGGTCGGGGAGGGCGGCGCCCGCGCCGTCGTCACCGCCTGGGCGCTCGACAACCCGCCGGACTACATGGTGGCCGACCTAAGCGACGCCAGCGGTACGCGCTACTACCCAGATGCCGACTTTCTACCGGGCGGCCTCCTCGCCAACGAGGACTACCGCAAGACGAAGTTCGTCCTGCGCAAGATCATGGCCAAGGACATCGAGTGGACCAAGGGCGGAAACTCGACCGAACCCGGCTGGAGTGTGATTTCCGCGATTCCAGGCGAACCGCAGTATACCGCCCAAATCGCCAACAACTACTACATCGGCGTCTTCGAGGTCACGCAGACGCAATATGAGATGGTGATGGGGTCGAACCCGTCCGCCTTCAAGAACGCCGACTACAAGGCGATGCGCCCGGTGGATTCGGTAAGCTACAACGCTCTCCGCGGTTCCGGCGTCAACTATCCCGCCGCCCCGGCCGGTACTTCGTTCTTCGGCAAACTGCGGACGTGGTTCGGCAGCGCCTACGCCTTCGACCTCCCCAGCGAGGCGCAGTGGGAATTCGCGTCGCGCGCGGGGCATGGACTCGGCCTCTGGAACGACGGGTCGCGTATCTTGACCACGACAACCGAAGACGCAAACCTCTCCCGCATGGCCCGCTACTTGCAAAACGGCGGTTATGTGAAAGACGGGACGACCTATACGGCGTTGTCCAACGCCCAGATTGCCTCCTGCACGGATGCAAACGGCACGGCAATCTGCGGTTCCTACGCGCCCAACGACTGGGGTCTCTACGACATGGAAGGCAACATACTCGAATGGTGCCTTGACTGGTTCACCACGAATGAAACCGACCTCAGAAGTTTGAAGGGGGCCGTAAACACGACCCAGCAAGGCACCAACGGGCGTGTGATGAAGGGCGGGTCGTGGACGCACGACCCCTGGCGCAGCCGCCCCGGCTTCCGCTGGCATGGCGCTGCGGATGCCGGGTACAACACCTTCGGTTTCCGCCTGGCACTCGGACTGTAACGGCGCTCTGACGTGGCCGAAACGACGCGAGCACGAATGTCCGCAGCTTCGTTTTCCAAGGAATTCGCCGTGCGCGATTTCGGCGCGCACGGCGATGGCGTTGCCAAGGACACGGCCGCCCTCCAGTCCGCCATCGACGCGTGTGCGGCGGCGGGGGGCGGGCGTGTCGTTTTCGGCGCGGGCGTCTATCTCACAGGATCGCTCCTCCTTCGGAGCGGCGTCGAGCTGCATCTGGCGAAGGGCGCGCGCATTCTCGGCTCGCCCGACTGCGCCGACTGGAAAGACCGACCCGACGCCCGCCACATCGACGCCGCGATGTG
>JAEEGI010002952.1_pt1 | contig 41070 bp, 30 predicted proteins | sample 8958751 | NCBI WGS metagenome assembly JAEEGI01 (sample SAMN16246545, study PRJNA631951) | gut metagenome | biome: gut microbiome; feature: rumen; material: KS-attached | host: Bos | place: Iran: Karaj | collected 2018-10 | reverse complement strand
GATGCGACTCCGACCAAGCCCGCACAAATGCATAGCATTTGAGGAATGGCCCCAAGGAAAACGAAGAACATGTGATGCTCGTTGACTTGGCTCGGAACGACCTCTCTCGCAACTGCCACAACGTTCATGTGGAATTCTACAAGGACATGCAATATTACAGCCATGTCATCCATCTCGTGAGCCGTGTCAGCGGTGAACTGAATGATGATGCCGACCCTATCAAGTCGTTTATCGACACCTTCCCCGCAGGTACCCTTTCAGGAGCGCCCAAAGTTCGCGCCATGCAACTCATCAGCGAGTACGAGCCACACAACCGTGGTGCCTATGGAGGTTGCATCGGTTTCATTGGTCTTAACGGCAGTCTCAACCAAGCCATCACCATCCGCACCTTTGTCAGCCGAAATGGCGAGTTGTGGTTCCAGGCCGGAGGCGGCATCGTGGCCAAGAGCAATGTGGAATATGAACTGCAAGAGGTGAACAACAAACTGGGCGCACTCCGCAAAGCCATCACCATCGCAGAGAAGATTTAAACCTCTACTAACTAGGATGACGAGAATCACTAGTTTCACTCGTTCGACTAGAATTACGAGCCTAGTTAGTAAGCAATTTTAGAAAAAGCAAGATTATGAGAACAATCATCATAGACAACTACGATTCGTTCACTTACAACCTCTACCACCTGCTGAGGACTATAGGTGTGGAAACCGATGTGGTGAGGAACGACAAATTCGAACTGCCACTACTCAACGGCTACGACAAGATTCTGTTGTCACCAGGTCCTGGCATCCCCGAGGAATCAGGTCTGCTGCTCGATGTCATCAAGGAATATGCAGGTAAGAAACCTATACTGGGCATCTGCCTTGGCCATCAAGCCATCGGCCAGCATTTTGGTGGCAAGTTAACCAACCTTGACAAGGTGTTTCATGGTGTATCCTCACAAGTGGACTTGAAATGCAACGACTACCTCTTCGAAGGTTTGGGTAACAGTATAGAGGTGGGAAGATACCATTCATGGGTAGTTGACACCCAAGGTTTACCCGACTGCCTTGAAGTGACAGCCACTAGTGCAGAAGGCCAGATTATGGCCATAGGCCACAAATCGCTCGACATCCGTGGTATCCAATTTCATCCAGAAAGTGTGCTGACCCCAGAAGGCAAAACCATCATTAACAACTGGATTAGACATTAGAAGTTGGGAACTTCAAGAATCTTAATGTAATTAAAGCAACACTTTAATAAAACATTATAACAAATTGTAACACAAACACAAAATAAAACATATTTTAATTCAGAAACACTATGAAACAGATACTAAAAAAACTGGTCAACCACAGTGACCTTACCCGTGAAGAAGCAAGGGAAGTGATGATAAACATCACAAAGGAACAATTCAGCAACGAGCAAATCGCAGCCCTTCTGATGGGTTTGCAAGTGAAGGGGATTGTGGTGAATGAGATTCTCGGTTTCCGCGATGCACTCCTTGAGACAGGTCGCCCAGTTGACCTCTCGCCCTACGACACTATCGACATTGTAGGTACAGGCGGCGATGGCAAGAACACCTTCAACATATCCACCTGCGCCTGTTTTGTGGTAGCGGGCGCAGGCTACAAGGTGAGTAAACATGGCAACTATGGCGCCACGTCCATCAGCGGAGCCAGCAACGTGATAGAAGGTCTAGGTGTGAAGTTCACCAACGACAACGATAAGTTGTTGCGTTCACTGGAAGGCAGTAACATCACTTACATGCATGCTCCCCTCTTCGCATACGGCATGAAATTCGTTGCACCCACTCGCAAGGCCCTTCAGATTCCCACCATCTTCAACCTTTTGGGTCCATTGGTCAATCCCTGCCGTCCTAAATACCAGTTACTCGGTGTGGCCAACCTCACACAAATGCGTCTTTACTCCAATGTGAATCATAAGATAGGGGTGAAGTTCGGGATTGTCAACAGTTACGACGGTTATGACGAGATTTCTCTAACCAGCGGTTTCAAAGTCAACACCAACGACAACGAGGAGGTGCTTAGCCCTTCAGACCTAGGTATGGGCACATCCAGACCTGACGAACTTTTTGGTGGTGAGACAAAAGGCGACGCTAGGCAGATTTTCCTCAATGTACTGCAAAACAAAGCCACTGCCAGTCAGAAGGATGTGGTGATGACCAATGCCGGATATGCCATTCACTTGTTTGAGCCAGACCTTTCGGTTTTCGAATGTATGATGAAAGCCAAAGAGTCCATTGAGAGCGGAAAGGCATACGAGTGCATGAAGAAATTCGTGGAACTCAATTCATAAAAGAGAGCCAGGAAATTCCCAAAAATATTGGAAAGCCTGGAAAATCTAGAATAGCCTAACCATAAAAAGAAGAAAAAGATGAAAGATATACTTGAAGAAATCGTAGCACACAAACGCTTAGAGTTAGCGGAGCAGAAAAGCGTGATGCCCTACAGTTTGCTGCTCAGCCAAGCAGGCAAGGTAATGGACGTCGCACCTGCGAAACAGCGTTCAATGGCGGAATCCATTTCCAAGAGTAACAGCGGAATCATCGCTGAATTCAAACGACGTTCCCCATCCAAAGGCTGGATTAAGGAAAACGGACAGTCAGAATTCATCGCACCATCTTACGAGAAGCATGGCGCGTCTGCCATATCCATTCTGACCGATTTGACGTATTTCGGTGGCAATATCCACGACATCGTCAACGCACGCCCTTTAGTGAAAATCCCCATCCTTCGCAAAGACTTCATCATCGACGAGTACCAACTACTCCAAGCCAAGATTATTGGAGCAGACGCAGTACTACTTATTGCTGCTGACCTAACAAAGGAAGAATGCCGTTCATTGGCAGCAACAGCTCACGACCTGCAATTGGAGACGCTGCTTGAAATCCATTCCGAAAGAGAATTGGATTATGTGGGTGACAATATCGACATGGTGGGTGTGAACAACCGTAATCTCGGCACTTTCCATACAGATGTGGAGAATTCCTTCCGCATTGCTGCACAATTGCCCAGCGACTATGTCTTGGTGTCGGAAAGTGGAATCTCCGATCCTCAGACCATCTGTCAACTGCGGCAAGCTGGTTTCATGGGATTTCTGATTGGTGAAAGATTCATGAAAATGGAAGACCCTGGTTCAACATTAGGACTATTTGTAGATGCTGTCGTTAACGGATGAAAATTAAGGTTTGTGGCATGCGCGAAGCCGACAACATACGCGCGGTGGATGCCCTTGGAGTAGATTACATGGGATTCATCTTCTACCCTCGTTCATCCCGCTATATCAGTGAGATTCCCTCTTTCATGCCTGAACGAGCGAAACGTGTGGGGGTATTTGTGGATGCATCGACAGCCGACATCATCGACCGAATCTCCAGTTATGGCCTTGACATAGTACAATTGCATGGTCATGAGTCGCCTCAGCAATGTCAGAATTTGCGGCAGAAAGCAGAACTTCTATTGGAAATCGGAATCAAGATATGGAAAGCCATCAGTATAGACAGCAGCGCAGACTTGCAAGAATGCGAGAAATATTTGAAATGCGTCGATGGTTTCGTCTTCGACACCAAGTGTTCTTCGTATGGAGGCAGCGGCAGCAAATACGACTGGAATGTCCTATCGGCCTACACATGTCCATTACCGTTTTTATTGAGTGGAGGCATTGGCCCTGATGATGCCAATAAAATACAGACTTTCCATCATTCTCAATTCATGGGCATTGACCTCAATAGCCGCTTCGAATCAGCGCCTGCACTAAAGGATATTGAGAAACTCGACACTTTCATCAAAAACATTGAACATTGAACATTGGAATCTAATAATCAAACTATAAAAATGAATAGAATCAACAAACTATTTGCAGAGAAGAAGAGTGATATTCTCTCCATCTATTTCTGCGCAGGACATCCCTCACTTGATGCCACAGCCGAAACCATTAGCACATTGGAACACAAGGGCATTGACATGATAGAGATAGGTATTCCCTTCAGCGACCCCATGGCCGATGGTCCTGTGATTCAGGATGCTGCCACCAAAGCCTTGCGCAATGGCATGACTTTGAACACTTTGTTTGACCAACTAGAAGGAATCCGTGATACAGTACACATACCCTTGCTTCTGATGGGTTATCTGAACCCAGTCATTCATTTTGGTTTCGAGCGATTCTGCCAACGTTGTATGGAAGTGGGAGTGGATGGCATGATTATCCCCGACTTGCCTTTCAAGGACTACCAAGAGGAATTCAAGCCAGTTGCCGACCGCTATGGCTTGCGCATCATCATGCTCATCACACCAGAGACCAGCGAAGAGCGCATCCGCTTCATCGACGAGCATACCGACGGCTTCATCTACATGGTGTCATCAGCCGCCACCACAGGAGCGCAGAAGGAATTTGACGAAGCCAAACAACGATATTTCTCGCGCATCAATAGCATGAGCCTTCGCAATCCCCGTATGATAGGTTTTGGCATTTCCAATCGTCAAACCTTGCAGTCAGCATGGAAAAATGCGTCGGGAGCCATTATCGGCAGTAAGTTCGTTTCTCTTTACGAACAGACAGGAAATGCAGAGGAAGCCATCAACGCCCTATACGAATCTTTGGAAAAATAAGAGAGAGGACAGAGAGTTTGGAATCTCCAGATTTTCAGGAAACTAAGCATCAAAGGGACGGACCGCAAAAGCGTATCCGTCCCTTCTCATAGTCAGTTTATAGAATTACTGTCTTTGACGCCTACTTCTTGGCTTTCTTGGCCTTTGGCTTCTCCTCAGGTTCAGCCTTCTTGGCAGCCTTTTTGGCTGGAGCTTTCTTTTCGGGCTCTTTCTTAGCGGCTTTCTTTACAGGAGCTTTCTTCTCAGGTTCCTTTTTCACAGTGGCCTTCTTCTCCTTGTCAGCCTTCAGCTCAGGACTCTTGCTCGGGTTGTATTTCTCAAGTTGCTTCTGCAGCTTCTCGATTTCGCGGTCCTTGGCGGCAATCTCCTCATCCTGGTTCTGGATGGTAGTGAGGAGAGAGTTGAGCTCCTCATTGTCCATGTCAGTTGGATAAAGATTGTTGACGCGGCTGATGAAGTCACCGAGGATGTTCATGTAGTTGGTGAAAGCGTCGAACGGGCTGTCGTAGATGCCACGGTTCATACCCACACTGTTGTGTTTGGTGGTCATGAAACGGAAGTTGTTGCTGGCCTGCAAGTAATCCCAGTCCTGTTTGATACGGCGGTCGGTACAGATGCGTACACGATCAGCAACGCTATAGAGTTTGTTGAAGGCCTCACGCTGCATGTCATTGCCGAGCCAGCAGCTGGTGTCGCGCTCCTCGTCAACCCATGAAACATTATAAGGCACATCAATGGCGCCTACTGATGGGTAGTTCTTGATGACCTCTGAAGGTGTGGAGAACGAGATGCCGCGGTCCTTTGCCACCTTAGGCAGTGCCTTAAGGAACTCGAGGATGTTGGAGCTCAATGGCTGGAAGATACCGAGAGCGGAAAGCTCCATGAAGATGTTAATCACTTCCTCTTCCTGTGGCAGTGAAGCAATCCAGTCCATGTATTTGTCAGCAAACAGTGGGTACTCGCTCCATTCGGTATTGCTGAATCGCAGGCTGATGTCGTCGCTGAGTTTGTAGTCGCGGAGCAGCACTTTCAGACGAGGGTCGATTGGATTCTCATAGACAAAGTGTGGACTCTTCCATCCGAGCACTTGCTTGGCACCTTCGGTGAGCACACCTTCAAATCCCATGTCGGCTACCAATGCACCGATATCGTCACTGTAGATAAGCGAACTGTTGCGGAACACCTTTGGCGTTTGTCCATACATCTCCTTAATCTTGTTCTTCAAGCGGTTGCACTCATCACGAAAACTCTCCTCGTTGCCCAAAGCAGCAAGACCATGTGAATAGGGCTCGCAGAGGAACTCCAGGCTTCCAGTGTCGTTGAGTTGTCCAAGAAGGTCGAGAACCTGTGGCGCATGGATTTCAAGTTGCTCCAATCCCACTCCAGAGAGCGAAACAGCCACTTTGAAGTAGCCAGGATTCTCTTTTGCCATTTGAATCAAGGCGTTGAGGGCTGGCACATAAGAGCGCTCAGCTATATCGGTTATACTGCGTTCGTTCTCATAGTCGTCGTAGTAGTAGTGGTCGCGGCCAATGTCGAAGAAACGATAGCGCCTCAGATGGATAATCTGATGTATCTCAAAATAAAGGCATATAGTTTTCATAACAATACGTGTGTTTTATGATTATGTTTTTTGTTAATGGTTATAGTTGGAAATGGTCTGGTCATAGAGTCCACGAATGCGCACACCCACTTTCTCCCATGTGATGCCGTTGACCTCCTTGATACCTTCTTCCTGCAAGTACTTGAAGAGTGAAGGATAGGTGCAGATGGCATAGATGGCGTCTGCCATGGCATGGACATCCCAGTAGTCTGTCTTGATGCACTTGTCGAGAATCTCGGCACATCCCGATTGCTTGGATATAATGGAGGGTGTACCGCACTGCATGGCCTCAAGTGGCGAGATACCGAATGGCTCAGACACAGAGGGCATGATATAGACATCACTGTCCTTCAAGCACTCATACACTTGTTTGCCTCTCATGAATCCTGGGAAGTGGAACCTGTCGGCTATACCTCTTTGCGCTGCCAAATATATCATGGCGTCCATCATGTCGCCGCTTCCAGCCATACAGAAACGAATGTTTCTTGTTCTGTTAAGTACGAGCGATGCTGCCTCAACGAAGTACTCGGGACCTTTCTGCATAGTGATACGTCCGAGGAATGTCACCACCTTCTCCTTGGAATGGTCAGGACGTGGTATGTCCTGGTACTCCTGTGGCAGTGGATAAACGGCATTGTGCATGGTGAAGACCTTGCGTGGATCCTGATGATACTCATTGATGACGGTACGTCTGGTGAGTTCGCTCACACACATGATGCAGTCAGCATAGTCCATACCATTTTTCTCTATGGAATATACAGTGGGGTTGACGTGTCCACGGCTGCGGTCGAAGTCTGTGGCGTGCACGTGGATGCACAGTGGACGACCCGACACCATCTTGGCATGAATGCCAGCTGGATATGTGAGCCAGTCGTGGGCATGGATGATGTCAAACTGTTGGCGTCTTGCCACAACGCCTGCCACGATGGAGTAGTTGTTGATTTCCTCGTGGAGGTTGTCGGGATAACGGCCAGAGAACTCCATACATCCTATGTCGTTGGTGTTCATATAACTGAAGTCAGCGTAGATGTGGTCTCTGAAACCATAGTAGTCTTCAGGTGTCATATAACCTGGCACGCGCGACTTCACATAATCATAATTGACATCACGCCATACGATAGGCACATTGTTCATGCCTATAATCTTCATGAAGCTTTGGTCCTCATCGCCCCAAGGCTTAGGGAGACAGAACGTGATATCCATATCTTGCTGCAAACTAAGTCCTTTGGTCAAGCCATAACTTGCAGTTCCGAGTCCACCGAGGATATGAGGTGGAAACTCCCATCCGAACATTAATACTTTCATTTTGTCTCCTCCTATTAGTAATTATAGAATTTACTTAGCAACTTCATCACTCTCAGCACAGCGGCCACATTCATGGCGAATGAACCAGCTCCACGTCCGTGGAATGGCGGGTTACCGTCGAATAGTTCGGGCAGTGTGCCAATGCAGTGGTAGTTGAGTTCTTCTTCCAATCCTACGAGCTGGCGTTCCACAAACGATAGGCTGGAGAGTTTCCAAACCTTGAGTCGTGTCTCGAGATAGAATCCGAGCAACCATGGCCAAACTGTTCCCTGGTGGTAAGCAGCGTCACGCTGTGTCTGGTTGCCTTCATAGATGGGGTTGTATCCACCACTCTTCGGGCTGAGAGAACGAATACCCTTCTTGGTGAGCAGCTCCTTAGTGCAGATATCGACGATAACCTTGCACTGCTGGATGCTGAGGGGCGTGTTCTCCATAGCCGTGGCAATAAGCATGTTTGGACGCACGCTCCATGAGGTGTAGTCGCCGTCAATGTAATCGAGGAGATAACCATGCTGATTGAGGTGAATGTCGATAAACGACTTGCCAGCCTTGTCGGCAACTGACTTAAGGAGCATGGCCTTGCCATTGTTACCCCAAGCCTCATTAATCTGTACACTGCAAATCAGTGCGTTGTACCAAAGTGCATTAATCTCCACCACATAGCCAGATCGTGGAACAACGGGCTTACCGTTGACGATGGAGTTCATCCATGTGGCGGGTTTGTCTCTACCATCGATCTTCAGAAGTCCGGTTTCTTCTTCGAAAGTGATTCTCGGATGCTTGCCAGAAATGATGAAGTCGACAATACGATCCACAACATTACCATATTTCTCAAGAGCCTCTTCCTTAGAACCGAAGCGTTTGTATTGCTGCAGACACCAAACAGCCCAAAGCAAGACATCAGGGTCGTCAATCTCTGTCAGTTTGCCAGTTACCTCCTCGCCTGCCATAAATTGATTGAGAGCCTTGACTGCGGTATTCATCACACGCTCAAAACGACTGTTCTCATCAATGGCTAGAGTCAATCCAGGAAGGGCGACAAAAGTGTCGCGTGCACGGCACTTGAACCATGGATATCCTGCAACGATATAGTCGTCCTCATCGTTGTCAAGGTCACCATTGTAGAATTGGTGTGCAGCGTTGATCAGACACTCGCGGAAGCCGCTTCTCGGTGTATGAACTTCCACTTCGTGGTCAAAAGTGTCGATGAGACCTGAGGTCTCGTACTCCTTAAGTCCAGCGGAGAACACCACACTCTCATCCTTCTTGATGTTGAACTCGAAGTAGCCAGGCACATAGAGATCTTCGTTAAAGTCGTAACCCAATTCTTGTTCGCGCTGGTATTCGATGTTGTGGTACCAGTTGGGCTCGAAATGGAAATCGGCCTGCTTGTTGAGCTGCATGTAGAGGTCAGGATAACCATCGTACATGCATGTCTTGATGCCATTGTCCACTATTTGGTAGTCACGGTTGGCCACAGCGTTCTCGTGTGTGTACTGACGTACACTTCTGAAAGCGAGGAACGGGCGCAGCCTGATTGTGGTTTCCGAAACAGCCTTGAGCAGTGTGTAACGAATAAGTATTCTGTTTTCGAAATGCTGGAACACCTTTTCTTTCTTGAGGATAACACCACCTACTCGGAAGATTGTTGTAGGAATCTTGTCCCATTCAAAGTCGAGGACGTACTTATGTCCATTGGGGCTATAGACACCTCCAGCATACTTATGAATACCTAAGTTAAACTGAGCTCCATGCTGTATGACTGTTTCGTCAAGCGATGAGAGCAGGACGTGGTTCTCATCGTCGATTTCAGGAACAGGCACTACAAGCAATCCGTGGTACTTACGCGTATTGCAGTCGAGTATCGACGAGCATGAATACGCACCTGAACGATTTGTACGGAGGATTTCCTTGGGGAGTGCCTCTTGCAAATTCGTCATCAGGCTTTTGTCAAAACGTAAATAACTCATAGTTGTATTTTAAGGTTTTTAAATATGTTAACCGTTAAAAACATACCACAAATACCACACAGAATCGTGGTTGTGATAAGATTTTCATTCAAAAATAGTGCTTTTTCTCCATACTGACAAATAAATATCGTAATTTTTTCAAAAAATAATATCTGTAGGCGCAAACAGAGCCTTTAAGAGTGAAGAAAAGCATTCGAATGCCATGTAAAATGACATCATGAGATTCTTTTGATACGGGACCTTTTTGCATAGGTGAAACCTTGTCGGATACCACAAAAAGGGAAGTGTTCTTCGAGCTACTGGGAGATGTGCCAAATCAGCGACAACATTTAAGAACAAGTCAACGAACACAGACATCATTTATGAAAATAAAAAAGAGGTCGAATTAAACCTTTCTTATTTTATATAGTCATAATATTGTTTAAGAAGCCACAGTAATAAACGAAAACGTCATGTTTCCGTTAATAAAACTGTTAAACTGGTCACAAACTTTCCTACAGATTATAAGAACAAATTTAGGATTAATACATATAATACTCGACTTATGAAAGCATTTATACAACGTCAGATGATTCTATGCATTGTCATGCTTAACTTTTTCGGCATTGTCGATATTCATGCACAGTCAAAGGGCAGAGCCTCAGTTGCCGGAAGGATTCTCGATGGAGAGACTGGCGAGGCCATGATAGGAACAAATGTAGTGGTTACCGATGCTGAAGGCAAGAATCTCGGTGGTGCCGTAACGCTACGTGACGGCAGTTTCAATATCACTGCAATGCCAATGGGAAAATTGACGGTCAAGGCTTCATTTGTTGGATACCAGGCGTACACCAAGGAAATCAATATAGAGAAACGCAACCAACGTGTAAATATAGGTACAATCGTACTTGCACCAGATGTTGTGCTACTCGAAGGAGCAACAGTAACTGGAGAACTGCCACAAGTTACAGTCAAGGATGATACCGTTATTTACAATGCCGGGGCATTCAGGGTTCCCGAAGGTTCTGTGCTTGAAGAACTGATTAAGAAACTCCCTGGAGCAGAGGTAGGTGATGATGGTTCCATCAAAATCAATGGCAAGACGGTAAGACGCTTTTTGGTCGAAGGTAAGGAGTTTTTCGGCAACGACATGAACATGGCGATGAAGAATCTGCCAACGGAGATTGTGGAAAAGGTGAAGACCTACGAACGCAAGAGCGACCTCACCCGCATCACAGGCATTGACGATGGCGAGGAAGAGACTGTCCTCGACCTGACCATCAAGAAAGGCATGAAGCAAGGGTGGTTCGGTAATGTCGATCTCGCCTACGGTAGCAAGGACCGATACGCCGAGCGATTCATGGTCAACCGATTCGCTGACAAGACACAGGTGTCATTAGTAGGTTCATATAATAATGTGAACGATACAGGTTTTCCTGGTATGGGAGGTCGTGGCCGTGGAGGCGGCGGTGGAGGCGGCGGTGAGACCAAGAGCGGTATGGGCGGTCTGAATCTTGCCTTGGAGCGCAGCAATGTGGAATTCGGCGGCAACGTGCGCTATCGCAACACCGACAGTCACACATCAACAAAGAGTTCAGTACAGAACTTTGTGAGTACAAGAGCATCCTTCTCAAACAGTTCGAATGCGGGTAAGAACATCAACAACAACATTAACGGTGATTTCCGCTTAGAGTGGAAAATCGACTCAATGACTACGCTCCAATTCCGTCCTAATTTCAGTTTCAGCAAAAGCGAGAGCGAGAGCGAGGGTTTGTCTGCCACTTTCAACGATAATCCCTATTCCGATGAAATAGATGACCCATTGAGCCAGATGGACAATATCCTGCACGACATCAAAATCAATTACAACAAAAACGCATCCAACTCGGAAAGCCACACCGACAATGTGTCAGGAAATCTCTTGTTCAACAGACGTTTGGGTAAGAGCGGGCGCAATCTGTCCATCCGCATGAACGGTAATTACTCAAAGACCAAGAACGATGGTTTCAATGTGTCGAACGTGACATATTTCCAACGCAACGACTCCACAGCGCTCACCTACCGATTCCGCCAAACTCCTAACTCAAACAAGAGTTTTTCAGCAGGTTTCACATATAGTGAGCCCATAGCCCAGGCTGTATTCCTGCAACTCAACTACCAGTACCAATACAGCAAGCGACACAGCGACGGCAAAACCTACGATCTCGGAGGCATCGCGAACATGCTTGACAGCTTGGCACAGTTCGGCAACACCTTCCTGCCCTACAACTACCGTGACTATCTCGACGACGCATTGAGCCGTTACACAGACAACGAGAACTACAACCACAACATTGAGGTGTCGATGCGTGCTATCGGTGAGCACTACAACCTAAATGTAGGAGTGCAGATGCAACCACAACGACAAAAAGTCGATTACGACTACCAGAACCTTGATACGGTGGCATCGCGCAATTTCTTCCGCATCTCCCCCACCCTGAACTTCCGCTACCGTTTCTCGCGCCAAGAAAACCTACAGGTCACTTACAGGGGCAACCAACAACAACCTAGCATCACAGACCTCTTCAACATGACGGACAACAGCAACCCGTTGAACATCCGCCAGGGAAACCCCGAGCTCAAACCGTCGTTCACTAACAACTTCAATGTCAATTACAACAAATCCATCGTCGACCTCCAACGCAGTTTTTATGGAGGTGTGAGTTTCTCCAACACACTCAACAGCATTTCCAACCGCACCCAATACAACGACGAGACTGGTGGAAGAATCACAAAACCCACCAACATCAACGGCAACTGGAACCTGAACGGCAACGCAGGATTCAACACGGCCATCATCCCCAGCCGGTTTACTGTTAACTTCTCGACTTCCGCCGGCTACAACAATCGTGTGAGTTACATCTACCAAGACAACGAGTCGATGAAAAACAAAGTGAAGGACCTCAACCTCAGCGAGCGACTGACATTCACATGGCGTGAGGAATACTTTGACATCTCTGTACACGGCAATCTCAACTACACCCATTCTCGCTCTCTGCTCGTCTCCACCAGCAATCAAGACACTTATCGGTTTAATTACGGCATCTCCACCAACGTGAACCTACCCATCAATCTGTCGTTCTCCACAAACCTCAGTATGAACAGCCGTCGTGGATATAGCAGCAGTCAGATGAACACTAACGAACTGATATGGAATGCCCAGGTGGCATACCGTTTCCTGAAGAACAAACAGGCAACTGTCAGTTTACAGGCATACGATATACTCGCCAAACGAAGCAATATCTCACGTTCGTTCGACGCTACCCGTCGTTCGGATACGGAAACAAACGAAATCACGTCCTACGTGATGGCACATTTCATCTATCGTGTGAACCTCTTCGGAACACGTGAAGCACGTCGGAACATGCGCCAAGGTATGCGCGAAGGTAGAGACATGAACTTCGGCGGCGAACGTGGAGGTGACCGCGGAGGCCGTGGTGAAGGCGGTGGCCGTGGTGGTCGTGGTGGAGGAGGCTTCGGAGGCGGTGGAGGCTTCGGTGGAGGCGGTGGCAACCGTGGCGGTGGTTTCTGAAAAGAAACACGATGACTTCCAAGTAAATCATGTTGGGTACGCAGACACACAGATGACTACGTACCCAATATAACATATTTAATTCGTGAAAATTGTACGTTTTGTAAAATAGTTAAAAAATAATATGGCTAGCATCCGAACTATTTACGAATACCACTTGTCGTCATTCTTTGCACCATAACCACTTTCGCCTTTTCAAAAATATCATTTACACGTAAAATATTCTGTATTAGTTAAGGCTACATTCAACTTCCAAAACCCGAGAAGTGGAACTACCCGCTTAAAACCTGCTTAATGAAGTATTTTCTCTTTTATCTTTATAAAAAGGAAGATTCGCTATGTAATCTTTCTTTTTTTGTGTAAATTTGCACTATCAATAATTCATCAAACCCTACGACTATGAAAGAATTTATGGACAAAGACTTTCTGCTCCAGACAGAGACGGCGCAGAAACTCTATCACGAACACGCATCGAAGATGCCCATCATCGACTACCACTGCCACCTCATACCACAACAGGTGGCTGAGGACAAACATTTCGCTTCCATCACTGAAGTATGGCTCGGTGGCGACCATTACAAATGGCGCGCAATGCGAAGCAATGGCATTCCTGAGAAATATTGCACAGGCAAAGACACCACAGACTGGGAGAAGTTTGAGAAGTGGGCTGAAACGGTACCTTACTGCCTCCGTAATCCACTCTACCACTGGACACACCTGGAGCTGAAGACGGCTTTCGGTATCAACAAGATTCTCAACCCCAATTCAGCCCGTGAGATTTTCGACGAGTGCAATGACAAGCTGAAGAACGACCCGTCCCTTACCGCTCGCGGCTTAATGCGCAAGTATCATGTAGAGACAGTCTGCACTACTGACGACCCTGTGGATTCACTCGAGTACCACATCGCCACGCGTGAGTCAGGCTTTGAGGTGAGAATGCTTCCCACATGGCGTCCCGACAAGGCGATGGCCGTAGAAGTGGCTGCTAATTTCCAAGCTTATATGGAGAAACTGTCAGAAGTAAGCGGTGTGACAATATCCTGTTTCAACGACATGATTGACGCACTGCAGAGTCGTCACGACTTCTTCGCTTCACAAGGTTGCAAACTAGCCGACCACGGCATTGAGGAATTCTACGCTGAGGACTATACCGACGAAGAAATCAACGCTATCTTCAATAAAGTTTATGGTGGCAAAGAGCTGAGCAAGGAAGAGGTGTTGAAGTTCAAGAGCTGCATGTTGGTGAAGTTCGCCGAGATGGATGCTGCAACAGGTTGGGCACAACAGTTCCACTATGGTGCCATCCGCGACAACAACACCCGCATGTTCCAGTTGCTTGGCCCTGACACAGGCTTCGACTCCATCGGTCAGTTCCAAACAGCCAAAGCTATGTCGAAATTCCTCAACCGTCTCGCCAGCGAGGGCAAACTTACCAAAACCATCCTTTACAATCTCAATCCTGCCGACAACGAGATGATTGCCACCATGCTGGGCAACTTCCAGGATGGTACCGTTCCGGGTAAGATACAGTTCGGTTCGGGATGGTGGTTCCTCGACCAGAAGGATGGTATGCAGAAGCAGATGAACGCTCTCTCTGTGTTAGGTCTGCTCAGTCGATTCGTGGGTATGCTCACCGACTCCCGCTCCTTCCTCTCCTATCCTCGTCACGAGTATTTCCGCCGCACACTCTGCAACCTGATAGGTACCGATGTGGAAAACGGTGAGATTCCATACAGCGAAATGGACCGCGTCTGCCAGATGGTGGAGGACATCTCTTACTACAACGCCAAGAACTATTTTAAGTTCGGGGAATAAATAACCTTAAAGTCCTTTAGAACATTAGAGGCAATAACAGCAAACAAAAAACCGGAGCCATAAAAATGACTCCGGTTTTTTATGCTAAGAGGAAATATTATTTCAGAGAGTAGATATATGGATCTTTCTCATCCTGAGTCTCAGCAACATTAACTTTGTCCTCACGGAGCAACCAACCAAGACCAAGATTGAAATCTTTCTCTGACAACTTTGTGGCTTTCTTAATCTGCTTGAAAGTCAAACCTTCTGAACCTGCAAGGGCATTCCAAATTGTTCCTGCCACATTACCTGCTTTTTCCTGCAACATAATCGTAATTTACCTAAAATTGTTAAACTTAAAATTGAGTTCGTTAAAAAATCTGTGCAAAATTATTGCTTTGCAATGGATTGCACAAATTTTTCTACGAAAAAATGGCAAAATTTCAGAAAAAAATCACATTATTTGTTTAAAAATTGCACACTTAAGCCTTTTTGTGCCGTGTTCGCACACAACAAATGTTTACATCACTATTTATGATGAAAAGCCGTTAGGATAATCATCAATTATGTAAAAAAACAGTTTTAACATTCCTCGACGAAAAGAAAAAAGCAAGACAGGAAAACATCTGCCCTATTTGAAATCGTTCAAGACCCATTGATCTCGCCAGGGGATTTCTATAGCACCCGTCTTTTTGTCAGCAATAAGTGGTAGCCAAATATAACGGCTGTCTGCTAAGTCTTTCTTCTTCCACATATCAAAACATGCGATAAACAGTCCTTTCTTGGGCTTGACAGGGATAACGTATGTGCTTTGCCCGTAGAAAGTCTTGTCGGCATCAGGACCAGTACAAGGGTCGCCTACAACTCTCCACTCACCCATGATGTTATCAGCCACAGCAAGTTCGGCGCGGTTGGGATCCCATCCCGTACATCCGCTGGAAAGCATATAGTATTTACCTTTGTACTTGAAAACAGCAGGTGCCTCACGCGCCATGTCCACGAATCGACGTACAAAAGTACCGTCGGGACGAAGGTAGTCGTCTGTCAGCCGGTTGATGTGGAGCGTTTGGTTGTTTTCCGAGGAGCAGAACTGATACGCGGTGCCATCGTCATCGACGAAAAGGGTCTGGTCGCGGCTCATACCATCATTAGGTCTAAAACTCTCAATATACTTGAAGGGACCAATAGGAGAATCGCTGACAGCAACACCTGCACAGGCCTTGGAATAGTCCGCGCTTTCTGCATGCACCCACATGACGAACTTCTTGGTTTTCTTGTTGTAGATGACCTTCGGACGCTCAATGACTTTCGACGGATGAAGGTCGCTGTCGGGATTGTCGGGCTCAGCCTTCAGCGCAAGGCCTTCGAACTTCCAGTTGAGCAAATCCTTGGAGGAGTAGCAACTGACACCACTCACATCTGTGCGGTAGCATTCCCATGTGGCCCAACTGGGAAGGATTGTCTCGCCAACCTTGTACTCGCCATACATGTACCATGTATCCTTATATTTCATTAGACCTGCACCATGCGCATTAATCATGTTGCCGTCTACATCTTTCCACACCTCTTTGGGGGTAAAACTCACATTTCGATGCTGTGCATTTGCTGTGCTATAATTGGCAAGAACCATCAAAGTGGCAATTACGCCTGTAAATAGTTTACGGATTGTCTTTTTGTAGTTAGTAATGAATGATTTTCCTATCTTCATGATTGTATGATTTTAATGAGATGATTATTCAAACACAAATTTAGATAAAAAAACGAATTTATCCACCAATAGAGATAAAGAAAAAATAATCTATCGAGAAAAAGAGTTTTTTTTTGCTGTAAACGATACTTTTTTGTAAATTTGCATTGTCCCAAAAATTAACCGTTTTAAATTTATATATAGATTCATTATGAAAAAGACCGCAATCTCTGCTTTGTTGACTTTATTCATGGTTTGTGCCAATGCGCAGGACTACACGATCACCACTGCAGGTATCGTGACTGAAATTACATTCTACACACCACAGATTGTCAGAGTGACCAAATACCAGAGTTCTGATGCCCTAGGCAAATCAGACCCTAAGGTTGTAGTGACCATGACTCCGCAAGAGGTAAAGCCGACATTATTGCAAGGCAACAGTGTCGACACATTGAAGACGGAGGAGATGATGGTCACCTGCAATAGAACTACAGGTGTAGTCGGTTTCTATCGTCCAGACGGCACGACACTTCTTAAAGAACGGGGCCGTGCGTCGTTCACTAAACGGACATCGCACGCTATTGACCCATACGATGTGTCACAGTCCTTCCGTCTCTCTAATGGAGAGGCCATTTACGGATTCGGGCAGGTGCAAGACGGCAACCTCAACCATCGCAACAAGAGTTACAACCACATGGTGCAGAACAACATGTCTGTATGGATTCCCTTCTTCCACTCGACTAGGGGCTATGGCCTATACTGGGACTTGTATGGTCCCTGTGACTTCAGTGACAACACTTCGAATGGTGCCACGTTCAAGACGGAAGCCGCACATGCCGTGGATTACTACATACTTGTAGGCTCTGAGACAGATGGTGACGATGTTGTGCGTCGTGTGCGTGAGCTGACTGGGCAAGCAACGATGGTTCCACTCTGGACATTCGGATACTTCCAAAGCAAGGAACGCTACCAAAGCGCTACTGAGACATTGGGTGTGCTTCAAAAATACCGCTCCATCAAAGTGCCTATCGACTGCGTTGTACAAGACTGGCAATACTGGGGCGACAACAACCAATGGAATGCCATGGAATTCCTCAACCCTCAATTCAGAACTGACTATCCAAAGATGATTGACGGCGTACACAATGACGGCGGCCACCTACTTATCTCTGTCTGGGCCAATTTCGGGCCTGACACCAAACAGTACGCACATTTCAAGACTAATAATCAGTTGATGAAGATGGGCAGCAGCATCATGACCACAACCTACCCGCCTAATTCTGGGGTAGCCATTTACAGCCCTTACCAACAGTCAGCACGCGACTATTACTGGAAATGCTTGTATGAGGGTCTAGTGAACAAAGGAGTCGACGCCTACTGGGTGGACTCTTCAGAGCCCGACCATTACCAAGGAGGCGAGGATTGGGAGAGAACAAACGATTTCATTGTCCTGGACAAGGACGATAAGGACAACGCCACCCTCAACCCCCATTCATTGGAAACGACCCACACTTGGCGCTCAATGCGTAATGTGTTCCCGTTGATGCATGCCAGCGGTGTTTATGACGGTCATCGCAAGCAGAAAGCCGACCTCACCGAAGCCAAGCGCGTCATGATTATGACTCGTTCAGGTTTCGTGGGCATGCAGCGCTACGGCGCTGGTACCTGGAGTGGCGACATCACTTCATCATGGGAAACTCTTGCCAATCAGATTCCAGCTGCCCTCAATTACTCTGCCTGTGGCATTCCAAGTTGGAACAGCGATATCGGTGGTTTCTTTAATGGTTCATACCATGGCCCTGGCCAGGACAACTACAATGAACTCTACTGCCGTTGGATTCAGTTTGGCGCGTTCTGCACCATCATGCGCAGCCACGGTTCCGGTACCGACCGTGCCATCTATCAGTTCGGGAAAAAAGGCGAAAGCTACTTCGACATCATCGCCCGCTACATCAATCTCCGATATGCTCTATTGCCCTACATCTACAGTACTGACCGCCAGGTCTATCACGACGGCTACTCCTTTATGCGCGCCATGGGCATCGCCTACCCCGCCGACTCCAAGACCCACGAACTGAAGGACCAGTTCATGTTCGGGCGAGACATTCTTGTAGCACCTGTGGTCAAGTCACAAGCTGAGCAACGCAAGGTTTATCTGCCTGTTGGCGACAACTGGACCGACATTTGGACAGGCCTGCAATACGAAGGAGGCCAGACTGTGAACCGCAGTGTATCACTCGCGCTTATGCCTCTATTTGTACGTCAGGGTAGCATTATCCCCTGGGGACCCGATGTACAATACAGTTCACAAAGCGATTGGAAGGACCTCGAGGTTCGTGTCTATCCAGGTGCCAACGGGGCATTCACCCTTTATGAGGACGAGCGCGACAACTATAACTATGAGCAAGGACAATTCTCTGAAATCCCGTTTTCATGGAATGACGCCACACATACACTGACCATTGGCGCGAGAAAGGGTAAGTTCAACGGTATGCAGACCGACCGTACTTTCCGTATCGTGCTTGTCGACCCCACCAACAGTCTTGGACTGGGCATTAAGCAGTCGGTTCGTTTCAGTAAGGAAGTGACATATTCAGGCTCAGAAGTGTCCGTGCAAATCGACAACGAACATCTTGTAGCCGAAGACATCCCGGCTGTGCAAAGCATTCAGGTTTCGCCATCTAATCTCAAGTTGTATCTGGGACAAAGCCAGACCATCAGCATCAAAGCCACTCTTGAAGACGGCACATCGCAGTTTGTCACCCTAGATGCTGTCTGTGAGAGCAGTGACAATGAAATAGCATACATTCGTGACGGCATTATCTATTCGGGGATGAAAGAAGGTCGGGCCGACATCAATATTACCTACACGGACGGACTTGGCAAAGACCATCATGCTATCGTGACAGTGGAGACTTCTATACCGTCCAATCTTTATACTTGGAAGGCTGTGGAATGGTATCGCAACCGTGTGGCCGACCGACTTGGGTCATCGGATATCACCTACAGTAGCAAGGACAACACCATTACCATTACCAAGAAAGGCGCACAGAACATCGCGCTTAAATACTCCGAGAAGAGATACATGGAACCAGGGATGAAGTACCTTGTGGCTGTGGCATCTGATATATCTAAGGACAAGGGTGATTCCCAACTCTGGTACATCAACGGCACATGGGTAAACATCGTCAACCCCACCGAGGTAAAAACGCTCGATGACGGACGTGTCATGGTGGCGTGGGCTATTGACGAAAACAAGGGTTATGAACTCACTGGCGAAACCATCTTCGGTATGACTTCTACCAGCAACACGGGACGTTCCGTCATCAGCTACGTGGGCTTCTCCTCTGACTTGAAGAAAACAGAGCGTGAACTCAAAGACGCTGTGAGTATCCACACGCCGTCGATTGATTCTGGCAAGCCGAAAAATGTCTATTCAATTGACGGGGTAACCCGTCCTGCTCTTGCACATGGTATAAATATCGTGGTCGATAACAACGGTAAGACATCAAAGGTTTACAAGAAGTGACGATAGGGCATTGAATTGCAAAATGTCTGAGGTCATGAGTATAGTCCGTAGGTGCACTTGCAAAGCACCTACGGCTAATTTTTTAGAACACACTCAATTAGATTTTTAATATCATTCAATATTCCCCAACAAGATGTTATCATTTGCAGTTATCTTTTGTTAATATCTTGCCGTTTTATTTTTTTCCTTTTTTATGATGCGGTATGAAAAAATATTACTAATTTTGCAGAAATTCTTAGTATTATATTTTTATCCCAAGCATAATAAATATTTCTATAAAACTTTACTTAACCAATTAAACATTTTTCAGCATGAGAAAAATTTACTCAATTGCATTGTCAGCATTCTTGATGATTCCGATGGCGCTGAATGCTCAGACAATGACCAACGAGAACGAGACGCTCGACGGCATGGGCTATCGTTTGGAGAAAGACGTCAATTTCCGCGACGGTTTTGTCAACGACAAGGAAATTGTACCTAACGACCATTTCGAGTGGGGAGCAGTCGAGGAAGATGTCAGCATCAACGGCTATAATCCCACTAAGGTGGCCAATGAGAACCTTGAGTTCATGTCTATCCAGTTGGCTGGAAACGGTATTTCACTGGAGGCAGGTGGAGGTCTGAAATCCACTAGCAACGAACGCTGGATTGTGGTGAACGAACTGCGCGAAGGCCAAATTATCGCCTTCGACATCTCCGACACCAACGACACCACTCGCTTCGTGCCTAACTCCAACGCTTGCAACAGCAAGACTGGATGGGCCGACACATGGGTGGAACCACTTATCGTAGAAGCCATCTCTGGTGAAGTTCACGCCATTCAGGAACTGGCTCAACAAGAGGTGGATACTTATCGCTACTTCAAGGTCATTAACTCGGGTTCCATGTATGCCAAGTTCAACGGAAAGGGAAGTTCCAACTACATCTACCGTATGCAGATTTGGACTCCTAAGGGCGAGGATGAAGTGGTGACTCCTCCAACCCTCAAACTGGGTATGGTCGATGGCACTCGTCGCGGTGTGGAATTCAAGCACGGTGTTTCAACCCTGGGTGCTGAGTGCACCACTTGGTGGGGCGTAGTTGAGCAGGGTGAAGAAGCGCTCTATCTTGAAGATACCGACGAGGTGGATCATATCGAGTATGTATATCAACTTGATGAGGAAGGCAACCAAGCTCTCGACGAGGAAGGCAATCCTATTGTCGTTGAAGAGATTACTGTTTACAAAAAGGTGCTTGTTCCTGCTGAAGGCGCTTATGGCGACCGTCAGTTCGTTGAGTCCGACGGCTACGAAATTGTTGACGATGGTGACGACGTGGACGGTGATGGCTTCGTAACCATTGCTGCCGCTTCAGTTTCCGCTAATGGTGGTTTCTCAGAAATCGTTACGCTGAAACTGGCTGTAGGAGAAATACAGCTCAACGCTCCTACCCTCTCTCTGACGGCTCTGTCAGGCAACACACGCACATACACACTCGGTTGGACTAACAATACACTTTGCGGTGAGCCATACAGATTCATCGTTGAGGTAGATGAGGCAAACGAGTATGAGTTCGAGAACGAGGGCATCGGACAGACTTTCGACGCTAAGGAAAGCATTAAAGTGACTGTACGTGTTGACGGTTACACTGATGGTATCAACGAAATGGATGAGCTCGACCTGGAGAACACAGATGTAAACAAAAAAGCTGTGGGCAACAACCAGAGCGAGGAGCACAACTGGGACTTCCAGAACCTTAGCGAGAGCGCTCTCGACAAGATTAACGGTAAGATCATCGATTACTATGTGCTTTTAGATGACGAAGAGAACGAAATCAAGCGTTACACCGTGGAGCAGTACGACAACGGCGAAGTTCCCGATGAGGAGTACGACAAACTCGTCAGTGTTCAGAAGTATTTCGGTTGGGATGGCGCCGATTCACGCAATGCCGCACGTCACTGGAGAACTTGGATTGCTGAGTATTACGTGAATGAGGAAGGTGAGACCACAGACTCTATCCTCAGCACTTCTTATGCACAGGACCAGACTGGTATTTTCGACGGCCTTGTGGTTGACAACTCTCACCCCAATTACAGCACAATAGCTGTGTTCAACGACGGTAGTGGTATCTACTTCATGTCGAAAGGTACAGTGGAGATAGCAGACGTTCTGTATGGCGAATATGTTGGTGTAACCACCAATGGCGGTACTACCATCTACAAATGCGAGAACGCCGAAGGTGGCTTCACTTTCGATGTGCCTAACGGTGCTTATCTCTACAGCATTGACATCTACACTTACAATGACCTGCCAATACCTGACGGCATCCAGCAGATTGCAACCGTAAAGAAGGTCGACGGCAATGTCTATAGCATCGACGGACGTATCGTCAGCCGCAATGCTTCGCTCAACGGACTCCAAAAGGGTCTCTACATCATGAACGGCAAGAAGTACATGGTGAAGTAGTAAACAACACCGTAAGAACTTTTTTACGCACATAAAAAAAGTGTCGCACCCCAACGGATGCGGCACTTTTTTATTTCACAAACCCTGTGGACTCACCACTCTTTCAAGTCGTTCATGTTTTCCACCATATCTTGAACGGATTTGTCAATCAAGGGGAAGAAATCAAATTCAGTGATGCGTTCTACTTCGCGGACACTATTCACATAATCGTGCTTCTTGCCATCAAGGGCTGTGTTCTTACAGATGAAACCTATCGCCTTGGGACGGACATCGAGACAAAGCACTACCTTGAAAAAAGCATCTGGTACTGCCACTTTGTTTGGACCAATAGTCCTTATTTCGTTTTTTTTGTAAAAGATGGGGCCGCAGACAATATACACCTCGCCGTATTTGTTGGCCCATTGACGGCACAGCATTTCAATTTGGTTCCACATGCCCGTATTGAGCGCTGCGTGCTGCGGACAGACATTGGTCATCAGGAAGGTGTCGTACATAGCCTTGAAATCCCACTTGTTGTCACCTGCCGGGCAAAGGTGACCACGGCTCCAACCACTGCCTTTATAGTCCTGTGGTGTGGCACGCGGAATGGGCACATCCATATCCTCCATGAAATTCTGCAAACGTTTCTGAGGACCATTCGTATGTTCTCTGGTCAAACGCCATGCCACAAAATTGGGCACACGTAAGTCTTTGTTATAACCGACGATATACCCTTCTCTGTAATAGACTTTATTCTCTATGCGCTTTGGCACGTGGGGTTCTTCGAATGGCTTCTGTGCGGCTATATTTAACACCTCAGACAGAAGCAAACACAGGAAGAAGCAACAACGGCTATAAGAACGCATGCATAGCATAGTGGTCAATTTCTTTTAATGTAATGATATAAGATAATAGAGACGGGGGGGCCCCGTCTCTTTAATCGTTAAGGTTCCTTTTAATTGAAGATGTCGGATAGTTCGTCGAGCGCACCTTCAACCTCGTCTTTGAGGTCCTCAAGGTTGTTGAGGAAATCGCGCAGAGATGACTTTGCGAAGATACCTTGGCACTTGCCTTTCATCTTGCGGATTTGCTTCTTCTGATCCTTGGTATACTCCGACTTGTACTTGTCCACCTCGTTGCAGATTTCATTGAACTCATCAGCGGCTTTCTCCCACTGCCCCTCATCGTAGGTTGAACTCTTCTTTTCCAACTGCTCGGTGAAACGCTCCAGACGGTCGTAAGCCATCTGCTTCTTGTCGCATGAAGACAACAGAAGCGTGAAACAAAGCATCAATGCAGATGCCAAAAAGAATGAATACTTTTTCATTTTGATTCTGGTTTTTATTGTGTTGTTTGATTTGATGATTGTTCGAATTGATGCTATTTGTTGTATTTAATAAAAATGTAAAGTAAATAGAGGCTTTCGATTCCAACATCCCATAGAGATGTCCAAGCCACACATCCTATAGATAGTTATTTCTATCGGTTTCTATCAATAGATTTTCTTTTTTCCCATCTCGGTGAGGAACTGTTGGTAGCAAGCATCGAAGTCGGTGAGAATGGTATCAATGTCCTTGTCACCCGTCTCACATTGAAGGTCCGACATCGTGACATCGTGTAAGTCTTCCATTCTCTTAATCATCTCAGCAAGACTGATACGGGCGATGTCTTCAGCTGGTTGGTAGGTTGACTCGTCTTCAGACTTAGCAGTTATATTCTCGCTGAGGATGTTCGCGCGGCATAATTGAGTAAGCAGTTCCTTAATGATGCTGATGGGATAGTTGGTCGCCTTCTTGATGTCGAAAGCAGTCATCGGAGATTCTCCATTAGCAAAACGCTTGAAAATCATCTTCAGTATCACAGCACTCATCCGCATGCGGTAACGGTGACTCACATGACTAGACTGGAGATTGAACATGAAGTCCTCGTGGTTTTGACTGGCATAATTGTACTGCGCAAAGAAAAGAATGATATACCAGACAAAAAGCATCCATAACATGAACAGTGGCAAAGCGGCAAGAGAACCATAAATGCGGTTGTAGCTGGAAAGCAGTATCTGTCCATGCACATAAATGTATTGAAGCGCAGACATGAACAGACTTGCTAGAATGGCTGGCAGAATGGCTGTAGACACACGCACCCTAGTATTGGGAATAAGCACATACATGCAGATGAACACCACGGTCATGAAAAGGAATGGTGATATCTGAATCAGAAACTTGGACATCGGACCAAGCATCTCATAGCCCTGGAGACTGTTGGCCACATTATAAGAAAAAATATTGATACCCGAGATAATGATGATCAGTATCGGAAGAATGAAAAGCATAGCCACATACTCCGTGAGCATTCGCTTGAGTGGTCGGTAGGATTCCACGTCCCATATCATATTGAAAACATGTTCAACATTGCGGATGAGCATCGTAATACTGTAGAGCATCAGGATGATACCGAAACCAATCACCACATAACCCTGGGCATTAGTAAGATAAGACTTCGACAGGTTGAGTATTTCCTCAGCTATCTGGGGCTGGGAGGAGAAGACATCACGGACACTGCTTTCAATATAATTGCCGAATCCGAATCCTTGAGCAATAGCGAAAAGAAGAGCCACCATAGGCACAATGGCGAATATCGTGCTGAAAGCGAGGGATGTGGCATAGTCAATCAATTCTTTCTTGATGAAAAGACGGCCAGCCGTGTACAGTTGGCTGCATCCACGCTTCACTAAACGGACAAACCAGTTGTCGTGGTCGTTCACCCACATGCCTTTGTCGATGAACACCGACACATAATCACGGAATTTCTTAATCTTGGCCATAGGTGAACTGATTTATTCATTCTGAAGTGATATTCACTGCCACTACCCGTTCTTTATCAAAGAGAGGTGTGATGTCGCCCTTGATGTCACCGATATGGACCACCTTGTAAGGAGACAGATTCACATTCTTCAATACAAGTACAAAAGCATTCCAAAGACTGAAATAATACACTGAACAACATCGAATGCGGGAAGTGGCACCCTCGCTGTCATCCACAAGTGGCTCTTGGAGCGTACATGTGAACTCATTGCTGAGCGAACGGACCAATCTGACCTGCAAGGGCAGTTTATTGTAAAAATCCAAAGCCGTCGGATTGTTTTCCAACTCCAAAGGAAAGACTTGGTTTTTAATTTCTATCTGAACAATCATTATACTTTGTTTGATTATTGAAAAGAAGAGACTTTAGCAATCTGAATGAACTTAAAAAAAGTAACAGCAATGAAAGTCCCTATCTTATTTTACACTTATGCAAAAGTAAACAAAAAAAGCAGAACTATGTCATTTTGACCATTTATTTCTTCACCAAAAAGCCTTTTTAGGGTAATTCCAAACAATTTCATTCCCAAAAAGAACAATTTTCAAAACATATAGTATGACGAGTAACTTATTACTTGGGATAAAGAAAATGACATCATCCACCGATTATTTCTATGAAAGTCCACAATTAAGACAAAAAAACACTAATTTTGCAGTATGATACTGAAACACCTAAGCATACTCAACTATAAGAACATCCCTGAGGCGGAAATGACTTTCTCGCCAAAGATTAACTGTCTGATAGGCAGCAATGGCGAAGGAAAGACCAACATCCTCGACGCCATTTATTTCCTATCGTTCACCAAGAGCGCCAGCAATGCCATCGACTCTATGAACGTCAGACATGGAGAGGAGGTCATGATGGTCCAGGGTGTTTATGACCTCAACGGGACAGACGAAACCGTGAACTGTGCCATGAAAATCCACCAGCGCAAACGACTGATGCGCAACAAGAAAGAATACAAACGGCTTACTGAGCACATCGGACTGCTACCTCTCATCATGGTCTCACCAAACGACATCTTTCTTGTCAGCGGTGGAAGTGATGAAAGACGCAAGTTCATCGATGGGCTCATCTCACAACTCCAACCCGACTACCTCCACTTGCTCGCTCGATACAATCAAGCACTCACACAACGCAACAAACTACTGAAGCAAGAGGAGGAGCCAGACATCATGCTCATGGAGACCTACGAGGAAGAGATGGCTGACACTGGGGAGCAAATCCACGCCAGGCGTAAAGCGCTCATCAACGAACTTATACCCGTCTTTCAGCACTACTACAAACGGATAGCAGGTGAAATGGAAAAGGTTAGTCTCAACTATACCAGCCACTGTGAACGAGGGAAACTGATTGACATCATCCAGCGCGACCGGATTAAAGACAGAATAGTCGGATACTCACTTCATGGGATACATAAGGACGAACTCGAGATGACCCTTGACGGATATCCCCTCAAGAAAGAAGCATCCCAAGGACAGAACAAAACATACCTTGTTGCGTTAAAACTGGCCCAGTTCGAGTTTCTCAAGCAAACAGGCAGTCACACCACCCCACTTTTATTGCTTGACGATATCTTTGACAAACTTGACGCTAAACGCGTGGAGAGTATTGTCAATCTCGTTTGCGACAACCAGTTCGGTCAAATCTTCATCACTGACACCAATAGGGAGAACCTAGACAAAATCCTCAAGCAAACAACCAACGATTTCAAAATCTTCACCGTCAGAAACGGAGAAGCAACCAGCGAGATAGACTCTCGAGCAGAATAAAAAGGGTAAACTTGATAATAAATATACTAGATTAACGTATAAAACAAGTCACTAAATAAAGAAAAATTTAAATTCAAGTAAAACTTTAACATATAAATATAATAATCACAATTTCAATTAATTATCAATAGAATAATGAAACGAAGTAAAACAGAAAGTCTTGACCAGTTGATTCATGTATTTCTCAGAGAACAAGGACTTGAAACTCCCTACAACGAATACAAACTGGTGAATGCTTGGCCAGAAGTTGTAGGCGATGTCATCTCGTCATATACGGGTAATATTTTCATTAAAAGTCAGGTGCTCCATGTGGAAATAAAATCACCCGCCCTACGTCAGGAACTGCTTATGCGGCGCTCGTTGCTAAAGGACAAACTCAACAACCATGTCGGCGCACAGGTAATCACCGACATCACATTCCACTGAAGCCTATAGCTATGATAGAAAAATGCAGATAATCCTTCGACATGACATCCACTGCATTTAAATCTCAAGATAAAACAACCATGAAAAGCAGAAAAAACACAATTAAAGCACTTTTTTTCGATTTTTATCATGCTAATTGCGGAAAAACCTATAAATTTGCATGTTTTTTGTGAACAGACAGCTGAAAAGCCTCCAAATTGAACAATTCTATAATATATATGACCTGTAGTTTCTCTTGCATCTACTAGGATTTACAGTATTTATAGCAAATAACATCGCCAATAAAATTAAAACAACAATAAAAAAATGGCAAACACTAAGAAAATCAAGGTAAAGACAAAAACCGAGAAAAAAGAAGAAGAAGCCATAGGGCTTGACATCCAATTGTCGAAGTCAGAGGCATTTATCGAAAAGAACCTGAAGGCTATCCTGATAGGTCTTGCAGCAGTGATTATCATTGTCGCTGGTGTGTTCATCTGGAAAAACCACATGAATAGTGTGGAAAAGAAGGCACAAGTTGCTATTCGAACAAGCCAGACACTCTTCGGTCAGCAGCAGTGGGATAACGCACTCAAGGGCGACGGAGCCAACAACATCGGTTTCCTGCGCATCATAGATGAGTACAGCGGTACAAAGACTGCAAACCTTGCCAAACTTTATGCAGCTATTTGCTACGCAAAGACGGAGAAATATGACGAAGCCATTAAGTATTTCGAGGATTTCTCCCCCAAGAGTGACCAGATGATTTCACCTGCAGCTGTAGCCGCTCTTGGCAACTGCTATGTGGAGAAAGGCGAGACTGCAAAAGGTGCCGAGACACTTGTAAAGGCTGCCAAGAGCGCCAACAACGATGCCGTCAGCCCTGTATTTCTCGTACAGGCCGCCCACCTCTATAAATCACTGAACCAGAACGATAAGGCTCTTGAACTTTACAAAGAAGTAAAGGACAAATACTTCCGTTCACCACTCAGCTCTCAGGTAGAAAAATATATTGAAGAATTGTCGAAATAAATGGCTACAAGCAATCATAATCTCTCAGACTACGACATTAACACCATTCCCTCAACTGAAGGAATGAAGTTTGGCATCGTAGTGAGCCAGTGGAACGACAACATTACTGGTGCATTGCTCAAAGGAGCACTACGCACGCTCAAGGTCAACGGTGTGGCCGATGAAGATATCCAAGTGATGAGTGTCCCTGGTAGCTTCGAGCTGACTTACGGCTCCCAGCTAATGACCAAGACTGGTGTTGACGCTGTGATTGCCATAGGATGTGTGATTAGAGGTGATACACCGCATTTTGATTACATCTGCGAAGGCACCACCAATGGACTTGCCTATCTTAACGCATCGCAAGATGTACCTGTCATCTACGGGCTCATCACAACAAACAACATCCAACAAGCACTTGACCGCTGTGGTGGTCAATTGGGCAACAAGGGCGACGAAGCCGCTGTGACAGCCATCAAGATGGCTGACTTCAGACGCAAAATGAGAGAACAGCAATCATAATTGCCATAGAAACGACAAAGACAATAGTTTTTTAAAGACTATATTATATTGACCGCAAATCGAGAAAAATCGATGATGCGGTCTTTTTTTATGATGGAAAGTCTAACTACACCAATAATTATTTGTAAATTTGTAGAATAAAATAATCCACATTCAAAACCATCTGCCTATCATTAAGAGAATAAGAAAAATAGCGATATACACCGCCATCATCCTTATCGCCCTTTATTGCGGTTTGATATTATTGCTCAGCATGCCGTTCGCACAGCGTGCCATGGGTGATTTTGTGGCCCGTACATTGTCCGACAAACTGCATACAGACGTGAGTGTGGGAAGCGTGAGGATAGGTCTGCTCAACAGATTCATTATCGACGACATCAACATCAAAGACCAAAACGACGACCATCTCCTCAGCGTTTCGCGTGCCACTGCCAACATTGACTTGCTTCCACTTATCGATGGTAAAATAGTGGTCAATACCGCTCAAATCTTCGGACTCAAAGCGAAACTCCACAAAGCTGCCAAGGACGCACCTGCTAATTTCCAGTTCATTCTCGACGCACTAAACAACGACCAAGAACCATCCTCGCCTATCGATTTGCGTGTCAAGTCCTTTATACTACGCAGAGCTAATATCACATGGGATATCGATGATCAGCCAAGGACTGACAAAAAGTTCAACACAGACCACTTGAACCTCAAAAACATTAATGTCACACTCTCGTTGAAACACCTTACACCCGACACGCTGAACCTTGTCGTACGACGTTTCAACGCAGAGGAAGTCAACTCTTCGCTTGCGCTAACCGATATGCGGTTGAAACTGGAAGCCGACAACAATAAAGCCATATTAACCGGCGTCAATATTCTATTGCCAAGATCTGAAATCAACACCGACAGTATTCTCCTGTCTTTCGAAAAAAACGGAGACAAAATGAAAGTCAACTATTCGACCAAAATCGACAACTCTTTCATTACTCCCTCCGACTTAGCTCCTTTGATACCATCACTGCAAACACTCAACAACACCTACAACATTCAAGCCACTGCTAAAGGCAACGAGACCGATGTCGATTATTTCCACTTGAACGTCTTCACTGAAGACAACAACATCACACTCGACACCCATGGAAGTCTGTCTGGTATTGGAACAGACAATTTCTACGCCGACATACCCAAGTTCAGTTTCAATGCCAAGCGCGACAATATCAGTGAACTGCTGGCAGCTTTTGAATTGGAGCAGGACATCACTCAAAGAATTGGCTCATTGGGAGATATCGATATTGATGCTAATATAAACAAGGCAGACACCGAGATAGATTGCCAGGCTATTATTGACACATCTATAGGAGACATGGAGTTGTCAGCACTTGCCGATATGGGAGACATTATCCTGTTGAAATCCGCCACTGTGAGTGCCAGCGACCTTGACTTGCAAAAAATCCTCAATAACGAGGATTTCGGCATGGCCAGTTTCGACCTCTCGCTCATGGGCGACTACGATACACGGTCGAAGTCAGTGGGTAACATGGAAGTGGAAGCAAAAGTGACTCAACTGGCTTACAAGGGTTACGAATACAACGACATCAGTCTGGAGGGAAACAAGAAAGGCAATATCTATACCGCTGACATCATCAGCAACGATGACAATGTCAAGATGACCCTCTCGGGACAGTACGACAAGACCCTGACAGAGCAACAAAAAGTAGTGGGCACACTGCATCTGACGCACATCAACCCCTATGCCCTCCACCTCGACACAAAAAATTCCTCCACGACCTACGGCATGAGGCTACAAGTCAACACCTGTGGAAAGGACCTTAACTCCATGACTGGAACTATCAACATTGACTCTCTCCATATCCACAAGGGAGAACAAACACACCAGCTTCATCATATCGCACTCAACATCATACCAGACGAGGACAATAAGAAAAACATATACATTGGCAGCGACTTCCTCAATGGAGGAATCTATGGAATAATCAACTACACAGACCTCGCCGCCAGCATACACAACCAGATGCACGACAAGATGCCAGCATTCTTCAGTAAAAAGCATGCTACAAAGAACAACTTCACTTTCAAGTTCGATATAGTGTACAACGACTTCCTCAACAGCATCGCCAATCTACCGATTGAGACGCGCAAACCGGTACATCTCAGCGGCTATGTTAACGACCTTGACAACACCATGCAGATCAACCTAAACACACATCGACTCATCTACGACGACAGCCGCTACGACTCCTTGAAAGTGGAATTGAACAATGACATTGGACTGCTTTACTGCGACATTCACTTTAGAAGAAAACAAGAGACAGCCACAAGCGACGTGCAAATTTCAGGGGTCGTGAACAACAACCAACTGGAGAACACGCTTTATTGGACCGACGTGAATCATCCTGACCGCAATGGAGTCATCAACTCTCTTACTTCCTTCACCGACAGTCTTGGAAAACTGAAAACCACCATTGCTTTTAAAGAGTCAACACTAGCATATAACGACAAGAAATGGACAATACATCCCTCTTCTGTCGATATATATGGTAAGGAGTTCCATGTCAACAACATTTATGTGAACAGCGGTGACCAATATCTGAAAGTCAAAGGGAATATCTCTAAGTCACCAACCGACACTCTGTTTGTGGACCTCAAAGATGTGGATGTCAATTATGTGACCAACCTCGTGGATTTCCACTCTGTGGAGTTCGATGGTCTTGCCTCAGGCCAAGCCGTCATCAGCAATATCTATGAGGATACGCCAGATCTTGACGCTTATTTACGAGTGAAGGACATGTCCTTGCAAACTGGTGTCCTTGGTTTTGGTGAAATCCATGCACAATGGGACAAAGAAGTGAATGGTATCGGATTGAAAGCACACATTGTTGACCATGGAGGTGAGAACGTGACCGACGTCGATGGTTATGTATCGCCAAGCGATAACAAGATAGACTTGATGATTAACTTAAACAAGACCAGTATCGGCTGTCTCAACGGGTTCATTGGCTCCATTTTCCGCGACATCAACGGTACTGCATCAGGTTATATCAATGTAGTGGGTCCACTCAATGATATCGGTCTGGTAGGCGATGTTGCACCATACGCATCACTAACACTAAGAGCTACTGGTGTCACCTACCACACCATCGGCGACACACTGAGACTCAGGCCCTACAGTTTCTTATTCGAAAACATGAGACTGACTGACAACAAAAACAACACAGCAGTAATCAACGGAAAGGTAGGTCACGGCAACCTCAAGAACTTCAGTTACACGTTCGACATGAACTTCAACCAGCTATGCTGCTACGAGGAGCATGAGTTCAACTCCGACAAGTTCTACGGAACGGTTTTTGCTGATGGCAACCTTCACTTAGCCGGTAGTGATGGGCATCCTCTCAATATCACTGCCAACATCAGCCCGACACGAGGCAGTGTCTTCGCTTACGACGCCGCTTCGCCCGATGTCCTCACCAGCACATCTTTCATCACCTACCGAGACAGAGCTCTTCTAACGCCCACCGTCGACAAAGACTTCTTCTACCAAAAAAGTTACGACAGTACAAGTGCAGAAACAGATGACGACGATGATGACTTCCTCGCTGACAACCAAGAAGAAATGCCTGAATACACTGGAGACATCTTCATCAACTTCAATGTGGTCATAAATCCCAACTGCGAAATCAAACTGCGCATGGACAACACACCACAAGACGATGCCTACATGACAACATACGGCATTGGAACTATCACCTGCAATTACTACAACAAGGGGCCGTTCACCATGTTCGGCAACTACGACATACAAGGAGGACGATATCGTATGTACCTTCACGACATCATCTTCCGCGACCTCCAACTGCAGGAGAGCAGCCGTGTGTCATTCAATGGGAATCCTTTTGACGCCGACATCCACCTGCTCTGCCACCACATCCTCCCTGCAGTGCCATTGAGTGACCTCGCCGTGACAGGAGGGAACCAGAACAACAAGGTGAAAGTAGTCTGCATACTTGACATCACAGGCAAACTGGGCAACATGAATTTCAACTTCGACCTCAACCTGCCCAACGTCAGTGAGGAGACCCGACAACTCGTCAGGAGCATGATCAGCACCGAGGAGGAGATGAACACCCAGCTCATCTACTTATTGGGATTAGGGCGTTTCTACTCATCAGAATATGCCCGTGCCACCAATAACAGTACATCATCGGGAGCGATGGGTTCACTGCTGTCGTCCACGCTCAGCGGACAGATTAACCAAATGCTCTCCAATGTCATTGGAACAAACAGCAACTGGAATTTCGGCACCAGCCTCTCAACTGGAGAGCGAGGTTGGGAAGACATGGATGTGGAAGGAGTGCTTTCTGGGCGACTACTCGATGATCGACTGCTCATCAACGGTAACTTTGGATACAGAGAGAACTCCATCAAGCGAAATGCCTCGTTTGTCGGAGATTTCGACCTGAGATGGCGACTACGAGAAAACGGCAACACCTTCCTCAAAGTCTATAACCAAACCAACGACCGTTACTTCACGAAGGCCACACTCACCACACAAGGCATTGGCATCACCTACCAGAAAGACTTCGAGCATTTCTCCGACCTACTCAAACGGCAAAGACGAAAGGAAGCCTGGGAGAAAGCCGGACAATAGAGTCATGTATTAGAGACCTAAAAGCCCCCAGAGACCTTTAGAACCTTAAAATAGACTCAGAAAACAGAATTAATCATTAAAAAACAAGATATTATGAATCACGGTTTTGTAAAAGTCGCAACAGCTGTGCCACTAACGAAGGTGGCCGACTGCGAATACAATGAGTTTCAGGTGCAAAGCATCATCACACGCGCCGAAGGGCAGAAAATTGAAGTGATTTGCTTTCCCGAGATGTGCATGACAAGCTATACTTGTGGCGACCTCTTCACCCAACAACTTTTGATTGACAGTTGCGAGAACGCAATCCTCAAATTACTGGAGGCTACCCGAACCTTCAATATCATCTCCATCATCGGAGCTCCTGTCGCTTATAAGCACGCTTTGCTTAACGCGGCTATCGTCATGCAACATGGCAAGATACTGGCTGTCGTGCCAAAAAGTTACCTTCCCAACTACCGTGAATTCTACGAACAACGGTGGTTTACCTCTGGTTTCGACATCCAAGAAGCCAATGTCGTAATTTGTGGACAAAATGTGCCAATAGTTCGTAATGCCATTTTCACCACTTCACAAATGCGATTCGCAGTGGAAATCTGTGAGGATGTATGGTCGCCAATACCTCCAAGCTGCCACTTGGCGCTGAAGGGGGCAGACGTTATCTTCAATCTCTCGGCCGACGATGAGAGCATCGGCAAACACAAGTACCTGTGTTCACTCATCGCCCAGCAGTCTGCGCGTTGCATCTGCGGTTATGTATTCTCCTCTTCTGGTTTCGGAGAATCCACCCAAGACTTGGTATTCGCCGGCAATGGGCTTATCTATGAGAACGGCAAACAACTTGCACGCAGCGACCGATTCTCGTTCGAAGAGCAAATCATCGTTTCCGAAATCGATATAGAGCGCATCAGAGCAGAACGACGTGTGAACACCACATTCGCTGAGAGCGCCAGGAAGGATTGCACGAACGTCACCTTCATCGACTGCCCAACCATTGTTCCAGAAGACCTTCAAATCACCCGTTATGTCGCTCCCCATCCTTTCGTTCCCACTGGCAGTGAACTTGATGACCGATGCGAAGAAATCTTCGCCATACAAGTGGAAGCCCTGGCCAAACGCATCGTCCACACGAATGTGGCCACCATTGTGATAGGCATATCTGGCGGACTCGACTCAACCTTGGCGCTTCTCGTTTGCGTTCGAACCATGGACCGCCTCAAACGACCCAGAAAAGATATCGTAGCCATCACTATGCCAGGCTTCGGAACCACCGACCGCACTTATAACAATGCTGTATCACTCATGGAGTCACTTGGAGTTACTATGATGGAAATCAACATCAAAGAAGCATGTCTGCAGCATTTCAAGGATATTGGACACAACCCCAATAAACATGATGTGACCTATGAAAACAGCCAAGCACGCGAACGTACGCAGATATTGATGGACATGGCAAACAAAGTCAATGGTTTTGTGGTGGGCACAGGCGATCTGTCGGAACTCGCACTCGGATGGTGCACTTACAACGCCGACCATATGTCGAACTACGGAGTGAACGCTTCCATACCCAAGACCTTGGTGCGCCACCTCGTCAGATGGGTGGCTAACACCAGTATGGACGACAAGTCGAAAGAGATACTTATGGATATCATCGACACACCTATCAGCCCCGAATTGCTGCCTGCCAACGAAAAAGGCGAAATAGAGCAGAAGACTGAAGACCTTGTGGGACCATACGAATTACACGACTTCTTCCTCTACTACTTCCTCCGTTTCGGTTTCCGTCCATCTAAAATTTTCTATCTTGCGCAAATTGCATTTGACGGCAAACACAAGAATGCTCCGCAATACGACGATGCGACCATCAAGAAATGGCTCAAGACCTTCTGCCGCCGTTTCTTCACCCAACAGTTCAAACGTTCCTGCCTGCCCGATGGTCCAAAGGTGGGTAGTGTGGCCCTGAGTCCTCGAGGCGACTGGCGCATGCCTAGCGATGCCAGCTATGCGCTCTGGGTCAAGGAATGTGAGGCCTTGTAGTCTTTAGCCTTTTGTTTTGGCGATAGGTTTTCAAGAACAATATCATCTATTATATATAGACAATTGCGTCTATAAGAACTATAGCGCATATCAAATACTCCTACTATGCGTATCCTCTTGTTGGGTGAATACAGTAATGTACATTGGACGTTGGCGGAAGGCTTGCGTACAATGGGGCACGAAGTGACGGTAGCTTCCGATGGAGACTATTGGAAGGACTACCGCCGCGATATAGACCTCAAGCGTAAGTCGTTGGGGAAAGTTGATACTGCCACTTTTTTGTTGCGGCTCGCCTGGCTGTTTCCCCAATTCAGAGGCTACGACGTGGTGCAAATCATCAACCCCGTTTTCCTCGACCTGTCCGCAGAGAAGATGTATCCATTCTACCGATATCTACGCCAGCACAACAAGAAAGTGTTCATGGGTGCTTTCGGTATGGATTACTACTGGGTGAAAGCCGGACTAGATTGCAAGACTTTCCGCTATTCCGACTTCAACATGGGCAGTGAACTTCGTCATAATGCCGACAACGACATCTACATCGCAGACTGGTATGAAGGCGAGAAAGGAAAACTCACGCAATATGTTGCCAACGACTGCGATGGCATTATATCTGGCCTATATGAGTATGATGCCGCCTACCGCCCATATTTCGCAAATAAACTGAGATTCATCCCCTTTCCTATCAATATGAACGCAGTCTCACCCCTCCAACCCGACGGACACAAGAAAGTACGGTTCTTCATCGGTGTGCAAAAGACTAGGTCGGAATACAAGGGCACTGACATCATGCTACGTGCCTTGGAACGAGTAGTCAACGAATATCCAGAACATTGTGAGATGATGAAGGCCGAGTCTGTACCTTTCGAACAGTACCAGTTGATGATGAACACCAGCGATGTATTGCTCGACCAACTCTACTCCTATACACCTGCCATGAATGCCTTACTGGCCATGGCTAAAGGACTAGTGGTGGTGGGTGGAGGCGAACCTGAGAACTACGACATTCTCCATGAAGAGGAACTGCATCCTATCATCAATGTATTGCCAAACGAAGAGGACGTGTATGAAAAACTCCGGTGGGTCGCCCTACATTCTGACCGCATACCAGAACTCTCTCGACAAAGCATCGAGTACATCCGTCGTCATCACGACCACGCGAAAGTGGCGCGTGAATACTTGGATTTCTGGAGAGCAAACGATTAAAACTTCTTTATTCTTTGTTTTTATGTTTTTAAATGTTTATATTTGTTGATTAATTAAAAGTGTCTATAAAAAACATGTAATCAACTTTTACAACAACTTTAGTTTATGAACGACAAGAAAGAAAATTCAGGACACTACATCAAGTCATACAACAACAAGGATGACCATTACGACCGCAGTGAAAAAATACACTCGGACGTAAAAGATGATGTTATCGTCTCACATGAGGCCCATACTTATACCAACCAGCGTAACAATCAACCCAACAGTTACAACCCTAACAATACGGGTCCGACGAGAAACCGTCAACAAACTACGCCGCCACAGCCACCTAGGACGTTCACTAAAGGTCCAACAAGACCCCGTCAGCAAACCCCACCAACACCTCCAAGGACTAATCAGCCCAAACCGACTTACGCCTCTGACAACGAGCAAAAGAAAGCTAATCCTGGTTGTATTGTCTTTCTTTTCTGTGTCTCTATCTATATGCTGCTCCGCGCCTGTAGTTAATCATCACCTATTGGCGGTCATACATCCCTGATAATGAACATTCAAATACACCATATAGCATCTTTAGCGTCTATTATGTCAACAATATAGCCTTTTATTATTTCAACCAACCTACTAACTAACAATAATGAGAACTATTTTATCTATTTTATTGCTCGTGACAGCTGCAATACCCCTTCACGCGCAAGACACGACTAAAGTCTATCAAAAACCCGCAGGAAAAGACATTTTCATTCCCCAGGACCTACAAGACAACGATTTCACACGCGCTGACTCCAAATGGAGTTATGCCCGCATGGCCTACACCGATGACGTAGTGGTGTTTTGGGAGAAACCCTTTGGGCCTGACCCAGCCAACGCACCCGACCTCGAGGGCAAGAACATGAAAGTGGATATCCCCAACCTGCTCAACAGAGTGGAATCATTCTATACGTTCTTCCGTGACACCCTCAAGTTCATCGGTGCTGGTTCTAAGGCTGAGAAATATCGCATGATGGTGATGCTCAACTATTCACTCGAAGGCACAGCCTACGGTGGTGATTATGACGGGACGATTGGTGCCCTCTGGATTGCACCCAACCGTGTACAGGACCGAAAACTCAACTGCATCGCCCATGAACTGGGACACAGTTTCCAGTCTCAAATCTCATGCGACGGCAAAGGCGAGGCATGGGGAGGTGGAGGCATCTTCGAGATGGCTTCGCAATGGATGCTTTGGCAAGTCAATCCAGATTGGGTGACCGACGAGAACTATCACTGGGAGGCTTTCAAGAAACTCACTCACCTTGCTTTCCTGCATGGCGAGAACATCTACCACTCGCCCTACGTTCTCGAATACTGGGGCGAGAAGCGTGGAAGGGAAATTATTGGCGAACTCTTTCGTCAGGGCAAACGTGGAGAAGATCCATTGCAAACCTACAAACGCATCAACAACCTCTCATGGGATGAGGCTGCCGATGAAATCTTCGAATGCTATCGCCATCTCATTACATTCGATTTTAAACGGGTGAAAAATGTATGCGGCAAATATGCCAACGAGATATCCACACCTTGTGCCACCAACGAGAAAGGTTGGACCACAGTGACCGACCTATCCTTGCCACAGCAATATGGTTTCAACGTACTGCCTGTGAAGATACCTGCTAAAGGCAAGAAAGTGACCGCTGAGTTCCAAGGTGACCCTACGGCAAAGGGAACATGGAAAGTAGGTTTTGTGGCAGTGAAGAAAAATGGAGAAGTTGTTTATCCAGAACAACCATCGTCATGGAAAATGAAGAATGTCAAACTGACTTTCAAAGCTGACGATTTCAATCAATACAGCCACTTGTGGTTTGTGGTTATGCCCCTTCCCGACGAATACCAATCGATGGCTGGTTTCCGTCGTAATCCTAACTATGAGACTTTTCCCTATAGAGTAAGATTCAAATAATAATATACGAGTTGCGTGAGTTTTTTAGATGCACTCTATCAATAAGCGACCAATGAGAAAAAAGATATTATTCACAAGTTTGATGCTATGCATAAGCATCAGTAGCATAGCCAAAAACATCGAAGTGTCATCACCCGACGGACGGATAAGACTGGTGGTAAACGACGACCTTACTTATGACCTTTACGACAGTGAGCGGTTGCTGATGGACGACGCACGCCTGCAAATGGTTTTTCAGGATGGTGTGACCGTAGGTAGTGATACCAAAATCACAGGAACATCTGTGAAAAAAAGTACAGAAAGTATTGATGCTCCGTTCTATCGTACACAGCATTTCGACACTTCATACAACGAGCTGACGGTGAAGACGAGCAAAGGCGCCAGCATCCTTTTCCGCTTGTACGATGACGGAATGGCATACCGTTTTGTGACGAACTTCAAAAAGAAGGCACAAGTGGTGGTGAATGAAGTGGCTGATTTCAACTTCACAGGTGATTACCAGGCATGGTTGCCCTACTCCACCAACGACCGTAAGCCTATGGCGATGGCTTTCCAGGCCACCTACGACCACAAACCGCTTTCTCAAGCTTCCGACCAACTTGCTTTCTTGCCAGTCACAGTAGATTGTGGCGGAACAAAACTGACCATCATGGAAAGCGACCTCGAAGCCTATCCCGGTATGTTTTTGAAGGCTGATGGTCATGCACTCAAGGCTCAGTTTGCACCCTATCCCACTGAATTCGACTACTATGCATGGCGTAAGCAACGCTATGTCACTGCCACAGCTGACTATATCGCCAAATTAGAGACCAACAGGGCTTACCCTTGGCGAGTCATCAGCATCAGTCGTAAGGACACCGACATGCCTGTCAACAACCTCGTTTATGCTTTGGCCAGCCCTAACAGAATCGGCGACACCAGTTGGATTAAGCCTGGCAAGGTAGCATGGGACTGGTGGAACGACTGGGGTGTTTCCGGTGTAGATTTCAAGGCTGGCATCAATATGCAAACCTACAAATACTACATCGACTTCGCCAGCAAATATGGTTTGGAGTATATTGTGCTTGACGAGGGTTGGTATGACCCCAAAAGTGGTGATATGCTAACAACCATTCCCGAAATCGACTTGCCTGAACTTGTGGCGTATGGAAAGCAGAAGAATGTGGGCATCGTGCTGTGGACAGTGTTCAATGTTTTGGACGACAAATTGGAGGAGACCTGCAAAAAGTATGCTGAGATGGGCATCAAGGGTTTCAAGATTGACTTCCTCGACCGTGACGACCAAGAGGCTGTTGAGATGGTCTATCGCATCGCAGAGATGACGGCAAAATATCATCTTTTCATCGACTTGCACGGCATCTACAAACCCACTGGCTTCAACCGCACCTATCCACATATCATCAACATCGAGGCGGTATTTGGCATGGAGGAGGCAAAATGGAGCAAGGCCGACGAAAAGGACATGCCACTCTATGATGTCACCTTCCCCTTCATCCGTCAGCAGGCGGGATTCACCGATTTCACCCCAGGTGGTCTGCGCAATGCCACTGTCAAGGACTTCCAGCCTGTGTATTCCAACCCGATGACGATGGGCACACGCTGTCATCAACTGGCCATGTATGTGGTTTACGACTCTCCTTTCACCATGTTGGCCGACAATCCCACCATATACATGAAGGAAGAGGAATGTACCCGTTTCATGGCTGCGATTCCCACGGTTTTCGACAACACGATCATTCCTCTCGGCAAAATCGGAGAATATATCGTCACTGCTCGTCAGCGTGGCAATAAATGGTATGTAGGTGGTATGACCAACTGGAATGCCCGTGACCTGTCCCTCTCGTTCGATTTCCTCGACAAGGGACGCACCTACACCGCCACCATCATGCGCGACGGCATCAACGCAGACAAGGTCGCCACTGACTTTGTCCGCGAGACATGCACCATCGACAGCACCACCCGTCTCGACTTCCACCTCGCCCCAGGCGGTGGCTTCGCCATCATCATTGAGTAATTTTGGTTATATTTGTCGATTCAGTGTTAAGAAACACCATATTCTGTAGAAAAACATAATATATTCTGCCGAATGTTACTATTTTGAATGAAAGACATCGCACCACAAGGCGCGATGTCTTTTATTATCATTGGCTTGACCAATGAAGAGTCAGAAAGTAATGTGGGTATTGTTCCTTTACCC
>JAEEGI010002949.1_pt1 | contig 41071 bp, 32 predicted proteins | sample 8958751 | NCBI WGS metagenome assembly JAEEGI01 (sample SAMN16246545, study PRJNA631951) | gut metagenome | biome: gut microbiome; feature: rumen; material: KS-attached | host: Bos | place: Iran: Karaj | collected 2018-10 | reverse complement strand
TGTTGGATGGAGAGCGAACTGAACGTTACATCCACCTGTGATCTGCAGCTCATCAATGATGTTAAGAGCTGCACTTCTGAGCATCTGGTATTCCTTGTCAGAAAGAGTCTGCGAAGGAGCTACTACTATTGAATCTCCTGTATGAACACCTACAGGATCGATGTTTTCCATGTTACAAACTGTGATGCAGTTGCCGAGACTGTCACGCATTACCTCGTACTCGATTTCCTTCCAGCCTGCAATACATCTCTCTACAAGAACCTCATTGGCTCTTGAAAGTCTGAGGCCGTTCTCAAGGATTTCTACGCACTGGGCTGCGTTGTAGGCAATACCACCGCCTGATCCGCCAAGGGTAAAGGCTGGTCTGAGTACTACAGGGTATCCGATCTTGTTGGCAAAAGCAACACCGTCTTCTACGTTATGTACCACGAGAGAAGCTGCACAAGGCTCGCCGATCTTCTCCATAGTATCCTTGAATTCCTGACGATCCTCAGCCTTTCTGATGGTCTCAGCTGTTGTTCCAAGAAGCTTAACTCCATGAGACTTAAGGAAACCTGACTCATCAAGCTCCATACCAAGGTTAAGTCCTGCCTGACCTCCAAGGGTTGGGAGGATTGAATCAGGTTTTTCTTTTTCTATGATCTGCTCGAGGACCTTGACTGTAAGAGGCTCGATATAAACCTCATCAGCGATATCCTTGTCAGTCATGATGGTAGCTGGGTTGGAGTTTACCAGTACTACCTCAATTCCCTCTTCCTTAAGGGATCTGCAGGCCTGAGTTCCAGCGTAGTCGAACTCCGCAGCCTGTCCTATAACTATAGGTCCCGAACCGATTACCAGAACCTTTTTAACGTCTTTATTCTTGGGCATAAATATCCTTTCTCGCCATGCAGACGAACTCGGAACCGCTTCGCTTGTTCCTCGTTGTCGCGGCGTTCGCCGTATACTCATCATGAAACATAAAAATCAACATGCCAGCATGTATTTTTATGTTTCATTCTTCGTGCATGGCTCACTTTGAGCGCGCATCATGCAAATAAATCTATCAAACAAGTAGCTGCTGTCCTGTGGACCAGGGCATGCTTCCGGATGGAACTGAACAGTAAAGATGTTCTTGCCAACGTAAGCAAGGCCTTCGTTTGTTCCATCGTTAACATTTATGAATGCTGGCTCAGCTACCTTTTTATCAAGCTTGTCCATGTCTACTACATAGCCATGGTTCTGGGATGAGATATAAACTCTGCCGTTTGAAAGGTCTTTTACCGGATGATTTCCGCCTCTGTGGCCGTACTTCATCTTGAAGGTGTCAGCGCCAGTAGCAAGAGCCATGAGCTGATGTCCAAGGCAAATTGCAAAGATTGGAGTCTCTGACGCATAGAGCTTCTTGATCTCTTCAATCACGCCTCTGCAGTCCTTGGGATCTCCAGGGCCGTTTGAGAGCATGATTCCATCTGGATTGTCGCGAAGAATCTCCTCAGCGCTTGTGTCAAAAGGATAGATTGTCACATCACAGCCTCTTGCTGCAAGGGAATCAGCGATATTCTTCTTGGCACCCAGATCAAGTAGGGCAACCTTAAGGCCTGCGCCATTTAATTTCTTGACTATAGCAGGTCTTTTCTCTCTCTTACTGAGATCTCCCTTAAGAGATGCAGCATAGTCTTCCTTGTTAAAAGATGCACTGCCTGAAAGAGGTCCGTTCTCTGAAAGGTCAGCTACGCCCTTCTGGAACTTCTTCTCTTTACATGAAACCTTACTTACTACATCGCCTGTTGTATATGCGTGGAGCTTGTCCTGGATGTCCTCGAAGCGGATATTCTCGTTGGTTGTGATGTATCCGTTCATGGTTCCCTTTTCGCGAAGGAGTCTTACAAGGGCTCTTGTATCTATTCCCTCGATTCCAGGAATCTCGTACTTGTCCATGAATTCCTGAATTGTCATGTCGCACCTGAAATTGGATGCTACGTGAGATAACTCTCTGACAATGATTGCATCCACCCATGGGCGCTCTGATTCCATATCGTCAAGGCACACGCCATAATTTCCAATAAGTGGATAGGTCATGCATACTGCCTGACCGGCATAAGATGGATCAGTAAAAACTTCTGTGTAACCGGCCATTGATGTATTGAATACAATTTCACTTATAACATCCTTATCGAAGCCTATATGCTTTCCAGTGAAGATTGTTCCATCTTCAAGTATCAAAAATGCTTTCATTACTCCTCCAAAATCTATAGATATCTTGAACAAACATATAAAACATGCATTTACTACAAATCTCTTAAGAAAGTGATTAAAGATGAATTTACTTTATATATTTGTTCGTAACCAGTCTTAGTCTATGTAAGAATATGTGTAGAGTCATATACTAAGACGTCCGCGTAGCCATTACTTAAAGTATGAGACGCCTGATTCGAAGATGCGCAGATCCTGCTCGCCGTAGATGTTGATTGCTACGCCGTCGCCGCGACGCTCTGAGTGAGCCATCTTACCAAGACATCTTCCATCTGGTGAAAGGATACCCTCAACTGCTCTGTAGGAGCCGTTGATGTTCCACTCGTCGTCCATAGTTACATTACCATCAAGGTCGCAGTACTGTGTTGCGATCTGACCATTTGCAAAGAGCTTATCAAGAACATCCTCAGGTGCAACGAATCTTCCTTCACCGTGAGAAGCAGGGTTTGTGTAAACTCCGCCAAGCTCAGCCTGTGCAAGCCAAGGTGAATTGTTGGATACAACCTTGATTGTTGCCATCTTGGAGATATGTCTTCCGATTGTGTTAAAGGTCAGTGTAGGTGAATCAGCAGTCTGACCTGTGATTGTTCCGTTAGGTACAAGGCCAAGCTTGATCATAGCCTGGAATCCATTACAGATACCAAGTGCAAGACCGTCTCTGTCGTGGAGAAGGCTCTCAACTGCTGCCTTGATTTCCTCGTTCTGGAAGGCTGTTGCAAAGAACTTAGCACTTCCGTCTGGCTCATCACCTGCTGAGAAGCCGCCTGGGAACATAATGATCTGTGCATTCTCAATTGCTTTCCTAAACTCTGCTACAGATTCTGTAATATCGCTTGCATTTCTGTTTCTAAAGATCTTGATATTTACATCAGCGCCAGCTCTTCTGAAGGCCTCTGCACTGTCGTACTCACAGTTTGTTCCTGGGAATACCGGGATAAATACTGTAGGCTTAGCAACCTTGTTCTTGCAGACGTGAATGCTCTCAGCCTTGAAAAGATCTGACTTAACAGCTGTCTTTTCTTCATTAACTGTTGAGTGGAATACCTTCTCAAGCTTGTTCTTCCATGAAGCAAGGGCTTCGTCCATTGAAAGCTCTACGCTTCCTACTGCGAATACAGGAGCGTCTGTTACTTCACCGATCTCTCTTGCGCCCTCTACCTTAAGTGCATCAGCGAGCTTGTCAGCTGCAACCTCAGCAACAATATCAGCAATGTCGTTTGTAAACAGCTCTTTTGCCTCAACTGAATCTGCAATCTTAACTCCAAATCCGTTACCAAAAGACATCTTGCAAAGAGCAGCTGCAAGACCATAGCAGTCCTCAGCATAAGCTGATACTATAGCGCCCTCTCTCATGAGCTCTGTGATCTCGCCGTAGAGCTTCATTACCTTGTCATAATCTGGAAGGTCATACTTGTCCTTGGCAATCTTGAACTGAACCAGCTTGTTTCCGCTCTTTTTAAGCTCAGGTGTAACTACATCTGACTGCTTAGCTACATCTACAGCGAAAGAAACAAGTGTTGGAGGAACATTTATCTCGTTAAAGGATCCGGACATTGAGTCCTTACCACCGATTGAAGCAATGCCGAACTTCATCTGAGCATCGAAGGCTCCGAGAAGTGCTGTAAGTGGCTGGCTCCATCTTGTAGGATCCTCAGTCATTCTCTTGAAGTACTCCTGGAATGTGAAGTGCAGGTTCTTGTAATCACCACCTGTTGCTACGATTCTTGCAACAGACTCTGTTACTGCATAGGCTGCACCGTGGTATGGGCTCCAGCTTGAAAGATATGGATCAAAGCCGTAGCTCATCATTGTAACTGTATCAGTCTTGCCTGCGAGAACTGGAAGCTTAGCTACCATTGCCTGTGTCTCTGTAAGCTGATACTTTCCGCCATAAGGCATGAGAACTGAGCCTGCTCCGATTGAGGAGTCGAACATCTCTACAAGGCCTTTCTGTGAACATACATTGAGGTCTGAAAGCTCAGCGTTAAGAGCTGCCTTAACATCGCCCTTATTAAGAGCATCAGCAACCTCAGTACTAGCTATCTTATTAAAGTAGTTATCATCTGCTACAGGAGCTTCTACCTTAACTGTAGTCTCCTGATGTGCGCCGTTAGTATCAAGGAAAGATCTCTTGATATCTACGATCTTGTTGCCTCTCCAGTTAAGAACAAGTCTTGGTTCCTCTGTTACAACTGCAACCTTAACAGCCTCGAGGTTCTCCTCTGCTGCATAAGCAAGGAACTGCTCAGCATCCTTAGGTGCTACAACAACTGCCATTCTCTCCTGTGACTCAGAGATTGCAAGCTCTGTACCATCGAGACCTGCGTATTTCTTAGGAACGAGGTCAAGGTTGATATCAAGACCTGGAGCAAGCTCACCGATTGCTACTGAAACTCCGCCTGCACCAAAGTCGTTACACTTCTTGATAAGCTCACTTACTTCTGGTCTTCTAAAGAGTCTCTGAAGCTTACGCTCTGTAGGAGCATTACCCTTCTGAACCTCTGCACCACAGCTTGTAAGTGACTTGCTGTCATGGGCCTTGGAAGAACCTGTTGCTCCGCCGCAGCCATCTCTACCTGTTCTACCGCCAAGGAGGATAATGATATCTCCTGGGTCAGCACTTTCTCTGATAACATGCTCCTGTGGAGCAGCACCCATAACCGCACCAATCTCCATTCTCTTGGCAACATAGCCTGGGTGATAAACCTCTTTTACATATCCTGTAGCAAGACCAATCTGGTTACCGTAGGATGAATATCCACTTGCAGCGCCTCTTACAAGCTTCTTCTGTGAGAGCTTGCCCTTCATTGTCTCAGCAACTGGAACCGTAGGATCTGCTGCGCCTGTTACACGCATAGCCTGGTATACATAACCTCTTCCTGAAAGAGGATCTCTGATAGCTCCACCAAGACATGTAGCAGCGCCACCGAAAGGCTCAATCTCTGTAGGATGGTTATGTGTCTCATTCTTGAAGAATACAAGCCAGTTCTCTGTTACAGGACCATTGCCGTAGTCAACTTCAACTGGAACAACTACTGTACAAGCATTGTTCTCCTCAGACTCTTCCATGTCTGTGAGCTTGCCATCTTTCTTAAGCTTCTTCATTCCCATAAGAGCGATGTCCATGAGGGAGATGAATTTCTCTTTTTTCTTATCATCTGTTGTATAAAGAGCTTCTCTTGCAGCGAGGTAGTCTTCATAAGAAGCCTTGATTGGCTCAGCGTAGAATCCGTCCTCAAAAGAGATGTCTTTTAACTCAGTTCCAAAAGTAGTATGACGGCAATGATCTGACCAGTATGTATCAAGTACTCTGATCTCAGTCATAGATGGATCACGCTTCTCGTCATCGTGGAAGTACTGCTGGATCCACTTGAAATCATTGAAGGTCATAGCAAGACCAAGTGAGCTGTAAAGTGACTTAAGGTCTGCCTCTGTCATATCCTTGAAGCCATCAAAGATCTTGACATCTTCTGGATCATCATAAGTTTCAAGAAGTGTCTGTGGCTTCTCATCAGCAGCAATTCGTGAATCAACTGGGTTCATTGTGTAATCCTTGATCTTACCCAGCTCTTCATCTGTGATATTACCAATGAGCATGTAAGTTACAGCAGTTCTGATAACTGGCTCCTCGTCGCCCTTGATAAAGCGAACGCACTGCTCAGCTGAATCTGCTCTCTGATCAAACTGTCCTGGAAGTGCCTCAATGCTGAATACCTTGGCTCCCTCTGGGATTTCAATATTCTCTCTGTAGAGTATGTCTACTGGAGGCTCAGAAAATACAGTGCCTACAGCCTTCTCAAATACTTCGTCTGATACATTTTCTACATCGTATCTGATGAAGATTCTAACCTTCTCAACTCCTTTGATTCCAAGGTAGCCTGAAATCTCATGGCGAAGCTCCCTGGCTTTACCTGCGTAAGGTTCCTTTTTTTCTACGTAGATTCGTCTTACAGTGCTCATAACTTCTCCTCTTTCCTAATAGTTCTTTATATCGAAAAAGTGCTTAATATAATTCATTAAGCACTTCATTCTTCGGGCACTAATCCCTCTAATACATACATTAATTCTCTATCAATGGCTTCTTCTGTAATAGAACAAGTCTTGGACATGATCTTGAGTCCTTCCACCACGTACATTAAATTGCGGGCACAACCAAGAGGGTTCTCGCAATAAAACTCATCATTCTCGACACCATTTTCAATTAATTTCTGAATAATGGTAACCGCTGTATCGAATTGATTTTTAAGTGGATTATCTTTAGCCGAAACTTTATGAACGGAAAAATATTCATAAGTGGCTACAGTGAGATTGTTTTTCTTTCTGAGAATTTCTTTTTTCTGCTCCTTGAGGAAAAGAGCAAGCATATCGCCAGCGGAAGCATCGCCGGAAAGCGCTGCCACTACTGCCTCTTCGTCATCCTCATCGTGTTCATCGGCAAGAACTGCCATGAAAATTTCTGCTGTGCTGGAAAAATAGAGATAAAGACCCCCGCGACTGATGTCACAGGCATCAACAATGTCCTTCATAGTTACGTTCTTATAACCTTTTTCGGAAAAAACAGTTCTGGCCTTCTCCAGAATGTATTTCCTCTTCTGTGTGGACTTCTCTCCCATTACTCCTCCAAAAATGTGAACTCGTAATACCTCGCCAAACTTATGCTAAAGGGTTGTCTGACGCTTTCTCCCAAAATCTGCACAAATCATCCATCTTCTTAACTACGTTATACAGAACTCCGTTACGGACTCCCTCTGCCCAAACGGAGCCCTTGGTCATACCAGTTAGAATGTACTTGGACAGGATTCCTGCCAGGTCATCCATATCAGTAATCTGTGCATCATTTATATAAAGAAGCTCATCCTTGGCTGTATTCAAATGATTTCTGGAATAAACATAAACATAGTTGCGATCAAGCAAATTAGTTGCCTGCGCTGCCTTAACAAAGGCGAGAAGATTAGAATCATAAACCGGAAACGGCATGGATTTGAGGTCGCTGTTACTGTAACTTGAAGCCACCTCTACTTTGACATTCTCTTGAAGCCATCTCAAATATGGAACTAACTTAGAAACTTCTGGTCTGTATCTCGAAACGATATCCTCAACACTGTTCTCGTTGACATTGTTGTCATTTTCAAAACTCATTGAAAGCCGCTCCTATTCTGGCTTACAGCCGTTTTCAAAACCCATCTGTCACTTTTTTCTCAAGTTCTTGATAAATTATAGCAAGTAGGTATCGAATTGTACAGAACTAATTTGAGTGATAAAGGTGTCAAAATTTAAAATGCTACATGCTTGCATGTATAGCATTTAAAATTATTGACCCGAACATACATCATGACCTGATTAGTTCCACCAGCTTGGACGCCGCAATTGATAACGGCCTTGTCTCATCTGTAATAACGCAGATATCTCTTTTAGGAAGGACCGAATTAAAACGCAGCTCAAATAAAACGCCGCTATCAAGGTACTCCTGGGCAAAGCTCTTGACAACACAGCCAACTCCAAGGTTCCTAAGGGCAAACTGAACTATCATGTCACTGGTAGATAACTCAAACTCAGGCTGTATATCTACTCCGTGAGATTTCAAAAAGTTATTGATATAGTTTCTGGTACTGGAGTTACTCTCAAGAAGAATAAGTGGGATATTCTGGAGATCAGAAAAATCCAGCATCTTATTCTTGTACTGAATAAAACGTCTTCCAGCCACAAATATATCTTCTATAGAAGAAACGCGGAAGAAATTGTAATTCTCTTTTTCATTAAAAGGCGTAGAAATAACGCCGAAATCAATCTTGTCATCCTCGAGATATTCAAGGGTTTCAGGAGTCGGTCCGTTAGTTACTGTAACCTTGATTCCAGGATACAGTTCATGGAATTTCTCAAGGAATGGTAAAAGAAAGAATCTTAGCGTCATGTCGCTGGCACCGATCCTGACTTCTCCGGCGTCAAGATGCTGCATCTGGCGAAGGCGCTGCTCACCAAGCTCTATCTGCTCGTAGCCTCTTTCTACATATCTATACAGAAGCTCTCCCTCGCTTGTGAACTTCATACCACGAGATGTTCTCTGGAAAAGAGAGCATCCGAGAGCCTTCTCTAGCTGATGAATAGACTGGGTGACAGCTGGCTGAGAAATAGACAGCTCTTTGGCTGCACCTGTTATGCTCCCCAGCTTACCGACATAATAAAAAACCTTGTAGTACTCAAAATTCTCAACCATATCTTCTCCCTGATGCAGATACTAATTATTCCATCAATACTTGGAAGGAACAAAAAGCTGTCCGTTTACTGCAAATATCTCATCCTCCATGGATTCCTGATATACATTTACCATGGCAGTTCTACTATCAATGCCTCTGATCGCCATGCAATTTCCGGTAACCAGACTTATCTTTTCACTATAGGGATCATAGCAAAAGAGATTGCTGCCATCCCTGAAATAGAGCTTATCATCAAATCTGGAATAGACCATCAGATTCCCATTGTCAGTATACTCTTTCTCGATGCTGCAAATATACTTGATCTCATCGTTGTTACCATCATAGCAGTAGATCTTGTAATCCGTTGTGAGGAAATAAAAATGATTCTGCTTGGCATTAGTTTTGAGAATCCTTATAGAATAATCAGGAAGGAACTTCTCGTGTTCAGCAACTGCCTTGAGTTCACCATCCTCTTTTTCCTCATAAGATATTGTAGCCTTGTCGATTGTGAAGCCCCTCATAGCATAAGCAGTAAAGACGCCATCCTGATAGCCGGCAAACTGTAGATGGTCAGTGCTACTAAACAGTGTAACCTTCTGATGATTATCGGCAATACATCTTATCTTATTATTAAAAGTGTAACAAAAGCCGCCAAAACCACTTTTAGAAAGGCATATCACGTTGCGGCCATTGTGCTCATAAACAGTATAATCCATGGGAATATATACTTTATTATCCCCCATGAAATCCCTGAGCGAAAAATTGTCTTCTCCAGTGTGGTAAAAGCTCAACTGGTTAATGTAGCACATAATGTCCGCCATGTCTTTGCTGAGTATCACAAAATCATAATCATAATAGGACATAGTATATCCAAAGCTATGAATATCATTACCACGAACATAATATATTTTGTATCTGTCGTCAGACAATCTGCATCCGAAAACATCCTTGCCGTCATCGCTGATAGCAAGGGGCTGCAAGTGATATTTATTACAGACATTTCTGATCTTGTTATTCTCAAGATTCATGGAATACAGGCAATCATCCGAATCATCATGATACAGCAAATACTGGCCATTAGGCGAAAGCGCTGCATCGTATATATCATCCAGGATTTCTTTTACCTCTCCTGTAGCCAAATCATAGATAAACAGGCCTCTTGTTGTTATGTAAAAGACTCTGTTTCCGGTAAGAGACATTCCTGCTTTGTTAATATAGCTTCCTATATATGTGCTGTTTAAATCCGAGTCATATAAATAAAGCTTATCTCCAGCCAGCACTAGAGCTTTGGTCTGAAAATAGTCAGTGTAGACCAGCGGATTTCCGCCACTAAAAGTACTATAGCTGGGGCCAGAAGCATTTTTTTACATCAACTACTTTTCCCTTGCTGTTGACCAGATATTTACCATATACAGAAATGGTATCTCCTGTGTAACTCTCCTCGTAGACCGGTTCCTCTGAGGGAGCATTCTTTTCTTTTAAATTATATATCAGCGTATCGGCGATTATAGCCAAAAAGAAGATTGTAATAACAACAAGTAATGCTACGCCTAAATTTATCTTGCCAGGTATTTTTCTGATTCTATCCATCTTATAACTCTCGTTCCTGTCTACATTATCAGGTGTACCATCGAAATACTAATTGGAAAAGTACCGTTTAATAATGTATACTGAAATAGTGTATCATATTTGTCTGGAGGTTGCTTATGGGAACCACACTTACCAATGAAGAGATTTATGAACAATATCACGACAAGGTTTTTGCCTATATCAGGAACCACGTCAATCAGATTGAGGATGCTGAGGACCTTTGTTCAGATGTCTTCATAAAAATATACAGTAAAATTGACACTTTTGATGCAAGTAAGGCCAGTATTTCAACCTGGATCTACGCAATGACCAGTAACACTGTCATTGATTTCTACAGAACCAATCACGTTCATTCCGAGATTCCAGAGGATCTGGCTGAAGAAAAGAGCCTTATAGAAGACGAAGTCCTGAATAATGAGAATCTAGAGTGCCTTGCTAAGGCGCTGAAAGCTCTCCCACAGGAGCAGATGGACATTATCGTCCTCAGATATTACAGAGGTCTCACTCTTCAGGAAGTAGCTGAGCAGATGAACTTGTCCTACGGCGTTACCAAGCTGCGCCACAGAGAAGCCCTTGGAAGGCTCAAGGATCTGCTCGGAGATTAAGACTATACAAACTAATGATTTTGGTATTGCCATAGCACGAAGATAAATGTTAGAATCTTTGCTGTTGACAACCAAATCATTAGTTTTTTAGTTAGGAAAAGATATGAATAATAAAGAAACAACTCCAGTTTATAAAAGAGTTCTGGCTCTTGCCGGACTAGTAATCATTGTGGGTCTTATCATTGCATTCCTGTGCGTTGCATTATTTGGCGGCCCTGATTCAAAAGATATGTTCATGGGACTTGCAGGCGCTATCGTCGCAGTTCCAATCATGCTCTGGCTCCTGTTATGGGGACTTAGCGCTGTTACAGGAAGGCACAACATCGCATCTCTTGATGCTGGCTCATCCAACAAACAGCACGATAAATACGGCAATGTTATTCCAGACGGCGAGATTGATACAGTAGTATTTGATATAGGTAATGTTCTCACAGATTTTGCCTGGGCAGAGTTCCTGCAGAACAAGGGCTACGACGAGACCATGATAAAGAGAATCGCCAAGGCTACTGTAGAAAGTGACGACTGGGTTGAATACGATAAAGGTAATCTTACCAATGATGAGATTGTTGAGAGATTCGTAGAAAACGACCCTGAAATCGGAGATCAGCTCAAGGATGCCTTCATTAACATCGATGGCATCATCCTCAAAAGAGAAAAGACAATCCCTTGGATCAAGGCTCTTAAGGCAGCTGGCTATAAGGTATTATACCTCTCAAACTTCTCAAAACAGGCTCTTGAAGGATGTCCTGAGGCCATGGCTTTCCTGGATGAAACAGACGGCGGAATCCTTAGCTACAGAGACCATGTAGTTAAGCCTTACCCAGAAATCTATCATCTCCTTGAAGAGCGATACAACCTTACTCCAGAGAAGACTGTATTCATCGACGATACAGCAGTTAATATTGAAGCTGCCATTAACCTTGGCTGGAAGGGCATCATCTACAAAGATTATGAACAGACAGCAAATGAACTTAAGGCACTTGGAGTTAATTACTAATATACTTATATAAAAATATGACCTTGTATCCTGTACATCACAGAATACAAGGTCTTTTCTTATTCTTATCAGTCTCTCTTAAAGATATCTCTTGTATAAACCTTATCTTTAACGTCATCAAGTACTGTGTCATATCTGTTAGCAATAATGCTGTCACAGCCTGTCTTGAACTTCTCAAGATCATTTACAACAAGTGATCCAAAGAATGTTGTTCCATCTGGAAGTGTTGGCTCATAGATGATTACTGTTGCACCCTTAGCCTTCAGTCTCTTCATAACACCCTGAATACTACTCTGTCTGAAGTTATCTGAATTAGACTTCATTGTAAGTCTGTAAACACCTACAGTGATAGGTCTCTCTTTTTCTGCATTCCACATGGAAGATGCTGTATAATATCCAGCCTTCTCAAGTACTCTGTCAGCGATGTGATCCTTACGAGTACGGTTACTCTCAACGATAGCTCTGATCAGATCCTCTGGAACATCCTGGAAGTTAGCAAGAAGCTGCTTGGTATCCTTAGGCAGGCAATATCCGCCATAACCAAATGAAGGGTTATTGTAATGTGTTCCAATTCTTGGATCAAGACATACACCCTCGATGATCTTCCGTGTATCGAGGCCCTTGAGCTCTGCATATGTATCAAGCTCATTGAAGTAGCTGACACGAAGTGCAAGATATGTATTAGCAAAAAGCTTAACTGCCTCAGCCTCTGTAAAGCCCATGAAAAGAGTATCAATGTTCTCTTTCTCAGCTCCCTCTACTAAAAGGTTAGCAAATACTTCTGCCTTCTCACGGCTCTTATCGTCACATCCAACGATGATTCTGCTAGGATAAAGGTTATCATAAAGAGCCTTGGACTCACGAAGGAACTCAGGTGAGAACAGGACTCTGTCTGTTCCAAACTGCTCTCTTACCTTCTTGGTATAGCCTACAGGAATTGTAGACTTGATGATCATTGTGGCTGTCTTGCTTGATTTAAGAACAAGATCAATAACTGCCTCTACAGCAGAACAATCAAAAAAGTTCTTCTGAGGATCATAGTTTGTAGGTGCTGCGATAATAACATAATCAGCATCTGCGTAAGCTGATGCACCATCTGTTGTAGCATGAAGCTTAAGTCCTCTCTCCTCATGCTCAGCTAAAAATTTCTCTATATATTCGTCCTGAATTGGTGACTGCCAGTTGTTGAGCTTCTCAACCTTCTCCTCAACGATATCTACAGCTGTAACTTCATTGTGCTGTGATAAAAGAACTGCCAGTGACAATCCAACATATCCGGTACCTGCTACTGCAATTTTCATAATATTCCTCCTTGCTATTTCAACCACAACATTATATACCATTTTGGAAAATCATCCAAACAAAAATGATATTTTTTTAACAGTTTTTTATCACCACGGCTTGTAGCTTCCTTTTCCGCCTATGCCATTTGCATCGTCGTCACCACCATGGCTTCCGTATTTATCCAGGAAGTCCTGATCCTGTCTGCGCTCCTCCATGGCATCTTTTTTGTTTTTATCAAGTTTATCCTTCTGGCGCTTCTCCTTTTCGGACTGATTGTTAGACTTGTCCTTGTCATCAGAATTATCACCATCTGTATCGTCTTTTTCAGTCTCGTGGTCACGCTGGTCCGTATCCCCATCGCCATCTGCATTCTGGAGCATATCCAGCATTCTGTCGATATCTTCCTTGAGCTGCTGGGCATCGTCATCCCTATGATTTGCTCCGCTCTCGGTAGCCCAGTTATTGGCAAGAAGGATGTCCTTGGCCTTGTAGAGAATAAGCTGAGCTGTATCGAAAGATTCCTGAGTAGAAAGGTTATCAAAATCAATACTGTAGCACATAGCAAGTGCAAGGTTGATTCTGATGTCGCACTCCTTATGACCTACCGGATAGAGTTCCAGCGCTCTGGTGTAATAGCCAATGGCACTATTGTAGTCCTTTTTTTCGAAGGCAACATTACCAAGGTTGTAATAGGGAATATAGGACTCTGGAACATTCACTGTAAAAAGGCTCTCTTCCTTCTCCACCTGATAATCGCCCTTAGCGTAAGCTGTGACAAAACCATGGTTAACAAGAATCCTTGTCAAAAGAATTCCCGCAGTCACAGCCAGTACCAGTGCCAGCGCAAATAGTCCATATATCTTAATTGGAATTTTCTTAAAATCCATATCTATACCTCTATCCTAAGCTCCAGTTACAGCCTGCCCTTCCTGATAAACACGATAGTCTCCACCAGAAGCATCGCTGCCAAAAGAGCTGCAAAATAATAGTAGATATCTACATATCTCTCAGCACCATCACCCTGTTCCACAACAGTAGCGCTCTGTTCCTTGATTATCTCGATAATGCCAGCAAGAGCAGTGTTACCACCGTTCATGTTAAGGTACTGAACGCCCATTTCATCTGCAATGCGCTTAAGGTTATCCTCATCAATCCTGGAAATAGCATCGTCATGAGTCTCATAGTCATACACGTAGCTGTGGTATTCCTTCATCTTGCCGCCAGCTTCTGAGCCGTAGCCAAGAACAGCACCTGAATCAATGAACTGCGCAAATTCGCTGTAGGACATTTCCATATTTTTATTAGTAACTTCTCCGTCACTTATGAAAAAAACTATGGTCTTACGATTCTCCTTCTTATTAGAGGAAAGAAGTAGCGCCTCCATGTCCTTATAAGGAGTAGCCAGGTTAGAGCCTGATGAATAGTATGTTTCAGGAGTTGCCATGATATCAACCATGTCTGCAATATATTTAAGGTCCTGAGTAAAGGGTGACAGCACATGAGCTGTGTCATCAAAGGTCACAAGTCCAAAGTTACTGCCTGCAAGCTCTGTTAGAATGTAGTTAACATCAGCTTTGACGCCCTCCATTCTCTCGTTTCTGCCGTTGTAATCCATGGCCCACATGCTGAGAGTCCCATCAATTACAAAGAGAACATCAAGGTTCTTGGTGGCAAACTCATAGTCCGTCCTGACAGTAACCGGCCTCAGCCCAATTATTAGCACAAGGACATAAATTATAGACATCCTTCCTATGGAGCAGGCTTTCTCTAATATAGTTGTCTTATTCCTGGCGATGACTAGCACAGTAAGAGCCAAAAAGGCTACAAACACCACTATCATCAGCCCAGGAGGTAAAATAGGCATCATCTTCATTTCTGTAACACCAATCCTGCCGCGCAGGTAAATGCGAGGCACAAGAATAATGCAATAAATGCATTTTGAGGCATATCCTGAGTTTCTCTCGTCATGACCATGTTGACCATCATGACCTCCTGCCTCTGAATATCCTGAACAATAGCTGACACCGGAAGGTCAGCTGTTCTCACATAGAGCAGACCACCAGTCTTCTCAACTGCCTTTTCCAGTTCACCCTTGCACTTAACATAGCTGTAATGCTCAGGATCATAGAACGCTTCCTCAGATGGGAAAAGACTAAACACAGTAACATTCTTGTTCTTACAGTAGGTAGAAGCTTCATCCAGATTCATGATCTGGGAACCAAAGCTGTTCAGCTCATTGTCCGTACTCATGATGATAACTCTGGTACGCTCCGTATCATCGATATAGGGGAAAGAGTAAAGCGCTGTACCAAGGCCCTCTCCAATAAGGGAAGATCCTCTGTTAGTGTTATTAAGAAGTGTTCCGGCATCGTAGTACTCAAGCTTTTCCCTAAGGTCGTCATGCCACTTCTGTACATCAGCTGGGTAGGTGTAATACTCATAGCCATAAACATCGTAAATCTCTGTATACAGCTCTTTTTGCATAACAAAATAGTCGCTGAGGTCATCGAGCTTCTGCGCCACATAGTCGTAGTCATCCGTAAGGGGAACGTAAGTTACAGTGGAGGTATTAAAGATATTGATACCGATCCTGTCGCCTGCAAGGCCACGAACTACGCCCTTAAGGTAATCTGTAAGCTCACCATTTAAGTCATACAGCGAATAAGAAACATCCATGCAGATGATGATATCTCTTTTCTTAACTCCCGTATAAACGTCCTGATTGCGATAAGGCCTTGCCACCAGTATAAGAGCTGACACAAAGCTTCCTATCATGCCTATAGCCAGCGCTACTCTTAGAACGTTGTAGCGAAGGCTCAGACTCTTATATAATTTTGTGGATTTCAAAAGGGATGTGTTGGATACTCTTGTGCCGGTAACATATTTTTCCTTACCGTTTAGTTTGAAGAATAAAGAAACAGCTATGGCAAAGACAGCGCCAACTACCCCGATGAAAATCGCCCATTTATTCATCAGCTCCATGCTCTGACCACTCCTAAAGCTTTATTACAGGAGCTCATAAAGTCCTTGTCCCTTGCCCTCTCATCCTCGGCAAATTCAGGGATATAGTACTCTTCCATGAGCCTGTCCAGTTGTCTGATCCCATAGGCCCTGATCTCATTTCTGGTGAGATTCTCGACGTTAAGGCCCGTTGCATCATGCACAAAGCCCCTGATCAAAAGGCTCAGCCTCTGGTAAGCAGCTCTTTTGTCAATCTGCTTATTTCCATAGGTTGCAGCAAGGCGCTCCATCTGCGCAGTATAATCATTTTTAATTTCATAGAGCTTTCTTGGCGGTGGAACCTGGATCGCAGGATTCTTCTTTTTGAAAAAGCCATCGATCTTAAACAGCTTTTTGATCACATATAGAGTGATAGCAACAACTGCAGCCACTATCAAAAGAGCTATCAAAACCACCCACCAGTAGAACTCAAAGGGTGGCTGTAATGAAACCGTAGTAACCATGTCTATACCTTTCAAGTAGATCTATAGTCGCATCAATAATCTGACTCTCAGTGCTGATGCAGGTAAGGCCCACCTTATTCTGCTTGCACAGCTCCGAGGCATTTTGCAAAATCTCCTGACGGATTCTTAGTTCCTCCTGATGAAGCCTCTTATTATGGGAAAAGAAAAACTTCTCATAGAGGGATAGATCCGTATCGTAGGTAATGTCTCCAGTCAGCATTGAATCCTCAATGTTGATGATCATAAGGTCATGATCTGCCGTGATTCCCCTTAGCAGGTTTCCGTCAAGCTTATTAAGGCCGTCCATATCTGTAATAAGGAAAATAATCATCCTCTTATGGACAGTGCTCATGATTTCGCCCAGGACATCGCTCACAGAAATCTCGTGATCTAGAGTTATCTTTTTCTCCAGGTCATAGAGGAGCTTCTCCATGTGCTCAGGCCCCGACCTGAAAAGACTTATCATGGACTTGTTACCATCAGGATAAGCCAGGGCATAGTCTGCCCCGTTTCTACCTGTAATATATGCAATTGTTCCAAAAGTCATAAGGGCCAGTTCTCTCTTGGCATCTCCGCCTCTTGAATCACCCAGCATCTTGGAGCCACAGTCGCAGACGAACATAACGTTGTGTCTTCTGTCTGTCATGTATCTGCGAACCAGAATATCTCCCATTCTGGAGGAGGACTTCCAGTCTATATCGTGGACGTCATCACCAAAGGTGTAGGTCTTGAGGTCATCAAACTCCATGCTTCGCCCACGATGAATGGAATGGAAATCGCCGTCAAGAATGTTGGAGGTCTTCCTGTTGGTGTAAAGAGAAACTGCTCGCCTTATCCTCGACAAATATTCGTAATCTAACTGCATTTCTTTTACCCTTAAGGCGTCTTAACAGCGCCAACGATTCCGTCGATAACCTGCTCAACAGAGATGTTATCCGCAACAGCTGAATAATTAAGTCCGATTCTGTGGCGAAGCACCTGATGACTTACTGCCTTCACATCGTCAGGAACCACATAGGTTCTGCCCTGAATAAGAGCAACAGCCTTGGCCATCTTGAGGAAAGCAATGGAAGCACGTGGGCTACAGCCGATTCTCACGTACTTGCCAACATCACAACCTGGTATCTGGTTCGCTCTTCTGGATGCTACAACAATACTGGAGATATACCACTTTATTGCTTCGTCAACGTAGACCTTCTCGCAGATATCCTGAACCTTATCTATATCCTTAATGGTAAGCACTGGAGGCTCTACTCTGTCGATAGCACCACTCTCGATTCTGTTAAGGATCTCTACTTCTTCTGATGCCATAGGATAAGAAATAACCTCTTTTATCAGGAATCTATCTGTCTGAGCTTCAGAAAGAGGATAGGTTCCCTCCTGCTCAATAGGGTTCTGAGTCGCAATCACAGTGAAGATATCCTCAGGCATTCTATAGGTTGTGCCGCCAATTGTAACCTGCTTCTCCTGCATGGCTTCCAGCATGGCTGACTGAGTCTTGGCACTTGATCTGTTGACCTCATCCAGCAGCACAAAGTTAGCAAATACAGGTCCAAGAATTGTCTCAAACTTGCCATTTGCCTGATTATAGATCTGAGTACCGATGATATCTCCCGGTAAAAGATCTGGTGTACACTGAATACGTGCAAATTTACCATCAACAGCATCTGAAATAGCCTTGGCTGCTGTTGTCTTGGCAAGACCAGGAACTGACTCGATGAGGATATGTCCGTCTGCAATAATAGCTCCGATAAGTGAGAACTTGAGCTGCTGCTGACCAACAACCTTGGCGTCATAGTAATCAGAAAGCTTTCTGATGACTTCCTGGGCGTATTTGTACTCTTCTTCTGAAATCTGAATCTGGGAATTTGTAGGATTTTCTACTTGTTCGTTCATTTGATTGTCCCCCCAACTAAAATCACTTCTCACATATAAAGACAGCGACTATCATCTAATGATAGTCGCAAGGTTTCTCATAATGCCTGCGGCAATGTCAGGCTTGTTCATTGAATATACATGGATATGGCTTACACCATTTGAAATAAGGTCGATGATCTGATCGCTGGCATAAATAATTCCAGCTTCCTTCATCTTCTCTGGATCATCAGCAAATCTATCCACCATGATCTTCATCTTCTGTGGAATTGTTGAACCAGAAAGCGCTACACTTCTGGCTACCTGCTTGGCATTGGTAATAGGCATGATACCTGGAAGAACAGGAACATCAATACCCTTTTCCCTGATGCGATACAGGAACTGATACAGAGTTGAATTGTCAAAAAACATCTGCGTTGTAAGGAAATCAAGGCCTGCATCAACCTTCTCTTTAAGGTGCTCAATATCCTCTGACTGTCTGGCACACTCAACATGTCCCTCTGGATAGCATGCTCCGCCAATGCAGAAGCTATCGTCAACTGACTTAATGTCATAGATCAGCTGTGTGGCATGATCATAATCATAGCAAACACGGCCTTCCTTAGGAATATCTCCGCGAAGTGCCATAATGTTCTCAATGCCTCTGTCCTTGTAGGCCTTAACAACCTCTTTAACATAGTCCTTGGTTGATGATACACATGTAAGATGCGCAAGGACTGGTGTTCCGTATTTATCCTGGAGGTCAGCTGCGATGTTAACAGTATTCTTACTGGTTCCGCCGCCTGCTCCGTAGGTTACGCTCATGAAATCAGGCTTAAGGGCTGCAATCTCAGCTGATGCCTTCTCAACCGCCTCGTATCCCGCATCAGTCTTGGGTGGGAACACCTCAAATGAAAGGGTAACCTCTTTATCTTTTATAATATCTCTAATCTTCATTTAAATCCCCTTTTCAAAAATACCTGTGCAAAGGATTCGCTTCGCACAGGTATGTAAGATTTAGCTCATTCTTCAAATAACAATTTTATCATACATTGATTTCGGCGGTAACCCCTAAATCATCCTTGTTCGCATCAAGGATTGGCTGAACCACCTCAGCAAGGAACTTCTCAACCTGGTGAACACTGCATCCAACGTACTTGTTAGGATCCATAGCTGCCTTGAGGTCATCAAGTGATAAGTGGAATGCTGGATCAGCTGCAATGAGCTCGAGAAGGTTGTTGTCTTTACCTTCTACCTTGACATTCTTACCTGCTTCCATTGAAAGCTCACGGATTCTCTCGTGGAGTTCCTGTCTGTCTCCACCAGCCTTAACTGCATCCATCATGATATTCTCAGTTGCCATGAATGGAAGCTCAGACATAAGGCGCTTCTCGATAACCTTAGGATATACTACAAGACCATCTACTACATTAAGGCAAAGGTCAAGTACGCCGTCTGTAGCAAGGAAGCCCTCTGGAATAGAAAGTCTCTTGTTAGCTGAATCATCAAGTGTTCTCTCAAACCACTGTGAAACCTCTGTAATAGCAGGGTTAAGTGTATCTACGATCACATATCTGGAAAGTGAGCAGATTCTCTCACTTCTCATAGGATTTCTCTTATAAGCCATAGCTGATGAACCGATCTGGCTCTTCTCAAATGGCTCCTCAACCTCCTTGAGGTGCTGAAGAAGTCTGATATCCTGTGCCATCTTGGTAGCTGATGAGCAGATACCTGCAAGAACATTGACAACCTTCATATCAATCTTACGGCTATAGGTCTGGCCTGAAACAGCCATGCAGCCCTTAAAGCCCATCTTCTCAGCGAGCATTGGATCGAGCTTATCAACCTTGCTAAGGTCTCCGTCAAAGAGCTCCAGGAATGAAGCCTGAGTTCCTGTTGTTCCCTTAGATCCCAGAAGCTTCATGTTATCAAGTACATAGTCCAAGTCCTCAAGATCGATTGTGAAATCCTGAAGCCAGAGGCAAGCTCTTTTTCCGACTGTTGTAGGCTGTGCAGGCTGGAAATGTGTGAATCCAAGAGTAGCCTGAGCCTTGTATTTATCTGCAAATTTAGAAAGCTCAGCAATTACATTAACGAGCTTCTTACGAACGAGCTTAAGAGCCTCAGTCATTACGATAATATCTGTGTTATCACCAACGTAGCAGCTTGTTGCACCAAGGTGAATGATTCCCTTAGCCTTAGGACACTGCTGACCATAAGCGTACACGTGGCTCATTACATCATGGCGAACCTCTTTTTCCCTTGCGATGGCAACTTCATAGTTGATGTCATCCTTATGGGCCTTGAGCTCATCAATCTGCTCCTGAGTAATATTAAGACCAAGCTCATGCTCAATCTCGGCAAGGGCGATCCACAGTCTCCTCCAGGTTCTGAACTTCATATCCTGGGAAAAGATATACTGCATTTCCTTGCTGGCATAACGCTCTGATAATGGGCTGCTGTAACGATCTGTACTCATAAAACTCCTCCTGAAACTTGATTTTCCTTATTTATTTATAACCCAAGTGCTCTTGCATGTCTATCAAGAAATTTATGGTTCTGTTCTTGGGAAAAGAACAAGTGCTGCACTTATCTGTCAAATTCTCCACGGATATCTCCTGTTGGCGGATCTACCGGATACTGACCAGTAAAGCATCCCTTACAGATGCCGAGCTTGCCGCCAACCATTTCCTCAAGTCTTTCTATTCCAAGGTAAGCCAGTGAATCAGCGCCAATTATCTTGCAGATATCATCTACATTTCTGTTATAGGCAATGAGCTGATCCCTTGCTGGAACGTCGGTTCCAAAGTAGCAAGGCCACAAAAATGGCGGTGAGCTTACTCTCATGTGAACTTCTTTGGCTCCCGCATCTCTGAGCATACGAACGATGCGGTCTGAAGTTGTTCCTCTTACGATAGAGTCATCTATCATGATGATTCTTTTACCATTAACAGCGCTCTTAAGGGCATTGAGCTTGACCTGAACGCTGGATTCTCTGTTTTTCTGCTTGGGCTTAATGAAGGTTCTGCCGATATAGGAATTCTTGACAAAGGCCTGTCCGTAAGGAATTCCTGACTCAAGAGCATAGCCAAGAGCCGCAACATTACCAGACTCTGGAACACCTACAACCATGTCTGCATCAACTGGTGAATCCTTGGCAAGGAATCTTCCTGCTGCAATTCTGGCATCATAAACACTGATTCCATCGATTGCACTGTCTGGTCTTGAGAAATAAATATATTCAAAAATGCAGCGTGCGTGCTGTTCCTTAGGAAGGCACATGGATTTATCGCTGCGAATACCATATTCTGGAGAAATCGTAACTATCTCACCAGGCTCTACGTCTCTGATAAATGTAGCTCCTATTGTATCAAGAGCACAGGTCTCAGAAGCAAGAATATAGCAGTTCTCACGTCTTCCGATAACAAGTGGCTTAAAACCGTATGGGTCTCTAGCTCCGATGAGCTTTCTGGGAGACATGATAACAAGGCTGTAAGCACCCTTTATCTTGGTCATTGCCTTACCAACAGCCTCTTCAACAGAATTAGTCACAAGACGCTCTCTTGCGATAAGATATGCAATTACCTCTGAATCGATCGTAGTCTGGAAAATCGCACCTGTATAAGCAAGCTCGTTACGAAGCTCTGGTGCATTGACAAGGTTACCGTTGTGGGCAAGTCCCAGGGTACCCTTAACATAATTAAGAACGAGCGGCTGAGCATTTTCTCTTGTGCTGCTACCAGCCGTAGAATAGCGCACGTGTCCAACACCAATGTCTCCCTTGAGATTATCAAGGTGGTCTGGTGTAAATGCCTCATTGACAAGGCCCATGTCTTTGTAGCTGACAACCTTACCCTTAGGACCGTTTGTCTCACTCACTGCAATACCACAGCTCTCCTGACCTCTGTGCTGCAGAGAAACAAGTCCATAGTAAATGGACTCCGCTACATCTCCCCCATCAAAGTCATACATTCCAAAGACGCCGCACTCTTCCCCCAGGTGCTTGTAATTCTCACATCTGTTCTCTTTCATAATTCCTCCCGAATAATGAAAAAACATTGTCACAACAAAGAGAATAATATCATCTGCTCCCTTGCATGACAATGTCTTTTATAATGAATAATTTTGCTTTTTATGACATCTTTTTGTACATATAATTGCCCAGCATCTGAATGAACTGAACGAAGGCAATCAGGATGATTGAGCACACGATCAGGTAGTCTGTCTTGTACTGCTGATAGCCGTATCTGATGGCGATATCACCGACACCACCGCCGCCTACAGTTCCTGCCATAGCTGAATATCCAATAAGAGAAATAATAAGGAGTACTACTCCGTTGAGCATTCTTGGAATAGACTCTTTTACATATACTCTCATAAGAATCTGAAAGTTGGATGCGCCAAAGGATCTGGCTGCCTCAATTACTCCAGGGTTAGTCTCACGAAGGCTTGTCTCAAACACTCTTGCAATATATGGAATTGCTGAAATAGTAAGAGGTACGATAGAAGCAGTTGTTCCAATAGCCTTACCAACAACAAGTCTTGTAAATGGGATCAGAATTACCAACAGAATAATGAATGGGAAGCTTCTGAATACATTTACAATAAAGCTAAGTATCTCGTAAACAATCTTGTTAGGCTTAAGACCGTCTGGAGCTGTAAGTGTCAATATGATTGCAGGGATAAATCCCAGTATTACTGAAAAAAGTGTAGACCAGAACACCATGTAAAGTGTCTGCTTAAAGGCATTTAATATAATTTCTGTCATGCCTGCATTTGATAAAATTCCTGACATCTGTATATCCTCCTTAGCTTACTACTTCCCATGTTACATCGTGCTTATCAAGGAAGTCGCAGGCTCTCTGCAAATCTTTTTCCTCCATATTAAGGACAAGGCTTCCGTAAACATCCTCACGGAAATCCTCGAGCTTAGCCCAGCAGATATTGAAATCTGTGCCTAGCTCCTGAGACATCATTGTAACGATAGGTCTCTGATTGCCCTCTCCAAAGAAAAAGAGCTTAAGATTAACTCCAGTTGTAGGAAGCTTGTCACTCTCTTCTCTAAGGAAGTCTCTGATTTCTCTCTCCTTAGGCCAGATAAAGAGCTGCTCAGGTTTACCAACTGCAAGAACTCTGCCATCACTAAGAAATGCCACTCTCTGACAGATCTGCTTAACTACTTCCATCTGGTGAGTTACAACAACGATGGTAATTCCCATCTCCTTGTTGATCTTCTGTAACAGCGCAAGAATTCCTCTTGTGATCTCAGGATCCAGCGCACTTGTTGCCTCATCACACAGTAGGAAATCAGGATCAAGAACAAGCGCTCTTGCTATGGCTACTCTCTGCTTCTGTCCACCTGAAAGCTCTCTTGGCTTAGCATGTACTTTCTCTTCAAGTCCAACAAGTGTAAGGAGCTTCATGATCTTCTCCTTGGACTCAGGTGTATTAGGATTGATGCCCCAGAATTTCATAGGAAGGGCAACGTTCTGATATACATCAAGTCTCTCCAGCAGGTTAAATCCCTGGAAAATCATACCCATTCTCTTCTGAAGAAGACGAAGGTTCTTCTTATCCTTAATATCAACCTTCTGACCATCTACCAGAATCTGTCCGTCATCATAGCTCTCAAGACCATTGATGCATCTGAGAAGTGTTGACTTACCAGCACCTGACTGACCAATGATTCCGTATATCTCTCCCTTTTCAATTTCAATTGAAATATCTTTCAAAACTTCTGTCTTTTTGAAAGACTTCTTAACATTCTTAATCTCTATCATTTTTAAACTCTCTTATAAAACGTTTTCCAAAATTCTTGCACAAGTATACCATAATTCTATAAATCATTCCATGAAATGCATATTTATAAGCACTCGTTTTCCAATAGAATCGTCCTTTATACAATTTAACGTAATTAAATTCTTTCATTTTTGATAGTTATATTGAACCAGTATCGTTATTATGTTAATTTTTTTATATCATCTATTTTCCATTGAAAGGAGGAGGTAATATGAAGACATGGACATATCCTGACGTTGAATTAGTGGATATCAATGCAACCGCAAACGGAAGGGATAACGGTAAAATTGAAGAAGTTATACTCATCACGCAAGGTGGCGGAGAGTATTACTCTGAAGGGGTAGAGCATAAATCATAACTACTTCTCAGTAAAACTATGGCCTTGTCATATTGACAAGGCCTAAAAAAACTTCAAAAAGGGATCAAACTAAAACATGAGTGGTATTTTTGGTTTTTATGAAATCAACAATAATGAATGCAACTTAGATGATAAAAACATTCTATCCCCCATGCTATCTTGGAATCGTCTATATGGAAGTGACTGCCATGATAACATACTCAATAAGTCAGGTACCTATTTTCCCAACGAAAAAATATTTGAATATCAACATAATAATATAAATTTCAAAATTGGCTGTTGCTATTTTTCTTTTTCAAAAGAGTTTAGCCAAAAATCCCCCATTCTACAAACAAATGAATATATTTGCGCGATAGATGCCCACATTTACAACCGTAAAGACATCATGGCAAACTGTAGCATAACTGATAATCTTTCCGACGAAGAATTGCTTCTAAAATATATAACTAAAAATGGATTATGTTCTCTAGCAAATATAAATGGCGATTTTGCAGGCATTATATTTAATACAGAAACGATGAAATTAACGCTTTTTAGGGATCACATGGGTGTAAGACCTTTATTTTTTTATCAAAGCGATAGCATTGTAGCCTTTTCTTCTGACATAAGAGGGCTTTTGGCCTTACCAAAAGTTAATACTAAAGTCGATGAAAAATGGCTCTACCAAACCGTTTCCGGGTATGATGCAGACACCTTAAACAACACTCCTTATACGAATGTAAAATGCGTTACCCCTGCTTCTTTCATAGATTTTTCATTGGATAAAAAATGTCTGCGTTCAAAAGAAAAAAAATACTGGAAACTTAGAAGCCACAAAATAAAATATTGCTCAAAAAAGCAATATGAACAAAAATTGCGAAATCTCATAGAAGATGCAGTTAAAATACGATTAGAATCCATTCCTGAAACTGCAAGCGCAGAAATATCCGGTGGACTTGATTCCAGCATAATAGATATTTTAATCAATCGATTTGGTAAAAAATGCATTTACTGTTCCTGGTCAAGTGCTCCATCACAACTAAATTTTGTAGAAAACGATGAAAGACTTATCATATCAGACATATGTGCTCAGGAAAAGATTAAATGCAATTATATACTTCTAAATTCGCAGTTGGAGGAAAAGCTTCACTCAAGTATGCAAAGTGCAGGTATAAATCTTCCCGATAAAGAATTAACCGATGACTTTAAATACCTTTTACCGCCAGGAACCAATACCTATCAAATATTGGCAACAGCTCTATATGCATATGAGAATGGATCAAGATTTGTTTTTACTGGTCATGGCGGTGATGAAGGCGTAAGTCACAGATGTAATGCCTACGAGTTATTCTATAATCACGAATACTACCATTATCTTAAGCAAATTCATTCAATTGCCGGACCTAAAAAGCATCTTCGCAGAACAGTTCAAATTGCTTTGGATAATATTTCAAAATTCAACAAAAGAGGATGTTACGTTAGCACGTTTTCAGCGCCAGAACTATTAAATGAAGCATTTCAAAAAAAATACATTAAAGAAAAAGAAAGAAAGCTTACATTTTCATATGATCCAATAGCTTATATAGAAAATGGTGGAAGCAGAAACAGACTCGATAATTTAGCATTATTCGGAGCTTTAGCAGGAGTTCGGTATATGGTTCCTTATTTGGACTACAGAGTAATCGACTATGCTGTTTCTATTCCTAGATATCTGTTCATTAATGGCAAAATAAAACGATTCATTTTCAGACAAGCATTTAAAGATATTATGCCAAAATCGCTGTATGAACTGGATTCTAAGGAAACACCCAGTTTAAAGCAATTAAAACCATCTCCAGACAGATATGATAAATTAGAAAAAAGAATGAATGAAGTTGTAGAACATTTGGACAAAGATTATTACGAAAAGTATTTGGACTTTAACAAAATAAATGCGCTAAAAGAATATAATAAACCAACAGATGAAAACTATTCTGTACTATCACGAAAAATAATAACTCTTGCCCAATGTGCCTGTGCACATAATCTAATAGCTAAATCAAAAGAATATGTTTCAGGCTGACAACAAGCATTTAGCTATCTCACTTTGTACAAGTACATGGAAAGGCACGCTACGAACCCGCAGCGTGCCTTTCTTAGGTAGGATTTATTATGGCTTAACATTTATGGCTTTTAAATGTATGGTCGGTTGATAATTTATTGTTCTGATAAATTACTTAGCATCGATAAAAGATGTGATTACTGCGCCCTTGTATGTCTCGTCGATGTAGGCCTGAACCTTATCTGACTGAAGAGCCTTGATAAGAGCCTGAGTCTTCTCTGATGACTCATTTCCCTGCTTAACTACAAGGAAGTTTGTTCTCTTAACTGTAGTCTCGTCGTCAAATGACTCGATGTCGAGTGCTGGGAACTTAGCTGGAAGCTCTGCTTCAAGTGCGTAGTTACCATTGATTGTAGCTGCATCGAGATCAGGAAGTGAAAGTGGAAGGCTTGCAGCCTCAAGTGGTGTGATTACATAACCGTGTGGGTTAGCTTCCTTATCGTTTGTAAGTGAATCCTCTGTGTAATTGGCATCTGTTCCGAAACCACCGTTTGAAACAAGAAGTCCCTTCTGTACGAGAAGATCAATTCCTCTAAGTCCGTTATCAGGATCGTTAGGAATACCGATTGATGCGCCGTCTGGAAGATCAGCAAGAGATGTGTACTTCTCTGAATAGATTCCCATTGGCTCGATGTGAACACCTGCAACTGCTGCAAGGTGAAGTCCTGCATCCTGGTTCTGCTGATTCATGTAACCAAGTGTCTGGAAGTAGTTAGCATCAAGCTCTCCCTGCTCAAGTGATGTGTTAGGAAGAACGTAGTCTGAGAAAACTACTGTCTCAAGTGTCCATCCATCCTCTGCAAGAACTTCTTTTACGATATTATCAAGAATCTGTGCGTGTGGAACTGGTGTAGCTCCAACTGTGATAGTCTTATCTCCTGCATCTGCACTGTCAGCAGGTGCTGCCTCTGTCTGTGTTTCTTCTTTTACCTCTGCTGTCTGCTCCGCAGCCTCATTTGCTGATGAAGCTTCTGTGCTGCCGCAGCCTGTAAGTGCACCGAATGAAAGTGCAGCTGCAAGTACTACTGATGTAAATAGTCTCTTTTTCATAATTTATTTTCCTCCTCAACCCGCCTATAAATTACCTGCGGTTTATTAACTTGAACTTATAATATACCACAACAAATATCTTGTGAATTATCCAAAATTTATATCACGCTATAACCTTAAGCTATACTAATCATCAAATATATCTGCCGCTCGCTATATATCCTCCGAAGGTGCTGTTCATCAGGCTGTCGGGTATTTCTCCTCATACCGGGACACCATATCCAGAATCTCCTGAGTATACTTGGGATACTGACGGGCCATATCCTCAATCTCAAGCTTGGCATTGCCTGCAACCACGTCTCTGTTGTATTCCATACGCTTTCTAAGCGACTGTCTCTGAATATTGAGGCTGTGCCTGATCTCAACCTCTTCATTGTGATTAACAAGGCCCTCTGGCTGATGAATCCAAATCTCAGGATCCTTAACTCTGAAGTGCCTTAGCATGAATACCAGATCCTTCTGAGTTGTATCAAGGTTCTTGGTGGCATCCTCATACTCAGCTCTCTCCTTGGCCTCCTGAAGATATCTGTCATAGAGGCTCGTAAGCTCTTTAGCAGACGATACTCTGTACTTAAGACACAGATAATCGATAAGGTTAGTATTATTGACATACCTTATCTTGACCTGATTCTGCAGCATGATAAGCCTTGAAATAGACTTTCTAACTGTCCTTAGCTCCACCAGTGAATTGGTACTGTTGACATATAGGAGAGTTACTGCGATTGCTGCCAGCAGTACTGCTATCATGTAGCCATACACAACGTTCAGCTCCAGTACAAACTGCAGTATCAAAAGAAACAGTATAATAACTCCCAGTGCTACAGCAATAGTTATAATAAGTCTCTTGGAATTCTCAATGGTATTAACCAGTTCTTCTTCTCTATAAAGATACGCCTCATGTTCACCATCAAGACGCTTTAGATCATTACGAATTTTCTTTTGATAGTTCTCAGCTTCTGATAGCTTTTTGGCGCCCTCTTTAGCCTGGGACTCGAGCCTTTCCATGTGCTCAAACTCTTCGTCCGTCATCTTGCTCTTGCGCCTTGCAAACTTATCCTGCTGAGTCTGTGAATCTATTATTTTCTGAGCAAGCTCATTGATCTCAAGTCTCTGCTCAGGTGGCAGGGAATTGATCTCATCGATATCCCTCAAATGGCTCGTTACATCATTGTACTCGAACTCAAGGGCGTCAAGCTCCCTGGCAGCTTCCTCCATCTGCTGAAGACAGCTACCAATATACTCTCTTCTCTGAACCGGATCGTCCATATCCATTTCTTTTCTCGTATAGACAATATCATTCCAGTTCTCTAATTCCGCCTGTTGAACCCACTCATCGTCGCGGATCTTACCAAAAATGTCCTGAAGAAACCCCATCACTTACTCCCAATCTTATCTTTTACAAGATCTCTGTATTCAAGTTTAAGTGCTTCTGCTGTATCCCCAATCTGCTGATAATACTCGTGCATCTTGCCCTCGGCCTTATAAACTGCAATTGTGCCAAGTTTGTGCTTGTCATCGCCTGCCGCGTATAGCTCCTCAGCCTCATTCATACGTTTCTCGAGTATCAGCGACGTCTCATAAGCCTCTTCATTATCAGCAATATATCCTACGTAATCTCTCTTGGAAAGCCTCATCCTGATTGCTGCCAGATACTGTAAATATGACTCCGGATCACGTCCATGTTCAAATGCCAGCATGAACATTTTCTCAGCTCTCTCGAACAGGAAGAGCCTTGCATACATTACGCCTTCGTTGTGCTCGATCCTGGCCCGAAGCTTTTTGTCCAGGTCCGGTGTATTTGCCAAAAGATATTCATATTCCTTAAAGGCCATGCTATAGCGCCCATTCTTCATAAGGAAATCCGCCCTGGAAAGTTTCTTTCTATAGACGTCCATTCCAGCATTAGCGCGTAGTATCTCTTCTGTCTTGTCCACCTCTTTTTTGGTGTTATAGCCCACATAGTCAAGGATTGTTCCTGCCATTGCTGCAATAGAGCACTTCTTGGCATGCATCCTCCTAAGCTCATCAGCCAGCCTGTCAAGACTGCACTCCGCTGCGATCCAGTCAAAGAGTTCCTTGTCAAAGCTGTCCTCATCCAACAAAAAAGCGTTCTGCACAATGAGGTAACACAGCTCCTCAATGCAGTAGACATTTCGGCCAATTTTATCGACATGATATGGATTTTTCGCATAGGTACCTATACATAAAATCGGTTTACCCATAATCCGCTCCCAGTTGCTATACTAAATTACAATTCAATAACCTGCTCCCACACCTTGTTGGTTGCCGGGAACAATTCTCCAAAGCCCATATCCTGGACTCTTATATTAACCTCATCCACCGCATTCATGGTCAGATTGAGGTGTAATCTCGTGGTGCCCTTAGGTCTTTTCTCAAGGCCGTCCAGATATAGCTGCACAACCTTGGGACTCTTGCCAGTAAGTGGAGTTATCTCAAGGTCCAGAATGCCTGAAGGATCAGCGTAGATATCAAGCTGAGCCTGAGCCTCATACCAGTTAACTCCCGCGTCAAGAATCGCATGATAAGCCTCTGTGCCACACTTTAAAAGATTCATTCCTATATTGGACTTAAGCTTATCCTCTCCAAGAAATACATATCTCGAAGCGCCTTCGCTAGGTCTTATGCGCTCTCTTGCAGCAATTGTTGCCCCCTTACTAAAGAGGTTATTCCCCTGGAAAACACGCCTTGTCCTGCACAGGAATTCAAGGGATCTCTTAGGCCACTTCTCCCTGTAACCTTCTCCTAAGAGGAACACTGTAGAAACAATCTTCTCGCTGCAGACCTTCTGCATGATATTAAGAAACTCGTCGTCCAGTCTTTCACAAGTTTTGTGGAAAAGAGCTGCATCCTTGGGAAAGCCATCCTTGCCAATTCTGAGCTCATCAAAGGTCTGAACATTTATTGTAGCCACAATAGGCGTAGTGTTGGGATTGAGATTCATCTCATACACATGAAGAGTTTCAAGGTCATAGTCGCAGGCAATAATCTCGTGATGCATCAGCTCATCTGGCTGATAGAGCATATAGTTATAGAAGCTCTCCTCGTGGCTCTGGTAAAAGATATTTGAAGTCTTGAGCTCCAGCGCACCCGTCACAGCATTAAGTACCTGGACCATCATATGGTCAAGTGACTTGGTAGTAAACATGATTGCCTCGACCATATCCAGCTTGAGTTCCATTGACAGAAGGGAGAGACTTCTTTTAACAAATAAGGTCAAAAGAGCTATCGGATCATACTCTGCATCCCCGACCATAATTGGCTTGCCTTCCCTTGCAGCAGAAACAAGATTCTCCACAGCTACGCAGTCGCCATCCTCCATGTGGCGCACAGCTTCTTTGCCGTAGTACCACTGGTTGACGTCCTTCCTCTTGCAAAGAACAGTAGGAATATTATAAAGTTCTGCTCCGGCCAGCACCGAGAGTGTCTCTGGCATATCGGCATCAGAAGAAAGAAAACTTATCTGCGATACCTTATCACCCAGATCATATCCCAGCACAAAGCGCTTTTCATTCGAGTTACCAAACAACATTACTGTTTCTTATACCTCTTCGTTATTGTCGAAACCTACAAAAATACGGTCACATATATCTCTCTTGTGGTAGTACTCTGCAAGGAGCTTATCAACTGTATCATAGTCCTGCAAAGTCTCACCGATCATGATGTCATTGATCAGACTATATCTGCTGCCTGCAATATTCTTGACGATATCACTCTTGGCAATGGTTCCACTTTCTGTGGCAACCTCAGCATCATCCTTGCCCTCTTCAGTAATGTAGTACTGAAGCTGTTCACCAAAGAATAAAACGAAGCTGCTGACAAAAATGCCATCATACATTTCCTGCATGGCACGCTTCTTGTACTCATCGTCCGCATCACCAACAAGCCTGTAATGAATAGTGCAATGCGTTCCAGGAACAGTCCTGTACTCCAGCATTGTCTTATCCGTAAACTGAACAAGGTCAGGAAGCAGATCTTCGTACTCTCTGTAGAATGGGAAATAAATATCCTTTCCCATGAGGCTGCGCATAAAGCCCTCAGCAACTTCCCTGTTATACTCTTCTCCAGTTGCCTTCTCTGTTGCATAGTAGCGAAGGTAAGCAAGCTTACATACATCCTGAAGCGGAACTCTCTCAAGTGAGAGCTTCTCTATCTCTTCAAAAATAAATACATCTGTAACCTTGCCAACAACAAGGCTATCGTAAGCAGCCTGAGTCAGGAATGCCACTTCAATATCAGTATTGGCGCCCATTCTGACGTACTGCTTGAAAATATCTATCTTCTCTCCAACATAGGAACCTGTGTATAACATCTGTAAGAGCATCCTCTCGCACAGGACATATGTATCAATGCCAAAAGACTCAGCGGCCTTCCATACATTTCTCTCCTCCTTGAGGGTGCCTTCAAAATACTTGACCAGATATGTAAGGAGCTGCTCATCGTACTTGCCATTAGAAAAAGCGAAGTATGCAATCTCTACCTCAGCTGGCTCTGCAGCGTACTGCTGCCTGTCTATCATTCTGCTGCAAAGACGGAGTATTGTCCTGGCATCAACGCCAAAGGTTCCGTAGGTCTTAACCCAGTCCAGAGCCTTCTCATAAAGGCCAGCCATAACAATGAGCTCTAAAATCTCGGCTCTCTCGCTCCTGCTAAGCTCTGATGGATCTATATCTACCAGATACTCTGTAAGCTGTCTTGTAAAATCATTGTCGTAATAAAATCTGACAAGATTATTGCGGATTTCTTTTCTGCACTTTTCCCTTACAAGCTCAGAAGCAGCCAGATCCCTGTATCTTCCTACGTTATCCATGGTGATGGAATAAGCATTTTTACCAAGGTCAGATAGGAACAGGTCAAGGTTCTCTTTGCCCTTCTGAATATATGGAATCGCATAGGTAGCAAGCTTACCCGGCAGCATCATCTTGACGTTGCTGTAAGGAATGCTGCTGGCGTATCTGTTATCATCATTATCTGCTAAAAGAACACAGTAATCACTTCCGTACAGTGGCACATAAGCCTTGCCATCTGTAAGTGGGTATCTCATCTCCTTCTGACACTTATCGTAAACCACAAGAACACAGTTAACTCTTTTATCTGCTGTTTTGATCTCTGAGGTTTGCAAAACACTCAGAACCTTGGAAGCATTGGCAGCGTCAACCATCTGCTTGGTCAGCATGTTCTTGTAAAGATATCCAAGATCTCTGTTGATCCTGCCCTTATCCAGCTGCGCCATGAGGTACTTCTCGATCTGTGGCTTGTAGGATTCATACAACTCTGGATATTCCTCGCGGTTCTCATGCACATATCTGTAGAGAATCGCATTCTTCTCATACTCAAGGTCACTCTGGTATGAGAAATACATCAGTACCATCTTGCTGATCTCGCAGGGAAGAAGTCCCTCCTCATCAGTGTAAATGGCCATCATATAGTACTCGTAAAGTCTTGTGATACGAAGCTCTCTCTCAACGCCTCTTGCGTACCACTCAAAGGAATCCTTATCTACACGGCCTCCCTTTATCAAAAGACCTACCAAAGCCTCTAAAACTTCGTCGCTATCTTTGATCTCGTAGCAGGCTCTGAGTATCCTGAAGAGCCTGTCGTTATAGCTCCTGACTCTAACTGCCTGATACACGATCTGGTCGATAAGATTAAGGCTGATTGTGCCCTTCTTGGCACCATATTCAAGCACATATAATTCAAACTCATCAAGCCTTGTGAGGATTGATGGAGTTTCATTCAAAAGAGACATAGCCTCAAGGTACAGGATTGGGCTCCTGCAGCCATAGGAGAACTGCTGCTCCAGCATCATCCATTTCCTTGGACTAGATGAGGTGTACTCCTCAGAGATATACTGAAGGAGCCAGGCTATACGCCAGTTATCAGGGTTCCTTCTGAATATTCCTTCCATTCTCTCAGAAATATCATTAACAAAACTATCCTCTCTGCTACTCAGAGTAGAAAGATAAAGGAAATAGCTATAAAGAGTATCGCCAGGTGAATCCTCAACTTCTCTTTCCATCTGGTCAAGGAGCCACTTACCCTCATTAACTCTTCCAGCAGTGATATAGTAATGCGCTGTATATAACCTGAATTCCAGGTCACTTTCATCAAGAGCATTCATCTTGGTAATGATCTTACCTGTTTCTGACAGCCATGCCCTTGGTGTTATCTTCTTGCAGCTAAAGCTCTCGTATGCCTTAACAAGCTCAACTATGAGCTTTTTCTTTTCCTGATAATCCGCTGTAACATGTCTGTTGTCCACAGGAACTGTCACAGTTACAGGAAGAGAAACACTGGTAAATGCATTTTCAAAGGTTACTCTGCCATAGTTATTGCCGCCGTGAAGCTTATCCGGGCGAATTCTGAGCTTGGTGTGACAAGAAGTAGCAGAAAAATCGTCGTCCACAATCTCCTGCCTGTCCACAAACAAGAAATCTCCGTCTATCCTGATCTTGAGGTCAGAATAGCCCCAGCCACTTCTGGTGATAGCAACAGGAATCTCCCTGACAGCAGATGTATACTCAATTGCAACCTCTTTCTGATCAAGAAAAAAAGCCATTGGCTGCTTCTTGTTAATGGAAATAAGAAACTCTTCTACGTTCTGCTCATTACCTGGAACCTCTGAAAGTCCTCTGTAAAGACTCTCGTAGGAATCCTCGCTTCCGCTAAAAAGAGAAATGAACTCACCAGAATAAAAGAGGTCTACGGCCTCTCTCCAGTCTGTCTTGGCTAAATTGGCAAAATGAAATAAGTTCTTGATGTCACCAAGGCTTGACGCTATATGATCAAGTCTGACTGTGACAACGAATGGGAGGAAATATTCTCCCTGATTAGATATGATACGGAAATCGCCCTGAAGGACATCGCCCTTGGCAAGACCCTTTCCATTAAATCTGTAAGATACTTCGTAAGGTGTTCCGGAGAAATCTCTGGTGATTACCTGCATTCTCATCTCAGTAGAAGACACTTCTCCCACAAGCAAACCGGTCTCAGGTCCAAAGATAGTAAAAGAACCCTCGACGATTTCCCCAGCACTTAGAGATATTTCTACGCGAGAAGTAGAGAAATCAAGATTTCTCTCCGCGTAATAGTATTTACCCTTTAGTAGCTGATCAACAATCTCTCTCACGACTCACCCCAAAACAAAACATATATTGCTTATTATATCACAATTATTCCGTTCTGAGGGCCTCAATTGGGTCAAGCTGTGCGGCTCTTTTGGCAGGATAGATGCCGAAAAAGAGGCCTATAGCTGTAGAAATTAAAACAACAATTACCACCAGAAGCGGATTTATTGTGAAGGAGAAGCCTACAACCTGACAGATCAGGTAAGATACGGCAAAACCAAAGAGCATGCCGATGATACCACCTGTAAATGTAAGGATGGCAGCTTCTGCAAGGAACTGAGTCAGAATCGAAGAAGTCCTTGCTCCCAGAGACTTTCTGATTCCAATTTCTCTTGTTCTCTCTGTTACTGAAACGGTCATGATATTCATAACACCGATTCCGCCAACAAGAAGTGAAATAGCTGCAATTATTGCAACTACTGAAGTGATGATATTAAGAATACTCTCAGTCGTCTGATCAAATCCCATAGAAGAAGAGATTTTAACAGCATTTTCTCCTCTTATCCCCATAACATTCTCGACAACTGATCTGGCACTTGCAAGGACTGCATCTTTATTCGCACTGTCCAGATAGAGGTTAAAAGAACTGATACCATCCGTAGAAAACTGATAAATATCAGCCACTGTAGTATAAGGCATTGCGCCCATAAGAGTTGCCTCATCGCCAAACATAGCATAGGCCGTATCCATAGCAGAATCCTTGGTAACTCCAATGATGGTCAGCTCTGCCTCAGTTCCAAAGGCATCAAGCGTAAGTATATTTCCTACAACCTCCTCATAACCAAAGAGATAATTTGCTGCGGTCTGACTGATGGTTATAACTCTTTTGGCTTCCAGAACATCATTCTTGGAATAATATCTGCCGTGAACCATCTCTACGCCTGCGGCATTCGCTGTAGCCTCGGTAGCACCTGTTATAAAGCAGTCATAGCTCTTTTGCCTGTTAATAAAGCTTCCGCCCACATTGATACTGGGAGATGCTCCAATAATATCATCAATATTCTCTTCAATTGTCCTGATCTGCTCAAGATCAAAGGTCTTGTCAGTCTTAGAGGTATCCAGCGAAACAGAAACAGTGGTCGCGCCAATAGAATCCATCTCATCGTTAACTGTAGCCTTCATTCCATCGCCAATTATGAGCACAGTAAGAACAGCTGAGATACCGATAATAATACCTAGCATGGTCAGGAAAGATCTGCCCTTATTACTTCTTATGCTCGCAATCGCGCTTTTTACATACTCAAGATACATTTACTGCTCCACAAAATATAATGTCATTCTTTACAATCTAAGTGCATCTATTGGCTTCATCTTGGCTGCCTTCCTGGCTGGATACAATCCGAAGAAAAGACCTATTAGCACAGAGAAAAGAGCTGCTCCCAACACAGAGGTCGGTGTAATGATTACATCAAAACCAATAAGAGTACAGATAATGTACGCCATTATTATTCCCAAAATAATACCAACTATTCCCCCCAGAAGAGTAAGAATAGCGGCTTCTGCCAGGAACTGTGTCATGATTGCTCCAGTCTTGGCTCCAATTGATTTTCTGATTCCAATTTCCCTTGTTCTCTCTGTTACAGATACCAGCATAATGTTCATAACACCGATACCGCCTACCACAAGGGAAATTACCGATACTAATAAAAGGAACTTGGTAGCATAGCCAAGAATAGTATCCATCTGTTCAGATAAGTCAGCCATACTGTAGGCTGTAAGAGCCTTAGTTCCTCTAAGTCCATGTACATTCGTCAGGATCTCTTTAGCCTCATTAACTCTATCAGCGAGGATGGCCTGATCTGCAAAAAGAACCAGTGAATAAAAATCTTCTGTCCAAAAATCGAAATCACTACCAAGTGCAGTGTATGGAACTTCTATGGTTGCCGAATAGTCCTGTCCCTCCATGATGAACTCATACATTCTGTTCATGCTCTCTCTCAGGCCAATTACTGTGTATGTGGCGGTCTTGCCCCACAAAGTAAGTTCAACCTCAAGACCAATGGCATCCTCGGTTCCAAAAAGCTTCCTGGCATCATCGATCAGCATGACACATACTCTCTGGCCGCTTTCAACCTGCTGCTTGTTAAAATAACTTCCCTTGCATATCCCATTGCTCATTGCATATTCAAGGGCCGCTGCACCACCAGTTATATCAGCATTAAAACTGCCTTTTCTGGTAGATACTTTTCCGTAAGACGAAAGATTAGGTGACATTCCTTTTATATCAGGAAGCATGCTCTCAATAAGTTCCATATCTTCACGGGTCAGAGTTTCTGAAGTCTTGGTAGAATCTATACTGATAAAGCCGTAGTTACCAGCAATATCATTGATCTGGCTCTGAACAAAGCTGCTCATACCATTTCCAAGAGATACTACCGCAATAACTGCCGCAATACCTATGACAATTCCCAGCATTGTCATTAGTGTACGATAGCCATTGCCTATAATCTGTTTAATTGCGCTTTTTATATATTCGCTAAATTTACTCATATTTATCTAAAGCTAATAGCTATATCTTTATCCTTCCTGTACAACAACTACCATGCCTTCAGTAAGTGTGTCATAGTTACCTGTTATGATCTGATCTCCGGCAGAAATACCATCTACAATCTGGGCCTCTGTACTGGAAGCAATACCGATTGTAACGTTCTTGCGGACTACAAGGTTATTCTCTACAACATATACGAAGTCGCCTTCTGAATCTGTCTGAACATATTCGTATGGAAGTACAAGGGTGTTGTCTGCCTTCTGAGCGTGAATCTTATTGTTAGCCTCTACGCCGAGAATGATATCAGAATCAGGATTTGTAACCTTGATTATCGTATCAACAACCGCTACACCGTTATTATTCTTGGTAGCTGTTCCTGAAATCTTGGAAATCTCACCATTATAAGCCTTGTTGTTGATAGTAATATCGACCTGCTGTCCAATTGAAATCTTAGGAAGGTCACTCTTGGAAATCTGAACAGATACTTCTACATCATCCAGATTAGCAAGTGTCACAGTCTGAGCTCCATTTGTAACTGTAGCACCTTCTACTACATTAACAGCTGTTACTACACCATTAAATTCAGCCTTAACTCCATCCATAGCCTCTTCAATCTTACCAAGAGTATCCTCCTGAGTAAGTGTAGTTGAATCAAGCTGTGCCTTGGCAGATTCAGCTGTTCCAGGGTTAACCTGTGCAGCCTTGGCTGACTGAAGATGTGACTGTTCCTCCTGAAGCGCTGTAATCTGATTCTTCCAAGCCTGCATCTCAGGGTCGTTTGAAAGAGCATACTGCACATCAATTATTGACTGTGAAACAGCAAGTGACATCTGTCTATCAGACTCAGATGGATCATCAAAAGCACCATCTGTCTTATTTCCTGACTCATTTCTATATATATATTCCTTGTTGCCGTTTTCAAAATAGCCTTCACTGGAATCAGCTATACCATTCTGGTTGATATCGGACTGAACCTTCTGAAGATCAGCAAGTGTTCTGTTGATACGACTTGTCTTTTCTGTAATTCTGTTGTTGAGAGCATCAATCTCAGCTGTGATTGCATCAAGTCTGTCGTTGATCTGCTGAGGTGTCATGTTAGCTGCATATTTCCTGTCTGCTGCAGCAGTTCCTGACCAGTACGCACTATAGCTTCCCTTAGCCTGCTTGATAGCCAGCTCTGCAGTCTGCTTGGAAAGATTCAAAGCCTCTGAATCATAGGTATAAAGAGTATCACCTGTTGATACCTTATCTCCAACCTTGACATTAAGTTCAGATAATGGAGCTGTTACTTCAGAAAAGTATGTCTTAGTCTCTGCACTCTGAACTGTTCCTGAAACGGAAAGAACATTCTCAATTGTTCCGAGCTTTGCTTCCTGTGTATTAACAAACACTACAGCGTTCTTGGCTGCATTTATGCTTCTGAATACGAAAAATGCAATAAGGAGTGCTACTACGCCAAGCACGATAAATCTTTTCTTAAACTTTTTCTTGGGCTTGGCTGCCACTTCATGTTTCTCGTAGTCCTCATATGTCTGAGGTACATTAGTACTATTATTCTCAGTCATTACTGTACTAACCTTATTATCTTCCTTCTCTTTAACTGCAGTCTCAGGTGACTGTGTATTTTCTGTACTTTTAACTTCTAAATCCTTATCCTGTCCCATACTTCCTCCATATAATTACATCTCTAATGATCTGTTTTATGTCTCTATCTAAGCCATCAGTCTTCCTTATAATCCGGATTCATGATATCGCTGACGATACGTCCATCCGATATTGTTATGATTCTTCTGGCCTGTCTGGCTATTCCAGGGTCATGAGTGATTATGATTACTGTACGACCCTCAGCATAGAGTTTCTTGATAATGCTGATGATTTCCTTACTGGAGCCTGAATCAAGGTTACCTGTCGGCTCATCAGCCAGAAGAATAGGCGGTGCCTGTGCTATAGCTCTTGCAATGGCAACTCTCTGCTGCTGACCTCCAGACATCTCGTTTGGTTTGTGGGTCATTCTCTGTCCCAGTCCAACCTTGGAAAGAGCATTCATAGATAAAAGTTCTCTTTCTTTTTTACCAACGCCTCTATATATAAGAGGCAGTTCTACATTCTCAAGAGCTGTAAGAGATGGAATCAGGTTAAAGCCCTGGAATATGAACCCTATCTCTCTATTGCGGACATCTGACTGTTCATCATCTGTCATGTGAGACACATCCTGACCATGCAAAAAATATTTGCCACTTGTAGGTGTATCAAGACACCCCAGCATATTCATAAGTGTGGATTTACCTGAGCCGGACTGGCCGATAATAGCGACAAATTCACCTTCGCCTATAATAAGACTCACATGATCAAGAGCCCTGACTTCGTTTTCCCCAGGATTGTATATTTTGCATACATCCTTGACTTCTACTAGTTTCTTCATAAAAACTCCCTATCTGCGCACATCTCAGATGCAAACGCAAGATAAAATATCTCCAAATACGCATTCTTAGCGTAAACTTTGAGCAAACTACCTTCTACGTTAGCACCATTGCCATATCTTATCAAGAAATATTGTGCGCAATTTATATGAATTTACCGCTTTTTACCGTGAAAGTAAAGAGAAAAGCATTGATAATATTATTAATTTTTTATAAAATCGAATTTGCTGCCGCAAGATATTGTGTTTTGATTGTCATTATATTACTATATTATGTATATAATGATTAGTATATACCGTTTATTTCTAATAATTCGATAGGACTCAGTAATTTGTGGTAACCATCATTTTCTTAATACATGAAAGAAGGTTAATAACATGAAATCACCCGCTGAAATTGCAGCCAAATATGAATCTATAGGAAAGGGCAAGACAGAGCTTCCTGCGCTCAAGACATTTCTTTTAGGAATCCTGGCAGGCGCATATATCGCTCTTGGCGGTCTTGGAAGTCAGATTGCAAGCTGCACTGCAGCAGATCCATCAAGTGCGCGTATGGTCAGCAGTGTAGTTTTCCCAATAGGTCTTTTCATGGTTCTTGTTGGAGGCGCTGAGCTTTTTACAGGTAACTGCCTCATCTTCATTCCTGTTCTGTCCGGAAAGGCCAAGCTCTCAGGAATGCTAAAAAACTGGGTTCTTGTTTACCTTGGAAACATGGTTGGAGGCTTCCTTATTGCACTTGTAGCTTCCACTTCCCACATTTATTCTTTTGCTAATAATGCTCTGGCTGAATCAGTTATCTCAACTGCTGTTACCAAGGCTGGTATTTCTTTTAGTGACGGACTTCTTAGAGGAATCCTCTGTAACGTTCTGGTATGTCTTGCTGTATGGTGTTCCTTCTCAGCTGACGAAGTTGCCGGCAAAGTCCTTGCACTGTGGCTTCCAGTAATGTTGTTCATCATCTGCGGCTTTGAGCACTGCATTGCCAACATGTACTTCATTCCAGCTGGAATGCTCACATCTGCAATCTACGGACTTCCTGCTGAGGGCCTTAGCCTGTTTGGATTCTTCGTAACTAATCTGATTCCCGTAACTATCGGAAACATAATCGGTGGATCCATCTGTGTTGGAGCTATGTACTACGCTATCTACCTGAAAAAATGAGCCATAGATTTATGGCCCGTGTTTTGGTCCTGGGGGACGGGGTTAGTGGTCCAAAATAAGATGTTAATAAAAGAGGCTGACACTTTGAGTGCCAGCCTCTTATTTATATTCTGATACACATTTTGGACCACTACCCCCGTCCCCATGGTCCACTTTATTTAGTCAGGAGCAGCATGATCTCATTGCTGCGTGCGATGAACTTGCTCATAGCTTCGCCCTCAAGTGGAGCGTTCTGGATACGTGCAAGGTCATAGAGCTGCTCGAAGATCATCTTGGTGTTATCGCTGTCTTCATTCTCCATCACATACTGAACAAGTGGATGGTTAGCGTTGAGGATAAGTGTCTGGC
>JAEEGI010002945.1_pt1 | contig 41086 bp, 39 predicted proteins | sample 8958751 | NCBI WGS metagenome assembly JAEEGI01 (sample SAMN16246545, study PRJNA631951) | gut metagenome | biome: gut microbiome; feature: rumen; material: KS-attached | host: Bos | place: Iran: Karaj | collected 2018-10 | reverse complement strand
TATGAGGTCATCAATGAGGATTCGATGTCTAAGCTCCTTGGTCTGCCGGAGGGTCTCAGGGTCAATAAGGTCGGCGTCGATCTGGACCTCGAAAAGAAGAAGGCGGATATCTATAATTGGATCATCCTGTCGGATAAGAATGGCAAGGATCTTTTCAATACCTGTCTGCTGATCAGCGGGGATCTCGTGCTCTCGGAGGACAAGAAGGAAGTGCGTCTTTTATATGATGATTTCTATCTGATCAGCGATGAGGTCACGAATTACGCTTCGGATTATGTAGCGCTTGAAAAGGGATCCGTCCTGTTCACACACAGGTTCCCGAAAGATGTCGTCTACTACAGGATGCCGGACTACAGACCGGATTTCATATCCGATACGGATTTTGATGGCGAGTATATCTATGCCAAATACGATATCGCCGGGGCGATGAAAGACTATCTGGCTACGACGGAATACAACGAAGATCCTTTCGATGTCTGCATGGAAAAGGTCTGGCTGGAAGTTCGCATGAACAACATTGCCCATTGAAACGGCAAAGTATAATAGAAGAGATACAGGAGATTTACTTATGAAAACATTGATCGCTTATTTTTCTCATGTGGGAGAGAACCTTCAGAACAACGAGATCGTCGAACTGAAAAAAGGCAACACGGAGGTCGTTGCGGAGAAGCTGGCTGAGCTGACAGGCGGAGATCTTTACAAGATCGAAGAGGATGAGCCATATCCATTCAGATATGACGATTGTGTCAGAAGGGCCAGAAGAGAAGATGAGAACAACGAACATCCGGCGCTGAAGGGCGGCGCGCGTCTGAACATGGACGACTACGATGTCATCTACATCGGTTTCCCGATCTGGTATCGCACATATCCCAGAGTCGTCGCTTCCTTCCTGGATCTCTATGACTTCTCCGGAAAGACGATCAGACCTTTCTGCACCAATGACGAGGGGACGTTCGGGATCTCCCTGCTGGAGATGCAGGGTGCTCTGAAAGGCGCGAAGATCGAAGATGGTATGGCGATCAGAGGCGTCAATGTCTATGATGCAGATGAAAAGATAAAGGAGTATGTCGGCTGAAGATGAAGAGAAAAGATGCTGTACTGCTGAAGGATCCTGATCCGTTTCATTCCATCGTTCCTTATGTGATGCCAAAGCGCACCGAGGCGGAAGTTTCCACGACGACGACCTTTGATATCACGGAACTGCTGAAGTTCATCAAGGAGCATAATGAGAAAGAGGGCACGAACTACAAGCTCTTCCATTGCATCTGCACGGCTGTTTCCAGGACGATCTATCACAGACCGAAACTGAACATTTTCATTGCGGGCAGGAAGTACTGGCAGAGGAATGATATCACCCTGTCTTTCGTGGCCAAACAGAAGTTTGAAGATGAGGCGGTGGAGACGCTGATGACGCTGAAGGTCGACAAGGAGATGGACCTGGATTACATTTCGAAACTGATCCTGGGCGAGGTGAAGAAGGTCAGGTCTTCCAGCGGCAATTCCCTGGACAAGACGATGGATCTCGTCGGCAAGATGCCTCGTTTCGTTCTTGAGATCTTCTTCTGGATTCTGAGCAGGATGGAGTACCACGGGATCTATCCTGAAGATCTGAAGAAGGGAGATCCGAACTATACGACCTGTCTGCTGGCCAATCTTGGTTCCATCGGTGCGGATTCCTGCTACCATCATCTGAGCAATTTCGGTACCAATTCGATGATGGGGACGATCGGCACGATGTACAAAGACGACAAGGGCAGGGATCTGGTGGATATCACAGTCACTTTGGATGAAAGGATCGCGGATGGCTTCTATTTTGCGAAGTCTCTGAAGCTGATGAAACACATCCTGGAGGATCCGAAGGTCCTTTGTGAGAAGATCGGTGATCCGGTCGATGAAAGTATTGCCAAATAACTTCTCGAAAGAGAAGTTTTCTTTTATAATGAAGAAGGTTATTAAGGAGTTTTATATCATATGACAAAAACCGAAAAAGAAAAACGGGAGCTTGAAAAGCTTGAAAAAGCGGAAGCTTTTCATGGTCACCAGCATTATTTTCTGATCCTGATCATCGTATTGAGCATCGTCTACATCGTCGATGAGCTGGCTTCAAGCGTCAGGGGCATCGTCGAAGTTCAGACTGTCCGTGATCTGTTCAATGTCGTTTATCCGTCCAGCGAGTATGATAACGCGTCGGCGACGCTTGGTTTTGCGACCATGATCGGCTATGCGAGCTATCTGATCTCGCCTTTCTATAAGTCACTTGCCGACAGGATGGGCAGAAAGCCTTTCCTGATCATCAATACCATCGGCATGGGTGTCGGCATGTTGATCTGCATCATCTCAAAGTCCGTGACTCTTTATATCATCGGCACAGTCGTCCTGACTTTCTTCACGCCGAATGATGTTCAGGTCATCTATATCATGGAATGCGCTCCGAAAGAGCACAGGGCAAAGCTCTGTTCGATCACCAAGGGTCTGGCACTGATCTCTGTCTCCATGCTGGGTCTCTTCGTGAAACTTTTCGTCAACGATGCCGTCCCTTCCACCTGGAGGAACGTCTTCATCATCCCGATCATCATGGCTTTCGTCATCGGCCTGGCTGCGATCTATTTCGTCAGAGAGACACCGGTCTATACGCAGAAGAGACTGCAGTATCTGCGTGCCAGCGAAGAAGAGAGAGTGGCTGCTGCCGCTGAAGAGGCAAGGAACGAGGAGGAGGCCAAGAAGAAGGAAGTCTCCGTCTGGGATGCGATCAAGTTCATCGTCGGCAACAGACAGACCAGAGCGGTCGCGCTCGTCGCTTTGCTGATGATGTTCTCGACGGGTTATACCGGAAAGTACCAGCCGATGCTGGAAGCCGGCAAGTATAACGGTGTCATGAATGCGGATGCTATCAACATCATCCTGATGTTCTATCCGGTCATCAACGGTATCTTCACCATCATCGGTGGTTTTATCACGGATGCTTTGGGCAGAAAGAAGTCCGCTCTGATCCTCGGCCTCTGGGCTGCCGTTGGCTTAGGTATCTTCGCCTATGGCTGTATCCGTCCGATGAATCCTTGGATCGTCGGTCTGGCATACGGTATCTCGATCGCCGGTCTCTGGTCGATCTCCGATATGATCTTCTTCGTCATCACTTCCGAATCCACTCCGACCGAGATGCGCGCTTCCGTCGTCGGTACGATGCAGCTGATCGGCATGTTCGGTGTCGGTTTCAACATGGTCTATAACAACGTCGTCACGATGCTGGCAGGTTCCACGAACCTCCCTGTCGTCCTGACTGTCGCATATCTGCCGCTGATGGCCATCGCTCTTGCGATCATGATGCTTCGCGTCAAAGAGACCAAGGGCGTCGATCTGGAAAATGTTCAGGTAGACTGATATGCTCTGGCTGTTCATAGTTTTATTCATCATCCTGCTGCTTTGTATGGCTGCAGGATTTTATATCTTCAATTCCGTCTTCCTTTACAACGACCAGCAGAAGGGGGATAAGGATAGCGCTCTGGATCCTTCCACGATCGATTCAGACACCGATCTGATGCGTCCTACGGCCGGCAGATACTATGCTTTTCGTGCGCCTTATATCGATGCATTCGACAAGCTCGATCTGAAGGAGCTCAGCATCGTTTCATTCGACAATCTGAAGCTTTACGGCTATCTGCTGGAGGGCGATCCCAAAGAGGTCGTCATCTGCGTCCACGGATACAAGTCTTCGATGCAGGAAGACTTTGCCGACCGCATCGAGATCTACCGCAAGAGAGGTTCCACCGTCCTTCTTCTCAATGACAGGGCTCATGGCAAGTCAGAAGGAAAATATCTGGGTTTCTCCGAGCACGACAAGAGAGACGTTGCCAAATGGGTGGATAAGGTCAACGAGATGTATGATGAGCCGCGCATCTATCTTCATGGCGTTTCCATGGGTGGAGCGACAGTCATACACTGTGCCGATTCCGATCTGAAGAACGTCTGCGGCATCATCGATGATTGCGGTTTCGATTCGATCATCGGCATCAGTTCCTATCTGATCAAAGATGTCTATCACCTGCCATATTTCCCGTTCGGCTATCTCGCCTGGTTCTGGTCGATGATCATCACCGGCATCAGTTTCAATACTTCGATGGGTGAGGAATGTGTCCGGAGATCAAAACTGCCCATCCTTTTCATCCATGGCAAGGAGGACCATTTCGTTCCTTGTTTCATGTCTGAAAAGATGTATGAGGCGGCTTCCGGTCCCAAGGAGCTCCATCTGATCGAAGGCTGCGGTCATGCGGCGGCCTATATGATGGCGAAAGAAGAATATACCGATGCGGTCGACCGGCTTTTGAACGGAGAGTTCAGATGAGGTATCTCGGTGTCGATTACTATCCCGAACAGTGGGGGATGGAACTGGTCGATGCGGATCTTGATGACATCGTCGGACTCGGCGCAAATCTGATCAGGATCGCCGATTTTGCCTGGGACAGATTCGAGCCGCAGGACGGCGTCTATGACTTTTCTTTCTTTGATGAGGTCATTGAAAAGGCGAAAGCACATGGTCTGAAGGTCATGATGTGCGTGCCGACAGCGACGATGCCTTCCTGGCTTTATCGTGAACATCCCGAGATCATGAACGAGGATGAAAGAGGCTACAGGCAGCCTTACGGTGCCAGAAGGGGCTATTGTTATAACAACGATGTCTATATCGCCAAGGGCATTGCCCTGGCCGAAAAGATGGCGGATCATTACAAGGATGAGGATGCCATCGTCGCCTGGCAGGTGGACAACGAGATCGGACATGAAGGTTCCGATATCTGTTACTGTGAGAGCTGTCATCGCAAGTTCATCTCCTATCTGAAGAAGAGATATCGGGATATCGATGAGCTCAACCAAAGATGGGGCACCGCTTTCTGGACGCAGACTTACAGTGATTTTGATGACATCCCGCTGCCAAGACCTGCTTTTACAGCCCACAATCCGTCGCTGCGTCTGGAGTGGGCGAGGTTCAGGAATCAGGCGGCCGTCAACTATATCAAGGGTCTGGCTGATGCTGTGAGACGATATGACAGGCGTCATCCTGTCACCCATGATTTTGAGGGCGGCATCATCAACAAGTGCTTCTCGCCTTTTGATGTGGCAAAGGATCTGGATTTCGTATCCTATAACAATTACCCGGTCTGGGGAGGGCAGAAAGAGCCTCTCACTGATTCCGATCTGGCTTTTTCCGTGGATTTTGCCAGAGGTTTTTCGGGAAAGAATTTCTGGGTCACAGAATCGATCATGGGCCAGCAGGGCCACAACGATATCGGCTATGCGCCAAAACCCGGCGAGGCAAAACGCTGGGCTCTGGATTCCTTGGATCACGGGGTGGAGGGCCTGATCTTCTTCCGTTACCGGGGCTACACGAAGGGTGCCGAGCAGTTCTGTTTCGGTATCGTCGATGCGGATAATGAGAAGAGACGGAAGTACTATGAGACGAAGGATTTCTTCAGACTGGCAAAGGAAAAACCTGTCACTTATCCGAAGTCGAAAGCCTGCATCGTCTACGATTATGATTCCAAGTCTTCCATGGCGATCCAGAGGCAATCTGATGTCTTTTCTTACGAGAAGGAATGCCAGAAGTTCTATCGCCAGTTCTTCATGCGCGGAATGAACTGCGACATCATCGATAGTTCCGGTGATCTCTTCGCTTATGAGGTGGTCATCCTGCCTTACATGATCATCATGTCTGATGCGTTCAAAAAGAGGATCAGGGACTATGTATCAGAAGGTGGAAAGCTCATTCTGACTGCCCGCAGTGCCTGGAAGGATGAAGACAACAATCTGGTCTTCGGAAAACGTCTGCCGGTCGGTCTGGATGACCTGAGCGGTTGTGTCGTCGAAGAACATGAGTCGCTTCTGGAAGGACAGTTCAGCAGATGCGTGTATCAGGGTTTTGAGGGAAGAGGCTTCGTCTTTGAGGAGCTCCTGAAGGTGAAGGATGGAAAGGAGCTTGTGTCCTGGAAGGACAATCCGTTTGGGGATTACGCTGCGGCGACAGTCAATGCGTATGGAAAAGGAAGGTGCTATTATCTTGGTTCTTCCTTTGATGAAGAGCTGCTGACGAAGCTCTTCGATGAGATACTGAAATGAAAAAAAGTCAGGTGATGCCTGACTTTTATAGTTTGCCGTTGTACTGATAGAAGACATCGTTGTCCGGGAGCTCTTTCATGTCGGAGATGTCGATCCCTTTGTTTTCAGCGATCTTTGAGACCAGTTTCAGCGACAGGACCGAAAGGGCGTAGTCGTTGACGATCGTGTCTTCGTATCCGGAATCAAGGCAGATGATGTGATCATAGTGAGCTGAAAGATCTCGTTCCAGCATCTCATCCAGTTCACTGTCCGTCCTGAAGAAGATCAGGTCGCTTTTGAGTCTTCTTGTGATATTGATGCGTCCGTGACAGTAATTGTACTTGTCGTGGACGACACAGGTACCGAAGCCTCCTTCGATGATCGATGATTCAAGCAATGTCGCAGCCGTGACGGATTCGTAGCCGGACATGACTTCGTAATGGAGAGTATCGGAATCGGATACGACATCCCTGCGCAGGATCTTTTGAACAAGATCCGGATCATTGAGATACCAGAGCAGGATCAGAGTCAGAGGCGCGATGGTCGCGGAAACAGAGACGTAAGAGACCTCTTTGGGCATCTGATATACGATGTTTTCGAATTCCGGTCTGGGGGTTCCGGTCAGCAGATACTTCTTCAGATTTGTCTGAAGGCAGACCTCCACACCGGGCTTGCTGCCGGAATAGGAGACAGCGATAACGTTGTCGTATGGAGTCAGGTCCATGTAGGCGAGATCGCGGGGGAAGATGAAATCGGTGATGATGTGCTTCTTTTCCCTGAGGACCTTGGCCAGAAAGACGGCGACGATGCTGGATCCCCCGACTCCGCAGACCAGTGTTGGCCCTTCGATCGAATCGAGTTTGTCAAAGAATACTTTGAGGTCGCTGTGACTGATCGCGTGGAAGACTTTTTCTTCCAGAGTATCGAAACAGTCTTTCATCTTGTCATAGATCATAATCGTACTCCTTCGCGAATCGTTCCAGTGTTTCGAAAGAGGCGACTCCGCCGCTTCCGCCGAATACCGTGCAGGCATAGGCGCCGTTGACGCTGGCCATGGCTAAGGCTCTTTCGTAGTCCATGCCGTCCAGAAGGCAGGCGATGAAGCAGCCGGCAAAGGCATCGCCGGCACCGGTGGAATCAAAGACTTTCAGGCCTTTCAGTGAAGGTTTATAGATCTCCCTGTCTTTGAGATAGAGCGTCGATCCGCGGGATCCCCGGGTGATGACGAGAAATTCTCCGCCGTTTCTGAAGATGATGTCTTTTGGTTCTTCAGGGGAGTGGGCTTTCAGCCTCTCGTAGTCCATATCATTGATGAAGAGGCCATCCACCAGATCATAGAGGATCTTCACTCTGGATGGATCATCGTACTTGGAGGAACCATCCATGATCATGCGGGCTCCGTGGCGCTTTGCTTCGAGGAAAGGGTCGAGAGAGGAGAAGGACCTGTTGATCATGTGCATGAGCGAGTAGATGTATGTCGCATCGTTCATCAGGTCCTGCATCTTCTGATCGACGTCGTAGACCGGTCTGATCGGGTCGACGACGAACATCGTCCGCTGTTCTCCGGTCAGGATGATGACGACCTGACCGTTGGATACGCCTTCCTTGATGATGATGTTTTCCGTATCGAATCCGAATCTTTTCATTTCGCTGAGCAGGAAGGAGGTGCTTTCATCTTCTTTTCCCAGCATGTCCAGTGCCTTGACGTTCAGTCCCTTGCTGGCGCAGACGGCACCGACGTTGAGCGGGCAGCCGCCGGCCATGCTTCGGATGTAGCGGGCATGAGAAAAATCGCCTTCTTCGGGGTAGGAATCAGCTTCATAGAAGAGGTCGACGCTGCTTCCCAAGATCGTTAACAAATATTTATCCATAACTTAATTATAATATGGGATGTCATATAATAGTGTTAAGGAGAGCACCATGTTTAAGAATATCAAAGAAGCTGAACAATATATAAAAGAGAACAACATCAGGTTCATAGACCTGAAGCTCGTCGATCTGCGCGGACGTTTCAGACACCTTTCGATCCCTGCTGAAAGGCTCAACGAGCAGCTGATGAAAGACGGAGTGGGTTTTGATGCATCAAATTACGGATATGCCAGGGTCGAGAAATCGGATATGGTCTTTTATCCGGACCTGGATTCGGCCTATGTCGAACCGTTTGCGCAGGCTCCGACGCTGTCCATGATGGCGAATGTCTATGTGATCGAGAAGGACCACAACAGGCCTTTTGAACAGTACCCGAGAAATGTGATCAGGGCCGCTGTCGATTATATGAAGCAGAAAAAGGTCGCTGATGAGATGATCATCGGTCCGGAATATGAGTTTTCCGTCTTTGATGCGATGACTTATCACGTTTCAGGCGATGAGGTCTCAAGCAGGCTCTATTCTCTGGAATCGGAATGGTCCGATAAGGCGGAGGGCTCCAATGGTTATCACACCTTGCGCAAAGGCGGTTATCATGTCGATCAGCCTTCCGATGTCTTTTTTGATCTGCGCAATGAGATCTGCGAGCTCATGGCGGACTGCGGCATCAGGGTCAAGTATCATCATCACGAGGTGGGCGGAAGCGGTCAGATGGAGATCGAGATCGAATTGGGTGAGGTCTGCAAACTGGCAGATGACACCATGATGACCAAGTACCTGGTCAGGAATGCAGCGGCCAGAGATGGCTATACGGCGACATTCATGCCGAAACCGATCAATGATGAGGCGGGCAACGGCATGCATGTGCATATGATCTTAAAAAAGGACGGGAAAAATGTCTTCTATGACAAGGGCAGATATGCCAACCTGTCCAAAGAGGCGATGTATTTCATTGGCGGTCTGCTCAAGCACAGCGCTTCTCTGTGTGCGATCTGCGATCCGTCGACCAACTCCTACCGCAGACTGGTTCCGGGTTTTGAAGCGCCGGTCACGATCGGTTATGCTTCTGCCAACCGCAGCGCCATCGTGAGGATACCGAGCTATGCCAAGAGCGAGGATACCGTGCGTTTTGAACTGCGTTCACCGGATGCGACCTGCAACCCGTATTTCGCTTATGCGGCGATCCTGATGGCCGGCCTGGATGGAGTCCTGAACAGGATCGATCCCGATGATCACAACTGGGGTCCTTTTGATTTCAATCTTTACCATCTCAGTGAGGAAGAAAAGGCGAAACTGGAACATCTGCCTGAGAATCTGAATGAGGCAATCAGAGCTCTGAAGAGCGATCACGACTATCTACTGGCAGGCGGCGTCTTCAGCGAGGAGCTGATCAACAACTGGATCAAGGCGATCGCTAGAGAAGCTTCCGAGATCGAGAAGATCCCGCATCCGGCAGAGTTCAGACTCTACTATGATCTCTGAGATTATTTTCTGAAGACTTGTTATAATATTGAAGTGTTTTATGGGGAGGGGTTAATATCATGGAACGTCCTGAATTTCCAAAACGCGCGGTCGTGACCGGCGGTATGCCATATGGCAATAAGACTTTACATTTTGGTCATGTGGGAGGCATGTTCGTCCATGCGGATGTCTTTGCGAGATTTCTGAGAGACCGCATCGGCAAGGACAATGTCGTTTTCGTTTCCGGTACGGACTGCTATGGTTCGCCGATCGCCGAAGGTTACCGTAAGAAGGTCGATCTTGAAGGCTATACCGGCACGATCGAAGATTACGTTCAGGAGAACCATGATGCGCAAGAAAAGACCTTGCGCGATTACAAGATCTCCCTGGATCTTTTCGGTGCTTCCGGACTGGGCGATACCAAGACCGTCCATCAGGAAGAGACCGATGAATTCATTTGCACCTTGTACAAGAACGGCTGGCTGGAGAAGCTGGTCACGAAACAGTTCTATGATACGAAGTACCAGTGTTTCCTCAACGGCAGACAGGTCGTTGGCAAGTGTCCGATCGAACACTGTCAGTCTGAGAAGGGCTATGCGGACGAGTGCGACCTCGGCCATCAGTACATGCCTGAAGAACTGATCGATCCGAAATCGACGCTCTCAGGTGAGACACCGGAGATGAGGGATGTCACCAACTGGTATTTCAAGCTGACGGAATTCAATGATCTGCTCAAGGAATATGTCGATGACATCAAGAAAAAGAAGAATGTCAGAAGGATCGTTTCCGAGACGATGGAAGAGTCTCTGGGAGCTCCTGTCATCTATATCCAGGAGAAGTTCCTGGATCAGTATCTTGCGATCGAAAAGGAACTGCCTGAACATGAGAATTCCGATCTGGAGAATATCAGGGGATCCTTTACGGTCACTTTCGACAAGCTGGAGAAACGAGAGAAGGCCTGTCCGATCCTGACCAAGGCGGGCATCCACTACCGCACCGGCAAGACCCTGGTCCCGTTGAGACTGACGGGCAACATCGAGTGGGGAGTCAAGGCGCCGAAACTTGAAGATGAAGAAGATCTGACGGTCTGGGTATGGCCGGAAAGCCTTTGGGCTCCGATCTCTTTCACCAAGGCTTATTTCAAGCGCAAGGGCATGAGCGATGAGGAATGGAAGAGATACTGGTGTGACAGGGATGCGACGGTCTACCAGTTCATCGGCCAGGACAATATCTATTTCTACGGCGTAGCTCAGATGCCGCTCTGGATGGCTCAGCAGGGCAGTGAGGATCTGACGATCCATCCAAAAGATGGAGATCTGCAGCTGACGACCCTGGTCGCCAACCACCACATCCTCTTTCTTGACAAAAAAGCTTCTTCATCCAGTGAGATCAAGCCGCCTATGGCAGCCGATCTTCTGGATTACTATACGGCTGATCAGCTCAGGGCGCATTTCATCTCCCTGGCTTTAGGCAACAAATCAGTCAGTTTCATGCCGCAGCCGCTGAATCCGGATGCCAAAGCGAATGAACCGGATCCGGTACTGGCCCAGGGCAATCTCTATACGAATGTCCTCAACAGGCTGGTCAGGGGCTGTTTCTATTCGGCACAGAAGTATTTTGACGGCGTCCTGCCGTATGGCGAAGTCTCAGCGGAATTCAGACAGATCGCTGAGAGGACGATCCTCAACTATGAGAATCACATGTATCGTTTCGAGCTGCATCAGGTCATGAATGATCTGGATTCCTATATCCGCAACGCTTCCAAGTTCTGGTCCAAGAATTCCAATGACGAAGAAAAGATCAGACAGACTCTGATCGATGCTTTCTACATGGTCAGAGTGGCGGCTGTCCTTTCCCATCCGATCGTTCCGGATGGCTGTGAGAAGATCTGCGATTATTTGAATGTCGATCCTGACAGGTTCTTCAGCTGGGACAATATCTTTGCGGACATCTATGATCTGATCGATGATAAGGAAGATCACAAGCTCAAGGAACTGAAGGAGAAAGAGGACTTCTATGTCAAACATCCAAGTCAATTTAAGCAAGGCTAAAGCTGATATGGAGAGAGTCGGGATCACCGACAATATCTCTCTGAAGGATGATGACAGCATCGTCATCATCGATCAGGTGAAGCTTCCCAATGTCCTGGAATACAAGAAGATCAAGGATCTGGAGTCTGCCTATCAGGCGATCAAAAAGCTTGAAGTCAGAGGAGCTCCGGCGATAGGGATCTTTGCGGCATACACGATGTACATGCTGTCAAAGAAGGATGAGGATCTTCCTTTTGATCAGTTCTATGAAAGATTCTGTTCAAACAGGGACTATCTGAACTCATCCCGTCCGACAGCGGTCAATCTGTCCTGGGCTTTAAGGCGCATGGATGAGGTCGTGAAGAAGAACAAGGAAAAAGAGGTCAAGGAGATCGTGGCCGAACTGAAAAAAGAGGCTTACGCGGTCCACAACGAAGATATCGAGATGTGTCTGAAGATCTGTGAATACGGGCTGTCTCTTCTGAAAGAAGGGGATGGCGTCCTGACACACTGCAATGCCGGTCCTCTTGCGACTTCCTATGGCACGGCGCAGGGTCCTTTCCTTCTCGCCAAGGCCAGAGGCATGAATATCCGCGTCTTTGCGGACGAGACGAGACCTCTTCTGCAGGGCGCGCGTCTGACGTCTTTTGAACTGAGCAGAGCGGGCGTCGATGTGACCCTGATCTGTGACAATATGGCTTCGATCGTGATGAAGAATGGCTGGATAAATGCCTGTTTCGTCGGCTGTGACCGCATTGCGGCAAACGGTGATGTCGCCAACAAGATCGGAACTTCCGGTGTGGCGATCCTGGCAAAACACTACGGCATCCCGGTCTATTCACTGGGCCCGACTTCAACGATCGATATGAATTGTCCGGATGGCGATCATATCAGGATCGAACTGCGGGATCCTGACGAGATCAAAAACATGTGGTACGAGAGGCCGATGGCACCGGCAGAGGTGAAATGCTACAATCCGTCTTTCGATGTGACGGATCATGAACTGCTGGCCGGTATCGTGACTGAAAAGGGCATCGTCTATCCGCCTTTCGATGTGAATCTGAAGAAACTGTTTGATGAGGAAGTTTAGACTTTTCATTTATTATTTCCTGCAGATGACCTGGGGGATCATACAGAATGCCCTGGGTTTTTTGATATGGCTCTATGTGCTTCTGACGGGTCCGAAAGAAGAGAGGCGTTTCTTCTATGGGGCTCTGGTGACCCGCTGGTACAACAGAGCTTCCATGTCGATGGGCATGTTCCTTTTTCTGGGGACAGATGAGGAGAGGGTGATCGTTCATGAATACGGCCATTCGATACAGTCGCTTCTTTTGGGCCCTTTCTATCTGCCGGTCATCGGCATCCCTTCCTTCATCTGGGCGAACTCCCGTCATTTCATCAGAGAAAGAAGAAAAGGAAGGTATCGCTACACTTCCTTTTATCCGGAGCGCTGGGCCAATCATCTCGGCCGCAGATTTACAGGGCGGCAGCCCATCAATTATTGAGGATATAAGAGATCCCTTTGGCAGTCCTGATCCCGGGGTCTTTGAAGTGATTCCCTTCGTTCAGCTCAAACACGGTGCTGGCTGATCTGTTCAGATGTTCGGCGATCATCTCACTGTTGCGACGGACTGTGGCCATGACCGGGTTTCTGGTCAGGGCTTCTTTATCGCCAAGGGAAAGATATACGGTCCGGATCTCTGTGGAGATCTTTTCTTTTTTGACCATTTCCATCAATCCCGGATACCAGAGGGAACCTGATACGGAGGCGATCCTTGAGAACCTGTTTGTGCGATAGGCACTGTACAGGGCAAAGAGCCCGGCGAGTGAATAACCGGCTATCCCGTAGGAAGAGATCCTGATATCTTTGGACTTCAGATGGTCTTCCGCTTCAGGCAGTATCTTTTCCAGGATCGTTTTCAGATAGCTGTCGGCATTGCCCGAAAAGTCTTCACCCCCTTTGAAGATGGCTTTGGAAGGCCAGGGCGAGAGCTCGCTGTTCCAGTCCCTGACCTGAATACCCAAGAGGATGAATCCTTTTTCATTGATCCTTCTCACTTCTTCGAAGATGGTCTCGGTCTCGTTCCTGTCACCGTTGAGCAGGATGAGAGGCAAGGCTTCTGTTCGCTGTCCTGCACAAAGGATCTGTGTTTCATATCCGGCTATCTGTGTCTTCATTTCATCTGTTTTCCTGAGATCTGATGATCTCTTTGTAGTATTCGACTGCCAGAGGCAGGGTGTTGATGTCGAGGTTCTCGTCTATGCCGTGCATCTTGCCCAACTGATCCTTGGAGACATTGACCGGTTCAAAACGTACGCAGGCATCGACGTGGCCGTCATAGAAACGGGAGTCTGTTCCGCCGGTGACGACGTACGGAAGGACACAGACACCGGGGAAGATCTTGTTGATGGCGTCTCTGGTCATGGCGAACTGTCGGCCGTTGAGATCCAGAGAACCTGTCGGACCGGAGCAGGTGATCTCTTCCACTTCAAGACCATATTTGGCAGCGATATTGCGGATGATGGCCAGAGATTCGTCTTTGCCCTGGAAAGGGATGAAACGCATGTTGGCTGTGACCCAGGCTTCCTGCGGGATAACGTTGGTGGCGTTGGATCCTTTCTGCATCGTGAAACAGATCGTCGTCTGCAACATCGCGGCACCCTGAGGAGAGATGGCCGGCATGACTTTCTTGAGCAGTGGCTTGAAGAGCCAGAGGTTGTGGAAGACCATCTTGAGACCGAAATTGTCACAATACGGTGCCAGGTTTTCCAGCATGCCTTCGACTGCCGGTGTGAATTCGACCTTGAACGGAGAATGCTTCTCGATCTCGTTTTCAAAAGCCGCCAGTCTTGCGATCGGCGTGTTCCTGCCCGGTGAAGAGGAGTGGCCGCCGTTTCCTTTGGCGATGATCCTGATATCTCCGTAGCCTTTTTCAAAGATGCCGACGACAGCGAAGTTGCCTTTGACACCGGAGATCGGATCTTCGGTGATGGTGCCTCCTTCATCGCAGACCATGAAAGGTCTGATACCGTGTTCGTCGAACCACTTCACGATCTTGGGTGCCCCGTCTCCGCCGATCTCTTCGGTGCAGCTGGAACCCAGATAGATGTCACAGTCGGGAACGTATCCTTCTTTGATCAGTTCTTCGACAGCCTGATAGAAACTGAAGACGGCGCATTTGACATCGAAGGTGCCGCGACCGTGGATCTTTCCGTCTTCTATCCTTCCTTCAAAAGGAGGATAGGTCCATTCGCCTTCGGCAGGAACGACATCCAGATGCGAGATCAGGACGATCGGCTGTTTGGAATGGTCCTTGCCGGGATATCTGACCAGAAGGCTGCCGTCGATGTCGTATTTCTCGCAATGGGAAAAGACGGTCGGGAAAAGCCCTTCCATGACTTTGTGAAGCCGGCGGAATTTGGCCGGATCGGGATCGTCCCGGCTGGAGACTGTCTCCACCTGTATCATCTTCTGCAGCTTCAGGGCATAATCGTTGGATCTTTGGAGATCATCACTTCCTTTGTAGATGGAAGTCTTCTTCGGAAGAAGGAGCGTCCTGATGACGGCGATCGTCAAAGGGATCAGAACGAGCAGCAAGAGTATCAGCATGATTTTCATAATTCTATCCTCTGGATCCATTATAGCGCAGGAAGGGAAAGGTTTTGTCAGAGCTGCTAAGAGGCGATTGAATTTGCAGATCAAAAGTGATACTATACATATGCTGTCCATGTAGCTCAGTTGGATAGAGCATCCGCCTTCTAAGCGGACGGTCGGGAGTTCGAGTCTCTCCATGGACGCCATTACTTGATCGAAGCGCCTTGAAACAGGCGTTTTTTTATACTGTGCAGTTTTTCAGAGCATCGTTTCACCTTCACTTCACACTTTTTAATGTTAAGATACCTATATAAAATCAGAGACAGACATCAAGGAACGATGAACAGGATGGCCGGGAGGATCTCAGCATGACAAAAACAAAGATCAGGATCATGGATGATACGCAACTGAGAAGAGAACTGGACCGGGAATATGAAAGTTCCACGCAGGCGCAATCGTGCAGATATGCGTTGATGCTGGCCCGCCATATCCTTGAGACGATAAGCTATCAGGAAAATGAAACGATAGAAGAAGGCTTTTTGATCGATGAAAAACTGCTGAAGGGCGATGCCGGTGTCGGTGATGTCAGAAAGGCCAGCTTAAGGATCCATCGGATGGCGAGAGGATGTGAGGATCCTCTTGTCAGCGCTGCGTTGAGGGTCTGCGGTCATGCCGTTGCGACTGGGCATATGAAGGAACATGCGATGGTCGCTTCCGATTATGCCGTAAGAGTCATCGGTCTGCTTCATCCCGACAAGATGGATGAGGTGAGAAAAGAGCGTCTGTGGCAGATAGATCGCTTGAAGGAGATCAAAAGCTCAGAGTAGCCGGTCAGTTTCTGCCCTGTTTCCTGATATCAGCATGGATCATTTTATTTCTTCAGACACCATAAAAGGTGTTTTTTTCATTTTCATGCTTGACATAATTGTATTAATGTATTATTGTATTAATGTATTAATACAAATGTGAGGTAAAAAGATGAAATGGAAATTTTCTGATGATGTACCAATCTATCTTCAGATCATTGAACTGATGAAGGTCGATATCGTCTCGGGAAAATACAGCAGCGGTGATAAGCTTCCGGCAGTCAGGGATCTGGCTATGGAAGCCGGAGTCAATCCGAATACCGTGCAGAGGGCTTATGCCGAGCTGGAGAGACAGGGCCTGGTCCAGTCCGAGAGGACGGCGGGACGTTATGTCAGCATCGATGACGAGAAGATCTCGGAATTGAGAAAGGATCTGGCCGATACGTATATCGCGCAGATGTTTGAGAGTTTAAGGAAACTGGGCATGGATGATCAGACGATCAGAGATGTCCTTGGCAAATGGGAGGATCAATAATGGAAACATTGAAATGTACAGATCTTTGTAAGGATTACGGTCCGGTCAGAGCTTTGGACCATGTGGATCTGACTTTGGAAGAGGGAAGGATCGTCGGACTGCTTGGACCTAATGGTTCAGGGAAGACGACGCTGATCAAGCTGGCGTCAAGACTGCTGGTACCCAGTGGCGGATCGATCACGATCTGCGGTGAGGAACCGGGTGTTGAGACGAAGGCGATGGTCTCTTATCTTCCGGACAGGAATTACCTGCCTGACTATATGAACAGCAGGCAGCTGATCGGGATGTATAAGGATTTCTTTGCGGACTTTGATGAGACAAGAGCGCTGGATATGCTGGAGAGCCTGAATATGGATATGGATATGCCGATCAGGAAGATGTCCAAGGGAAACAAGGAAAAGGTCCAGCTGATCATGACGATGTCCAGAAGGGCGAAGATCTATCTGCTGGATGAGCCGATCGCGGGTGTCGATCCGGCTGCCAGAGACTTCATCTTAAGGACGATCATTTCCAATTATGATGAGACGGCGACAGTGCTGATCTCGACCCATCTGATCGCGGATGTGGAGAATGTGCTGGATGAGGCGATCTTCCTCAAGGAAGGCGAGATCGTCCTGCATCAGAACGTCGATGAATTGAAGGAAAACACCGGCAAGAGTGTCGATGAGTATTTCAGGGAGGTTTTCAGATGTTAAGCAAGCTGATCAAATATGATTTTCTGGCGATGTCCAAGAAGATGTTCCCGATCTTTCTGGCGATGCTGTCTTTGACGACGATCTGTTCACTGATGGCAAAGTTTCGCATGACAGGCGGTATCATCTTTATGATCTTTGCGATCCTGTTGGGGATACTGCTGAGCGCATCTTTTGCGATCACGATCGTCTATATCGTGCTTCGTTTCCAGAATGCGTTATTGAAGGATGAGGGTTATCTCTCCTTCGCCTTGCCTGTCAAGACAGAGACGCACATCCTGGCCAAGCTGATCAACTCGATCATCTGGGCTGCGTTGGAAGTCGTGACAGTGGCCATCTGCATCCTGATCATGGGTCTGATCGCCGGAAGTATCAGGGATGTTGCCGAAGTATTCAGGATCTTCTTTACACTGGATGCCAAATTCTATCTTTCCATCCTGCAGATCCTGCTGCTGATGGGTGTTGAACTGATCGCTGCGACTTCGATGTTCTATGCGGCAATCAGTATCGCTCACCTCTTTGACAGGCATCGGACGCTGATCGCGGCCGGAGTGGTCGTCATCATCCTGGTCATCAGATCGATGGTGTTGCCGACAAGATTCTTCTATGAGCCTTCTTCAAGTGAGATGGTGTTCATTTCTCCGGTCCTCTATCTGACTCCGATCGTCTGTTCAGCCATCTACTCTCTGATCACCTGGTATATCCTGGATAAGAGACTCAATCTGGAATAATGAAAAAGAAACTGTTCAGGATCGTTCTCGTTCTGATCCTTATGATCCTGGCAGCTGCCGGGACACTGCTGTCACAGGGCTATCTGCGCTATAGAAGAGAAGTGGAGATACTTCCTGTAGAAAAAGCTGTGCAGACTTATACTTCAAAAGATGGCTATGCGGATTTTGATGAGATCGATGAGGATTTCGTCAATGCGGTCATCGCGGTGGAGGATAAGCGCTTCTTCACGAGAAAGGGTTATGACTTCATTGCTTTGGCAAGAGCCTTGTATCACAATCTGAAGGCAGGCGATCTGATCGAGGGAGGTTCGACGATCTGTGAACAGATCGCAAAGAATCTCTATCTCGGCGGATATGTAGAAGGGCTGGAAGAAAAGATGGCGGAGATCTTCCTGATGCTTCATCTGGAGGACACTTTCTCCAAGGAGGACCTCTTCGCCTTATATGCCAACATGAACTATTACGGTGATGGTTATTGGGGCATCGTTCAGGCAAGTGAGGGCTATTACGGCACGGGCCCTGATGATCTTACCCTGGCCAAGGCTTCGATGTTGGCGGGGATACCGAATGCGCCGGCGATCTATCAGCTGTCCAGCGGATTTGAAGATGCCAGGGGACGGCAGGAGTGGGTCCTGATGACGATGCTGAACAACGGTTTCATCACGCAAGAGGAATTTGATGAAGCTTTGAAAGAAGATGTGAGGCCCAAGATGGCCGGATGAAAAAACTAACGGGAGACCGTTAGTTTTGTTTTCTCTGCTTTCTGAACTGTTCCAGGATCTGTACCGATGAACTGGTGCCGATCCTTTCGGCTCCCGCTTCGATCATGGCTTTGCAGGTATCCCAGTCGCGGATACCGCCGGCGGCTTTGACTTTGACCTGGTCACCGACAGCCTCTTTCATCAGCCTGACATCTTCGATTGTCGCACCAGATGTGCCGAAGCCGGTGGAGGTCTTGATGAAGTCGGGTCTTACATCTCTGGCGATCGAAGCGATCTGCCTGATCTCTTCTTTCGTGAGATAGCAGTTTTCGAAGATGACTTTGATCAGGATGTCCCTTTTCTTGCATAGGGATGTGATGGCTTCCATCTCCTCTCTGATATAGGCATAATCGTGTTCTTTGGCCTTGGAGATGTTGATGACATAGTCGATCTCATCGGCACCATCGGCGATGGCGTTGAGCGTCTCGGCGCATTTGGATGGGATGCTCATCTGACCAAGGGGGAAGGAGATGGCTGCTCCGACGTGGACATCCGTTCCTTTCAGGAGCTCCTTGCAGAGCCTGACCGGATAGGAATTGATGGCGACCATCATGAAGCCGTTGTCTCTTGCTTCCTGACAGAGTATTTCAAAATCGCTTTTTTGGGCGTATGCTTTCAGCTGCGTGTGGTCAAAGAGTTTGCAGAGTCCCTTTTCGTCCAGTTTATCGATATCGATCATGGCTTTACCTGAAGGCATCGACGAAGATCTTCGAGAATCGTTCAGGGTCTCCGCCGAATGCGAAATTGACGTTGCGGTATTCCTGGATCGCTCTTTGGTCGACGGTGGTCTGTCCTTCTGTGAGGCCGTTAAGAGAGACTTCCACATTGCAGAGCTTCACGTTTTTAAGGACCTGAGGATCGATCAGGTAGGCGATGCAGAGCGGATCGTGGAGCGCGCAGGTGTGCGGAACATCCAGCGGTTGAGCATAATCGTGGACTTTGATGCGCAGGTCGATCAGGTCAGCCGCAAATTCGGAGAGCGGTGTGCCGATCTTTCGCAGTTCATTGGCATCATCCCTGGAGATGTAGGCACTGTGGGTGGCGTCCAGCGGGACCATGGTGATCTTGGCACCGCAGTGCAGGACTCTTTGCGCCGCTTCCGGGTCGTCATAGATGTTGAACTCGGCAGCCAGGGTGGCGTTGGTGATGTTCCAGCCCCCGCCCATGATGACGATCTCTTCGATGTTTCGCACGATCGAAGGATCCATGACCAGGGCGACAGCCAGATTGGTCAGAGGACCGACCATGACGATCGTCACCGGCTCTTCCGCTTTGTTCAGATAGTCGACGTAGAAGCTTGGGGCGTTGAGCTTTTCGATCTTCCCGTCTGATGCAGGCAGATCGAAGAGTTCCTGATGGATGTGGATCTTGTTTCCTTTTTCATCATAGGCGTCAGCGTTGGCTGTCGGCGGGATGCGCGGGTAGACGATGTTTTTGACCAGAGAAGCGGAGCAGCCTTTATAGACAGGGAAGTCCGCTTTCAGCAGATCTCTGATGCGCAGTGTGTTTTCGGTCGTGTATTCGATCTTCTGATTTCCTTTGACGGTGCAGACAGCGACAAGGTCGATATCCTTATGCAGCTGTGCCAGCATGATCGCGCAGGCATCATCAGATCCGGTATCGACGTCCAGTATGATCTTTCTTGGCATTCTTTTTCTCCTTTTCGGATATGAAACGATGGATGGTCTTATCCTTTTTATCTGATTCAATTATCTCTTATTTCAGATCATATTTCTATATGCAGGAAGACCTGATATAATAAACATGTGCTTATCTGATTAAACATCATTATGACAAAGAAGGAAAGAGAGATACTGGAGATCATCAAAGCGGATCCAACGATCGAACAAAGTGAGATCGCCGAGCTTTTGCATATATCGAGGTCGACGGTCGCCGTCCACATCTCTTCGCTGATCAGGCAGGGTCTGCTGATGGGAAAAGGCTACATCATCAATGAAGAGCCTTATGTGCTGGGGATCGGCGCATCCAATGTGGATATCTACGGCAAGTCGCGGATCCGGATCCGCATGCATTATGATCACCCGGCTGACATCATCTCTTCCGTAGGTGGTGTCATGCACAACATCATCACCAATTACGCGATGCTTGGCCTCAGGACGAGGATGATCACGGCTTACGGGGATGACGCTTACGGAAAGATGATCGTTGAGGATTTTCGGAAGAATCAGATCGATATCTCCGATTCCCTGATGGTGAAGGGCAGATCTTCCGGCATCTTCATGCAGGTCCAGGATGAAAACAACGACATGTTCCTGGCGATCTGTGACATGTTCGTACTGGAGGAGCTGACACCTGAGTTTCTTTTCAGCAAGGAGAACGTCATCGCCAATGCCAGACTGGTGGTCATCGATCCTTCCCTGTCTGAGGCTTCGATCGAGACGGTCATCGGCTTATGCAAGGGAAAGACACCTCTGTACATGGATCCGATCTCGGATAATTTCGCTTTGAAGATGAAGCCTTATGTCGCAGATATGGATCTGGTCAAGCCCAACCGGAGCGAACTGGCCAATCTTTCCGGCATGAAGACGGATGATTTGAAAGATGTGGAAAGGGCTTGTGAAGCGCTTCTGAACAGAGGCTTGAAAAAGGTCGTCACTTCTCTGGGAAAAGATGGTATCTTGTATATGGATGGGGATAGAAAGATCCTCAGAAGATTCAAAGAAGAAAAGAAGATGGTCAATGCTTCCGGAGCCGGTGATGCCCTGATGGCAGCGTTGATCTATGGGGAAGTGATGGGCCTGGAAGTTGAAGAGACCATAGACTACGCTCTGGCAGCCGGTATCGCGGCAGTCAGGTCGGAAACGACGATCAATGAAAACATGTCCATCGGTTTACTGGATGAGATCATAAAGGAGAACAGAAAATGAATTATCAGAAATACTTGTCGATCACGCCCGAGATCAAAGAGGCACTGGAAAACGGAAAGCCGATCGTGGCACTGGAGTCTACGATCCTTTCTCATGGCATGCCTTATCCGGAGAACATTGAATTTGCCCACAAGGTGGAAGAGATCATCAGAAGTGAAGGTGCGATCCCGGCTACGCTGGCTATCATCGGCGGCAAGCTGAAGGTCGGTCTGAATGCAGAAGAGCTCGAGCTCATGTGCAAGGGCAAGGATATCGCCAAGGCTTCCAGAAGAGATGTGGCCGTCTATCTGGCGAATGGTCAGACAGCGGCGACGACTGTCGCTACGACGATGCTGATCGCGGATCTGGCGGGAATCAGAGTCTTTGCGACCGGCGGCATCGGTGGTGTCCACAGAGGCGCGCAGGAGACCATGGACATCTCTGCAGATCTGCAGGAGCTCGCTCACACCAATGTGTGTGTCGTTTCTGCCGGCTGCAAGTCCATTCTGGATATCGGCCTGACGCTGGAGTATCTGGAGACTTTCGGTGTTCCGGTGCTGGGCTATCAGACCAAAGACTTCCCTTGTTTCTATTGCCGGACTTCCGGCTTCGGTGTCGATTATGAAGTCAAGGATGCCGAAGAGGTCGCACAGATCCTTAAGACGAAGTGGGATCTGGGGCTTGATGGCGGTGTCATCGTCGGCAATCCGATCCCTGAGGAATATTCCATGGATCATGAGGTCATCGACAAGGTCATCGACAAGGCACTGGAGATGGCAAAGGAAAAGGGCATCCATGGCAAGGCTACGACGCCGTTCCTGCTGGCAACGATCAAGGAGCTCACCGGTGGGGATTCGCTGGCTTCCAATCTGCAGCTGGCTTACAATAACGCCAGAGTCGCATCGAGGATCGCGATCGCTTACGCAAAACAGTAAGGTGATCAAAAACAGAAGAGATGAAACTCTTCTGTTTTTTTGTGTTTCGTCTCTTTTGACCCGTTTGTTTTCCCAGAATATAACGGGATAGGCTTCGAATCATTATATAATAGAGTTGCTATGATCAAAGTATGTGTATTTGATATGGATGGCCTTCTTCTGGACTCTGAGAGATACATCTATCTCAGACTGGGAAGACAGGTCTCCACTGAATTGGGTTCTCCGGTCGATGAGGCGTATCTTCGTTCGATGATGGGAAATGACTGGGGGCTCTACAAGAAGTATGTCGCTGAATTCATGGGAGAATCTTTTCCGATCGAAGAGTATATGCGCATCCTGAATGAGAGGATCGCGGATGCGATCGAAAACGATGTGATCCCTTTGCGTCCCGGTGCGGTCGAAGTTCTGGATTACTGCCGGAAGAATCATATCCTGATGGCGATCGCCACTTCGACACACAGAAAACAGGCACACAAGAGCCTGCACAATACGGGTCTTTTTGATTATTTCGATTACATCATCACGGGTGATGAGGTGGAACATGGCAAACCGGATCCGGAGATCTTCCTGAAGGCGATCGCTCATTTTGGCGTTGACAAGAGCGAGGCGATCGTGCTCGAAGACGGTCATAACGGTTCAGCAGCTGCCAGAGCAGGCGGCTGCCGTCTGATCGTGGTGGAGGATCTGGCTTACATCAGCGATGAAGACCGCGCTTATGCCGATCTGCATACCTATCAGCTCAGTGATGTGATCGGTTTTTTGGAGAAGGAGAATGAGACAGCCACTGGCGTTCAGACTGCGTCCGTCGTCTCTTGATGATATCCTGGGCCAGAAACATCTGGTCGGAAAAGATGGCGTGATCCGCAGATGCATCGAGAATGACACGATCTTTTCGTGTATTTTTTATGGACCGCCGGGGACAGGAAAAACGACACTGGCGAGAGTCATCGCCAACGAACTGAAGAAACCGTACCGCCGTTTCAATGCGGTCACGGGGAACAAGAAGGATCTTGATGCGATCTTTCTGGAAGCAAAACTGTCTGAGCAGCTCATCCTCATCTGCGATGAGGTCCATCGTCTGAACAAAGACAAGCAGGATCTTCTGCTTCCGCACGTGGAAGACGGCTCGATCATCCTGATCGGTGCGACGACCGCCAACCCTTATCATTCGATCAATCCGGCCATCCGTTCCAGATGCCATCTTTTTGAGTTCAAGCCTTTGAGCAATGAAGACATCAAGGAGGGCATCGAACATGCCCTGGCGGATCCGGAAGGTCTGAGGGGTGAATATGAGATGGATGAGGATGCCAGGGAACTGATCTGCGACTGCGTCAACGGTGACATCCGTTTTGCCCTGAATATCCTGGAGATCTCAGCTATCCTGTCCAAGGACGGGCACATCACGAAGGATATCGTGGCTGAGAACTGCAAAAACGTCAACAACCGCTCCTTCGGTTCCGATGATGGCTACTATGATCTGCTTTCGGCTTTTCAGAAGTCCATCAGAGGTTCTGATGCCGATGCGGCGCTTTACTATCTGGCTCTGCTGGCGCAGACCGGTGATGTGACTTCGATCTGCAGGAGACTGCTGGTCATCGCATATGAAGATATCGGTCTGGCCAATCCGCAACTGGCTTCCAGGACTTATGCGGCCTGTGAAGCGGCGGAGTATGTCGGTTTTCCGGAGGCGATCATCCCTTTGGGTGTCCATGTCATCGACCTCTGTCTCTCCCCGAAGTCCAGGACTGCCACGGATGCCGTTCACAAGGCGTCTTCGATCGTCGAGAACAGGGCTTATGAGATGCCGGCTTATCTGAAGCTGACACCTGTGGGACTGCCTCAGGATGAGCGGTATTCCTATGAGCGCTATGACTGTTTCCATAAGATCGCCTATCTGCCTGAAGAGCTCAAAGGTCTGACTCTGCTGGAGAATTTCAATGCCAACCGCTATGAACAGCAGCTCAAGGCGGTCTATGAGGAACTGAGGAGGAATGATCGCAGCAGCGATCTGAAAGGATTGTATCAATGATATCAGGGATCGGTACAGATATCGTCGAGATCGAAAGAGTGAAAAAGGTGATCTCGGACGGATTCATGGCGAAGGTGCTTTCGTCAGATGAACTGGAGCGCACAAAAGAGATGTCCGAGACTAGAAAGATCCAGTTTCTGGCCGGTCGTTTTGCGGCGAAAGAGGCTATCATCAAGTGCCTTTCCGATCGTGAGCTGCCGAATATGAGCGATCTCAATATCACCAATGATGAGAAGGGGAAGCCTGAGATCAGATATAAGGACTATGAGATCCTGCTTTCCATCTCCCATGAGAGGAATTATGCGACAGCTGTCGCTGTGCTTTGTGACAAGGAGGTTTTTTGATCATGAGATTTGTCAGAAAAAACGAGAATACGAAACGATATGTCGATAATATCTTTTCTGTCGTGCAGGCGGCAAAGGCCGACCCTGAGGCGATCAACGCGACAGCGGGCTGTCTCTATGATGAGCAAGGCAAGCTCTTCACTTACGATTCTGTCTATGAAAATGAAATGAAGGTGAGTCCTGCCAAAAGGGCTGCTTATGCCCAGTCTCCGGCAGGAAACAGCGACTATATGAACGAGATCAAAGACTTCGTTCTGGATGGCAGAGTGAAGAATCACTCAGACGTCATCGCGACACCGGGAGGTACCGGTGCGATCTCCACGGCCATCGTGACTTGTCTCGATGAGGGGGATACGATCATCTATCCGAAGATCGCCTGGGGCAACTACAGGGTCATCGCTGAAGAACACAATCTGAAGACGATCACCTATGATGTCTATGATCTGGATGATCTGTTCAAGGCGATCGACGCATGCGAACAGAAGGTCTTTCTGATCATCAATTCGCCATGTCAGAATCCTCTGGGCCATGCTTATTCCTTGGAAGAGTGGAAGTCGATCATGGACAAGCTGAATGGCTTGAACAGAGAAGTGATCCTGCTTTGCGATATCGCTTATATCGATTATGCAAGCGGAGATCCCAAGGCGTATTTCTCCCTGTTCAACGGGATCAGCGACGATGTCCTGGTCCTGATGGCGGCTTCCTGTTCGAAGGCTTTCTCCTATTACGGGCAGAGACTGGGTGCTCTGATCGCCATCAACAATGACGAGGAGTTCCTGGATCATTACATCAATCTCTGTTCGAGGAGCGCCAGAGCGACCTGGTCGAATCTGCACAACGGAGCGATGATCAATATCGCCGAGGTCTTAAGAGATCATCGCGAGGCTTATCTGGCGGAACTGGAAGCGGCCAAGATGATGCTGAAGGAAAGGACCGACCTGTTTATTAGACAAGCAAAGGAATGTGGGTTAGAATTATATAAGTCTTCCGACGGTTTCTTTGTGACACTGAAGATGGAAGACAACGAGAAGCGTGATGCCTACCACAGGACCCTGATCGATCATCATATCTACACGATCAAGGTCAATGAGGGCGTCCGTATAGGGCTGTGTTCGACACCTTTGCGTATCGTCGATGGCCTGGCATATAGATTGAAGGAATTGATGTAATGGAAGAAAAACAAGTAAATAACGTGAATAGTAAACCGCAGTTTGCGATCTTTGACTGGATCGTGTCTTTGCCGGTCATCAGGATCGTCAAACCTCTCTATGAATGGAAGAAGGCCTTCTGGATCTACTGTTTCCTGGGTCTGCTGTCGACGATCTGCAACTTCGTTCTGACTGTCGTCTTCACAGAGACGCTCAATATGTACGGCACAGTCGCCAACATCATCGCCTGGCTGATGTCGACGCTGGTCTCTTTCGTCCTCTTCAGGTATTTCTATTTCGATCGGACGAACAACAGTTTCCTGAACGAGCTGGTGAAGTTTGCTTCGGCGAGGATCTTCACTTTCGGTTTCGAGACGCTGATCGTGCTGGTGTTTGTCGATATCCTGGGCTTTGATATCAAGATCATCAAGGCGATCCTGATACCGGTCACGGCGATACTGAATTATTTCATCTCCAAACTCTTCGTGTTCAAAAACAAAGAGGAGAAAGAAGTATAGGCAACTATACTTTTTTTGTAAAAGGGCTTCGATGATGGTAGAATGGTAAACATATTGAAAGGGTCTGAGCATATGAACGAATTACTGAAATTGTTAGAAAACAATGCCCGTTATCAGGTGAAGGATCTGGCAGCACTGCTGAATGAAGATGAGGATGCTGTAACGGAGAAGATCGACGAGCTCGAGAAAGAGAATATCATTGCCGGTTATCACACGATCATCAACTGGGAAAAGGCTGATGTCGAGATCTCCAAGGCGCTGATCTTCGTCAACTGCGTTCCGGAGAGGGTCGCCGGTTATGACAAGCTGGCCAGGCGCATCTCGAAGTATCCGGAAGTGGAATCACTTTCTTTGATCTCGGGCAAGGCGGAATTCCTGCTTTCTGTCAATGGCAGGAACATGCGCGAGATCTCCAATTTCGTTGCCCACAAACTGGCACCGACAGATGGCGTCAATGGCACGGAGACGATGTTCGTTCTGAAGGAATACAAGAAGAACGGCATCAGTTTCGAAGATGACAGAGAAGACGGAGAAAGGCTTCTGGTCACACCATGATATTCGATGAGGAGATCAATCAGACCATAAGATATATCAAGCCGAGCGGGATCCGCAAGTTTTTTGATATCGCGGCTACCAGGAAAGGTGTCATATCGCTAGGCGTAGGTGAACCCGATTTCATCACACCGTGGCATATCAGAGAGGCTGCGATCCATGCGATCGAAAAAGGCCGCACCTTCTATACCGGCAACAAGGGACTTATACAGCTGAGGAAGGGGATCTGTGAATACTATCAGCGGCGTTTCCATGTCGCATATGATCCCGAGGACAACTGCATCATAACGGTGGGCGGTTCCGAAGCGATCGATATCATCCTGCGTACGCTGATCAAACCGGGGGATGAGGTCATCCTGCCGACACCGGCCTATGTCGCTTATGCGGCGATCATTGAGATGGCCGGTGCGAAGGTCGTTGAGATCGAACTGAAGGAAGAAGAGGAGTTCAAACTGACTCCAGAGGCACTGAAGAAGGCGGTCAGTGAAAGGACCAAGGCCGTCATCCTGAACTTCCCGGGCAATCCGACCGGAGGCATCATGACGCATGAAGACTATGCCGCCATCGTTCCGATCATCAGGGAACACGGGATCTTTGCGGTCACCGATGAGATCTATGCCGAACTGACTTACGAAGGAAAGCACTGCACGATCGCTTCTTTTGACGAGATCAGAGACCGTGTCATCATCATCAATGGCTTCTCCAAGGCTTATTCGATGACCGGTTACCGTGTCGGCTATATCCTTGCCGACAAGGGCATCATCGACATGGCCCTGAAGATCCATCAGTATACGATCATGTGTGCGGCGACTCCTTCCCAGTATGCCGCCATCGAGGCCGCATACAACGGCGATCCGGACATCGAAGAGATGTTCATCAGCTTCAAGCAGAGAAGGAACTACATCGTGAAAGAGCTCAACCGCATCGGTCTAAAGACCCACATGCCGCAGGGCGCCTTCTATGTCTTCCCGTCGATCAAGGTGACGGGATTGAAGTGCGAGGAATTCTGTGAGAAGCTGCTGGATGAGGAGAATCTCGCTCTGGTACCGGGCAATGCGTTCGGCGATGCGGGCGAGGGTTATGTCAGGATCTCTTATGCCTATTCAATGGAAGAGATCAAGGCGGCGATCGGGAAACTGGAACATTTTTTGAGACAATTCAGCTAAGGAACGTAAGTTCCTTTCTGTTTTTTTCTGATCTATAATTGGTTTAAGGATGGTGGGAAAGATGAAAATAGGCGTATTGGGAGCCGGTACCTGGGGCATGGCGCTTGCCAGGATGCTGGCAAATGATGATTACGAAGTGATGGTCTGGTCTGCGATCGAGAGCGAGATCGATGAGCTTTCCGCAAACAGAGTGCATAAGAATCTGCCTGGTATGGTCATCCCTGAAAGCATCATCTTTACAAAAAAGATAGAGGAGGTCTGCACCGATAAGGAGATCCTTCTTTTTGCGGTCCCTTCCGTTTACGTACGTTCGACGAGCGAGAAGGCGAGACCTTATATCCCTGACGGACAGATCATCGTCGATGTTGCCAAGGGCATCGAGGCTGCGACGCTGTTCACGATGTCGCAGGTCATCGGCGATGTGCTCAACGACGGTGCCCATGATCATGTGAAGATCGTGGCTCTGTCCGGCCCGACCCACGCCGAGGAAGTGGCCAAGGACATGCCGACGACCATCGTGTCCGCCTGCAAAGACGAAGCGGCGGCGAAGAAGGTCCAGGACATCTTCATGAATACCTGCATGCGCGTCTATACCAACGACGATGTTCTCGGCATAGAGCTCTGCGGCGCTCTGAAAAACATCATCGCCCTGGCGTCCGGCATTTCGACGGGTCTGGGCAACGGTGACAACGCCAAGGCTGCCATCATCACCAGAGGTATGGTCGAGATGACCCGTCTGGGTCTGGCGATGGGGGCCAGGCAGGAGACTTTCACAGGTCTGGCCGGTGTGGGTGACCTGATCGTGACGGCAACTTCCATGCATTCGCGGAACAATCGCTGCGGTATCCTGATCGGACAGGGCGTCAAGCCTGCCGAAGCGGTGAAACAGGTCGGCATGGTCGTCGAAGGTGTCAATGCTTTGCCGGCAGCGATGCGTCTGATCGATAAGTACAAGATCGAGATGCCGATCACCCAGATGGTGAATGCGATCGTCAACGAAGAGATCGATCCGCGTTCAGCGATCAGCGCTCTGATGCAAAGGGACAAGAAGAACGAAATGAAGATATGAAAAGATCGGCATGCCGATCTTTTTGAAACATCAATCTCTCTGATAGAGGTCTCTGGTATAGACTTTCTCTTTGACGTCGTCCAGTACGGGATCATAGCGGTTGGCGATGATGGCTTTGGACTGTTTCTTGAATCTGTTCAGATTGTTGACGACCCTGGATCCGAAGAAGGTGTCACCGTCTTTGAGCGTCGGTTCATAAATGATGACTTCCGCACCTTTGGCTTTGATTCGCTTCATGACGCCTTGTATGGATGACTGCCGGAAATTATCGGAATTGGCTTTCATGGTCAGACGGTAGACGCCGACGATGACCCGTTTTTCCTTGTTTCTGTCGTACTGCGCGGAGTTGCCATAGGCGCCTGCGATGTCCAGGACTCTGTCGGCGATGAAGTCTTTTCTGGTCCGGTTGGATTCGACGATCGCTTCGATGAGGTTCTCCGGAACATCTTCGAAGTTGGCGAGGAGCTGTTTGGTGTCTTTCGGCAGACAGTAGCCTCCATAGCCGAATGACGGGTTGTTGTAGTGCGATCCGATGCGCGGATCCAGACAGACGCCGTCGATGATGGATCTGGTGTCCAGCCCTTTTGTTTCGGCGTAGGTGTCCAGCTCATTGAAATAGGAGACTCGTAAAGCGAGATAGGTATTGGCGAACAGTTTGACCGCTTCCGCTTCCGTCAAGCCCATGATCCTCGTCTCAATATCCTCTTTGATCGCGCCTTGGGCGAGAAGGAGAGCAAAGCGTTCCGCCGCTTTGACGCATGGCTCATCTGAAAAGTCCGTTCCGACGATGATGCGGGATGGATAGAGATTATCGTAGAGGGCTTTGGATTCCCTCAGGAATTCAGGCGAAAAGAGGATGTGACTGTTCTTTTTCTTCTCTCTGATCTTTCTGGTATAGCCGACCGGTATCGTCGATTTGATGATGATCCAGGCATCCGGATTATAGCCGGTGACCGTATCGATTACTGTTTCGACTGCCGAGGTATCGAAGTAGTTCCTTTGCGGATCGTAGTTGGTCGGTGCGGCCACGATGACGAAGTCGGCATCTGAATAGGCGTATTCCGCGTCCAGTGTCGCTTCCAGATCGAGGTCTCTGTTGGCGAGATAATCTTCCAGATAGTCGTCCTGGATCGGTGATCTTTTCTGATTGATCAGATCGACTTTTTCCGGAATGATATCGACGGCTTTGACGTGGTTGTGCTGAGCCAGCAGAACGGCAATGGAGAGGCCGACGTAGCCCGTTCCGGCGACAGCGATCTTCAGCGCTTCCGCCTTCTTGCCTTCTTTGGTCCCGCTGTTCGTATCGTTCTCCCTGATCTCATCCAGGCTGAAGCCCAGGACTTCCTGCAGATCTTCCAGCTGGGCGATCGATGGCATATAGGAGCCGTTTTCGATCTTGGAGATCATGGCTCTGTTGATATCCGTCTTATTGGCCAGATCGCTCTGGGATAAGTTCATCTTTTCTCTTCTGTTTCTGACTGTTTTTGACAGTAATTCCTGTTTGATCCTTTTCATAGGCAGATCCTCCTTCACTATGTTATAAAAAATAACAGAAATATTCAATATGATATTTTTTCATGTTATTGTTTGTAACAATGTCTTTTCTGTAGTATGATAGTGTTATGCTGAAAGATAAAACGATACTGATAACCGGAAGCTGCGGCTTCATCGGTTCCTATCTCACGATGAGACTGCTTGACGAAGCTGATGATGTTCATATCGTTGGCATCGATAACATGAATGACTATTACGATGTCAGCCTGAAGGAATACCGTCTGGCAAAGATCCTGGAGCTGAATAAAGATTTCACTTTCCTGAAAGGGGACATCAGCGACAGGGACTTCATCGATGAGGTCTTTGCGAACCATCACTTCGATCTGGTCGTCAATCTGGCTGCCCAGGCGGGTGTCAGATATTCGATCGATAATCCGGGCGTCTACATCGAGTCCAATGTCATCGGTTTCTACAACATCCTTGAAGCCGTGAGACATCATCCTGTCGAACATCTGATCTATGCGTCCAGTTCTTCCGTCTATGGCGGAAACAGGAAGGTCCCTTTCTCCACGGATGACAAAGTCGATCATCCGGTCTCCCTCTATGCGGCGACCAAGAAGACCAATGAACTGATGGCGTACACATACACCCATCTTTATGGCATAAAGAGTACCGGTCTTCGTTTCTTTACGGTCTATGGGCCGGCTGGCAGACCTGATATGGCGTATTTCTCGTTCACTCAGAAGCTGCTCAAGGGCGGCAAGATCAGGATCTTCAATTATGGAAAGTGTGAAAGAGATTTCACTTATGTCGATGACATCGTGGAAGGCATCATCCGCATCATGAACAAGGGGCCGAAGGAGGATTACAATCTCTACAATATCGGCAACAATCATCCGGAGAACCTGATGGACTTCGTCTATACGCTGGGCAGTTGCCTGATCGAAAACGGTCTGCTTCCTGAGGATTTCGATATCGATGCGCACATGGAGCTGGTCGGCATGCAGCCGGGCGATGTGCCTGTGACGTTCGCGGATACCGCCCCTTTGATGGAGGATTACGGTTTCAAGCCTGACACTTCCCTGAAGGAAGGTCTGGATCGTTTCTGCAGGTGGTATAAAGAGTTCTATTGTGCAAAGAAGTGATCTGAACCAGATCACTTTTTCGTTATAATTGTATCGATGGCGGAAGTGAAGAATTGGCGTTCCCGTTTCTATTCTCAGATCCTGGAACGGGGAAAGGATTATTACAGGCGCAAGATGGTCCACGACCTGAAGGTCTTTGATGATCAGATCACGGCACGGGTCGGGTCGAGTTACTTTTATGATGTCTCCATCCTGCTGGATGAGGATGGGACGATCAGAAGGATGTCCTGCAACTGTCCTTATGCGCAAAGCGGCAGGCACTGCAAACATGAGGCGGCTGTCCTTTTCGGTGTGGAGAATGAAAAAAGCGTCCTGAAAAAGGAAGAGACGAGATATGTCAGGCCTTTCGAGGAAGATTTTAAGGATAAGAAGTTTTTCTATGATCTTCACAAGCTGACTGAGAATTACAGGATCACTTCGAAGATGCTGGATGAGGCGCGGTCCATGATCGAAAAGGGCGAGGTCGTGATCGATGATATGGGCAGCGGTTTCAATGACAGATATGAAGATCAGATCATCTATGCCAAGGGCAGATGGAAGAACAGCAGAGGAAGGGAATATGAGCTGCAGGCGCATATCTCGCCAAAGCAGATCAGAAATCTGAGCTGCGAAGTACCTGGCTGCCGCAGTTTTTCACCATATTATTATTACTTCCTCAACCGGAAAGAAAAGGATATCTGTGCCCACAGACTGGCACTGCTGCTTCTTCTGAGCAGGTTCATCGTGACCCATGATCCCGGGGATAAGACGGACCGGAATTCCATGATGTTCCTCAATGAGTTCATGCGGAAGGATTCTCTGCTGGACAGGGATGATGCCTCTATGCGCAGGAGCGTGCGTCTGATCCCGCGTCTGGAATATGACGGCAACGGGATCCTGAAGCTGAGTTTCAGGATCGGAGATGAGAAGCTCTACATCCTCAAGGATCTTCCGGCCTTGATCGATGCGGTGGAAGGGTCGTCTGTCTTCAGACTGGGCACGCGGAATACGATCGATTTTGCCAGGTCTTCTTTCAACGATGAGGCACTGGCGACATTCGCATATATCTCTTCAGCGGTGAATGATGAGAAGACCAGGACCGAGATCCGCAACATGGATTACAATTCCGGTAAGGATTCCAGGCTGTTTGATGCGCCTGGCAACATTCTTCTTTTTGGCAGGCGTCTGGATGACTTCTTCGATCTTTTCAAGGATCAGAGCATCGAGCTGAAAGACCGCAGCCGTCCGGGAAATCAGACCGTCTATATCACGATGGCGCATCAGGACCCTCAGACCGATCTGAGCATCGGGGAACTGCACGGACCTGATGGTTTTGAAGGGATCCATGTCAGTGCTTCCCTGCCGGAGCTGATCATGGGCTCTTCCTATGGATACTTTTTGAAAGAGGACCATCTCTACAGGGTCTCCGTTTCCTATATGAAGGCTGTCCGTGCCTTGCAAAGGAATGCGCGGGGCAATGAGGTCGATTTCAGGATCGGCGTTCATCATCTCGGCCAGTTCTACAATCATGTGCTTCCCAAGCTGAAACAGCGTTTCACGGTCTATGAGAACAACCGCGAGCTCTATGAGAGTCATATACCGCCAAGACCGGACTTCGTTTTCTATTTCGATATCAGCGAGGGCCTGATCCTTTGCAAAGCGCAGGCTTCCTACAATGAAAAGATCTTTTCTCTTTTTGATGATGGATATGACGCGGTCCGTGACAGGATCATTGAAGATGAAGTGAAGCAGGATCTCCTGCGTTATTTCAGTGCCGTCAATGAGAATGGCGAGGCATTTGCGGAGGCAGAGGATGATACCGTCTATGAGATGCTGGAGGAGCTGATCCCTTCTCTGATGAAGGTGGGTGAGGTCCAGACGACGAATGCCTTCGACCGCCTGCGGGTGAAGCGCAGGATCAATGCGTCTGTGGGCGTCCATGTGGATAACGGCCTGCTGGATCTGGATATCAGCAGCGATGATCTTTCTCTGGATGAGCTGGCAGCGGTCATCAGCTCTTACCGGCTGAAGAAGCGCTATCACAAACTGAAGAACGGTGAACTGATCCGGACGGATGATGAGAGCATCGAGACTCTGGATGAGATGCTGGCATCTTTGAATGTCTCTTTGAAGGATCTCGTTGCCGGAAAGATGCATATACCAGCCTACAGGGCCTTGTATCTGGATAAGCTCCTGGAGGAGAACGAAGGGGTCTATGGCAGAAGGGATGCCCATTTCAAATCCCTGATCAAGGATTTCAAAACGATCAAGGATTCCGATTTTGAAGTGCCGGGATCTTTGGATGGGATCATGCGGGCTTACCAGAAGAACGGTTACCGCTGGCTGAGGACACTGAGCCATTTCGGTTTCGGCGGCATCCTGGCTGATGAGATGGGTCTGGGAAAGACCTTGCAGATGATAGCGGTGCTTCTGGATCACAAGAAAAGAGGAGAGAAAGGAACTTCCCTGGTCGTCTGTCCGTCTTCCCTGGTCTACAACTGGCTTAATGAGATCACAAGGTTCGCTCCTGAGCTGGATGCGGTCACGGTGACCGGAACGCTCAGCGAGAGGGAAGAGATCGTCAAAGGGAGTGCCGGACACGATGTCCTGATCACTTCCTATGATCTGCTGAGAAGAGATGTGGCTCTCTATGAGGAACACGAATTCGCCTATGAGATCCTGGATGAGGCGCAATACATCAAGACCTATACGACCGCCAATGCCAGATCCTGCAAGGTGATCCGTGCCGGGAAACGCTTCGCTTTGACAGGGACGCCGATCGAGAACAATCTGAGCGAACTCTGGAGCATCTTCGATTTTCTGATGCCGGGTTTCCTTTTCAATTACGACATCTTCAAGAGAAGATTCGAGATCCCCATCAGCAAGGATCAGGATGAGGATGCTTCCAGACGTCTGAAGGATATGATCGCACCGTTCATCCTGAGGCGGAGAAAGGCTGATGTCCTCTCGGATCTGCCGGATAAGATCGAGGAGACGATCGTCGTGAGATTCGGCGAGCCGCAGCAGAGGCTCTATGATTCGCAGGCTCTGAAGATCTCGAGGACGATCAGTGAAGGGAACGAAGAAAGCTTCAGACAGAACAAGATCGCCATTCTGGCGGAGCTGATGAAGATCAGGCAGATCTGCTGCGAGCCTTCGCTGGTCTTTGAAGACTATGACGGGGAGAGCGCCAAGCGGGAAGCCTGTCTGGAACTGATCGGCAATGCGATCAGCGAGGGTCACAAGATCCTTCTGTTTTCACAGTTCACCAGCATGCTGAAGATCATAGAAGATGAGCTCGACAGGCTGGGCATCAGATACTATGAGCTGACCGGCCAGACGAAGAAAGAGGATCGTCTGAAGATGGTCGAAGACTTCAATCATAACGATGTCCCGCTCTTTCTGATCTCGCTGAAAGCGGGTGGCACGGGCCTGAATCTGACCGGCGCAGATATCGTCATCCACTACGACCCGTGGTGGAACGTTGCCGCCCAGGACCAGGCGACAGACAGGACGCACAGGATCGGGCAGGAGAAAGTCGTTTCCGTTTTCAAGATCATTGCCCAGGGCACGATCGAAGAGAAGATCGTGCAGATGCAGGAAGCCAAGAGCAAGCTGGTCGAGGATATGCTCAGTACCGAGACCGTATCCCTGTCTTCCATGAACAAGGAAGATCTGCTGGCATTACTGAGATAGTGTGGTGGCATCGGATCGGCCTGATGAGGTAAAATAGGATTGCAGATGGAATGGTGTCGAGCTTGATGCCGGACCACTGGATCAGAAATAAAAAAGAATCGATCATGAGAAGGTCCATGATGAAGATGTGGACAAGGAGAAAGAAAAAAGATGATGAAAAAACCGGTTGTTTTAGTGGTAATGGACGGCGTAGGCTGGACACAGAAGGACAACGGCAATGCCGTACTTCATGCCTATAAGCCTCAGCTGGATGAGCTGATGAACAAGTGCCCTCACAGGACGATCAAGGCGAGCGGAACGGCTGTCGGCCTTCCTTCCGATGATGATATGGGCAACTCCGAGGTCGGTCACAACGCTCTTGGCTGCGGTCAGATCTATTCGCAAGGCGCAAAGCTGGTCAACGAATCGATCGAAAGCGGAGCGATCTATCAGTCTGACGCATGGCAGGGTGCAGCGGGCTTTGCCAAGGAACATAAGGGCAAGATGCACTTTATCGGCCTGCTTTCAGACGGAAATGTCCATTCCAATATTTCCCATCTGATCGCCATGCTGAACGAGTGCAAGAAGGAAGGCATCTCCGAGGTCAGAGTGCATATCCTTCTGGATGGAAGAGATGTTCCTGAAACCAGCGCTTTGCAGTATGTGGATCAGCTGGAAGATGTCCTTAAGGGCCTCAATGATGAGAATTTCCACGGCTGTATCGCCAGCGGCGGCGGCAGGATGACGACCACCATGGACCGTTATGAAGCTGACTGGTCGATGGTCGAAAGAGGATGGCACATCCATGTGATGGGCGATGGCAGATCGTTTGCCAGTGCCACAGAAGCCATCGAGACGCTGCGCGCGGAGGGCGGATACACGGATCAGTATCTGCCGGGCTTCGTCATCGCTGATGACAAGGGTCCTGTCGGCACGATCGATGATGGCGATTCCGTGATCCTTTACAACTTCCGCGGCGACAGGGCGGTCGAGATCTCGAAAGCATTCGATTACATGAACAGAGGTTTCAGCGCCTTTGAGATGCCGAAAAAGCCGAACGTCTATTATGCCGGCATGCTGCAGTATGACGGAGACCTGAAGCTTCCTGATCACTTCCTGGTCGAGCCACCTCATATCGAACACACTTTGAGTGAGCTCCTGGTCAAAGAGGGCGTGCGTACCTATGCGTGTTCCGAGACGCAGAAGTTCGGCCATATGACTTACTTCTGGAACGGAAACCGTTCCGAGAAATTCTCTGATGAACTCGAGACCTGGGAGGAGATCCCTTCCGATGTCATCGCGTTCGATCTGAAGCCTTGGATGAAGGCAACGGAGATCACCGATCACATGGTCGCAGCGATCGAATCAGGTGAATACGAGTTCCTGAGATGCAACTATCCGAATGGCGACATGGTCGGCCATACCGGCAATTATGAGGCAACTCTGATCGGTGTGGAATCTGTCGACCTGATGCTGAGAAGGATCATGGATGCCTGCAAGAAGGCGGACTACACGCTGATCGTCACGGCAGACCACGGCAACTCAGATGAGATGTACGACAAGGGCACGAACCCTGATGGTTCTCCGAAACCGAAGACTTCCCATTCACTGGCTCAGGTACCGTTCGCGATCTACAACGGACCGGAAGGCATCGAAGTGAAGGAAGAAGGCGATTTCGGTCTTGCCAATGTCGCAGCGACAGTCGTCAAACTTCTGGGTTACGAAATTCCTGAACAGTGGGAAGAAGCCATCATCAAATAATCTTTGATCATCTCAATGAAGCAGGCGGAAGCCTGCTTCATTTGTCATGAGAACGTCTTTTGGATACAATGAAAGCATATCAGGAGGTCATATAGGATGCTGACGATCGAAAAACTGAAAGAATATGGGACTGATATCGAAAAGGGCATGAATCTGTGCATGAACAATGAGGATTTCTATCTGCGCATGGTCTCCATGATCCTGTCAGAGGCATCTTTTGATGATCTCTCCAGAGCTCTGGAAGCGGATGATCTGGATGGCGCTTTCAAGGCGGCACACGCTTTGAAGGGCGTCAGCGGGAATCTCTCCCTGACAGGGCAAAGACGCAGATGGATTACAGCGAACTGCTATCGGGGATCCTCAATGAAAAAAAGATCCTTCAGGATCTGAACGAAAACTGAAAGAAAAAAAGAAGAGTGACGGCCGTCACTCTTCTTCGTCCAGTTCGTAAGTGATCTTGATGTTGCCGTATTCATCGGCCACATCGTCAAAGACATCCAGGATCTTGAGAGAGAACTTGTTGAGATCTTCGGAATTCATGACGATGACTTCCGTATCATCCAGATCGCAGAGACAGTCATAGAGGGCATCGAGGTTCTCACCGTAATAGTCAGGGAAGTCGAAGAGTTCCTTGAGATAGAGATGTCCGTTCCTGTTGAGTTCTAGAACGTCCATGACGATCTTTTTTCTTGTTTTCGGGGCGTCAAAATCGGCAAAGCTCAGTATGAGATTCCCGTAATCTTCGTTGACATCGTTGAAGAGTCTGATGATACAGGCGGAAAAGTCAGACATGAAGGTGTAGTTGTCGATGATGATCTCGCATTCATCAAGATAGGACAGATAGGCGTAAAAGGAGTCAAAATCCTCTCCTTCATAGGCAGGATCATCAAAGAGTTCCTGCAGATAGGAGAATTCTTTTTCATTCAGTTGTTTGATATCCAGTGTTTTTCTGATCATTAAGGTTCTCCGTATAAGAGCTCAAAGCTGCTGAAGTGGTCATCTGTATAGTAGATCAGACCGTCATTGGAAAAGACGATGCGTTTCTCATTGCGCGTTCCGCCTCTGTAGTCGATATCACACTCGTAGTATTTCCGTCCCTTCTTGTCCGGAAGCAGTCCTTCCCGGTTGCCGAACCTGTCGCCGCCGATGCTGCAGCCTTCGCAGACTTTCTGAAGGTTGCCTTTGGATGCGACCCAACCCATATCTTTGGCTTGGGATTTCGTGACAAAATTGCCGGGAAGCTTTCCGTAGGTGGCGATATAGAGGGCGACATCTTCTTTGGAAGTGTAGGAACCGTCGATATCGATCTTCTCTTCATTGGCGATGACCGGTTCATCGATCGGTGCCTGACTCTGAAAGAGGAAGCGGGATCCTATGAACAGGAGGGCTCCGATGAACAGGAGCGTGATCAAAGTTCTTATGATCTTCTTCATGATTTCATTATATCAGCTGTGTCGTGAAATAGCATGCCACCGGGAAGATGCATTGATATCACGCAAAGAAAGATACTGTATGAAAAGGGAGCTTGCATACTGTTATAATGGATTCGAGGGATTGAGCGTATGAATAAGATCATCTGGTACATCATGTTGCTTTACGGAAAGAGCGGTCTGTCGGATCTTTTTTCCGGAAATGAGGACCTGTTGTTTTATTGCGGCCTGTCCGTTCTGATCCTGATCAGTGTCGGATATGTCATCAAGCTCAAGAGATAGGAGCGGATCATGAGAGATAAACAGATAGAAGAGATCATTGAAAAAGAAAAAGACAGGCAATTGCACAATATCGAACTGATCGCATCTGAAAATTACTGTTCAGATGAGATCATGGAGGCTGTTGGCAGCTGTCTGACGAACAAATATGCGGAGGGTTATCCGGGAAAAAGGTACTATGGCGGTTGTTTCAACGTCGATGAGTCTGAACAGCTGGCGATCGACAGGGCTTGCGAACTGTTCAAAGCCGAACACGCCAACGTGCAGCCGCACTGCGGTTCAGCTGCCAACATGGGCGTCTATCGCAGCGTGCTCAGACAGGGTGACAGGATCCTTGGCATGGCCTTGGATGCCGGTGGACATCTGACGCACGGATACAAGCTGAGTTTTTCGGGAACGGATTATGAGACGTTCACTTACGGTGTCAGCAGGCAGACGGAGCTGATCGATTATGATGAAGTGGAGAGGATCGCTCTTGAGGTAAGGCCGAAGCTGATCGTTGCCGGAGCGAGTGCCTATGCCCGTTTCATCGACTATGAGCGTTTCCGTCAGATCGCCGATAAGGTCGGCGCCTATCTGATGGTGGACATGGCTCATGTGGCCGGTCTGATCGCGGCAGGTCTGCATCCTTCTCCGGTTCCGTATGCTGATTTTGTCACTTCGACGACGCACAAGACGCTTCGCGGTCCAAGAGGAGGCCTGATCCTGTGCAAGAAGGAACACGCCAAGGCTCTGGACAAGGCGGTCTTCCCCGGCATACAGGGCGGTCCTTTGTGCCACGTGATCGCAGGCAAGGCCATCTGTTTCTATGAGGCGATGCAGCCTGATTTCATCGAGTATCAGAAGCAGGTCATCAGGAATGCCAAAGCGATGGCGCAAACCTTAAAGGAGGAAGGTTTCAGGATCGTTTCCGGCGATACGGATAATCATATGGTCCTGGTGGATGTGAAGGATCCGCTGGGCATCACCGGCAAAGAGCTTGAGACGAGGCTCGATGAGGTGAACATCACCGTCAACAAGAATGCCATCCCATTCGATGAGGAGAAACCTGCCTATACCAGCGGTATCCGGGTAGGCACACCGGCCATGACGACGAGGGGCTTCAAGGAAGAGGAGTTCATCGAGGTCGCCCGGATCATTTCCCTGGTCGCCCACCATATCGATGATGAAGATGTCATTCAGGAAGCAAGAGACAGAGTTGAAAGACTGATGGAGAGATTCATCTGATCAAACGGTCGAAAGACCGTTTTTGATTTCGCTATAATAGAATCAGAAGCACTGATAAAAGGGGTTCATCATGAAAACAAAATGGTATAAAAATGCGGTCATCTATCAGATCTATCCATTCAGTTTTATGGATTCCGATAATGACGGATGGGGCGATATCGAGGGGATCATTTCAAAGCTTGATCACATCAGGGATCTGGGTGCGACAGCGATCTGGTTCTCGCCTCTTTACAAGTCGCCTGACTATGACTACGGCTATGACATCAGCGATTACAGGGATATCGATGAGAAGTTCGGTACGATGAAAGACTTCGATCGCCTGCTGAAGGAATGCCATGACAGAGGCCTGAAGGTCATCATGGATATGGTCATCAACCACTGTTCGATCGAACACCCGTGGTTTCTGAAGGCGATCGGAGATCCTTCTTCGAAGTACCGGGATTATTTCATCATCCGCAAAGGCAGATACAAGGGAAAGAAGCTTCTGCCGCCGACGAACTGGTCGTCGACTTTTACTGGTCCGGCCTGGGAGAGGATAGGGGACAGCGATGAATTCTATCTGCATCTTTTCTGCAAGGAACAGGCCGATCTCAACTGGGAGAATCCCGCTGTCAGAAAGGAGATCATCGATATATTGAACTTCTGGCTCGACAAGGGCGTCGACGGTTTCCGTTTCGATGTGTTCAACATGTTCTCCAAGGTCTATCCGTTGCGCGATGATGAGGGAAAGAGTTTCCAGAAAGGTTCTCCATATTTCATCGATGGACCGAGGATGCACGAGTTCCTGAAGGAACTCAATGAGAAGTCCCTGTCTCATTATGACTGTTTCACGGTGGGAGAGTCCTATCATCCAAGTCCCGAGGCGGCAAGGGAATATGTCAGGGAAGAGAATCACGAACTTGACAGC
>JAEEGI010002943.1_pt1 | contig 41089 bp, 29 predicted proteins | sample 8958751 | NCBI WGS metagenome assembly JAEEGI01 (sample SAMN16246545, study PRJNA631951) | gut metagenome | biome: gut microbiome; feature: rumen; material: KS-attached | host: Bos | place: Iran: Karaj | collected 2018-10 | reverse complement strand
TGCCGGTCTGCGTGCGGAAGAACTCCGGACCGTCGGTCACCCAGCCGCAGAGCTTCAGGCCGAAGGTCGCCTCGCCCAGGGTGTTCATCTCGCCGACGGCGGGATTCTCCGAGGCTCGGAACATCGTCACGGGACGCTCGGAGATGGTCTGGGTAAGGTCCGAAGAGAGCTCCACATAGTCCATCGTACCGTCGATCAGCTGGGTCCATTCGTGCACGAAGCAGAAATAGACGTGTCCGTCCTCCTCATAGAGGGTGCCGTCGATGCAGTCCCAGTCGTGTGGCTGGTAGTCATAGTCGGGCGTGACGGAGAAAGGGGTATAGGGTCCCTCCGGGTTGTCGGCACGGAGCAGATATGTCTGCGTGTGCTGCACGTTGCGCCGCCTGGGAACCACGTCGACGAGTTCGCGGGATCCGTAGGTGCCGGCGAAATAGTAGTAGTCGCCGATCTTGTGGATCTCGGCCGCGGCGCAGCTGCGCGATCCCTCGTACGGTGTGCCCGTAAGGTCCATGATCTCATATGGTCCCTCCCACATCACGAGGTCCTTGCTCTTGTAGAGCCGCCCTCCCGTGCTGGTCAGGTAATAGGTCCTGCTGACCGGGTCGGGATAGATGTAAGGATCGCTCATGGAGAGGTCGTTGAAATGGACGGTACGGATGGTGCTCTGCTCCGCCATCATCCGGCGACGGCGTTCTGCCATGCCCGTGGTGTCGCGGGATCCGCTGCCGAAGCTCTTCTGCCCCGGATCCATCGGCGCCACGGCGACTTCCGTCGGTATCAATTCCTGCTTCACAGGCTCGCAGGGAGCCTGTGAATTCTTGCAGGAAATGAGAACCGCCGATGTCGCAAATAACAGCAGTATCGTTTTTTTCATGTCGTATGAGTTTTATACTCCTTTTTTACCAACCGGGATTCTGCTTGAGGTTGGAGTTGGCGGAGAGCTGGGCATACGGGAACGGCAGGAGCTCGTACTTGCTGTCCCAGCCATTGCTCCATCCCTTCTCGGGACGGACATCCCACTCCTTGGTGCCGGGTTTGTATCCGTAGAAAGTGTACCAGGTCTTGTTCTTGTCCTTGAGCACAGTGGCTGCATCGCCCCAGCGGACCAGGTCGAAGTAGCGCTCCTGCTCTCCCCAGAGCTCGGCGCGGCGCTCGTCCTTGATGTCCTGCATGGTCATGCTGCCCAATGCGGGGAGACCTGCGCGCTGACGGACCTGGTTGAGGGCGGCAAGACCGCCGGCCTGATCCTGACCGGTCAGCTGACAGACCTCGGCGTACATAAGAAGGACCTCGGCGTAACGCATGTACGGATCGTTGGTGAAGGTGTACCTCCAGAATCCGGGCACGTCATACAGGTCTGCCTTGTAGATAATGCCCTTGAGGCGGAAGTAACCCTCGTTGTCGTAGTATCCGGATGCGCGGACGCCGGGAGTCATGCCGGGAGCATAGTCCATATCCATGATCTGATCGTAAGTGGCGATCCAGGCCTTGAAGCGGGGGCCGTCGAGTCCGTCGTGCTTGGTCAGGAAGCGTCCGAAATCTCCGGAAACGGCATCCCATCCCCAGCCGCCTCCCTGCACGTGGGACGGGAGGACGATGTTCTCTGTGCGGAGTCCGATCCAGGTAGGACGGAGGTCGTTCTGGGCGGAGCCCGGGTGACCGTCGTTCTCGCCGGCATTGTGCTCGAATACATACTCGCTGCAGAAGTCTCCGGCGGGACGGAAGAGGATGGACATGTCGCTGACGAGCTCGTAGTTGTGTGAGTCGATGACGGCCTTCAGGGCAGGCGCCGCCTGGCCGAGGATGGCGTTGTCCTTGAACTTCTGGCCGTACCAGAGAGCGACCTTTCCCTTGTAGGCGAGGGCGGCATGCTTGGAGACGCGCGCGCCGAAGGCCTTGTGGTTGCCGGCACCGGAAATGGCGGGAAGGGCGTCGGCCGCTTCCTGGAGGTTGGTGAGGCACCACTCGATGATCTCCTTGGTGTCGCCGTTGCCGAGCTCATACTCATCGGATGAAAGGAGATGGTCCACGAAGGGAGGGGTTCCCCACAGACGCGCCGCCTCGAACATGCAGATGGCGCGGAAGAACTTGGCCTCGGCCTTCACGCGGTTGATCTCGGGGCTGTCACCTTCGATCTTCTCGATGATGGAGTTGCAATAGTAGATAACCCTGTAGATACCCTGATACATGACTCTTGGACAAGACTCAGAGGATGTCATGATGAAGTTTCCGGCATTACGGAACTGGTTGGCGTTGTCGGACACGCCGCCGCCGCCAACGTGATGGTCGTCGCTGAGGATATCCAGCAGGATGTTGTGCTCAATGCCCATTACGGCACTGTAATAGTTGCTGTAAACGGCAGCGATCAGCTGGTCCGCCTCGGTATCTCCCGCTTCAGCATAATACGAGCCGTAATCGAGGACGCTCTTCTGCGGGATGTCGAGCTGGTCCTGGCAGGAAGCAAGGCCCAGGCCGAGCATTACGACTGAAAGAAATATAGATATCTTTTTCATATTTCGGTCTTATTAAAGGATTTCACGCTTAGAACGAAACATTCACACCGAAGACGAGCTTCTTGGAGATAGGATACTGGCCGAAGTCGACGCCGAGACCGGAGCCGTTGGAACTGCTGCCCATGTTGCTGGTCTCAGGGTCGAGGCCGGGATACTTGGTGAATGTGAACCAGTCGTCGAGGGAGACATAGGCCCTGAGCGAGCTGAGGGCGACCTTCTTGAGGATGTTGCGAGGCACGGTGTAGCCGAGCTGCATCTGCTTGATCTTGAAGAAGGAAGCGTCGAATACGCGGAGGTCGGACACACCGATCCAGTTGTCGGAGACACTGGGCCTCGGATACTTGTAGCCGGACGATGAAGGGGTCTGCCATGCATTCTGGTAGAACTCCTTGAGGGTGTTCTGTGCGAAGAAGTCTCCGCGGTTGACGGAGTAGAACAGCTCAGCGCCCTGGGAACCCGCACCGTAAACGGTGAAGTCGAAGTTCTTCCAGCCGAGTTCGAGGGTGAGACCATAGGTAAAGTCAGGGATACCGCTACCGGTCATCTGACGGTCGTCTGCGTTGATCTCACCGTTGCCGTCGAGATCCTTGTAAACGGCGTCACCGGTCTGCTGGTCGATGTGGTCGACCACGAAGGTACGGATATACCACAGAGGATAGCCCTCCTCGAAGTAGGTGATAGGGAGCGACGACCATCTGGTCGTACCTTCGACGCGGTCCTTGGACGTTCCGACCACGACATTGTTGTGGACGGTCGCGATGTTTCCGCTGATGCCGTAGGAGAAGTCACCGATGGTGTCCTTCCAGCTGAGCTCGAGCTCGGTACCGTGGTTGTTCACGAGACCTGCGTTGACGTACACGGTGGTGGCGCCGGTGTTGGCCGGTGCGGAGGTGCTGGTAAGCAGGTCATGGGTGTCCTTGTTGTACCAGTCGAGGGTCATGGTGAACCTGTCCCTGAAGGCGCGCAGGTCGAGACCGAGGTCGGTCTGGTGGGAGGTCTCCCAGCTGATGTTCGGATTAGGAAGCACGGAGGAAGGATAAACGGCATTCGTCCAGGTTCCATCAAGGTTGTAACCACCTCTAAGCGAAAGCGTCGATGAGTACTGATAGCTTCCGAGGGCGTTTACGTTACCGTTGATACCCCACGATGCGCGGAGCTTGAGGAAGGTGATTCCGGTGGAGTTCTTAAGACCCGCCATGAACTTTTCATTGGAGACGGTCCAACCTGCGGATACCGACGGGAAGTAGCCCCACCTGTGGTTCTTGTCGAGCTTGGATGTGTCGTAAGCATCGGCACGGAAGTTCGCCTGGAGGTTGTAGCGGTTGAGATACGACCAGCCTATACGTCCGTAGTAGGACATGTTGGCGCTCTCGCCCGGGGTTCCTCCGACGCTCATCTGGGAGTTGTTGACGGAGTTGGACAGGTAGCGGAAGTTGGGCTCGTAGCTCGTCAGGGCCGTCGCCCTTCCGGTGATGGAATCGGTGGTGGTCTTCTGGAAGGACATACCGGCCATCAGGTTGAAGTTGTGCTTCTTCGCTACGGTGAAGTTGTAGTTGGCGAAGTTCTCCCACTGGTAGTAGAGGTTGGTGGAAGCGCTTCCGCTGATGGAGAACGCCTGGTTCTCGGTCGGGTTCACGAACAGCTCATAGTTGTATGAGTGGTTGACCGAATAGCCGGTGCGGTATCCCAGACGGGAAGTGATCGTGAGGCCCTTGATGGGGGTGAGGTTCACGTACGCGGTTCCGTTGATGCTGAATCCGTTGGTCTCGGAGTCGGAACGGTCGCGCATGACGGCCGGGTGCCAGATGAGGCTGTTGCCGCTGAAGACCGTGGCTCCGTAGAACAGGCCGCTCGCGGGATCCTTCGGCAGGTCATATCCCTGAGCCTCCCAGAGGGTGATGCGCTCGGGAACGGCGTTGGCGGGATAGCTCCAGGGAGTGATGGGGTCGTAAGTGAGGATGGAACCCATGAGGTTGGTTCCCGGAGCGGTGGACTCGGAAACGGACCTCGACGTGTTCTTGACCAGCGAAGTGGTGACACCGACCTGGATCCAGTTGTTGATCTTGTAGTCGGCGTTGATCTGTCCGGTCAGACGGTTGTAGACATCCTTGTCGCCGGTGATGATACCGTTGTTCTTGAGCGACGTCAGGGAGACGTAGAGGTTGCCCCTGTCGTTGCCGCCCTGGAATCCGACGGTGTGGCGCTCCATGTGTCCGGTCTCGAACATGTAGTCGGGCCAGTACATGTCGGTATGTCCGTCATATTCGAACTGCTCGCGGGTAGCTGCACCTGCAAGTACCATGTAGTCCATCCAGTCCTTGGCGTCCATGACGTCCAGCATCCTGGCGACATTCTGGAGCGTGTGCTGATAGTTGTAGAACACGCGTCCGGTTCCCTTCTGGGCTGATCCGGACTTAGTGGTGATGAGGATGACGCCGTTACCTGCCTCGACACCGTAGATGGCGGCGGATGCGGCATCCTTCAGGATCTCCATGGAGGCGATGTTCTCGGGATCGAGGTAATCGATGCTCCTGACCTTCAGACCGTCGACGATCATCAAAGGACTGGTCTTGGAGTTGGACGAATAACCGCGGATCTGGATGTTGGAGGAAGCTCCAGGAGCACCGGATGAATTCACGACCTGGACACCGGCAGCCTTACCCTGCATGGCGGTGACGGCGTTGGTGGTGGTGCGGTTGGCGAGGTCGCTCTCCTTCACCGATGCGATGGCGCCGGTGACGTCGCTCTTCCTCTGGACACCGTAACCGATGACGACCGTTTCCTCAAGGAACTCGGTGTCCTCGCTCAGGGTGATGTTGTATGACTGCTGCTGGCCGACCACGAAGGTCTCGGTGGTATAGCCGATGCAGGAAACGCTCATCGTAGCCCCGTTGGGGACGCTGAGGCTGAACGTACCGTCGGCATTGGTGACGGTACCGACCCGGGAGTTGCCGACCACCATGACGGACGCGCCTATGACGGGCTGTCCCTGCTGGTCGACTACTGTTCCGGAAATGGCCCTGTTCTGTGCTGACGCCGGAGTCAGGCAGGACAGGCCGCATACCATTACCAGAATGGCAATGACTGATTTAAAGAACAATTGTTTTTTCATAATTGCTGAAATTAGAAGTGTTAGAGATTAGCAATTCATATCATTCAATTAATAAAACCGGCTATGGGGCAAAGGATGGATAGGACATGTCAATGCCCGGACACTCATTCCGATGCCAATATTTTAGGGGTATTCCCCTGATATGAACGCTGATTATTTAGAAAAAGAGTTGCCTTTAATAAAAATTGTAGGCTTGAAACAAATTTAACCAAAATTATTTTAGTATGTTCGTCTGTTCCGTTGTTTTCCATAAAATGTCCATTTTGTTATACCGTTGTTTCAAATCCGACAAGATTGCTTTACAATATGGACATTCTGGCCAGCCTTGTCTGGTGTTGGGAGTCATCAGTTTTTCATAACTTTGCAGAAAGCATCACAGTCTTGAAGATGAAGAAAATCTGGTTTTTAGTAATATTTTTATTGATGGAGCCTGTCGTCGGAGCCCAGGTTCTGAGATATGACCGCGAGGCGGCTGATTTCAACGAAGCGCTGCCGCTTGGCAACGGCCATTTGGGAGCCATGGTCTATGGCGGCGTGGACGACGAATTGATCAATCTCAATGAGTCCACCCTTTGGGGAGGTCACGGAGCTGACAACAATCCCGCGCCGGACGGCCCGGAGATACTCCGGCAGGTTCGCGAAGCGCTGTTCGCCGAGGATTGGCAAGCGGCCAGGAAGCTGCTTGTGCCCCTTCAGGGCCCAAACGCTTCCGCATACCTTCCCATGGGCAACCTTCATATCCGACAGACCTATCCGGCGCTGAGGGAGCTGGCCGGCCGTCGCGGCCGGTCGGGGCAGGCGCAGCCCGAGCCCCCGGCCGACTCTCTGCCGGACAGCTATCTCCGAACGCTGGATCTCGGCACGGCCGTGGCCAGGACGGAGATTGTCCGTGGCGGCATCAGGTATGTGAGGGAGTATTTCGTCTCATATCCGGACCGGGTCATGGTAATACGCCTCAGCGCATCCCGCAGGGGGGCGCTCAATTTCTCGCTCGACGGGGATTCCCCCTGGAGGGGAGTGAAAGTCGAAGGCGTGTCCGACAACGAATTCACGGTCAGCGGACAGCTTGGATACAGGATGGGTACCGACGGACAGTATCCGTATATCTGGGAAGGTCCTTACGGAGAAAAGGGAATGCGTTACCAGTACCGCGTGAAGGCGGTGCAATGTGACGGTGAAGTATATACTGCGCCGGGCCTTAGGGTAAGCCGTGCGACTTCGGCGACTATATTGGTCAGTGCGGCCACCAGTTTTGCGGGTTTCGACCGCGATCCGGATTTCCACGGAGCGGATGAGAAGGCGTTGGCTAAGCAGTGTATGGACGCCGCGGAGGGCAAGGATCCTGACGGGATGCTCGAGGCTCACGTCGCGGACTACAAGTCCATTGCCGACAGGATGGAGCTGAGGATTGCGGGCGATGATGATCCGGAGTTGGCCGGAATGGCTACGGACAGGCGGCTTGCCCGTTATGCGGGGGGCGCTGAGGACCCCGGACTTGAGATGATGTATTTCCGCTTCGGCCGCTACTTGCTGATAAGCAGTTCGCGTGCCGACGGCCCCGCCAACAACCTCCAGGGCATCTGGAATGCCGACCGTTATCCCGCCTGGGGTTCCGACTATACCACCAACATCAATCTCCAGATGAATTATTGGCCTGCGGAGCCGCTTGCGATGAGCGACCTGACGGCTCCGCTCCTCCGTTTCATAAAGGATGCCTCTGTGAACGGCACCCAGATAGCGCGCAACTTGTATGGGATGCGCGGATGGACGGTCCATCACAATTCCGACATCTGGGCTTCGGCAAATCCCGTGGGTGAGAAGGAAGGCGACCCGATGTGGGCGAACTGGGCGATGGGCGGGGCCTGGTTGTGCCAGCATCTGTTCGAGCATTATCGCTTCACTCTTGACAAGGATTTCCTGCGCGATACTGCGTATCCGCTGATGAAGGGAGCTGCAACTTTCCTCCTCGACTGGCTCGTGGAGCGCGACGGCGAGTTCATCACCGCGCCTTCCACTTCTCCGGAGAACGCTTTTATCGACGAAAACGGAGTGAAGGGTGTAGTGACCATCGGTTCAGCTATGGACCTGGAATTGTCCTGGGACCTCTTGACCGCTTGCATCGAAGCCAGCGAGATCCTCGAAACGGACGAACGCCAGCGTGGGATATGGAGAGATGTCCGTGCCCGGCTGCATCCTCTCCGGATCGGAGCCAAGGGCAATCTCGTCGAATGGTACAAGGACTGGGACGACGACGATCCCCAGCATCGTCATGTATCTCATCTGTTCGCCTTGTATCCCGGGCGCCAGATATCACCGCTGAGTACTCCGGAACTTGCTGCTGCGGCACGCAAGACTTTGGAAATCAGAGGAGACGGCGGCACTGGCTGGAGCAAGGCGTGGAAGGTCAACTTCTGGGCCAGGCTGCTGGACGGCGATCACTCCTATCTTATGTATAGGGAACTTCTGAGCAAGTCCACTCTGCCCAATCTGTTCGACAACCATCCTCCTTTCCAGATTGACGGTAATTTCGGTGGTATAGCCGGGGTTGCCGAGATGCTTCTTCAGAGCCAGAACGGCGAATTGCATCTGCTGCCAGCCCTTCCGTCTGCCTGGGCAGAGGGAAGCGTCAAGGGCCTGCAGGCGCGCGGCGCTTTCACGGTGAGTATGGAATGGAGGGACGGCCGTTTGAAAGGGGCGTCCATCCGTTCCCGGAAGGGCGGCATTTGTCGGATACGCACTGCCGCCCCGGTGGTAGTGACGCGCGCCGGAGGCGCCAGGGGCCGGGCTGTTTCCGCCCGGACCGAGCGCGACGGCGCGTGGTATGTCACCACGTTCAGGACATCTCCTGACACGGATTATTCGCTGTTAGCGAATTAATGCTTATATTTGCATCTATGTTCGAGTTGTTGTATGTCCACTGGAACGTGGACCCGGTCATATTCCATATAGGAAACCTTGGGATCAGGTGGTATTCGCTCCTTTTCATCTCCGGGTTCATCCTCGGATGGTATATCTTCAAGTGGTTTTTCAAGCGTGAAGGAGTCTCGGAGAGACTTCTGGATCCTTTGTTATATACGCTTCTCATCGCAACGATAGTGGGCGCCCGTCTGGGCCATTGCCTCTTCTATCAGCCGGACTATTATCTCGGCAGCTGGAAGGGCTTCTGGGAGATATTCCAGCCTTGGAAGGGTGGGCTCGCAAGCCATGGAGGCGCTATCGCGCTGATCCTGGCCATGTGGTGGTTTGCCCGCCATTACGGCCGTAAGGAAGGGTTCGACTATCTCTGGATCATGGACCATCTATGCATAGCCGTCGCTTTTGCAGGGTGTTTCATCCGCCTCGGCAACCTCTTCAATTCCGAAATCTACGGCGACGTCACCTCGCTGCCCTGGGGATTCATCTTCGACCGCAACGGTGAGACCGAGCCCAAGCATCCCACGCAGTTGTACGAGGCAGGATCCTACTTTATTCTCGGGCTGATCCTTATCGGCCTCTACTGGAAGAAGCTCGACCGTCTTCCGAGAGGTTTTTTCTTCGGCGCGTTCCTGGTCGGCTGCTTCGGCATGCGTTTCCTCATCGAATTCATCAAGGAGCCGCAGGTTGGCTTCGAGGAGGGTATGGCCTTTAATATGGGACAGCTCCTTTCGATACCGTTCGTGCTTGCCGGCATCGCCATTCTGATATATGCCTATTCCAAGCGCATTCCGGCCAGGGCTGTGAAGCCGGAGCCTGTCAAGCCTGCCAAAAAGGAGCTCACGCACTACGCCAAGTCCCTTAGATAAAATATATTTTAAATTTTTTTAATAAAATGGATGACAACTGCCGCAAATGGAATGATATTTGCGGCTTGTTTTTGACTTAAACTGCTGATTAATCAATTGAATTGCATGAAGAAACATTCAATACTGGCGTTGCTCTTCGGAATCATTCTTTTTCCCTCCGGAGCCTTCGCTCAGGACGACGTCAAGTCGCCGACCGTTCTCTCACTTGACCAGGCCATACGTATCGCTTTGAGCGAGAATATCGCAGTCCGCGTGGCGGACAAGGATATCGAGCGGGCCGAGTATGCCCGCAAAGGCACTTATGCATCGCTCTTTCCACAGGTGGACGGTTCCGGATCCTATTCCCGTACCATCAAGAAACAGGTCATGTACATGGACTTCGACATCGGGGCTTTCGGTGGCGGAGGTGCAGATGCCGGTGATGCCGGTAACGGAGAAGCAGAGACCAAAGCGGGTGGCGGCGGAGCCTCCAAGGGAGGTGGCATCGAGGTAGGACGTTGGAATACCTTCTCGACCGGCATCCAGGCTTCAATGCCATTGGTGAACGCCCAGCTCTGGAAGAGCCTCAAGATTTCCGGTCAGGACGTCGAACTGGCCGTCGAGCGCGCCCGTTCCTCGCGTCTGGAGACTGTCACACAGGTTAAGCAAGCTTTCTACGGCGTTCTTCTGGCCAAGGAAGCTTTCAATGTCTATAAGGAGGTGTACGAGAACGCCCTGGACAATTTCCAGCAGACGGAGAAGAAATACAATGTCGACAAGGCTTCCGAGCTGGAATACCAGCGCGCCAAGTCCACGGTCCAGAATGCCATCCCCAACGTCTATGATGCGGAGAATTCCGTGGTGCTCGGACTCTGGCAGCTCAAGGCCGTCATGGGCATCGACCTTGACGAGGATATCGATGTTGCCGGCTCGCTCAAGGACTATTCCCTTACCATGTTCCGCGACATCCATGACAATGACGACGTTACGCTGGAGAACAACTCCACGTTGCGTCAGCTCGCCATCCAGGCCGAGGAGCTTGCCAATACCGTCAAGATGCAGCAGTACGCTTCGCTTCCCAGCCTCGCCCTCTCATTCTCCTACAGCCTGAACGCCATGACCAACGACTTCGTGTTCAAGGAGTACAACTGGTCGCCGTATAGCGCTGCCGGCCTGAGCCTGTCCATCCCTATTTTCGCGGGGGGACGCCGGAGCAATGCCGTGAAGCAGGCCCGCAACCAGCACGAGCAGCTGGTCCTCCAGGCCGAGAATACCGAAAGGCAGCTCAAGGTCGCCATCCGCCAGTACCTGAACCAGATGGAGACCGCAATGAAGAATTTCGACGCCGCCGGAGCGGGTGTGGAGACGGCGCGCAAGGCATATGACATCGCCGCCAAGTCCTACAATCTCGGGCGGAGCACCATCACTGAGCTCAATGATGCTCAGTTGGCCCTTACCCAGGCGCAGCTGGCCCAGTCACAGGCCATTTACAGCTTCATCACAGCCAAGGCCAGCCTTGAGCAGACCCTTGGAAACGACTTCGAGGAATAACCTGAAAACAATAGAACGAAATATGAAAACGAGTGTAAGATTCTTATTGTGCGCCGCGACGGCGTTGCTTGCCATATCCTGCGGCAGCAGGAAAGAAGGAGCCGCTTCTTCCCCGGGCGGTCCGATGATGATGGCCCCGGACCCCAATGCTCCGACAAACGTCGAGGTAGCCGTCACGGAGTACCGCGACGTCCCTCAGGATGAGACCTACTCCACCACCGTCCAGGCCTATGCCGTCAACAATGTCGTACCCCAGGCCGGATCGAGGATCAAGAAGATCAACGTCGAGGTGGGTGATTTCGTGGCCAAGGGCCAGATCCTCGCCGAGATGGACCAGACCAGCCTCGAGCAGACCAAACTCAAGCTCGACAACGATGCGCTGGAGCTCTCCCGCCTCAAGGAACTTTACGAGGCCGGAGCCCTCTCCAAGTCGGACTACGAGGCCATGCAGCTTTCCTACAACGTCAGCAATTCCCAGTACCAGAACCTTGTCGAGAATACCATCCTCCGCTCGCCGCTGACCGGTGTCATCACTGCAAGGAACTATGATGTCGGCGACATGTATGCCATGTCTTCGCCCATCTATGTGGTCCAGCAGATCACTCCCGTGAAACTCCTTGTGGCTATGTCCGAGACGGACTATTCCAAGGTCAAGAGGGGTGACAGCGTTGACATCACCGCGGATGCCCTTCCCGGCCGCACTTTCGTCGGAAAGGTCAACCGCATCTACCCCGTCATCGACCCGGCTTCGCATACCTTTACCGCCGAGGTCGTCGTCCAGAACGGCGACAGGGCCCTCCGTCCCGGCATGTTCGCCCGCGCGAAAGTCACTTTCGCCGTCAATCACAGCATCGTGGTTCCCGACATCGCCATCGTCAAGCAGCAGGGCTCGGGCCAGAAATCCGTGTTCGTGGTCAACGGCGACAATACCGTCACCAGCCGCATCGTGACCCTCGGCCGCCATACCGGTTCGGACTATGAGATACTCGAAGGTCTCGCCGAGGGCGAGAGAATCGTAACCAAGGGCCATACCGCATTGCGCAACGGCGCCGAGGTGAACGTCATCAACTAACGGAGGCACCGATATGAGCATCTACAGATCATCGGTGAACCACCCCGTCACGACGGCGCTGGTCTTCATCGCATTCATGATCTTCGGCATCTTCTCGCTGGTGAAGACGTCGATTGCGCAGTTCCCGGAGTTCGACGCCAACACCATCATGGTGATGTCCTCGTACCAGGGAGCCAGCGCAGCCGACATCGAGACCAACCTGACGAAGGTGTTGGAGAACGCCTTGAACGGCGTAAGCGACCTCAAGAGCCTGACTTCGACTTCCCGTGAGAACACTTCGCTCCTCATGTTGGAGTTCCGTTATGGAATCGACATCGACGAGGCCACTAACAATGTCCGCGACAAGCTCGACATGGTGAATTCCGTCCTGCCGGACGGAGCCACCGTCCCGGTCATTTTCAAGTTCAGCGCGGACGACATGCCCATCATGATCCTTTCCGCGACTGCCGACGAGAGTCTCCCGGGACTTGATAAAATCCTTGACGACCGTCTCGCGACTCCGCTCGCCCGAGTGTCCGGCGTGGGTACCATCTCCGTGTCCGGCGCTCCGACCCGCGAGATCCAGGTCTATTGCGACCCCAATAAGCTTCAGGCTTACGGCTTGTCGGTCAGTACCATATCATCCATCATAGCGTCGGAGAACCGCAATCTCCCTTCGGGAAGCATCGATATCGGTTCCGACGTGTACTCTCTGCGCGTGCAGAAAGAGTTCAAGGATCCTTCCGAACTCCTGGATATCGTCCTCGGTTCGGTGAACGGTCGCATCGTCTACCTGCGTGACGTCGCCACCGTGCGGGACGGCAGGCAGGAGAAAGAGATGGAGTCCTATACCAATGGAGTGCGCTCCGCCCAGATAGTCATCCAGAAGCAGTCCGGCGCCAATACCGTGAATGTGATCAAGAACATCAAGAAGCAGTTGAAGGTCATCGAGAAGGACCTTCCTTCCGATATCGAGATCACCACTGTCGTTGATTCTTCCGACAACATCATCAACACGATCGACACGCTGAAGGAGACCATCCTCATCATCTTCCTTGTGGTCATGCTCGTGGTGTTCGTCTTCCTGGGCAGGTGGAGGGCTACCTTCATCATCGTCCTCTCCATCCCTATCGCGCTCCTCGCTTCGCTGGTGTACCTGTTCGCTACGGGCAATACCCTGAACATCATCTCGATGTCCGCTCTGTCGATAGCCATCGGTATGGTCGTGGATGATGCCATCGTCGTCCTCGAGAACATCTCCACCCATCTGGAGCGCGGAGAGAAACCCAAGGAGGCCGCAGTACATGCGACGTCCGAAGTCGCCATCTCCGTCATCGCTTCCACTTTGACCATGCTCTGCGTGTTCCTGCCCCTCACCATGATGAGCGGTATGGCAGGCATCATGTTCAAGCAGCTCGGATGGATTGTCAGCATCATCATGATAGTCTCTACTACAGCCGCTCTGACGCTGGTTCCGATGATGTGTTCGCGTATGCTCAAGGCCGGTCCCAAGACCGGAAAGCTCCACAATGCCATCTTCGGCCCCATCAATAAGGGCCTTGATGCCATTTCCCGTGGCTATGCGCGCCTTATCGGATGGGCTACCACACATCGCAAGACCGTCATTTTCGGCGCGCTGGGTGTTTTCGCGCTTTCGCTGGTGCTGTTCCTGCCGGGTCTTGAGACCGAGTTCTTCCCTCAGTCCGACCAGGGCCGTCTGACGGTGAACGTCGAACTTCCGGCCGGAACCTCGCAGGAGGTGACGGGCGAGTTTGCCCGCAGGCTCTACAACCAGATAGTCGAGCAGGTTCCGGAGATTGTCCGCTGCAGTTTCACCTACGGCCAGGCCGATGCCAGCAATACCTTCGCCAGCATGCGTTCCAACGGCGCCAACGTGATGTCGATGAACATCAACCTCGGAAGCATGGAAGACCGTGACCGCAGTACGGCGGAGATAGCGGATATCATCCGTGCCGACCTTGCCATGTATCCCGAAGTAAAGAAGGGAATGGTAAGCGAAGGTATGGGAATGGGCGGCGCGTCGTCCATCGACGTGGAGATCTACGGCTATGACTTCGAGACCACGGACCGTGTGGCGCAGGCCATCAAGGAGCGTTTGCTCGCCGATCCGTCCTTTGCACAGGTTACCGTCAGCCGCGACGAATACACTCCCGAGTTCCAGATGGATTTCGACCGTACCAAGCTGGCCCTCAACGGACTGAGTTCAACTACCGCCGGTGCGGCATTCAGTTCTGCCATGAGCGGTTCGGTCGGCTCGTTCTATCGCGAGGACGGTGAGGAATACAATATCCGCGTCCGTTATGCTCCGGAGTTCCGTACCAGCATCGAGGACATGGAGAACATCATAGTTTACAATGCCGCCGGACGTCCGGTCCGTATGAAGGACCTCGGAAACGTCGTGGAGTCCAGGGTCCCTCCTACCATTGAACGCAAGGACCGCGAGCGCGTCATCACCGTCACGGGCATCGTAGCCCGCAAGGTTCCTCTCAGCCGTGCCGTCGAAGTCGCCCAGAATGTCATCAATACGGAAGATATTCCTTCCGAGCTTACCACTGTGGTCGCCGGTGACTATGAGGACCAGCAGGAAATGTTCGGGGACATGTTCCTCATCATCATCCTGATCATCATCCTTGTTTATATGGTCATGGCATCCCAGTTCGAATCGTTCATGAGTCCGTTCGTGATCATGTTCTCGGTGCCGTTCGCCTTCGTAGGCGTGCTGCTCGGTCTCTGGGCCAGCGGCGCCGCACTCGGCGTAATGGCCATGGTGGGTATAATCATCCTGCTGGGTATAGTGGTGAAGAACGGTATCGTCCTTATCGACTACACGATCCTTTGCCGTGAGCGCGGCATGAGTGCCGTCGAGGCTTCCGTCACGGCGGCCCGCAGCCGTTTGCGCCCGATCCTTATGACCACTCTCACCACCGTGCTCGGCATGCTGCCTATGGCGCTCGGCAGGGGAGAGGGTTCCGAGATGTGGCGTTCTCTCGGTGTAACGGTGTGCTGGGGTTTGTCGATTTCGACCCTCGTGACCCTGGTGCTCATCCCTACCATCTATTGCGTATTCGCCGTCAGGCAGGAAAACCGTAAAAAGAAAGCAAGATGAAAGCGATATTCGTAGCATACAACCAGGCCTATAACGAGGAGATCGTCGAGGTCCTCGAGGCCAACGGCCAGAGGGGCTATACCGCCTGGCAGGACATCCAGGGAAGGGGTGGCGTTGACGGCATCCCTCATCTGGGCAGCCATGCGTGGCCCGAGATGAACTTCGCCGTCCTGACCATCGTGGACGACTCCAAGGTGGATCCCATCATGGAGGGTCTCCGTGCGAAGGATGCCGAGTATCACGACCTTGGCCTTCGCGCTTATGTCTGGAACATAGAGCAGGCGCTCTGACCCTACTGTCATAAGATTCAGGATTTTGGATTACAACCATAAATTTTTATATTTGTGGTTGTAATTTTATAAAGTATAATCTCGGACCGACAGTCCGAAAACAGTAAATTTATGTCACAAGTCATTACCAATACCAATATCTCCGATATCCTTGCCGGCGACAAGCCCGTCATGATCGATTTCTGGGCTTCCTGGTGCGGCCCCTGCCGCATGCTTGCCCCCACGGTCGATGCAGTGGAGAGCGAGTACGAGGGACGAGTAGTCGTGGCCAAGTGCAACGTCGACGACGCCGACGAGGTCGCCATGCAGTTCCGCATCCGCAACATCCCCACCCTCCTTTTCTTCAAGGGCGGCGAGATGGTGAACCGTCTCGTGGGTGCAGTCCCCAAGCAGGATATCACCGCCATCCTCGATTCATTACTTTAGCCACATAAACCTTTAAATCATGAAAAGAATTTTCTTAGTTGTCGTTGTCGCTCTCATCGCGATCAGCGCTTCCGCACAGCAGATCGGCGTCGTCGCCGGTATTACCGGTCCCAACAGCACCCTCAAGGGCAGTGACATCGGCGCATTCGACCAGTATCACGTCGGCTTCGTGGCCAACTTCCCGGTCATGGAAGGCCTCCGTCTCCAGCCGGAACTGATCTACAAGGTCAAGGGTACCTCCGTCGACCAGATCGGCTCGGGCAATGACAAATACGACATGAAGGTCGGCTTCATCGAGCTCGGCCTCGAGGGCCAGGTCGGCATCGGCCGCGACTTCATTCGCATCTACGGTCTCGCCGAGCCTTTCATCGGATACAATCTCAAGGACCAGGGCTGGGACAAGGAGAAGGATCCCATCGAGAATCTCTCCTGGGACAAGACCGAGTACGGTGTCGCAGTCGGTGGCGGCGTCGAGCTTTTCCAGCATGTCCAGGCTTCTGTGAAGTATTTCTGGAATATGGGCTCCGTCAAGGGCGATGTCAACAAGATTGTCGACGGGGACAAGCTCCGCAACTTCAACGGTATCACCCTTTCCGTCGCTCTCCTGTTCTAAGGGACTATGCCTGAGAAGAAAGCTGTTGTTTTCTGCTCGGCGAGTTTCGACATTGATGACAGATTCAACGACCTCGCCAGAGATGTCGTCCGAGCATTGTATGGCTGCGGATACGGCATGGTGTCAGGCGGTACGGTCAAAGGGACGATGAAAGTCATAGCGGACGAGGCCCGCAGGCTCGGTATGGAGCATGCGGGCATCGTCCCTGTCTTCATGAAAGGCGTCGAGTACCAGGATGTCTCCACCCTCATGTGGACGGAGACCATGGCCGAGCGTAAGGAAGCCATGCGGGCGGGCACTTGCCTGGCCGTTGCCCTTCCCGGCGGCATCGGCACTCTCGACGAACTGGTCGAGACTCTGACGCTGGCCAAGATCGGCCGGTATACCGGCAGGATCGTCGCTTTCAATTTCGAGGGATTCTACGAGCCGCTGAAGACCCTGCTCGACCATTATGTCGAGACAGGCATGCTGGACATGCCTTCGCGGAGGCTCATCTCCTTCCCGGAGACGATAGAGGAGTTTTTGTCCTGCATTGCGTGATATGGACAGGAAGGTGTTGCTGGAGTACCTTGGCGAGGATTGGTCCCGGATGAAATCTCTCATCCGGAGCACGCTTGACAGCGACATCGAACTCCTGAACAATGTCAATGCCTATGTTCTGGAGCACGGCGGCAAGCAACTCAGGCCGCTACTGTCCCTGCTTATGGCCAAGGCCTGCGGAGACGGCCGTGTGACAGAGGAGAGCATCCGCTATGCTGCAGCTACCGAGCTCCTCCACAACGCTACGCTTCTTCACGATGACGTCGCTGACGGGAGCAAGGTCCGCAGGGGAGCTCCTACGGTAGCTTCCATCCTCGGACCGAGCAATTCCGTGCTTCTCGGAGATTATTGGCTGGTAAAGGCCGTGGACCTTGTCCTGGGCGACAGCGCTTCCGAGATGGAAGTCTTGAGGCTTTTCGCCGGGACCCTTTCCCTTCTCGCTGAAGGCGAGATGTTCCAGCTCCAGAAAGCCGCAAGCGGAGACACTACCGAAGGGGATTATCTCCGTATCATCCGGTCTAAGACCGGAACGCTTTTCGAGACGGCGTGCATTTCCGCCGCCATCTCGGTTCAAGCTCCCGACGGATACCGCCGGATTGCGGGCGAGTATGCGAAGAATATCGGCTTCGCTTTCCAGATCAAGGACGACATCCTCGACTATGCCGGCTGTGACATAGGCAAGCCCGTCGGGGTTGACATCAGGGAGAGGAAGATCACTTTGCCGCTGCTCGGAGCGCTGGGCAAGGTGGACAAGGCCAGGCAGGAAGAGATCCGGGAGATGGTCCGCAGCGTGACGGATCATCCGGAATATGCCGGGCAGCTGATGGATTTCGTCATGGAGAATGATGGTATAGCTTATGCGCAGGAGCGCCTTGCGGAGTACTCTGGAAAGGCTGTGCAAAGTCTTTCCGGACTTCCCGCAGGTCCCGCGGTGGATTATCTGGCGGAGCTCGCCAGTTTTACGGCTGACAGGAACAGATGATATTCGATCAGGTCATAGGAAACGCTGATGTCAAGAGGGCGCTTGCCGGAATGGCCGGCAGCGGCCGGGTACCGCACGCGCTTATGTTCTATGAGAACGACGGGTGCGGCGCACTCCTGCTCGCCCTCGGTTTCTTGGAGTGCCTGACCGGTTCGCAGAAGGTCGGGCGTCTGATCCATCCCGACGTGCATTTCATCTTTCCCGTGACCAAAGGCTCAAAGGTTTCGGCGGACAAGCCCACCTCGGAGTCGTATCTTCCTTTCTGGCGCGAGCTGGTCGGGAAGAATCCTTATTTCCTTGAGAACGAGCTGAACGAGGCGCTTGGCATCGAGGGCAAGTCTTCAGTTATAGCCATCGCTGAAGCGAAGTTCATCCTTGACAAGCTCGCGTTCCATTCCCTCGAGGGCGGATACCGCGCCATCGTGGTGTACCTGCCCGAGAAGATGAACAAAGATACGGCGAACCGTTTGCTGAAAAGCATCGAGGAGCCGCCGGAGATGACTCAGTTTATCTTCATCACCCACGCGCCTGAGAAGGTGCTGAGCACCATCTCGTCGCGCTGTCAGGGCATACGCGTCCTTCCTCTCTCCAAGGAGGAGGTCGCCGGCGTTCTGGAGGACCGCTTCGGGAAGCCTGCGGAGCAGGCCGAAGCGGCCGCCGAAGTGGCCGGCGGCAGTGTGGGACGCGCGCTTGCCTACCTCTCCGAGAGCGGAGAGGCCGGTACCGAGGCGGCGCTGTTCGCATCCTTGATGGATGCGCTGCTCGCCCGGGAACTCCTTGCCGCCCAGGATGTGGGCGAGCAGCTGGCCGCCCTGCCTTCGCGCGAGCGGGCCAAGGCCTTTTGCCGCTATGCGGCCGAGGCCCTGAGAAAGATATTCATGCTCCAGCAAGGGCTGGATGGCATCGCGGGAGTCTCTCCCGCCGACGCGGAAGCGTTCGCGGACTATTCCGCGCGCTGTCGCAAGAACTTCCCGCGCAAGGCACTTCCTCTGCTGGACAACGCCTTGATGCTGATTGAACGCAACATAAACTTGAAAATCCTTTTCTGCGACATGGTCGACAGACTATATATGCTGATTTGAATATGGACGACAATACCAATAACGAATCCTTGTACTTCGACTGCAACCGCGGCTGCACCACATCCTCCGATCCCGAAACCGGGGACGTAGTGTGCAACTACCGCCAGGGCTGCTGCAAGCTCAAGGACTACAACTGGCTGGACGGCGTGTCCCAGAGCGAGTACAACGGATACTTCGAGGTGCGTTTCAAGAATACGCGCAAGGGCATCTATGTCAATGCCTCCGGACAGAACGTCAAGATAGGGGACATGGTGATAGTCGAGGCCACCAACGGCCACGACCTCGGCATCGTGACTCTCGAGGGCCCTGTCGTGGCGCGCCAGATGCGCTGCAAGGGCATCAATCCCGAGACTACCGAATTCAAGAAGATCTATCGTAAGGCCCGCCAGAACGATATCGTAAAGTGGCAGGAAGCCATAGCCAGGGAGCAGGATACCATGATCAAGGCCAGGCGCATCGCCGCCGAGATGGGCCTTGAGATGAAGATCGGCGACGTAGAGTTCCAGGGGGACGGCTCCAAGGCCATCTTCTACTATATCGCCGACGGCCGCGTGGACTTCCGCCAGCTGATCAAGGTGTTCGCCGAGGAGTTCCGTATCCGTATAGAGATGAAGCAGATCGGCGCACGCCAGGAGGCCGGCCTCATCGGCGGCCTGGGCGTGTGCGGCCGTGAGCTCTGCTGCGCCAACTATATCACGAACTTCCAGTCCATTACCACTTCCGCCGCGCGTTGCCAGGACCTTTCCCTTAACCCGCAGAAGCTTGCGGGGCAGTGCGGCAAGCTAAAGTGCTGCCTGAACTACGAAGTCGCGACCTATCTCGATGCGCAGTCGCGCATACCCAAGGTCAGCGAGCCGCTTGAGTTCGAGGACGGACTGGCATACCTGGTCAAGACGGACATCCTCAAGGAGATAATGTATTTCTCGTACGAAAAGGGGTCTCTGGCCAATGTCTATGCCCTCGATGCTTCCGAGGTGATGGAGATCATCAAGATGAACCGCAACGGCATCAAGCCCGAGTCGCTTCAGAGCGAGCCGGAGCCCTATATGCCAGAGTTCATCACCGCTGTGGGTGACGACAGCATCACGCGTTTCGACAACCCCGAGCGCAAGCGCTCCAAGCGCCGCCGCGGCCAGCGCAAGAACGGCGGCCAGAAGAACAACGGAGGTAAGAAGCCGAAGAATCAATGATGACAGTCCGGCCCAAACTTGTCCTATGCCTGATGCTTGCGGTATTGTCGGCCGCAGGCGTGTCCTGCTCCCGTCCGACTTCGGTGGAGCAGTTCGTCGGCGTGGACAAGCGGGAGGTAAACGGACTGTACCGCTATACCCTGGACTTGTCGGATTCGCTTGCGACATACGACATCTCCTTCTATTCCCGTATCGACGCCAACAGGCTGAAGTTCACTCATGCCAAGGATTTCTCCCTGATGGTCACATGGATAGCTCCGTCGGGACAGAGGTTCCGGGAAACTGTGTACTTCGGGGTGTTCGACGAGAGTCCGGGATCCAATTTCTTTTCAAGCCAGTACGTCAAGCCTTACAGGACGGGACTCGTCCCGGTGGAGTATGGCGTCTGGGAGATGAACGTGCTGGTCAATTCAGGAGCCGAGGTCCCCGGGCTCAGGGGGCTCGGCGTCGTCTGCAAGAAGCATTTGCCAGATGGGACACGGTAAACTCAGGAAATTCGCCGAGAACGAGACTTTCCGCTGCCTTCTCCAGCCTTCCGCCGAGGAAGTGCTGGCCGACGGATTCTTTCATCTTAGGGACCATGCGGTCAAGGGGCACTGGAACGAAACTATGTTCGATGCTCCGCGTCCAATTGTCCTTGAGCTTGGGTGCGGGAAAGGGGAGTATACCATTGACCTTGCGCAGCGTCATCCAGAGTGCAATTACATCGGGGTTGATATCAAGGGTGCCCGCCTGTGGAAGGGCGCCAAATACGCCACCGAGCACAAACTCGGCAACGTCTCTTTCCTGCGGACGCGCATCGAGTTCATCACGGCGTATTTCGCTGCCGACGAGGTGTCGGAGATATGGCTTACATTCTCCGACCCGCAGTTCCGCAGCGAGAACAGCCGCCTGACATCACCCCTCTTCCTGGAGAGATACCGTTCGTTCATGAAGCCCGGGGGGATAATCCATTTGAAGACCGACAGCATGTTCCTGCACCAGTACTCGCGCGCCGTGGCGGCGTGCAACGGCCTTCGTGTCCTCGGTTGCACCGAGGACCTCTACGGCACGCCGCGCGAGGCGCTCTCCGTTCCTCTCTCCGGGGAGTTGTCCCCCCGTCCATCACTTTCTGCGGAGACCCTCGACGCCCTGTACGGCGTCCAGACATTCTATGAAAAAATGTTTCTGGAACAGGGTTACAGGATCACTTACCTTTCCTTCGTCATAGACCACGACGGCCCCTACGTCCACCCCGACTTCGACGAGGACTACTGGCGCAGCATCGAAGGTCCCCGCCTCCTCTTCGGCCACGACTCCGCCGAAACCCGCCGCCAGAAACTCCACTCGGACTGATTAGACTTCGGTCCAGTGGATGACGTGGCCGTCGCGTTCCATGCCGCGGAACCAGGTCATCTGGCGTTTGGCGAACTGGTGGATGGCATTCGCCAGGAGAGAGCGCATCTCGTCGTAGGTGAGGATGCCCAGGATGTGCTGGGTGACGAATTTATACTCCAGGCCGTAATAGATCAGCGTGTCGGAGGGGACGCCGGCGTCCAAAAGGCCGCGGACTTCGTCCACGAGGCCTTCGGCCAGGCGGGCGTCGAGCCGCGCATCGATGCGCGCATTGCGCGTCGCGCGGTCGACCAGCGTACCGATGTAATAGGTGTTGTGCGGGAACAGTGACGGATCCACCGTAGGGTAACGCTTGTCGAAATCGTAACCGCAAGTGGCGGCCTCTATGTACAGGCCGGTGCCTCCGCATAGCAGCGGCACCCGGCCGCGGCTGCGGATATCCTGATAGACTTTCACGAAGTCTTTCTGGTATTCATAGACGTTGTACTTGGCCCCGGCGGGCTGGATGTCGATGAGATGGTAAGGAACGTTGCCGTACTCAGAGAGGTCCTTGCCGGTGCCGATGTCCATCCCGCGATAGACCTGGCGCGAATCGGCCGAGATGATCTCGGCGCCGAGCCGGCGGGCGAGCGATACCGCATAGCGGGTCTTGCCCGAAGCCGTCGGTCCGAGTACGCAGACGAGGTCGACGCTGTCGTCGCGCAGCGACGCGGCGAGCGCCTCCTCGTCGATGGTCTCGGGAGCCGGAAGCTCCGCTATGATCGGCATCCTTTTCTTGGGCATATCTTAGCTGCGCTCCATTTCGCGGCGAATGTCCTTCTCCTTGATGGTCTGGCGCTTGTCGAACTCCTTCTTTCCCTTTGCCAGGGCGATGCGCAGCTTGGCGTAGCCGTTGTCGGCGATGTATGCGCGGACGGCCACGATGGTGAGTCCCTTCTGCTTGACCGCCTGCTCAAGATGGCGCAGTTCGCGCTTGTTGAGCAGGAGCTTGCGGTCGCGCGTCGGCTCGTGGCCGTTCCAGGAGGCCCAAAAATAAGCGGCAATGTTCATTCCCTTCACATACAGCTCTCCATTCACGAAGTAGCAGTATGAGTCGGCAAGCGAAGCCTTGCCCAGCCTCAGGGACTTGATCTCGGTACCGACGAGCACGATGCCGGCGTCGTACGTCTCGAGAAACTCGTAGTCGAACGACGCGCGGCGGTTAGTGATCTGTATCCTGCTTTTTGCCTTGGGCATAGCTCGACTTAAAGATTGAAGGCTTCGCGGATGCGGTCCACGGAGTCGAGTTTCTCCCAGCCGTAGAACTGGATTTCGCGCTCTACCTCGCGCCTGCCGAGGCCGTCGCCGAGGTCGCGCATGAGCTTCACCTTGCGGGTGAAAGGCTTCTTGCCGAAATGACCGTATGCCGCGGTGTCTTCGTAGATAGGGTTGAGGAGCTGGAATCTGCGGGTGATGGCCGCAGGGCGGAGGTCGAAGAGCCGGGATATGCCTTCGGCAATCTCGGCGTCGCTCAGCCCCGCCTTGGCCGTGCCGTAGCTGTTGACGAAGATGCTGAGGGGCTCGGCCACGCCGATGGCGTAGGCCAGCTGCACGAGCATCTCGTCCGCCACTCCGGCAGCCACCATGTTCTTGGCGATGTAGCGCGCGGCATAGGCGGCGCTGCGGTCGACCTTCGAAGGGTCTTTGCCCGAGAAGGCGCCGCCGCCGTGCGCTCCCTTGCCGCCGTAGGTGTCAACGATGATCTTTCGGCCTGTCAGGCCGGTATCGCCGGCGGGGCCTCCGATCACGAAATTGCCGGTAGGGTTGACGAACAGCTTGTAATCGCCCTTGAAGAGCGCGGCTGTCCCTTCCGGGAGCGCCGCCACAAGGGCGGGGATCACTGTCTCCCTGACGTCCTTCTCGATACGCTCGTGCATAGCCTCGACTGTATCGAACTCGTCGTGCTGGGTGGACAGCACTATGGTATGGATGCGCAGCGGCTTACCGGTCGCACCGTCATACTCGATGGTAAACTGGGACTTCGCGTCGGGACGGAGGTAGTCCATCACTCCGGGGCGGTTGTGGCGGATGTCCGCCAACACCATAAGGAGTCTGTGCGAGAGGGCCAGCGGCAGCGGCATGAAGTCTTCAGTGTCACGGCAGGCATAGCCGAACATCATGCCCTGGTCGCCCGCGCCCTGCTCCTCCGGAGTCTCGCGGACGACGCCGCGACGGATGTCGGCGCTCTGCTCGTGGATGGATGACAAAAGACCGCAGCCCTGGCTGCTGAACATCAGCTCTGCGCGGTTGTACCCGATGCGGTCGATGACCGCGCGGGCAGTCTTCTGGATGTCGACGTAAGCGTCCTCTGAACGGACCTCGCCGCCGACGATCACAAGGCCGCGGCTGCAGAAAGTCTCGCAGGCGACCTTGGCATGCTCGTCCTGGCGGAGGAACTCGTCCAGGATGGCGTCGGAAATCTGGTCGGCCACCTTGTCAGGATGGCCTTCGGAAACGGATTCGGATGTAAACAGGTAATTATTCATCGATTTTAGCATTTTTTAGTGTGGTTGCAAGCATTCAAATCTTTCCACAAACGGGACTGCAAAGATACTCCAAAAATACAGATATGCAAAAGAAATAGCGCCCTAATGGCGGATGTATCGATTTTTAATCGATTACGCGTAAAGAATTGTCTTGCAAGACGCGGAATGTTCGGAAAAAACCCGTAAATTTGTACTTTGTTTTGAAAGGGAAAAACTATATTTTTTTTTCATATTAAATTATGTACCAATCATTCAAAAGAATCCTGACCGCTTTTGCGGTCTTGCTGGTGGGAATTTCGGCGTTCGCCCAGGTTACCACTTCATCGCTTAACGGTAAGATTACCGACAGCAACGGCGAAGCAGTCGTTGGTGCAGCAGTGATCGCCGTTCACAATCCTTCCGGTACGCAGTACTACGCTATCGCCAATGCGGAAGGCCGTTTTGCCATCAATGGTATGCGTTCCGGTGGCCCTTACTCAGTAGAGGTCAGTTGTCTTGGATACCAGACGGTCACTTACACCGACATCACCCTCCAGCTTGGTGAGGCATATTCGCTCAACGCCGAGATGCCGGATGATACCCAGGTGCTTTCAGAAGCCATCATCATCTCTACTGCGAACACCAAGTTCGCTACCGAGAAGACTGGCGCTGCTACCAACATCAACAACAGTCAGATCCTGTCTCTCCCTACCGTCAGCCGCAGCCTCACCGATGTGACCAGGCTCTCGCCTTACGGAGGAAATGGCATGACCTTCATGGGTTCCGACGACCGTACTTCCAACTTTACGATCGACGGTGGTAACTTCAACAACAACTTCGGTCTCTCCGGAAGCCTCCCCGGCGGCGGTAATCCCGTTTCGCTTGACGCCATCGAGGAAATGCAGGTTGTCATCTCTCCTTATGACGTCCGCCAGACCAACTTCATCGGCGGTGGTGTCAACGCCATCACCAAGTCCGGTACCAACACCGTCAAGGGAACGGCCTATGTTTATCACAGGAATGAGTTTATGCGCGGAAACAATGTCGCCGGACTCGAGCTTGGTGACCGTGAACCCGAGCGTACCACTACCTATGGTATGACCCTCGGCGGCCCCATTATCAAGAACAAGCTCTTCTACTTCGTCAACTTCGAGTACATTCCCCATCCGGAGGAGACCTCCCGCTGGCAACCCTCGACCAACGGCGTAGCCAACCCTGCCCTTAATATTTCCCGTACTACCGTGTCCGACATGCAGAAGGTCAAGGACTTTGTCATGAACAAGTACGGCTATGACGTCGGTTCCTACGACAACTTCAACGGAAACGAGTCTAACATGAAGGCCCTTGTCCGTTTCGATTGGAACATCAACGACAACCACAAGCTTGCATTCCGCTACAACTACACTATTTCCAAGGAGTGCGTCGCTACCAACGCTTCGTCTTCGGACTGCGGACAGCGTACCACCTATGCCCGTCTGTCGCAGTATTCGATGGCTTTCTCAAACGCTTTCTATACTTCCAACAACCTTGCCCAGGGTTTCTCGCTCGACCTCAACAGCCGGTTCTCCGACAACATGGTGAATCAGTTCCTTGCGACCTATTCCAAGCTTGACACTTCCCGCGGAACCCCTTCGGAGTACTTCCCGTTCATTGACATCCTCGACGGTACGGGCACCATCACTCCGTACATGTCCCTCGGTTATGAGCTCTTCACCTGGCAGAACGGTTACCACAACAACGTAATCAACGTCAAGGACGACCTGACCATCTACTCCGGCAACCACAAGTTCATGACCGGTCTCGCATACGAGTACCAGATGGCTGACAACGCCTACCTCAGAAACGGTACCGGCTACTACCGTTACAATTCACTCGAGGACTTCCTTACCGGAGCCACCCCCGAGACCGTCAACTTTACCTACGGCTACGAGAACCTGATGCGTGACAATCCTGCCAGCCGCGTCACCTACCACAAGGTCAGTGCCTATGTCCAGGACGACTGGGACGTCACCGACCGCTTCAAGCTCACCGCCGGCGTCCGTCTCGATTCCTACATTTTCGACAACAGCAACATCATTACCAACAAGGCCGTTTATGACCTTGAGTATCCCGATGCTGCTGGCAACATCCGCCATATCGACACCGGCAAGTGGCCTGTCGCCACTCCTATCATCTCCCCCCGCGTGGGTTTCACCTGGGATGTGTTCGGTGACAAGAGCCTCAAGCTACGCGGCGGTACCGGCTTCTTCGTGGCCCACGTTCCGCTTGTCTTCCTTACCAACATGCCTTCCAACTCCTCAATGAACCAGTACGCCGGTATCATCACTACCAAGTACAAGGACGGCGTCGCCAATCCCGACCCGCTCCTCGAGCAGTTCAAGGGTGACCTCATCATCGACCGCGAGCAGATGAGGGAGAAGTGGTACAGCCTCGGCTTCCCTAAGGAGATTTCCTCAGAGGACGGCAAGATCCCTTCCAAGCTTGCTGCCGTCGATCCTCATTTCAAGATGCCTCAGGTCTGGAAGACTTCCCTGGCCCTTGATTACGCGCTCCCCACCTCGTTCCCGTTCACCGTCACGCTTGAGGGTATCTTCAACCAGAACATCAACGCCTCCACAATGGAGGACTGGAACATGATTCCCGCTGAAGGATTCGCACGTTTCAAAGGTGCCGACAGCCGTCCGGTATATCCTACCAACTACACCTATACCAAGTCTCCTGCATATGTGTTGACCAACACCCATCTCGGTTACACCTACGCTGGCAACATCACCGTGAACATGGCTCCTGTCGAAGGTCTCAGCATCATGGCCGCCTATACCCATACCGTCAACAAGGAGCTCACCTCCCTGCCCGGTTCCGACCCCGCTTCGATCTTCAACTATGTTCCCACTGTCGCGGGTCCCAACTACACGACCTTGCACCTTGCCCAGAACAACACTCCTGACCGTGTCGTGGTCTCCCTCACCCACAATGACAGGAGCCACAACCACTACGGCTTCATCTATGAGACCTGGAGGGGCGGTTACAACTACTCGTATATGCTCACCAACGACATGAACGGTGACAACTACAAGTACGATTCCCTCTTCATCCCTACCGAGGATCAGGTCAGCTCCGGTGAGTTCCGCTTCGTCTCCCAGGACGACGCCGACCGCTTCATGGCCTTCGTGAACAACGATACTTATCTCAGCAAGCACAAAGGACAGTATGCCGAGGGCTACTCCGTGTACAATCCTTGGGTTCACAGGCTTGATTTCAGCTACAAGCATGATTTCGTGGTCAAGGTGGGAAATAGCACCAATGCCCTTCAGCTCAGCCTCGATGTCAAGAACCTGCTCAACCTCTTCAATTCCAGCTGGGGTGTCAGCAAGTACATGAATCCCGATCTCAATTCCGGCCGTATCCTCCAGTATGAGGGTATCGACGCCCAGGGCTATCCTACCTTCTCCACTCCCGCTGCTGTCAACGGCAATACCCAGACATGGACGTACAATTCCGCTATCGGACAGTGCTGGTATGCTTCCGTCGGTATCAAGTATATGTTCAACTAAGCTAGAAGCCTTACGAATATGAAATTCAAATATATAATCGCAGCGTTGTTCCTCTCCCTCGCAGTCGGTTGCGTTCAGGAGGAGTTGAGCACACTTTCCGAGATTCAGGTCTCCGAGTCCTATCTCGCGATTGACGTCAACGGCGGCTCTGCCTCCACGACTGTCAATGCCACGGAGGGCTGGCAGGTCGATCCTTCTTCGGTCCCCGCCTGGCTCACCGTCTCACCAATGTCCGGCAATGCCGGTTCTTCCCAGATCACCTTCTCCGCCGGCGGTACCAAGGCTACCAACAATGCCGAGGTCAAGATCAAGTGCGGCAGCCAGACCCAGTTCGTCAACATCATCCAGTATGCCGTGAAGGGCGAGCCCAAGATCTTGACGGTCCCCGAGGTCGTAGCCCTTATTAGGTCAGGAGACTATGCAGGCGAGCATTATGTCAAGGGTATCGTCTGCAAGATCGACGAGATCAGTACCAGCTATGGCAACGCCACATTCTACATTTCGCCGGACGGAACCTTCAAGGGCACCTACGAGGCTGACGGATCCGGTGATGCCAACTGGTTCGAGGTTTACAGGGCTTACTGGCTCAACAACGGAAAGTTCACAACGGGTAACGAGTTCGCCATCGGCGACGAGATCACCATCGTGGGCGAACTCACCAGCTACAAAGGCACTCCTGAGACCAACCAGAACGCGGCATGGGTCTATTCCATCAAGAAGTCCCTCGTCTCCGTGACTCCTTCCGAGTTCGAGGTCGGCAAGGATGAGACTACTGTCGTTGCCAAGGTCCTCTACTCTGGTGATGCTCTCGAGTTCTCTTCCGATTCCGACTGGCTAAGCGTTTCCGAAATGTCAAGGGTCAAGGATACCACTATGGTAAGCATCCACGTCGCCGCCAATGACGCCGACGCTCGCACAGGAGCCATCACCCTGTCTTCTTCAAAGGGCAAGGATTCCTCCAAGGTTACCGTGACCGTCAATCAGGCTCCCGGCTTCAGCGCGTTCGCACTTCCTTTCGAGCAGTCTTTCCTTGACGGCAAGGGCGCTTGGGAGACCGTCGACGTCGTTCCTATGGACGGTGTCGCCAGCATCTGGACGAACGATTCCAAGTACGGAATGAAAGCCACCTCCACCAAGAAGGGAGATTCCCAGGCCGAACTCATCAGCCCGAACATCGATCTTTCCGGAGTGTCTTCCGCTGTCCTCACATTCGAACATGTGCAGCGTTATGCCGGCAATGTCAATGACGAACTCAAGCTCTTCGGCAGTATTGACAACGGTGAGACTTGGCAGGAGATCCTCATCCCTGTCTACTCTTCGGGCGCCAACTGGAGCTACGTGGGTTCCGGAGACATCAGCCTCAAGAAGTTCGCGGGCAACCTCCTCATCCTGAAGTTCGTCTACAAGTCCACGCCTGACTACTATGCCACCTGGGAGATCAAGAACCTCAAGATCGTCGAGGGCGAGGCCGCCATCACCAACATCGCACAGCTGAACAGTGCTACCGTCGCTGCTGAGACCGAGTTTACCGCCACCCTCACCGACGCTGTCGTGACCTATGTCAACGGAGGCAACGCCTTCATCGAGGACGCCACCGGAGGCATCCAGCTCTATCTCAGGGACCACGGCCTCGTGGCCGGCCAGAAGATCAACGGCACCGTGACCGGCAAGACTAAGCTCTATAACGGCTATGCCGAGGCTACCGCCTGGGACATCTCCGCCGCTACCGTAGAGGATGGTGCCGAGATCCCTTGCACCACCCTGACCGTCGCCAAGCTGCTTGCCAGCTATCTCCGTTATCAGAATTGCATGGTCAAGCTTGAGGGAGTAACCGTCACTGACGCCCTCATCGCTGGGACCAACGACAGGAACGGCAAGATCGAGCAGGATGGCGCTGAACTTGCACTCTACGCCCAGGTCAAGAACGCTATCGACGTTCCCGAGGGCAAGGGTACACTCATCGGCTTCCCTACCCGTTACAATGCCAATCTACAGATCGGCGTATGGGAAAGCGCACACTTTACTGCTGAGTAACCTTTTATTCATTTCCAATAATTATGAAAAAGTTCCTTTCAATCCTGGTTGCAGTCCTCTGCTTCGCAGCGGTTGCAAACGCTCAGCCAAAGGCCATCGGTCTTCGCGCCACCTATGGCGCCGAGCTTTCCTATCAGCATTATGCAGGTGGTTCGAACTTCTGGGAGTTCGATGCCGGCCTCTTTGACAACCTCCTTGACGTCGTGGCGATCTACGACTTCAGCATCGCTCCCGTCGGCCCCTTCAATTTCTATATGGGCCCCGGTGCGTTCATCGCTGTATGGCCCGGAAATCCTCATGACGAACACGCGAACATGCAGGTAGGTCTGGCCGGTCAGATCGGTCTGGAGTATACATTTGATTTCCCGCTCCAGATATCCCTCGACTGGCGTCCCTGCTTCAACCTGATGAACGGCTTTGCCTGGGCTCCTTATGGAGCAGCCCTCGGCCTCCGTTACGCATTCTAACAGAAGCTCAAAGCAAAAATAAAGGCTGACCGGATTTTCCGGCCAGCCTTTATTTAGAATGTGAAACTCGCGGAGACCGGGCTCCCGGAGGCGGTGAGGCCTTCGGCCACAGCCTCGAAGCGGCCGGAATAAACAGGCATCTTGCAGTCGATCTCCAAGCTTTCTCCCGGCTCGAGCTCCAGCAGGGGATGCCATAGAAGAGTCTGGCGGTAGTCGGGATAGTCTTTTCCTACGCCCTCACAGGTGTAGGCGAGGGGAAAGGAAGTACCCTGGAAATCGACTATACGTACATTGTCCTCGAAGGCCATCGAAGGTAGGGTGCCCTTGTAAGTGACGAAATTGACTATGCCGGAAAAACCGCGGATACCGACGAAATATGAGTCGGGATAGATGTCGATGCGCTTGACCAGGAGAGGATCGTAGGAGAGTATCTTTTCGTGGTCCAGGACTGGTACCCCGTCCATCATTAAAAGCGCCATGCCGTGCAGGGAGCCGTTCTGTCCTCTCTGATCGGTCGAAAACACCTGGAGTTCGCGTTTCCCGTTTACATTGCGGACGCGGATCTCAGGAACGAACTCGACAAAGATGTCCTCCATGACCGGGAAACGGGTATAGTCATCGAGGATATAACTCTTGCAAGACTGGGGATCCAACACCTTGTGCTGTCTGGCCGGAAGGGCGGAATAAAGGGTGTCGGAGTTGAAATTCCTTTCAAGCTGCATAGCCACTCCGCGCAGTTCCAAGGCTTCGGAATACTCCGGACTCAAGGCAAGCGCCGGTATGTCACCGGGCTCGAGGTCGAGGAAGGGACTTATGATCTCGAGGTGGCATATGTTGTCGCGGTCGACGTCTTCGATCTCCAGAAACATGTTCTGGTCCCCGTAGATATTTGACGTAAAGAAGGTGGCCGTACCATCTGCCCCGATGAGTGCGGTATAGATGTTCTGCCCTTCTCCGGGAGAGGAGATGAATGCGTATTTGCCCTTGGTCAATTCCAGACCCTCGGCATCTGTGCCGGTAACGCGCGCCCGGACGATTTCCCCCTCATATTCGGGAATTACCTCAGAGTTAAAGCCGTGCGCGGCGGGCAGGGAGCGCATGCTGCCGACAAAGTCGGCGATACGCCCGCCCTCAGGCGAGGGAATGCCGTCTTCATGCCTTACACCCAGATTAAAATACACTGCCTCGGAGCCATGGTTCGTCACCGTGATGTGAGTCGTGCCTGCGGAGCCGGCGGCAGAGACTGCCAGCCCTCCGCTCTGCGGCAGGGCGGCGGCCGCCGGGGCTTGTCCTACGACCTTGACCCCATCCTCGATGCGTTCGTTGCTGAAGGTGTTGAACACGGAGAGCGTCCTGGCACCGACAGCCGGGTCGAATCCTTCTTCGGAGGCGCCCAGAGCCGTATATGCCAGCAACCGGTAGTTGCCGGTGGGCAGGGTGTTGGGCAGCATCAGCCGCCCTCCGCCGCGTCCGCCCTCAAGGGCGACCTTGGCGGTCTGGACCATGCCTGAGGCAGAATGGATCTCCACATATGCGGTCTTGCTGAATGACGACAGTCTGCCCGAGGAGGCATCCACGCAGTAAGCTGACATCCATACGGCGTCGCCGGCGACATAGACCTCCCTATCGGTGGAGACATATACCCTTTCCCTTATCCGTGACTGCCCTTGAAGGATTTCCGGAAGGGAAAGCATAATAAGGAGAATGAACAATGTCTTCTTCATAAGCTACTTATGGTCGTTGGGCCATCCGGCCGGCTTGTTTTTGGTTCCTCCGTTCGCCCTGCAGTCCACGCACCTGCGCGGCGCCCATTCAAAACCCGAGGGGCCGTCACCAAAGACTATGTCCAACGGTGCGTACCCATTCCTGTAATACATATAGTACTCTGCCGGCTTGACAAGGATGGTCTCGAACTGCTCCGGGTAGGGCTTTTTGTAGAAGTCTTCGACATCGTTGTCGTAATACATGTCGCCCGTGGCCTGAGCCGCTGCGCTGATGTAGCCTATCACCGGTATGGAAGGGTCGGAAACGCAGTGGATATTGCCGGGCATCTGGCTTGGAGTTGGCGAGAAGATGGTATCCTGGCCCTGTGAGTTGTCCAGGATATTCTGCCAGTACTTATAAGCATTCGCGTCCATGGCTTCGAGGCGTACTATGATGTGGTACATCATCTGCAAGCGCCTCTCCGTGCGGGGGATGCGGTGGAACTCCAGATCAACGAAGCGGTTGTCCGTCTGGTCGGCGGTGGAAAATAACCTGATCTCCGGCGATTCGTAACGGCTCCAGCAGTAATAGTTGTTCTCGCCTTCGGGGAAACGCAGGATCTCGTTGGTCGAGGGCTCATAATAGTAGAAGGAGCGGATTTCAGTATGGAACTCCCATTCCTCGGTGAAACACCAGCGGAAATAGCTGTGCCCGTTGCAGTGCATGCTCAACGCCACGTCCAGCTCTCCGCGCTCCTCGTCAAGGATATAGGACATATCGTCGATCGTGGGAGCTGCGCACACTTCCAGCCAGTCCGATTCGTAGATTTCCCCGGACTCCAGGTCCTCGAAATGGAGACGGTATCTCTGACCGGCGGGCAAGTCAGTGGTATCGAAAGACAGGAAGTTAGTCGCCCATTCATAAAAACCTATATCAATCGGGTCATACTCGGGAGGCCGGAATCCTTGATCCAGACGGCTTCCGTCCTCTCCCTCGATATAGCCTGTAATCCTGATTGGCGGCGGTGTGTAATCCTTGACGTCGAGGGGATAGACCCTTGAGAAATTAAAAGTCGAGATGTCTCCGATATGTATGTCTCCGTCAACGACAAGCCTGCTGTCCCGGGCGTCGAGCTCGGGCTCGAAAGGATAGATGCAGGCTGAAACGGCCATCAGGATGGCGGCGAAAGCCGCAATGTGGATATACTTTTTCATGGCCGTCAGAATTTAAGGTTGAGATTGAGATAAGGGATTGCGCAGGCAAATACCGACAGCATGTGTCCGGATATCATCCTGCCGTCATTGGACGAGTAGAATACTGAATACGCATTCTTTCGTGCGGTTACATTGTACACTCCCAGGGTCCAGGACATATGCGTGAGCTGTCTCAGATAATGGCCCGGTTCTATGTTCATCGCCAGGTCCATCCTGAAGTAATCGGGTATGCGGTATCCGTTGCGTTCGGAGAATGCAAGCCTCCATCCGTTCTTGTAGTAATACTGCCCGACCGGCAGGGTGACGGGACGTCCGGTTGCGTAATCGACATTGACCGACAAGGAGTAGCGGTGGGTGAACTTGTAGTTGGCCGTAAGTTTTGCCTCGTGCGGTTTGTCGTGAGGAGCGTTGTACCATGCGCCTCCGTTGATAGTCTCCACCCCGCGGTCGTACATCTCGCGCAGCTGCGAACGGGCGTACGAGTAGGAAGCCCAGCCCGTTAGCTTGCCTGTGGTACGCTTGATCATGAATTCCACTCCGTATGCCCTGCCGTAGGTCTCCACTAGTTCATCAGCGAGATTGTCGTTCATCAGGAGCGTCGTCCCGGATTTGTAGTCGAGATAGTGTGACGTCCTCTTGTAATATGCTTCAAGCGACAGGTCCGCCTGCCCTCCTCCGACGGTCCAGTAGAGTCCGGAGGCGGCCTGCCAGCCGTTCTGCGGCCGAACATCGGCATTGCACAGTTGCCAGCTGTCGATGGGAGATATGGAAGATGTGTTGGAGATGAGGTGGATATACTGGCTCATCGTGTTGAACCCGGCCTTGAGCGAAAGATTGTCCCGGAAGGAGTATTTTCCGGACAGGCGTATTTCGGGATTGGCGTAGAACTTCGATGGGTTGAAAGATGCAAGTCCGCTGATACGGAGTCCTCCTTCGAGCATCAGGGAAGGCGTGACGGTCCAGCTGTCGCTGAAGAACAGCGCAGGCTCCAGCGCCTGCTGCGTGCCGAGCCTCCTGCCTTCCACGAGAGTGTTCTCGTGCAGCGGCAGGAGCTCGCCGGGCATCAGCATGTACCATGTCGCGCTGCCTCCGTATGTCAGGTTGTGCGCGTCGCCGGCGGCAAAGTGAAATGTCGACTTGGCGAACCATTCCTGGATGCCGGTATCTATCCTGTATCCCGACATTTCGTTGAAGTCATTGTCGAATGTTGCACCGTACCTGTCGTATCCGGCTACCGCCACGAGGTCGAGGCGGCTGCCGAGGCGGCTGCGCCATTTCATGGACACGTCGAGATTGGAATAACGGAAAGTCGTGTCCCTGTCGAATGAGAAAACGTCCCTGGACCAGTAGGCATAGGCTTGGAGGGTATTCCTGTCATTGACCTTGTGGGTGACGCTGGCGTTAAGGTCACTGAAATCAGCCCTTCCTCCATGGTAGTTGCTGTTCTCGGAAAGCATGTTCAGGATCCAGTTAGAGTACGTGGTGCGGCCTCCGATTATGAACGTAGTCCTGCCCTTGGCCAGAGGACCTTCGAGGTGGAAGCGGCTGGTCAGAAGACCGAGCCCGAGCGAACCTTCAACCTTGTTGGAGTTGCCCTCGCGTCCACGGACGTCCAGGACCGAGGATATACGCCCTCCGAATTCCGCGGGGATGGAACTTTTGTAGAGCTCTACCTCGCTGATGACGTCGGGGTTGAAAGCCGAGAAGATGCCGAACAGATGTGTGGGATTGTAAAGGGTTCCGTCGTTGAAAAGGATAAGATTCTGGTCTGTGGAGCCTCCGCGGACATTGAATCCGCTGGAGGCTTCACCCACGGACTTTACTCCGGGTAGAGTGAGTACGGCCTTGATGATGTCTCCTTCACCGAAGGCGGATGGGATCTTGGTGACTATGGCTGTCCTCATACGCTCGATACCCAGCCTTGCGTCGCGGTGGTAGGATACCGCATCCGCAGAGACGACCGCCCCTGCAAGGGCGGTGACTTTCTCCTTCATCACCACGTCCAGAGTACCGTCGTCGAAAACCTTGAGATTGAGATGCATGTCATCCAGCGAATAGCCGCTCATGCTGACCTGGCTTTCGCCGACAGGCAGCGCTATGCGGTAGAATCCATCTGCGTCGGTGACGGTATAGGCCCCCGTTTTGGTATCGTAGACCGATACGCCGGTCAGGGGCTCTCCGGAGGAAACGTCCCTGACATGGCCGCTGAGATAGACCTTTCCGCTGCGTCCTGCGGCCGGGTCGCCAATTTCGTAGACCTTGTTGGCATAGGTGACGACAGTATTCTGTTCAGCGAGGAAACGCTTGAGTCCCTCATCGTCGACACTTGAACTCCCGTCGTCGAAATAGCCCGTCGGAAGCGAGGTGAATACGGTCTTGCTGTGGAGGATGAAGATGCTGCCGCCATAAGAACTGACGACATAGCCGCTCTCGCGCAGGCGGTCCAGCGCCGTTTCCATGAAGCGCTCGCGCGGAGCGGTGACGCTGAAGGTGGACTGCTCCTTCTCGTCCATAATATAATAGATGTCCTTTCGGAATTCCCTTCTCATGAAACGCACGAGCGAGTCCAGCCCTACACGCCTTACCTCAAGGTCGTTCTGCGCAGCCAAAGTGGCGGCTCCCAGGCTCAGGGCGGCCAACAGTACCAGAATGATCCTTTTCATCGGGCGGCAATGCTAAGTACCCTAAGACAATAAGCGTCGAAGTCGATACTGGAGGCTGCGAGGGCCTTGCGTATCTCACTCCGGCGTTCGGGGAATCTCTTTGTCAGGTCGCGTTTGTTCCTTATGCGTGAGAACCGGCCGTCCTTGTCTTTGAAATAGTAAGTACTGCTGATGGCGTAATAGTCGTGCACGTCGGACCTGTACCCGGGATCGACATATCCTATCGGGTCACCGTTCATGTTTTGGACCCCGGTCTTCAGCTGTTTCTTCACGTGCTTGTAAACTTTCTGTTCCCCGTTCCCAAGGATCTCGTACAAGCCTTCAGGTATCACGTCGACCCCGTCGGGGATTCGCTCGAAATGCCCGCTCTCTGTGGAGATGGTACTTACTGACCCTACGGGCAGTGCTATGGCAATCGGAGAACCGTCCTTCCTTACCAGCACCTGGTCGGTGATAGCGTCGATATTCACCAGGATGTCATCGTAAAATCGGCCTTCGAACACGATCTCTGCGGGGACGAAAGTGGTTGAGGACCAGTATGGATTGCCGTTCGCGGCATGCTGGTAGGGATTTGCCTGCTTTCCCCGGAAAAGGACGGAGCCGTTTCCGGCTGCATTCTCGAAAGCCTTGAGTTCCTCAGAAGTTTGTGCCGAAACACAAATGCTTGACAGGGTCAGGAAAAGAGATGATGCTATTAAAGGGATCTTGTCTTTCATTTAGCCCAAATATACAACAAAACCTACGTAAATAAACGTAGGTTTTGATAAAATACTGCGCGGATTCAGCGCTTTTTACTCCGCTCTGCGGGCGTTGAACTCATCCAGTTGCTTGAAGCAGCAGGCGTTCAGGATTTCCTGGAGAGGGCGGTCGAAGTTGTTTCTGACGTAGCACTCGTGATTGAAAATAAAGCATTCGCCGTTGGTTGCAGTGTAGGGACGCCAGGTCGGGAGGCCTTCGACGTTCGGGTCGCCGGTGATGGCGAAATTGGCCCAGCTCCGGCTCATGTTGTCGGCCAGCTTCCAGTCGGCGTCAGCCACCTCGGGGAGCGTGCGGCCGTGACGGTCGGGAGTGTTGAAACAGAAGTTGAGCTCGTAGCCGTGGACGGATCCCTGGTCAGCCGGGGATTTCCAGGTGAACATATACATATACACCGGAGCTTTTCTTTTGGCAAAGATCGCATCCGCGGTGATCAGGGTCTTGGGACGGAACATCATGTCGATGGAAAGGAGATCCTGTGGAGTGTAGTCCGGCCATGCCTCGGCAAAGGCTGCGACGTACTCGTCCACTCGGTCCCCGAAGGTGGGCTTCAGCTGCTCTTTGGCTTCGTCCAGAGTCATGGGAGTGCCATAGACGCGCCTCTGGAGCTCGTTGAAAGTGGTCCCGATCATAAGCGGAACGTCATCGGAGATGCTGGCGAAATCCGGCTGGAATGGCTGCTGGAGCAGCACTTCGCCGTCCGGCGCGGGGCCGAAGCCCCACATCATCGGCGTACCCGGGGACCGGGTGCCGATGCTGGCGGCCATGGCCCTCTGGCCGGCCGCGACCAGCTCCCCGTAGGGGACGTCCTTCATCTTTTCCACCTCGTCCGGGCCGAATCCAAGCTGCTCCACCACGGCGCGGCCGAGCTCCTCGGCCATGGCCTTGGTATTGACGTTGAGGATCGTTCCGCTCATGATGATGGCCTTGTGGAAGAGGCCCTTGGCGGCGGGCATGCACATCAGTGTGCCGACCTTGCCGCCGCCTCCTGACTCGCCGAAGATGGTGACGTTGGAAGGATCGCCTCCGAATGCCTTGATATTGTCCCGGATCCACTCCAGGGCCTGGACGATGTCGAGCATGCCGACCATTCCGGAATGCTTGTATTTCTCACCAAAAGAGGAGAGGTCAAGGAATCCGAGGATGTTGAGGCGGTGGTTGAGGCTCACTACGACGACGTCCTGCTTGGCGAGGCCATAGCCGGGATTGCCGGCGGCCGAACCGGAGTCGAAGCCGCCGCCGTGAATCCACAGCATTACTGGCTTGCTGGCCTTAGTGTCGGTTGTCCATACGTTCAGTACGCAGGAATTCTTCTCGGACATCACGCTCTCAGGCATCTCACGCCTGCCGTTACCCTGCATCACTTGCGGACCGAAGTGGTCGCAGACCATCACAGTGTCCCATTTATCTACCGGAAGGGGAGGCATGAAACGCTCGACCTTGGCATAGGGGATGCCCATGAAGGCCATTGTGCCGTCCTCCTCGATACCCTTGACAAGGCCGGACTTCGTACGTACGACCAGCGGGTCGGAAGGAGCGCAAGCGCAAACAGCCGCCGTGATGGCGGCTGTTGCGAATATCAGCTTGAGGATAGCTTTCATTACTGTCTGGCATTATTGGGAGTGAGAGGCTCGCCGAAGAACGAAGCTTCGTTGTCGTTCTCGTCGAGGCAGAATACCATGAAGCTCGGATCCTCCTTGGTGCAAGGCTTCCAGTCTCCCTGTGGATCGCTGTACTTGGCGAAGTTGGTCCACGCAGTAACCATCTTCTCGGCGAGATCCCAGTCGCCCTGGGTCCAGGGGCGCCAGCAGTACTTGAGGGTCTTGAAGACAAACCAGAGATCGGAGGAGTGGAACGCTCCGCGCAGGCGGTTGGTGACTGCGGGATGCTTGCCGTCATCCGGGAGAGGACGTGCGAACTGGTAGGCATAGGCCTTTCCACCCTTCTCCTGGCGGTCCTGGCAGAAGGCGGCGATGCCCGGAGGCATGTTGCCGGAGTCGTTCAGGGTGCAGCCGATCATGTACGGGACGTTGGCGAGGTTGCCGGACTTGGCGGCGGTGTCGAAGTCCTGCTTGCATACGTATCCGTCGATGACGGGGGCGAACATGCCCATCCCGCCGCGCACTTCATTGACGCGGTTGTAGATGTTGACGATGCTGAAGATCTCTTCTGTCGAGGCTGCGCGCATCTTGTCAAGGTTGTCGAGCTTGGCCCAGTCCATGATCTCCTTGTAATGATTGGCCTGCTCCTCGAGAGTCTGTGCGGGAGCGGCGGGACGTGCGGGCATCCCGGGGATGGCGGGAGCCGGCATGGCGAAGCCCTGGGCGCTCATGATCACCGCCTTGTGGAAGAGGCCGCGGGCGATAGGGGACTCGCTGAGCGTGCGGGTGCTGCGGCCGCCGCCACTCTGTCCGAAGATCATGACATTGTCCGGATCGCCTCCGAACTGTGCGATATTCTTCTGGATCCACTTGAGGGCCTGGACCTGGTCCATAATGCCGTAGTTGCCGGATGAGCCATGCTCGTTCTCCGCGATCAGGTCGGGATGCGACATGAATCCGAACAATCCGAGACGGTAGTTGATGGTCACGAGGACAACGTCCTTGGAGGCGAATTCATCGCCGTAGAACTCGGGCTCGAAACCCCATCCTTCGCGCAGGCCGCCGCCATGGATCCACATGGCGACCGGTAGCTTGGCGTCGGGCTTTCCGGGAGCAGTCGTATAGACGTTGAGGTACAGGCAGTCCTCGCTGTAAGCGGGCTCCTCGCCATAACCCCACTCGTCGGTATAGCCGCCGGGATAGTGTGTAACCTGGAATCCGGGATGGCCGAACTTGTCGCAGACCTTCACGCCCTCCCACGGAACTACCGGCTGGGGTTCCTTCCAGCGGAGCTGGCCGATCGGCGGAGCGGCATAAGGGATGCCCTTGTACACATACACACCCTTCTTCTCGAGGGATTTAATGCCCTGGACCTGACCGCCTTCGATGGTCAGGACAGGATTGTACTCCTTGCACGCGAACAGCGCAAGGGCTGCTGCTAAGCAGATGATGATGCGTTTCATGATGGATGGATATTTGATGTTGGTTCAGTTCCGGGCTGTTACGTGGCGGCTTGTGTTCACAAATATAGCCATATTATTTCAAAGAAAATGTCCTGTCAGGTTCATCTTCTTTAAGAATAATTCCGTACCTTTATAACCTTACTCGCATACAGCTGTAATACAATCATGACTATGGATATCAGACGCCTAATACCCATCTTTTTTGCGGCCTTCGCTTTAGCTGGCTGCCATGAGAAGGTCACACCCGAAACTCCGGATCCGGAGCCGTCTTACGGCTACGGTATGGACGTTGCCACGCCGCGCTGGCTTGAGCTCCCCGCCACGAAAAAGGGTGACGGAAAGGAATGGTTCGCCCACGATATGGGGGGAGGCGATTATTTCGCGAAGAGCGGAGTGATGCGCAACTGGTCCTTCTACTACGACTACGCTTCCTTCATTTCGTCATGGGTGGCCTATCCCCTCAACAGGGGGCTCATCGGCAACGGTACCAGGTCTGACGCATGGGGTTACGACCCTCTTATTCCCATGTCATATCAACAGAACATCATCACCGCTGCGTATGGCACGGGCCATTCCCGCGGGCATCAGATCCCTTCCGCCGACAGGCTCGACCGTTCCGCCAACGTCTCGACTTTCTACGCCACTAACATGACGCCTCAGGATCCTGACTTCAACGGCGGGGTCTGGGAGAAACTCGAAAGCAAGGTCCGCACCTATGCCAAGGCCTGTGACACCCTCTATGTGGTGACCGGATGCGTGGTCAAAGCAACTTCGGCCTCCATCCCCGACAAGATGAATCACAAGGTCAAGGTGCCTGACGGCTACTATAAGGCCCTTCTCCGTTACAAGAAAGGAGCTCCCGACGGTGAATACATTGCCTGCGGATTCTATCTTCCCCACGACTCTTCAATACCTTCCGATTCTTTCATGGAATACATCATGTCTGTCGAAGAGCTTGAGAAGCAGACAGGGATGGATTTCTTCATCAATCTTCCGGACGTAATAGGTCCCGACAAAGCCCGCGCTGTCAAGACTCAGGCTCCGGGATCCTGGTGGAATTAATCAAATCTTTACATATGAACCATTTGAACAAAGTAGCCGGTATTGCCGGCCTTATCCTCATGACTCTTCTGACAGCATGTACGGGCAACACCCGCGTGAACCCCTTCCTTGAGGACTGGGACACCCCTTACGGCATCCCGCCGTTCGACAAGATCGAATACGCCGACTATGTTCCGGCTTTCAAGGCCGGCATCGAGCAGCAGCAGAAAGAGATCGAAGCTATCATCGCCAACCCCGACGCCCCTACCTTCGACAACGTGATCGGTGCGATGGAGCTGTCCGGCAGCATCCTCAGCAAGGTGCAGGGTGTGTTCTACAACGTCAGCGAGACGGAGAACTGTCCCGAGCTGATGGCCATCGAGGAGGAGATCACTCCCCTCGTTTCGGAGCACAGCGACAACATCTATATGAACAAGGACCTCTACAAGAAGGTCGCAGCCGTGTACAATGCCGACCAGACCGGGCTCACCCGTGAGCAGCAGATGGTCTTGACG
>JAEEGI010002942.1_pt1 | contig 41105 bp, 28 predicted proteins | sample 8958751 | NCBI WGS metagenome assembly JAEEGI01 (sample SAMN16246545, study PRJNA631951) | gut metagenome | biome: gut microbiome; feature: rumen; material: KS-attached | host: Bos | place: Iran: Karaj | collected 2018-10 | reverse complement strand
GACCGCGGTTCGGGACGACCTGGTTCGCAACAACAATACGGTTAACTGGATTCCCGAGTCCATCGGTAAAGGACGTTTCGGCAACTGGCTTGAGAACATTCAGGACTGGGCACTTAGCCGTAACCGTTACTGGGGCACGCCTCTTAACATCTGGGAGTGCGAGTGCGGTCACCGCGAGTGCATCGGAAGCCGCGAAGAGCTCGCAAAACTCTCCGGTAATCCCGACAACGCGAAGGTGGAACTGCACCGCCCGTATATCGACACGGTCACATTTTCCTGCCCGAAATGCGGCAAGACGATGAAGAGAGTTCCCGAGGTTATCGACTGCTGGTTCGACAGCGGTGCGATGCCTTTTGCACAGCACCATTATCCGTTTGAGAATAAGGAGCTTTTTGAGCAGCAGTTCCCGGCACAGTTCATCAGTGAGGCCGTTGACCAGACGCGTGGATGGTTCCACTCTTTGATGGCAGAGTCGACGCTTCTTTTCAACAAGGCGCCTTATGAAAATGTTATCGTTCTCGGTCATGTGCAGGACGAGAACGGCCAGAAGATGAGTAAGAGTAAGGGCAATGCGGTTGATCCGTTCGAGGCCCTTGAGAAATTCGGTGCTGACGCAATCCGCTGGTATTTCTACATCAACAGCGCACCGTGGCTGCCGAACCGTTTCCATGACAAAGCCGTTGTCGAGGGACAGCGTAAGTTCATGGGCACGCTCTGGAACACGTACGCGTTCTTCGTGCTGTACGCGAATATCGATAACTTTGACGCTTCCAAGTATACGCTTGAATACGACAAGCTTCCGGTCATGGACCGCTGGCTTTTGAGCCGTCTGATGACAACCGTGAAGAGCGTTGACGACAACCTCTGGAATTACCGCATCCCCGAGGCGGCGCGCGCACTTGATTCGTTCGTTGACGAGATGAGCAACTGGTATGTTCGCCGCGGGCGTGAGCGCTTCTGGGCGAAGGGCATGGAGCAGGATAAGATCAATGCTTACATGACTCTTTACACCGCGCTTGTTACGATTGCTAAGACTGCCGCTCCGATGATTCCGTTCATGAGCGAGGCCATCTACCGGAACCTTGTATGCTCCGTTGACGCTTCGGCACCCGAGAGCGTGCATCTGTGTGATTTTCCGACGGTTGAGGAGTCCTGGATTGACACCGACCTCGAGAAGAACATGGAAGAGGTTCTCGACATTGTTGTTCTCGGGCGTGCATGCCGTAATGCTTCGAACATCAAGCAGCGTCAGCCGATGGCCGAGATGTATGTGAAGAACGATGTAACGCTGAATGACTTCTACAAGGAAATCATCGAGGACGAGCTGAATGTGAAGGAAGTAACCTTCCGCGACGATTTGAGCGCGTTCACCGGCTATACGTTCAAGCCGCAGCTCCGTACACTCGGAAAGCGCTTCGGCAAGCAGATCAACGCCGTGAAGGAAGCCCTTCTCGCGCTTGATTCCGCTAAGGCCATGGCTGAGCTGAACGAGACCGGTTCCGTAACTGTTACAGTTGATGGTGTTGACGAGCAGATTGCGAAGGACGACCTGTTGATTGAAGCCAAGAAGGTTGAGGGCTATGTGTCCGATTCCGACGGCAAGGTTACGGTTGTCATGAACACGACGCTTACCCCTGAGTTGATTGAAGAGGGTTACGTCCGCGAAGTCATCAGCAAAGTCCAGACGATGCGTAAGGACGCCGACTTCGAGGTTATGGACCACATCACGCTTGCTCTTTGCGGCAACGACAAGATCGCCGAAATCTGCAAGCGCAACGAAGCCTTCATCAAGAAGACCGTCCTTGCTGACGAGGTTGTTTACCTTGCCGGTGGCGAGACCTGCGACGGAGCCGTTTCCAAAGACTGGAACCTGAACGGCGAAGACGTCACGATCAGCGTGAAGAGGAAGTAAGGGCGGAAGCAAAGCTTCCCGCAGGATGCTTCCGGCGGTGAGTGTTCTGTTGCTTTTTAAGCCCGTTTTAGCTGTTCTGTTGCTTTTTAAGACTGTTTTAGCTGTTCTTTGGCTTGTTTTCGTTAATTTATGAATTGTTTTATCTTGTTTTCGTTTATCTGGTATTCTATCATCCAAGGCCGGGTGCCTTCGGCGCCCGGTTTTGGATGTGAAATCTCAAAATCCCCGCAAACCATTACAAACTTTCTTGCGCCGGCGCGTTTCCGGTCCTTGGTTTTCGCCTGAAATCAGGAGTTTGTAATGGAAATCTCCAAATTCCCGCAAAACCATTACAAACTTTCTTGCACCGGCGCCTTTTCGGCCTTCGGTTTTCGCTTGAAATCAGGAGTTTGTAATGGGAATCTCAAAATCCCCGCAAAACCATTACAAACTTTTTTGCGCCGGCGCTTTTCCGGCCTCCGTTTTTCGTTTGAAATCAAGAGTTTGTAATGGAAATCCTAAAATCCCCGCAAAACCATTACAAACTTTTAAAAAACAACCTTGCTCAGGCAACCGGCTTTCGCCTGAAACCAAAAAGTTTGTAATGGAAATCTTATAATTCCCGCAAAACCATTACAAACCTTTAAAAAACAACCTTGTTCAGGCAACCGGCTTTCGCCTGAAACCAAAAAGCTTGTAATGGAAATCTTAAAATCCCCGCAAAACCATTCCAAAGGGCGAAAACACACCCTGAAACCGTCCGGAAGACGGACACCAAAAGTTCCGAAGAAAGGCAGTCAACGCCCGGAAAGCAAAGAGCCCCCAAAAGGCGGCCACTACCCGGAGAGCAAAGAATTCAGAACAAAGACCCCGGAACAAGAAGTCAGAAGATCAAAAGACAAGGAGGATTTTTATGGAACCTGATTTGCAAAGAGAGATTGAGAAGGAAGCCGCGGAGAACAAAAAGCTTTTGCAGCAGATCACAAAAGAACTGCGGAAGATGCCAAAAGGAAACCTTGAAGTTTGTGTCGCAAACGGCAAATACGCGAAGCACTATGCCGTCACAACCGAAGCCGGGAAGACAGTTCGCAGGTATATTCCGAAGCAGGAGAGGAAGCTGGCAGAACAGCTGGCCCAGAAAGCATTCGAGACCCGGCTTAAAAAGGTCCTGGTCAAAAGAGTAAAGATATTGGAGAAGACTTCCCACGCTTTGGCGGAAACGTCGCCATTAGGAGTTTATGCCCGCCAAAGCGAGGAGCGTAAGAAACTGATCTTCCCGCTTGTCACTACGGATGAGCAGTATATTGAGCAGTGGTATGAGGAACATCGCGGGGAGCAGAACAGCTTTCCGATGTCAGCCTCTTACACGACGATTCGCGGAGAAACCGTGCGCTCGAAGTCTGAAAAAATGATTGCCGACGCATATCATCTCGCGGGAATTCCGTATGTCTATGAGCCGGCGATCCTGCTAAAAAACGGAAGAAAGCGGCATCCGGATTTCGCGGTTCTGAATGTCCGACTCAGAAAGACCGTTTATCATGAGCATTTCGGGCTGATGGACGATGATGATTACCGCCGGAGTGCTATCCTTAAGATGCGGGAATACAATCGAAACGGATTTGCCGCGGATATGGTGTATACGTTTGAAGGCGAAGGGATTCCGTTCGACCAGGAGGAATTGGAGTTTTTAATCGAGTCCGTTCTTCGTTAGAAAACCGTCCGAAAACAAAAGAACTTGTTAAACGATCCCTTTTTATGATATAATTATAAATTGCCCCCCCCCTTAAAAATCTATCAACAGAAGGATCAGGGCGTTGGAAAATGTGATGATTTTATCAAGATTGTCGGGATTCTTCGTAAAAATCAGGCTGAGAATAATCGGTGCAAAAGCGAAGAAACCGATTGGCAAGCTACAACGATTCAAGCCATAGAAACCGAAAATGAATGGTTCTACTAATGTAGAACAAATAACGAAAGACCCGCCGGGTTCAAAAAAACGGTGTGACACCCGGCAAGAAACAAGTCATGACCGGTTGTTTAACCAACCGTGTGTTGCAGAGTGCAGCAACAAACTTCGGGCTTATCTAAAAGGATGGAAATGAGAACAAGGAAACGCGAAAAACTGTATAAGGGATTTGCCGTTATGTTGCTCATGACGATGTCAGTGGCCGGATTTTCCGGTTGCGGGAGTGCCCGGAATCGGGAACTCGCAGGAGAAATGGCATTAAGCGCTGAAACCATGCCCATCCAAGCGGTAGCGGACGAATTGCTTCCGGCACCCGCAAAAACGGCTGATGCGGCGTTAGCGGACGAATTGCGTCCGGCACCTGCGAAAGCGACTGACGCAGCGGTAACGGATGAACTGTTGCTCGCCTCGGCAAAAGTGACCGACGCAACAGCGGACGAATTGCTTCCGGCACCCGCAAAGATGTCTGACACGACGGTGACATATGAACTTCTCCCGGCATCCGAGGGAGAGGCGGATCAGCCTGACACAGAGGGCACCGAGACTGCGGCCGGTGGCGAGACATTTTCCGTACCGATACAGAATTCATACATCCCGGCGAGCTACGGCGCGGGCGGAAATGAGGTCAAAACCATACAGGAAACCACGGGTTCGGAGGAGAATTCCCGCGGAATTCAGGCGTGGGATTTGAGATATATGTCTCGGGCGGAAGTCATCAAGCTGCTCGGCCCGATTTTTACGGAAGACCAGAGACGCAGCGGCGTCCTGGCATCGCTCTCCATGGCGCAGTTCATTCTGGAATCCGGCGCCGGCACGAGCGAATTGGCGCTGAACGCCAACAATGTCTTCGGAATGAAAGTTAACCTCTCCGGAAATACCTGGGAGGGATCACACTGGGACGGCGTCAGCAAGTACAGAAAGAAAACGGGCGAGCAAAGGCCCAATGGCAGCAGGTACGGGGTCACGGCCGACTTCCGAAAATATTCCTGCCTTGAGGAATGCATTGCCGACCACTCCGCATATCTGGTGGCTGCAATGAACGGCGACGAACTGAGATACGACGGGCTGAAAGGCTGCCTGGATTATAAGAAAGCGGCGCAGATCATCAAAAAAGGCGGTTACGCCACAAGTCTGACTTACACCGAGCGGCTCGTGCTCCTCATTGAAAGATGGAACCTGACGCAATACGACCTGAAGATTTGTGACATTCCGGAGCTTCAGCAGAGCTATTCGAACGGCCCGTGGGAGGACGACGGGAGTTCGCCGGCTTCAAACCGGGGCTACAAAGCCACCAGACGCTGAGTCATCCCGGAAAATGCAACCGCTGCCCTTGATGCAGCGCATATATGATTTTTGATTGGGGAAACGGAGAAAATTCAGGGGAGAAAGGAAAAGAATCATGAGAAGAGAGCGCAAGTGCAGAAGCGTTGCATTTGTCATGATGATTGCTGTGCTGGTTGCGGGGCTTTCCGGATGCGGAGCCGCAAACGACAGGCAGTCGGATATTAAAGTGCCGGCAACGAATGCACCGACCGGCGACAAGCGGCAAACCGTAACCAACACACCGACCGGCAGCAAACAGGCGACACCGACCGACACACCCGCCGTAACGAAGGCGCCGACCGACACACCGGTCGCAACGAGCACGCCGACGGTTGCGCCGACGCCAACGGAACAGCCGGAGCTCGGAAAGCTTGTCGTAATCGACGCGGGGCATCAGCGGAAGGGCAACAACGAGAAAGAGCCGGACGGACCGGGCTCGACAACGCTGAAGGCGAAGGTGAGCTCCGGGACAAAGGGGCATTTTACAGGAATCCCGGAGTATGAGCTGAACCTGATTGTCGCGAAGAAACTCGAGACGATTCTCAAGGAGCGCGGGTACCGCGTGATTATGGTTCGCGACACGCACGACGTCGATCTGAGCAACAGCGAGCGCGCGGAAATCGCGAACAAAGCCGGCGCGGACGTGTTCATCCGGATTCATGCGAACGCGCATGACAACAGCGACGTGCACGGAGCGGAGACGCTTTGTCAGACGAAGAACAATCCGTACAACGCCGACCTTTACGCGAAGAGCCGCCGCCTCTCGGAGACCGTGCTGAACGCGCTTTGCGCGGAGTGCGGATGCAAGAAGCGAAGCGTCGTTGAGACCGACACGATGAGCGGCATCAACTGGTGCCGCGTCCCGGTAACCATCGTCGAGATGGGCTTTATGACAAATGAGACCGAGGACCGTCTCATGGCAACCGAGGAATACCGAAACAAGCTTGCGAAAGGCATTGCGGACGGCATCGATGCCTATTTCGCCGATTAGAAAGCCCTCGGCGCATTGCGGACGGCATTGATGCCTATTTCGCCGATTAAAAAGCCCTTGGCGCCTCGCGGGAACGCGCCGGCCGCCCGTGGACCCGGCGAAGACCCGCTCGCGGCCGGTCTTATATAGATTCGGAGGATTTATGGCAGATTATATCAAATACATTCGCGGCATGGTCGGGCACAAGCCGATTCTTTCCGGTGCGGGAAGCGTAATCGTGGAGAATGAGAAAGGTGAGATTCTGCTCGGCCGAAGAACGGACAACCATCTGTGGGGCTACTCCGGAGGCGGAATGGACCTCGGCGAGTCCGTCGAGGAATGTGCGAGGCGGGAACTTTATGAAGAGATGGGACTTGAGGCGGATGAGCTTACCCTGTTCATGGTAAACTCCGGCCCGGAGTCGCATATGATTTACCCGAACGGCGACGAGACCTATTATCTCGAAATCGTTTATGTGTGCCGCTCTTACCGGGGCGAGCCGAGAAGGCAGCCCGAGGAGCTTGAAGAGATTCGATTTTTCAGACCGGAGGAGCTTCGGCCGGAGATGATTTCCCCGCCGATTCGTCCGGTTTTTCGGGAATATATGAAAGCCCGCGGAATTCAAAACGACGCGTGGAAGTAAGCCCGGCAAACCGGCAATGAAAACGCCGCGGCTGCGGCGAACGGCAGCAATGTGGACGAAAGACGGCAATGCCGGCCTGTCGCCGCGACTGCCCCCGAACCCAAAACACCTGAAAGGAATCCGATCATGAGAGAACTGTTTCGCATGGATCGTCAGAATTACAACCCCGACGGAAAAGTTTACACGAGGCCGTCGGCACGCGCAATCATCGTGAAGGACGGAAAGGTTCTTCTGAATTATATCGCGAAGCACGAATGTTACGAGTTTCCGGGCGGCGGCATCGAAGCGGGTGAGACGCCCGAGCAGGCGATGATCCGCGAGGTCGCCGAGGAAACCGGACACGTGGTCATCCCGGAGACAATCCGCGAGTTCGGCATTGTCATCAGAAGGCAGCAGGACAGCATGGATCCGGATGGCATTTTCGAACAGAGAAATTACTACTATTCCTGCGAGGTGACGGACGAGATCGTTCCGAGAAAGCCCGACGAACACGAGGTGAAGGAAGGTGCGGAGCCGGTTTGGGTCGAGACGCTCGCTATTCCGATTCATCGCACGAAAAAAGCCTTCCGGCGCGCCGGCGAAGCGTTTATGGAGCGCGAGTCCCGTGTCATGGAGATTGCCGACGCGGAGCTTCGCAGACGGAGCTACGAAAAGACCGAGGAAAATGCCATCGCAGCCCTCGGGGATGCCGATTACAAGGGCATGTTGCAATTCGTGAAGGACACGCTTCTAGAGGTTCAGACCGAAGGTGAGGGCGGAGTCGGCGTGCACAAGGCCGAATTCGGCTATACGCGCTTCGAGCATACGAAACGCGTGCTCGGCTGGGCAAAGCGGCTGTACGACGCCACCGCAGATAAGAACGGACTTTGCTATGAGGACCTGATGATTGCGACCGTGTTCCACGATGTCGGGCGGGCAATTTCCGCGAGGCAGGGCGGCGATCATGCAAAGGCCGGTGTTCCGATCACGAGAGACTATCTGCTGAAACACGGCTTTTCCGCGGAGCGCGCGGATTACATAGCAGGGCTTGTCGGCGCGCATTCTGACAAATGGCGCATGCGTGACCCGAACATCGACCGGAACCTTCTGATGCTGATGGAGGCCGATCTGCTCGATGACATGGGTGTTCTCGGGCTGGTGATGGACGCCATGATTGTCCGTGCGCGGAAGCCCGAGGCGACGTTTTATGACTGCTACAATCATTTCGAATTCTATACGCACCCGCAGCAGCACGACTGTCCGGTTGTGACGCCCGAGGCGCTCACATTCTGGAATGAGAAGACCGAGGCGGTTGACCGCTTCATGGATCTCTACCGGCGCGACATCCTGATCGGCGGCGAGAATTACGAGGGCTATCGTTAGAAGCGGCGAGAATTACGAGGGCTATCGTTAGAAACGGCGAGTATTACGAGGGCTATCGTTAGAAGCAGCGAGAATTACGGGGGCTGTCACCGGAACCGGCGCAGACTGCGAAGCCTGCTGAAGGAACCGGCGCGGATTACCCCGCTCCGACTTGAAAAAAGACGGAAAATGTGAGATGATATCGGGTGGCGATGCGGTATAAGCGCGTAAGAGGATGCCGCGGGGCTTCGGGCCCGGTTTTTGAGCCGGGACGCCCGCAAATGACACCGGTCGTCTCATTTATCAATAAAAAAGGAAGGTATCAGGGATGGACAGTAAAACGATTCTTGCACAGGGCAAGGCGATTCTCGGAATCGAATTCGGTTCGACGAGAATCAAGGCGGTTGTGATTGATGAACAGGGCAACGTTCTCGCGCAGGGCGGCCACGGTTGGGAGAACCGCTATGAGAACGGCGTTTGGACATACAGCGAGGAAGACATCCGGCTCGGGCTTCAGGACTGCTACGCAGACCTTGCGGCAAATGTGAAATCCGAGTACGGCGTGGCGCTGACCGGCTTTGCCGCCATCGGCATTTCGGCGATGATGCACGGCTACCTCGCATTTGACACGGACGGAAAGCTTCTTGTGCCGTTCCGCACATGGCGTAACACGATTACCGAGGATGCGGCGGCCGCTTTGACGAAGGCTTTCGATTTCAATATCCCGCAGCGCTGGAGCATTGCGCATATCTACCAGGCAATGCGAAACGGCGAGGCGCATGTGAACCGGATTGCACATTTTACAACGCTTGCAGGCTGGGTGCATGAGTGGCTCAGCGGGCAGAAGGTGCTCGGCGTGGGCGATGCTTCCGGCATGTTCCCGATTGATTCCGCGACCGGCGATTACGACGCACGGATGCTTGACATCTTCGATACACTTCCCGAGGCAAAGGCTGTTCCGTGGAAGCTTCGCGACATTCTTCCGAAGGTGCTTTCGGCAGGTGAACCGGCAGGCGTTCTGACCGAGGAAGGCGCAAAGCTTTTAGATCCGACCGGCACGCTGAAGGCCGGCATTCCGCTCTGCCCGCCCGAAGGCGACGCGGGCACCGGCATGGTTGCGACGAACAGCGTAGGACTCCGGACCGGTAACATTTCCGCCGGAACGAGCGTATTTGCCATGGTGGTTTTAGAGAAGCCGCTCAGCAAGGTTTACCCCGAAATCGACCTCGTAACGACGCCCGACGGCGCGGCGGTTGCGATGGTTCACTGCAACAACTGTACTTCCGATATTAACGCATGGATCGGCCTGTTCGGCGACTTCGGCAAGCTGATGGGCTATGACATCCCGACCGGAGACCTGTTTACGAAGCTTTATTCCGCAGCTCTTTCGGGCGAGGCGGACTGCGGCGGACTGCTTTCCTATAACTTCCTTTCCGGCGAGCCGGTTGTGGGTGTTGCGGACAGCAAGCTGGCGGTTCTTCGTACGGCGGAAAGCCGTTTTACGCTTTCGAATTTCATGCGGATGCATATGTACTCGGCGCTCGGCGCATTAAAGGTCGGTCTTGACCTCCTTTTGAAGAAAGAGGGCGTAAAGGTTGACAAGATGCTCGGCCACGGCGGTTATTTCAAGACACCCGTTGTCGGCCAGAAATTTGCCGCGGCGGCAGTCGGCGCTCCGGTTTCCGTGATGGAAACGGCAGGCGAGGGCGGTGCCTGGGGCATCGGCATTCTTGCGGCTTACATGCTGGCTAAGAAGAACGGCGCAGGAGCGCTGCAGAGTTATCTGGATGACGTGATATTTGCCAATTTGAAAGCGGTCTCTCTCGCTCCCGAAAAGGAAGATATCGAAGGATTCGAGAAATTCATGGACGCTTTCCGTAACGGACTCGGACTGTAAGAAACACAGCGGCGATGCTGCCTGCATGAGCGTTTCGCCGCTGTTATACAAGATGTATGATGTCTGAGGTAATGCGTATACTTTACTTTGGAAAATGACACTTATTGAGGCAGGAAAACCTGCTCGGGAATAAAAAATTGCACAAAGAAATGCGATATTTTTGCTTGACTTGATATGCAAATGTGATATAATTCGGAATATGAAGGATGAATTTTCGCCTTTTTAACATCTGTGGGGATTCGGACAGAGCATTTTCACGAATGAGGTTTGGTCAGACTATGAAACATAAAAAGATCGCTTTCGCATGGATCGGCATATTGATGATTGTTGTTTTTTCGATGTCGGGATGCAAGAGCGAATCGAACGGAAAGAGTGCCGCGAATACCGCCACACCGACGCCGGGCACGGCAGTCAAAACGGATGATATGGCCGAACAGTGGGTGTATATCCACGATCGTACGGTTCCGGCAATGATCTTCTACAAAGACGGCACGGCAAGCTTTGACGGCGTGAAGTACAAAAGCTACGAAGTGCTTGAGAATACGGTTCGCTTCACTTCGGAAAGCGGAGACGTTGTCAGCATCCGCTATTTTGACGAAACGAAGAACGGAGAGAACAGACGTACCGTATACCGGATCACGGATTACAAGCTGAAGCCGAGCAAACTGACCGGCGACAGTCCGGTAATCGGATACTGGGATTGCCCCGAGAAGAACTGGAGTTATCAGTTCACGGCGAACGGAACCTTCCTGGAGGACGGAGTCCTTCCCGGATATTATTATGTAAATGATGACGGAACCATTCGTCTGAGATATGACGGACAGCTTCCGGAAACAGTATTCTACTATTCGATTCACGATGACGTGATGACGGTTGAATACCCCTGGGTTACGGCGATGACGCCCTAACCGCTTTATAACGGTCGCGAGCGGGAAACTGCTTTCGATATACCTTCAGCGAAAGCTGAAAAAATTATACTCATCCTTAAGGAGGACATCATGAAAAAGTTCCTTTCAACACTGCTGATTGTTGCCATGGTGTTGTCTCTTGCAGCTTGCGGCAAGAAGAACACTGGTGACGACAACAGCGACGCGAACGCACCTTATGTCGCACCCGACATGACCAAGACGGTTACCCTTAACTTCTGGTCCATCTGCGTTCCGACAGACTCCAACCGTGACGCTTACGACAAGGCTATTGCCGACATGAAGGCAAAGTACCCGAACATCACCCTTAACGAGCTTGCTACTCAGAATGATGAGTACAAGGGCAAGATTAAGGATGCATTCCAGGCTGGTCAGGTTGCTGATATCTTCTTCACCTGGTCCTGCGCATTCCTCGGTGATTTCGTTCAGGCCGGTCAGGTTTACTGCCTTGACAACGCCTTCAAGGATCCCGATGTGAAGGATGCCATCGACGTTAAGATGTGCAACAACACCATTTACAACGGCAAGAAGTACGGTGTTCCGTTGACCATGAACATTGTTACGCTTTTCGCTAACCTTGACATCCTCAAGGAAGTTGGCTACAGCGATGTTCCGGCTACCTATGACGAGCTCATGACTTGCTGCGATAAGCTTGTTGCTGCAGGCAAGATCCCGTTCGGTTGTGCTGCTGGTGCTGGCCAGGAGTGGTGTGTAACTGAGTACGTTGAGTCCATCATCGAGAAGTCCTGTGGCGCTAAGACCCTGGATGACATCTTCCAGAGACGTGCTTCTTGGGGCAACGCCGATGTTGCTAACGCTATCAACAAGTTCCAGGAAATGATCAAGAAGGGTTACTTCGATCCCAATGGTCAGTCCATGGATAACGAGCAGGTTAAGACCAACTTCATGGCTGGCAAGTATGCATTCTACATCAACGGTTCTTGGAACTGTGCAGACTTCGCTAAGGCTACTGGTCTTAATGTTAAGGCTTCTGAGTTCCCGGTAATCGATGGTTCCAAGTCTAAGCTTGGTCAGCTCATCGGTGGTCCTTCCGATACTCTTGCAGTATTCGGCAAGTCCGAGAATAAGGAAATCGCAGCTAAGTACGCTCTTGAGCTTGGTCGTCTGATCTGCAAGTACTGCTACCTCAGCGGTGCTGGTCTCCCGGCTTGGAAGGTTGACTATCCGGCAACGGACATCAACGCTCTTACCCAGGCTGTAGCTGATATCGTTGCTAAGTCTGACTACCTTGTACTTTTCGGTGATACTGCTATGAATTCCGCAGACAAGGACATCTACCTTAAGGAGATTGCTAAGGTTTACGGTGCTCAGGTTGACGGACAGAAGTTCATCGACGATCTGAAGGGCGCTATTAAGTAATCGTATCTATCGAAGAAAAGTGGCCTTTCCCTTAACAGGAGAGGCCACTTCTTTTTGCGGAAGGCAGGCATTCATGAAACGAAAAACCTCTGACACAATAAGCATTATCGTGTTTCTTCTGCCGGCATTGATTCTCTTTTTCGGAATTCTGGTGGCACCTATTATCATTTCGGGATACTACAGTGTTTTCGACTGGCAGTTCCCGTTTGATAAGACTTTTTGCGGATTTCAGAACTATAAAAAACTGTTCACCACGGAATGGTATCCTCTTGCGAAGGGTGTAAAGAACGTATTCTTGCTGGCAGGTCTTTCTCTGGTGATCCAGCTTCCCCTTTCCCTCGGACTTGCTTTGATGCTCGGCCGCGGAATTAAGGGAGAGCGTTTCTTCCTGTCCGTCAACTTTCTGCCGGTTTTGATTTCGACCGTAGTTATCGGTCTTTTGTGGAGACGTATGTATGATGCCGATGCCGGTGTCATCAATCCGTTGCTCCGCAGTGTTGGAATCATCGGCGAAGAGAACATACAATGGCTGGCGGCGAATGGCGATCATCTGCTAATGGCGTGTATTGTTCCGATGCTATGGCAATACGTCGGCTATCATATGCTGCTTATGTACGCGGGCGTTAAAAGCGTAGCTCCCGAACTTCGTGAAGCTGCGATGATCGACGGCGCTACCACGTGGCAGGTTGACCGTTTTGTAGTCATCCCCTCCATGAAGCAGGTACTGAAAGTAAGCGTAATCTTCTCTGTAACCGGTTCCTTAAAGTCTTACGACCTTGTTTCCATTCTTGCGGGCGACAGAACCTATGCTGCGGCAGTTCCCAGTACCGTTCTTATGAATACAAAGTCAGTCGGACTCTACGGAATGTCCAGTGCAAGTGCGGTGGTAATCATCGTTCTGTGCTTTGCTGCGGCGGTTCTGATTAATGCGCTTTTCAGAGAAAGGGATTGATATGGCTAATGATAAAAAATTAGGTGCTCCGGAAGGATATACAATTAAAAAATCCGGTCCCGCGCTTCGTATTATAAGCACAATCCTTTTGGTGGTTTGGTCGATTATTAACCTGTATCCTCTGTTCTGGATGATTATGCTGTCTTTGAAGAACAACGAGCAGGTTAACTTAACGCACAAATTCGGGCTTCCTGCAGGATGGCCCAACAAGTGGCACTGGGAGAACTACACGAACCCGGAGCTTCATCTTGAGAGAATCGTAACGTATTTTAAGAACAGTGTAATCGTAACCGTGTTGGCAATTGCCATTGCGCTCGTTGCGGCCATGATGGCTTCCTATGCCCTGATGAGATTTAACTGGAGAGCGAGCGGCGCATTTAACAAGATGTTCATGCTTGGTATTACGGTTCCCGTTCAGGTTTCCCTGGTTCCCCTTTTGATTACCACGAGCGAACTTGGCATTACCGGTTCCAGAATTTCCCTGATTATTCCGTATGCGGCGTTTGCACTATCCATGGCAATTCTGATCAGCAACGGATTTATGACCAATATTCCGAAGGAACTCGACGAGGCTGCCTATATTGACGGATGCTCCCGGTACGGTGTTTTCTTCCGGATTATTCTCCCGCTGATGACCCCCGCCATTTCGACGATCGGTATCTATTCCTTCCTGCAGTGCTGGAACGAATTGATCATCGCGACCACATTGGTTACCAGCGAAGAGATGAGAACTCTCCCGATCGGTATCAGAAACCTCGTCGGAACGAACAAGGTTGACTACGGTTTGATCGGTGCAGGTATCACGATTGCGACGATCCCTATGATCATCGTTTACATTCTTATGAGCAGAAAGATTCAGGAAAGCTTCATTGCCGGTGCTGTAAAAGGCTGACGTTATTCCTGTTTATAAAGAGATTGACAGCGGTTGCTTCGGCAGCCGCTGTTTTTTGCAATATGATATTGCAAAAACGGCGAAAAAGTATCACTTTGCCCAAAAAACATGAATCTTTTATGAAATCTTTGTGTGGTCGGTAAATATGTCATGTGATATAATCGGACTTGGTTTGTGCCTAAAAAAGGACGGAAGAGGGGTCTGAAAATGGTTATCAACAAGAAAGAATTCAAGAAGAATGTTCAGGATTACCTGAAGACCTTCTACAGAAGAACGGTAGAAGATGCGTCACAGCAGCAGATTTACTCTGCGGTCGCATTTGCCGTAAAGGATTATATTGTGGACCGCTGGGCAGCGAGCCAGAAGGAGTTCGAGAAGAAGGATGCGAAGACCGTATACTATCTCTCAATGGAATTCCTGATGGGACGTGCTCTCGGCAATACCGTAATCAACCTGAAAGCCGACAAGGAGATCCGTAAGGCGCTGGAGGAGCTCGGCCTTGATCTCGATGCCATCGAGGATCAGGAGCCCGATGCAGCGCTCGGTAACGGCGGTCTCGGCCGTCTGGCAGCGTGCTTTTTGGATTCGCTCGCAACGCTCGGCTATCCGGCATACGGTTGTGGCATTCGTTACAAATACGGCATGTTCAAGCAGGAGATCAGGGACGGCTACCAGGTAGAGCGTCCGGATGACTGGCTTGCGGAAGGCAATCCGTTCGAGATTAAGCGTCCGGAATATGCCTGCGAAGTGAAGTTCGGCGGTTATGTCCGTTACTCCAGAGATGAGCAGGGACATGAGCATTTTACACAGGAAGGCGCACAGTCCGTTCGCGCGATTCCTTATGACCTGCCGATTGTCGGCTACGGCAACAACGTTGTGAATACGCTTCGGATTTGGGATGCGGAAGCGATTGACAACTTCAACCTCGAGAGCTTCGACCGCGGTGATTATCACAAGGCCGTTGAGCAGCAGAACCTTGCCAGACTGATCTGCGAGGTGCTTTACCCGAACGACAACCATTACGCCGGCAAGGAGCTCCGCTTAAAGCAGCAGTACTTCTTCGTTTCCGCAAGCGTGCAGCGTGCGGTGGCAAAGTACATGAGCACCCATGACGACATTCGCAATCTTCCCGAGAAGGTTGTATTCCAGTTAAATGACACGCACCCGACCGTAACGGTTCCCGAGCTCATGAGAATCCTCATGGACGAGTACTACCTGAGCTGGGACGAGGCATGGTCGATTACGAACCGGTGCTGCGCATATACGAACCACACAATCATGTCGGAAGCTCTTGAAAAATGGCCCATCGACCTTTTCTCGCGCCTGCTTCCCCGTGTATACCAGATTGTTGAGGAAATCAACCGTCGGTTTACCGAGCAGCTGCAGCAGAGATATCCGAATGATTACGGAAAGCTTCAGAAGATGGCAATCCTCATGGACGGTCAGGTCCGCATGGCGAACCTCGCAATCGTGGCCGGCTTCTCCGTAAACGGTGTTGCAAGACTTCATACCGAAATCCTGAAGAAGGAACAGCTTCGCGATTTCTATGAGATTTTCCCTGAAAAATTCAACAACAAGACGAACGGCATCACACAGCGCCGCTTCCTGCTGCACGGCAACCCGTTGCTTGCAAACTGGGTAACCGGCAAGATCGGCGACGAGTGGATTACGAACCTGCCGCACATCAACGAGCTTGCGGTTTACGCCGACGACAAGAAGAGCCAGAAGGAGTTTATGAACATCAAGTATCAGAACAAGCTCCGTCTGTGCAAATACATTCAGGAACATAACGGCATCGAAGTGGATCCGAGATCGATCTTCGATGTGCAGGTTAAGCGGTTGCATGAGTACAAGCGTCAGCTTCTGAACATCATGCACGTGATGTACCTTTACAATCAGCTTCGCGCGAACCCGGAGATGGATTTCTATCCGAGAACCTTCATCTTCGGCGCCAAGGCGAGTGCCGGATACAGAAGAGCGAAGGCCATCATCAAGCTGATCAACAGCGTGGCCGACGTCGTCAACAACGACAAGTCCATCAAGGGCAAGATGAAGGTTGTCTTCATCGAGAACTACCGTGTTTCCAATGCCGAGTGGATCTTCGCCGCAGCCGATGTTTCCGAGCAGATTTCGACGGCCAGCAAGGAAGCAAGCGGTACCGGTAACATGAAGTTCATGCTGAACGGCGCCGTGACAATCGGTACGATGGACGGTGCCAATGTGGAAATCGTCGAGGAAGTCGGCGCCGAGAACGCCTTCATCTTCGGTCTTTCCAGTGACGAAGTCATCAACTACGAGAACAACGGCGGCTACAATCCGTGCGAGATTTTCAATACCGACCAGGATATCCGCCTTGTGATGACGCAGATGATCAACGGCTTCTACAGCCCGGACGATCCGGACCGTTTCCGTGAGATTTACGACTCGCTGCTTTGCACACGCGGAGGCGAGAAGGCTGACCAGTACTTCATCCTGAAGGACTTCCGCTCTTACGCCGAGGCTCAGAAGAAGGTTGAGGAAGCTTACCGCGACGAAGCGGGCTGGGCTAAGATGGCACTTCTCAATGTTGCCAAGTCCGGCAAATTTAGTTCCGACCGTACGATTGAGGAGTACGTGAAGGACATCTGGCACCTTGACAAGGTGACCGTTGAATTGTAGAATTTAAAAGAACCGGGGATGCCTGTTCATCCCCGGACTTTTTGTTTTTCGGAGGAGCTGCATGGCATTTTCCATAACATTGCCGGAAAATGTGAAACGGATCATCAGGACACTCGAAACGGCCGGCTTTGAAGCCTACGCCGTCGGCGGGTGTGTTCGTGATGCGCTCCTTAACAGGGTTCCGCAGGACTGGGACATCACGACTTCGGCGCTGCCGGAGGAGGTGAAGCGCCTCTTTCCGAGGACGGTCGACACCGGAATCGAACACGGCACGGTAACCGTCATGCGCGGGCAGGAGGGCTATGAGGTTACGACCTATCGGATTGACGGAACGTACGAAGATTTTCGCCATCCGGATTCGGTCACATTCACGAGGAATCTCGGGGAGGATCTGCTCCGGCGCGATTTTACAATCAACGCGATGGCTTATAACGAAAGCACCGGTCTGGTCGATCTGTTCGACGGCATGAAGGACCTGCAGGCGGGCATCATTCGGGCAGTCGGCAACCCGACGGAGCGGTTCTCTGAGGATGCGCTTCGGATTCTTCGGGCGGTTCGGTTTGCGGCCCAGCTCGGCTTCACGATCGAGCCCGCAACAAAGGAAGCAATGAAGGAACTTTCGGGCAATCTGAAAGCCGTAAGCGCCGAGCGGATTCGCGAGGAACTGACGAAGCTTCTTAGTTCGGAGCACCCGGAAGAACTGTTTGAGGCGCGCGCTCTCGGAATCACGGCGGACTGGCTGCCGGAGTGGGATCTCATGTGCGACACGCCGCAGGAAAATGTGCACCATATCTACGACGTAGCCCGTCACACGACGGAAACCATTCACGGCCTTCACAGGACGGAAGAGTATCGGAATGCTTCCCCGAAGGAGCAGGCGATGCTTAACTATACGATGCTTTTACACGACAGCGCGAAGCCGCAGTGCAAGACGTTTGATGAGAACGGGCAGGCGCATTTTAAGGGACATGCGAAGCCCGGCGCGGCAACTGCCAAAGAGGTTTTGCGGCGCCTGAAGTTTGATAACGAGACGATTGATTCCTGCACGAAGCTTGTATATTACCACGATACGCTGTATCGCAGGCACGGCGAGGAACCGGCTGTGACGGTGCGGTTTTTGATGAACCGGATCGGGACCGAGAGGATGCCGTTTCTGTTTGCGGTTTTCACGGCCGATGCCGGTGCGAAGGCACCGCAGTATCTTGCAGGTTGCCTGAAACGCATCGAAATGCTTCGGGAGGCTTACCGGACTGTCGTTTCGGAAGGACACTGTGTCAATCTTAAGATGCTTGCCGTAAACGGTGCGGATCTGATGGCACTCGGGTATCCCGCAGGACCGGAGCTCGGGGAGGTTTTGAACAGCCTTCTTGAGGACGTGCTTCTTACGCCGGAGCACAACACAAAGGAATATCTGCTTGAAAAAGCAAAACGTTAACGAAAGCCCGGTTTCCGGGCTTTCGCTGTTTTTTGGTGCCGGTGAAGGAGAAGTCCGGGGAGGCTGTAATTTGTGATTTCTTTCAGATTTTCCGTGACAGAGCGGGGTCGTTGTGGTATAATATATCCGATTATGGGCTATCCTGTCGAAACGGTCGTTTTCGGTATGGAGAAACCCTTTTGACCGGAGGTTTTTATGCTTGGCTTTCTCGGAATTTTTGAGATGGACAGAGACATTCTGTTGTACGTTCAGGAGCATTGGAGAGTCGGATTTCTGAATGAATTCTTCAAGGCAGTCACCCACCTCGGGGACGCCGGAATATTCTGGATCATTCTGACCTGCATTCTGCTTTGCTTCAAAAAAACGAGAAAGGCGGGGCTGTTCTCGGCAGGCGCCCTGGCAGGTTCGGTTCTTTTAAACAACTGCTGCCTGAAGGTTCTGATCAACCGCACGAGACCCTATGAACTGATTCCGGAAATCGAGCTTCTGATCAAAGAGGCTCACGATGCTTCGTTCCCGTCGGGTCATACCGCAGCAAGCTTTGCTTCGTGCTTTGCGATTCTGCCGAACGTGAAGAAGCGCTGGTGGGCTCCGCTGATTCTGATGGCGGCTCTCATCTCATTTTCCAGAATCTATGTCGGCATTCACTATCCGTCCGATATCGTCGGAGGCTTCGTGAGCGGCCTGATTCTCGGCATTCTGGCCAATGTCATCGGTAATTTCATTTTGAAGAAGATTCAACAGAGAAAAGAGCTTTCCGTAGCGGAGGCAGAACCGGCAGAGGAGCCGGTGCAGTAAAAAGGCGGTGGGACTATGAATACAATCGTCATCGTTCCCTCCCTGAATCCGGACGGGAAGATGGTTAATACGGTTAAGAGCATTCTTGCGGAGGGCTTCACCGACGTCGTTGTGGTCAATGACGGAAGCGGTCCGGAGTACCTTTCGTTCTTCGAGGAAGTGTCGAAGCTTCCCGGCGTGACGGTCTTAACCCATGAAGTGAATAAAGGCAAAGGCAGGGCCATGAAGACGGCATTTGCCTATATCCTTGAAAATCGGAAGGACGTTGCGGGCGTTGTGACCGTGGATGCCGACGGGCAGCATCTGCCGAAGGATATCCGGGCATGCGCGGAGGCGATGGAGGCCGACGGAAACAGAGTGATTCTCGGCGTCCGGGATTTTTCGTTGCCGCATGTTCCGAAGAAAAGCCGAATCGGCAACAACATTACAAAAGGCGTGTTCCGATTTGCCTGCGGCATCAAAATCAGTGATACGCAGACGGGACTTCGGGCAATTCCTTTCAAACACCTGCCGGCCATGTGCGAGGTTGCGGGTGACCGGTATGAATACGAGACCAACCAGCTGCTTGTGATGAAGCGGCAGGGAATCGAGTTCTCGGAGGTGGTCATCGACACGGTGTATATCGATGACAATGCGTCGTCGCATTTTCACCCGTTCCGCGATTCCATCCGGATTTACATGATCATCCTGAAGTTCATCGGCAGCTCGATTGCTTCGTTCCTTTTGGATTTCCTGCTGTTCACGGTCATCAATCTGGCAATCGGAGACAGCCTGGACGGTTCGGTCCGCCTGCTGATTGCGACAGTCGGCGCGAGAGTGGTGAGCTCGCTGTTCAACTACACGGTGAACAGAAAAGTGGTGTTCCGTTCCGACGCGGACGTGAAGCGTTCGCTTGTAAGGTATTACATCCTGGCGGCATGTCAGTTATTGGCATCGTACCTCCTGGTGAACATCGTGGCCGAGAAGATTCTCGACCTCGGCGCAACGTTTTTGGAGTCCGTCATCAAGATGATTGTGGACTTTGTTCTGTTCCTGCTCAGTTACCAATTCCAGCAGCGCTGGGTTTTTAAATAGGAGAGTGACATAATGAAAGCAAAAAAAGTGTTGAAGTACGTGGGGAGAGTACTTTTGGTGATTTTTGTCACACTTGTGCTTTTGGTAGGCACGGTATATCTTGTACTCCACAAAATCTGCAAAGGACCGTCTCCGGCAGCAAAAGCCGAGCTCGGTTCCTCGCTTCTTGAAAGCGGCCAGTTGAAGTTCGTCGCGAAGCTCGTTCTTTCGAAGGAAGAAATTGACGAGATTACAAAGATGAACGAACGGAAGCCCATGAATACGGATGTTCTGGATGACAGCCTGATTCACATTGTGAACGAGGATAATCCCGACCCGGATGTTACGCCGGATCCGAGCATTCCCGAGGAGGAATTCGATGAGAACGGTGTGCGCATCGTGAAGATTGCAGGCCGCTCCTTCCTTGCGAAACTGATGATCATCAAGGATCCTTCGCAGGTCAGAGTCGGAACGACATACCCGTACGGCGAATACGGAAAGAACCTGCATGAGATCGTTGCGAACAGCGGCGCGGTAGGCGGCGTTAACGGCGGCCTTTACGAGTCCACCGGTAACAAAGGCGGTCAGCCTCTCGGGGTTGTTGTGCAGGACGGTGTCATCAACTGCAACAGACCGCAGTCCAACAAGGGCCTTTACATGATCGGACTGACAAAGGATAATATTCTTCAGATTAAGGATATTCAGGGTTACACCCAGGCCGATATCAATCGCTATGTAGATGAGGCCGGCATCCGTGATGCCGTTTGCTTCCAGGAGGAAAGCTCCGATTCCAATAACCACTTCGTTCCCCTGATCATCAACGGCGAAGGCCGTGAGATGAACGGACAGGGAAGCGGCGCGAACCCGCGTACGGTAATCGCACAGCGTTCGGACGGCGCCATCATGCTTCTTGTTACGGACGGCCGTGCGGCAAACGGACACCTCGGTGCAACTGCTGCCGATCTGATTGCCATCCTTCTTGAGTATGGCGCGGTAAATGCCGCAAACCTTGACGGCGGAAGCTCTTCCACGATGGTTTACAAGGGCGAGTACGAGATGCCCAGCGTAACCTTCTATTACAACAACAAATCCTGGAACATGCCGACGGCTTTCGTCGTAATGCCTAAATAAGGAGGGAACCATGAGCGATTTTGATGATGATGATTTTAAGCCCGATTCCCTCAGCAACTTCAAGGATGAAAGCGAAAAGAATCTTTATGAAGCGCTTCGCAAGAGCCCGAATCTGGATTACGATCCGGACGAGGATGAAATGACCGAAGAGCAGTTCAAGGCTTATCAGGAGCGCAGACAGCGTATCGCGGAAAGACGCGAAGCCGGAAGAAACAAGCGCGCGAAAGAGCTTGCCGACCGGGAAGCACGCGTAAAGAGCATGGGCAAGATTGCAGGTTCCAGAATGGTTCCCGCGAAGACGAAGCCCGCCCGCGGCATTGCCGATATCACAAAGGAAGAGGAGAAGCCCCTCACGGTCATGCAGCAGCGTGCCGAGATGAAAGAAAAGAAGGGTCGCAGAATCTTCTATATCTGCCTCGGCATTTATGCGCTGATCTTCATCGTGCTGGCATTTATCTTCTTACGTTATACGGATAAGTGTCTCCGCCGTTACGAGGCATCCCAGTATGAGAATGTCATCGGCGGCATTGTGGACAAATTTGCCGACAGCGTAAAGGACGGCACGGTGCTTGACATGGTTCAGATTCCGGAGCATGCATGTGTCTTCGAAAGCGAAGATTTGTACCGTAACACTTACCTGCAGCTGCTTCGTGACAGCGGCACATTTTCCTACGGCAAGGATAAGCAGAGTTACGATTCGAGCCATCCGGTATATGACATTCTTTCCTCGGACGGCAATCTGGTCGCCAAGATCGGCCTTCGTCCCGAGAATGAAAAGACCATTTTCGCGATGCTTCGCGTAAGTGACTGGGTTGTCGATTATGTAACGCCCGTATTCAGCGTGACGACCAGCTCGTACCGCATTACGGTGCCGGACAACTATCGTGTGACGGTGAACGACATTACCGTGGATGAGGAATTCCAGAAGGGTAAGCCCGTTGAGGTGAAGACCAACCTGAACAAGGAAGTTCTCGAGTATATCACGATTCCTTCCCTGATCACGTATGAGGTTGTCGGACTTGCCGAGAAGCCTGTGATTAAGATTTATAACGGTCTCGGAAACGAGGTTGAATACACGCCCGATGAATCCGGGAACATCAAGATCGATGTTCAGGTCGGCATCAAGGGCGAGATGTCGACGGACCGCCGCGAGTTTGCTCTTGAGACCGCGCAGATGTATGCGGACTTCCTTGCAAGAGACCTCGGCGGAGAGAAGTACGGACTTGCCAAGATTCAGAAGCGCCTTCTGAAGGGCTCGTTCCACTATGAAGAAGCGAAGCATTACGCGAACGACTGGGACATCACATTTATCAGTGACCATGTGGATGACAAGCCGAAGTATACGAATGTCTCCGTTTCGGATTATACCGAGTACAGTGATGAATGCTACTCCTGTAGAATCAAGTTTACTAAGAACATGATCCTTGTTAAGACGAAGGGTCACAAGGAAGTAAATGTGGATTCGGTTTACTATTTCGTCTATGCGGACGACACCGATGACAATGTCATCAATCCTCACTGGTGCATGGTTGCCGAGGAGTCGTATGAGGCACTGACGCAGAACTAAACATAAGAATTTGAAAATGGAAAAGCGGAAGAGGGTTGAACTCTTCCGCTTTTTGCATGCTTTGATTCCGGGGAAGGCAGATTCAGCGGATCCGGCTCCTCCGATGATAGAAAACCTTATATTCGGACGGCGTGCAGTCCTTGGCCTGCCGGAAGACCCGGTTGAAGGTGGCAATCGAGGTAAAGCCCGACTGCATGGCCACATCCGTGACCGAAAGATGCGGGTTCAAAAGAAGCGCTTCCGCGGCCTTCACGCGCCTTTGGTTCAGGTAATTGTAGTAGGACTGCCCGGTGAACTGCTTGAACAGCCTCGAAAAGTGAAATTTCGAAAAACCGGCAATCGAAGCTGCTTTCTCGAGCGTGATTTCCTCCACGTAGTTCGTGTTGATGTAGGTGATGACGTTGTTCAGCTTCTCGACATATTCCATCTGTTTACCGGCTCTGACGTCGGGGAAGATCACATTTGTCCGGATATGACGTCTGCCGATGTTGGCGAAAAACTGGATCAGATAGGAGTAAATCATGGCCACGCGCATGGTGACGGCGCGGTTTTCGTACTCCGCGATCGACTGCTTCAAAAGGGCGACTTCGCGCTCGTGAATCTCCGGATAAGCGTCCTCGGTAATCAGAATCGGCTGCGAGAGCACCGGGCTTATTGCGGTAAAGTCATCCATCGAATTGAATACCGAGAAATCAAACATCATGATCAGCCTGGAGCCGGTTGCGGGCGCCTCGAGGGCGTGCAGTTCTCCGGGCGGAATGAAGAGGATGTCGTTCTCGCCGAGCATGTACACGCGGTTGTTGATCGTGACGCAGTAATCGTTCTCAAGCGGCATAATGATTTCCGCTGCGGCATGCCAGTGCGTGTCGTAATTCACATTCTGGCGGTTGATGTAAAGAAGGAGCATGTTGTTGGCTTCGAAAGCCACTTTTTCGAAGGTTCCGTCCATCTCTCGGGCCATTTTTTACCCTCCTGCGTTTCAAGAATTGTCATTCTATACCCCTAGAACAAATGTTGCTAAATCCGGAAAAGCAAAAATGCACAAAAAACGGGGGTGTTTTTAGCCAATTTTATGGTAAGAAAAGGGAATCCACAAGGTAAATACCATTTATCATCACAATTTTTACCCCATTTTTTGCACAAATGCGACGCAAAATTTGGAGGGAAAATTGATCAGACAGCCCTGTTTAGCAATATTTGATTATAATATAGCAAAAAATGAAGTGCAAATGCAACACTTTTTTTATATAATATTTGCACATCATGGTGATTTCTGAGGTGTTGTGCCCGGCAGATTGAAGGCATGAGGTGACTGACACTTACAGAACGGAGGGTCCAATGTTAAAACTTTTAAAGAAAAAAAGCGTATATTGGTCGATTATCATCGTGGCGATCATTGCGTTCCTTTTGATTTGGAACGGCATCACCAAAACGACGAATTATTCCGACAAATACGCGGGCTTTGACTTCTCAAAAATTGAGAGTGAAGGCCGTGCGGACTCCTATACCGCTTATCGCGCGAAGCACAGGGATGCCGGTTATCCTACGACCGACATTCAGGTTGATCTGCGCAAAGCGACAGGAGACTGTGAATTGGCCGATATGTTCGGCGAGACCGGTGTTCTGGTATCCAAGGAAGACGGTACCACGGTTATTCCGGTCAACGTTGCAGAAGAAGGATTCTACAACATTAGACTGATGTATTATCCCGATCCGGACAGAGAGACTTCCCGTGGCGTTCAGATTGAGCGTGAGCTCAAGATCAACAACGAGAGTCCCTTCAGCGGCGCAGATAATATTATGTTCCCCCGTATTTATACCGATGACGGGGCCCCGAAAGAGGATAACAGAGGTAACCAGATTCGCCCCAAGATTATTGAGGCGCCCCGCTGGGAGACCATCTACTTCAAGGATGAGCTGGGTTACATTACCGAGCCCTATCAGTTCTATTTCACCAAAGGCGAGAACAAGATTGAGCTTATCGGTGCTCAGGAGCCTTTGATCATCAAAGAGATGACGCTTGCAGCAGTTGCTAAGCGTGATTCTTATTCGGAATATCTGTCGAAGATGACTGCCGAGCACGGCAATGCATCTGCCAAGAATTCCAATTCCGTTCGTGTTGAAGGTGAGAAGGCACAGTATCGTTCCACGCAGGCCCTCTATCCTTTGTACGACCGTTCCTCCGCAGTCACCTATCCTTACAGTGTAACGAAACAGGTACTGAATATCATCGGCGGTGAGAACTGGAAGATTCCCGGACAGTGGATTGAATGGGAATTTGAAGCTCCGGCCGACGGTTACTATGAGATTACCCTGAAGGCAAGACAGAACTACAACCGTGGTTTTGTGTCGTGCCGTTCTCTTTATGTCAACGGAGAGATTCCTTTCGATGAAGCGGCTACCGTGAAATTCGATTTCTCCAGCGACTGGAAGATGTTCAAAATCAGCGACGAAAAGGGCGAGCCTTATAAGTTCTGGCTTCATAAGGGAACCAACAGCATCCGCCTTGAAGTTACGCTCGGCGAGATGGGTGACATCCTGTCCCGCATGAACGACAGCGTATTCCGCATGAACGGCATGTATCGTCAGATCCTCGTTCTCACCGGCGCTACGCCCGATGAAAACCGTGACTACAACATCGCGACCCGTTATCCCGAAGTTGTGGCTGCCATGGCTGACGAGTACAAGGTTCTTTACAAGCTGATTGATGACCTTGTTGCATATACCGGTGAGAAAGGTTCTCAGGTTACCGCATGTCTTACACTTGCCGACCAGCTTGAGAAGTTCTCCAAGGACGATGCCAAGATTCCGAAGAACCTTGTTGCATTCAAGAACAATGTCAGCTCCCTTGGTTCCGCTATCCTGACCCTCAGCGAAGCCCAGCTCGACATTGACTACATTGTTATTGCCGGTGCCGACTATAAAGTTAAGAAGGATACCGCAAACTGGTTCCAGAAGGCCATTCACGAAGTTCGCGCTTTCTTCGCTTCCTTTACCGTTGATTACAACGCCATCGGTAACGTATACGAAGATGATGACCGGCCTACCATTACGGTATGGATCTTCGGCGGTCGTGACCAGAGTACGATTCTGAAGACCATGATCGACGAGCAGTTCGTCGGAACTTACGGCATCTGCGTAAACCTTGACCTGATTACGGCCGACGTACTCCTTCCCGCAACGGTTGCCGGAACCGGCCCTGACGTTGCGCTCGGCGCGGGTACTGCCGAACCGGTTAACTACGCGCTTCGAGGAGCTGCCTGTGAGCTGTCCCAGTTCAAGGGCGACCCGATTGAAAAAGTCAAAGGCTTCGATGAAGTGGTTTCGGAATTCACGGATTCCTCGCTTGTTCCGTTTATATATGGTAAAGGATATTACAACGACGCAAGCGGGAATTACAAGAATAAGGGTGTATATGCACTTCCCGAAACGCAGTACTTCAACGTCATGTTCTACAGAACAGACATTTTCAAACAGCTCGGCATTGAGATTCCGAACACCTGGGAGGATCTGATTTCCATCCTTTCCACCATTGAAAAGGCTCACATGGATGTCGGTATTCCTTCCACGGAACGTAAGATCAACAACGTTGCCAACCCGGATATGAATGGATTCTACGCACAGCTGTATCAGCGCGGCGCTTCCCTCTATTCTCCGGAAGGTGACAAGGTTATGCTTGACACGGATGTGGCTATCGAAGCATTCGAAGCGTACACGATGTTCTTCACCCATTACAATACGCCTCGTGACTACAACTTCGTAGACCGTTTCCGTACCGGTGAGATGCCTCTGGCATTTGCCGATTATAACAACTTTAACACCCTGTGCGTATCCGCACCTGAGATTCGCGGTCTTTGGGATATGGCCATCATGCCCGGTACTTATGTAAAGGACGAGAACGGCAATAAGGTCGACAGAGACGGCGACGGTGAGTATGATATCGACCGAAGCGTACAGTGCTGGGGCGTTTGCTCCATCATGCTGGAGAACTCCAAGATGCATAAAGAAGCATGGACGTTCCTGCAGTGGTGGGCAAGTGCAGATGTACAGGCCCGTTACGGCATCGAGCTCGAGGCTGTCATGGGTGAGTCCGCAAGATATGCAACTGCCAACAAGAAGGCATTTGACCAGCTGGCATGGAGCTCTAAGCAGCGTGAGATTCTGCTTGAGCAGTGGAAGTGGGTTAAAGGTACTCCTGAGGTTGCCGGCGGATACTACACCACCAGACATATCGTAAACGCAGTTCGTCGAGTAATTAATAATAACGAAGATCCTCGTGAGACGCTTCTCGATTACACCCGTGATATTAACGAAGAAATCCACAAGAAGCGAGTCGAGTTCGGTCTTGAAAAGAGATAAGGAAGGAGAGAAAACGTATGAGTTACGCTAACTGGCGGAGACAGAGACAATTACGCCGCAAGTTTATGCTTCGTGATATCAGAACATTCCGTACTTGTTATCTTTTCCTTGCTCCTTATGCTCTGATTTTCACCTTGTTCTACGTAGTACCTGTAATCGTATCCATCTGGTTCGGTTTCACTTACTATAACGTTTTGCAGCCGGCACGTTTCATCGGCATGCAGAACTACATCAACCTGATTCTGGTTGACGATATCTTCCTGACGGCCGTTAAGAACACGTTCCTGATTGCCGCCATTACAGGCCCGGTCGGATACATTGCCGCATTCCTTTTCGCATGGCTCATTCACGAGCTGCCGAAGAGAATCCGTGCATTTGCCGTATTGGTTTTCTACGCACCGACCATTTCCGGTCAGGTTTACCTGATTTGGACATTCATCTTCTCCGGCGACTCTTACGGATACGCAAACGCCATTGGTGTGGACCTGGGTATTCTGGAAACGCCGAAGCTATGGCTGACAGACCCCCGTTACATGATGACAATCGTTATCATCGTAATCCTGTGGGCGTCCCTCGGTACCGGATTCCTTTCCTTCATCGCAGGTTTGAATACCATCCCGGATGACCAGTATGAAGCAGGTTATGTGGACGGTGTTAAAAACCGTTGGCAGGAGCTTTGGTACATCACCCTTCCGAACATGAAGTCCATGTTGATGTTCGGTGCGGTTATGTCCATTACGACCGCATTCAATACTGCGGACGTTACGATGGCGCTCTGTGGATTCCCGAGTACCGACTATGCAGCACGTACCGTTGTTACCCACCTGATTGACTATGGTCAGCAGCGTTTCGAGATGGGTTATGCATCCGCAATTGCGACGGTGCTCTTCCTTGCGATGTACCTGTGTAACAAGTTCATCCAGAAGGCACTCATGCGACTTGGAACCTGATAGGAGGGAATGACGAGATGAAAAAGATTAAAGCCGGAAGACAGCCTAACCGATCCCTCGCAGGTGATATCGGTGTCGGCATTGTCCTGATTATTTTTGGATGCTTTTTCGCATTCCCGCTTGTATACGTAATCAACTCCGCATTCAAGCCTCTTGATGAGTTGTTCGTATACCCGCCTAAGCTGTTCGTTCGTAACCCTACGACCAAGAACATCAGCGATATGTTCCTTCTTATGAATAAGCAGGGCGTTATCACATTTACCAGATACGCATTCAACTCCTTGTTCATTACCGCGGTAGGTACCGCCGGACATATCCTGATCGCTTCTATGGCAGCTTACGTGCTTGCCAAGTACCGTTTCCCCGGATCGGGTCCTTTCTTCAAGATGGTTACCGTAGCCCTTATGTTCACCGGTTACGTTCTGGCTATCCCGAACTACCTGATCATGTCGAAGATCGGTTTGGTAGATACCTATTTAGCTTTGATTATCCCGGCATTTGCATCGCCGATGGGACTCTTCCTGATGAAGCAGTTTATGGAATCGAGTATTCCTGACGTTCTGATAGAAGCAGCCAAAATCGACGGCGCAAAGGAAGGAAAGATCTTCTTCACGATTGTTATGCCGCTTGTAAAGCCCGCAATCCTGACCTTGATGATCTTCTCCATCCAAAGCTTGTGGAATAATATCGGTACAACCTACATCTATTCGGAAGAATTGAAGACCCTGCCTTTCGCACTTCGTACGTTGGCAGCCGGCGGTGTAGCCCGTACCGGTGTATCTTCGGCATCAACCCTCTTCATGATGGTTCTGCCGGTTGTATGCTTCATCTTTTCACAGAGCAACATTGTTGAGACAATGGCAAGCTCCGGTATTAAGGAATAAGGAGGAAGGATTATATGATGAAACGTATTACAGCACTCCTTCTTCTTGCGTGTCTGGTGCTTTCCGGGCTTTCCAATGCGAAAACCGCATATGCGGACGACGACTGGTACACCTACACATACAATTACTGGGGTGATGAGGCGGCATCTCCGGATGCTTATACCGTAGACCGTGTCATTTCCGGTAGTGCTTTCGGCGAAGAGGTGGGCGGCCTTTTGAACCCCGACAGCCTTTTCGCAATTGATGATATGCTTTATGTTGTTGACTCCAAGAACAACCGTATCATTGAGAGCCAGTGGAAGAACGGTGAATTCAGAACGGTTCGTGTCATTTACCACGTAAATGTTTCCGAAGAGAAGAAGGACCTTCTGAAGATTGGCGATAAAATCGAGCTTTGCCTGCTTCAGCCCGGTGATGTATTTGTTAAGCCTATCACGAAAGAGCAGCGCCTGAAGGTTTACGGCGAGTATCTCGGAACTCCTTACGTTCCCGAGATTGAGCCGGAAGAAGAGCCTGCTAAAGAGGGCGAAGGCGAGAATACCGATGCCAATGCAGAGAACGCCGACGCCGGAAAATCAGACGGAGCTTCCGATTCTGACGGCGAAGCCGGAGAGACCGGAGAAGCCGGAGAGACCGGCGAGACCGGAGAGACCGGTGAGACCGGAGAAGCCGGTGAGGCCGGCGAGTCTTCCGAGGGCGGTAAATCTTCCGAAGGAAGCAAGACAGGCAAGACAAAGTGGCATGAGAATATCGAGGTCAGAAAGTTCAACAGAGACTATGATATTTTCATCGCCGATACACAAAACAACCGTATCATCCATTGCGACTATGACCTGAATGTCATCGACGTTGTGGCCAATCCTAAGGATGAAACGCTTGCAGACGATTTCAAGTTCCTTCCGTCACACTTCGTTGTTGACGATGCATATCGTTACTATGTACAGGCTTTGAACATCAACGCCGGCATCATGGAATTTACGAAGGACGGAACGTTCACCGGTTATATCGGTGCCAGCCCGGTTACGATTTCCTTCGCACAGAGAATCTGGAGAAGGATTCAGTCTAAGGAACAGAGACAGAAGACCAAGCAGTTCGTTCCTACCGAGTACAATAACATTTGCATTGATTCGAAGGGTTTCCTTTATGTAACGACAAGTACCCTGAAGGATAACGAAATTGCAACCGGAACCGGTAAGCCCGTCCGGAAGCTGAACTCGATGGGTACGGATATCCTGATCCGTAACGGTAATCATTTCCCGATCGGCGATCTGAAGACCGGAAACGTTGCCGGCGCAATGGAGCAGGGACTGTCCATTACCGGTTCTACCGCATTCGTGGATGTTGTTACATTTGAGAATGAGACCTACTGCTGTTTGGATAAGACCCGCGGAAGACTTTTCGTATATGACTTCCAGGGCAACCTGCTTTATGCATTCGGTAACTCCGGCATGAACGAAGGAAGCTTCCAGAACCCGTCCGCAGTTGTCAAGCTTGACGAGGAGACGCTCGCGGTTCTTGACCGTTTCGCCGGAACGATTACGATCTTTACGATGACTTCCTACGGCAAGCTGATTAACAGGGCTTTGAGCCTGTACCGTATAGGTCAGTATGACGAATCCGCGGATGTATGGCGTGAAGTTCTGAAGTATAACGGCAACTGTGAACTGGCTTATGTCGGCATCGGCCGTTCCCTGCTTCGTCAGAAACGCTATAAGGAAGCAATGGATCAGTTCGAGATTGCCAGAGATTCCGTAAACTACTCGAAGGCATTCAAGTACTACCGTGAAGAAGTCGTAGAAGACAACATCGTATGGTTTATCATTGTGATAGCAGCACTTGTTTTGATCCCGAAGGGAATCAGAACAGCGAAACGATTGAGAAAGGAGATTAGCGAAGCATGAGTAACGTACTCTCCAAAATTCTCGGCTTTTTCACAGGCGAAGGCTTCAAGCATTATTTGAAGACCTTGAAGTACAGCCTTTATATGATTCTGCATCCGTTTGACGGATCGTGGGATCTGATCCATGAGAAGAGAGGATCCATGGCAGCGGCGCATACGATTGTCATCCTGGCGTTGCTTACCAACATCTGGGACATGAGATTTTCCAACTTCATGGTAAATAACACCCGATGGAGCGAAGTCAACATTCTGATGAGACTGGCCAGCATTCTGGTTCCGCTCTTCATCTGGGTTCTGTCCAACTGGTGTCTTACGACACTGTTTGACGGCAAAGGACGTTTCCGGGATATTTACATGGCTACGGCCTATTCCTTCACGCCTTACGTGCTGATCGGCATTCCGATGATTATCGTAAGTAATATCGTAACGAAGGAAGAGGGCGTGTTCTACACCTACTTCAACGTTTTCGCTTTGATCTGGTGTGTGTTCCTGATTCTTTGCGCAATGATGATGATTCACGACTACGGTCTCGGCGGCGGACTTCTTTCCACCCTCGCATCCGTAGCAGGCATGGCGGTTATCATGTTCATCATTCTGCTGTTCTTCAGCCTGATTAGTGATGCCATCGCTTACTTCGTGTCCATCTATAAAGAAATAACAATGCGAATCAGTTAACGCAGGGAGGCATAGAATGAAGAAAAAGATTATAAGTTATGCAATCACCTGCGTCATCATCGCCGTTCTTACGATTCTCGCAATCATCTTCGGCGGTGATAAGGAAATTACTAAGAAGCAGATTGATGCATATCGTTTTGACTCAGATATGGATACCGAAATCCAGACGATCAGCAACGGTGTCGTTTCTTTGGATTTTAACCCGAAGACAACGCAATTCACCTTCACCGATGCGAGAGGAAATAAGTGGACCGGATATCCTGAGAGCGTGGAAAATACGACTCAGGCCATGCTGAAGTCATTGTTATATGTTCAGTACAAGAACTCCAACGGTCAGCCTAACTACATGAGCAGCAATGAGCACAGTGTAGCAAAAGAGAACTATACCTACGAAGTACTTGCTGATCAGAATGCAATCCGCATCGACTTTACCATCGGTATGATTTCCAAAACCTATCTGATTCCGGCAGCAATGCCCGAAGCCAGATTTGAAGAGTTCAAGGCTAAGAATACCGAAGAAGGCGCAAAGCATATGCGCGACTGGTACAGTAAGTATGATGCCAAGAGACTCATCAAGGATAAAGAAAAATGGGCAACTCTCTCCGAAAAGTATCCTGATCTTAAGGTGGATAGCGACGGAGACGGAAACCCGGACGGTATCGTATACGAGATCTTCTCAAATCTTCAGAACTACCAGAAGGAAGCTCTGGAGAGAGAGTTCGAAGCGATGGGCTATACCCGAGAGGATTATGAAGCCGATATCGAATATGGTTCGCATGAGGAATCTTCCGATATTAAGCCGACCGTCAATATGTCACTTTATCTGAAGCTTGAGGAAGACACACTTGTAGCAGAGGTTCCTTACGACTCCATCGAGTTCTATTCGGAGTATCCGATTACCGGTCTTCGCATTCTTCCTTTCATGTGTGCAGCCGGAGAGGATGAAGAAGGCTTCCTGTTCGTACCTGACGGATCCGGTGCCAAGATTAACTTCAACAACGGAAAGATTGCTTCCAGTACGTACAGCGCACGTGTTTACGGATGGGATTACGCACAAGGACGTAAGGAAATCGTAAGTGACCCGGTTGCCCCCTTCCCTGTATACGGTATTTCCTATACGGACAGAAATGCTTCTCTTCTTTGCATGATTGAGGAAGGCGAGGCTTATGCTACAATTGAAGCTGATATTTCCGGTAAGCGCCACGCTTTTAACTATGTATCGAACGATTTCCTGATTGTGCATAACGACCTTGCCAATATTTCGGGACGTTCCCTGCAGGATATCTACCTTTTTGAGAGAAAGCTCCCGGAGGGTGAAAAGCTTCGTATTCGTGTGAAGAGCATCGATTCCGCAAGTTATGTAGATATGGCTAAGGCATATCAGCAGTATTTGGCGGGAATCTATCCGGAACTCGGTCAGAAGGTTACCAAGAGCGATCTTCCGACGGCTGTCGAGCTGGTTGGCTCCATCATCAAGACGCAGCACATTTTGGGCTTCCCGAAGGATCTCCCTTACGCGCTTACGACTTATGATGAAATGGGCGACATCATGAAGGATCTTCATGATTCCGGCTGGTCAGGTGTGAATGTCGTATTGAACGGATGGTTCAACCGCGGCGTTGTTCATGATTGGCCCGACGATATCGACCTGATCAGAAAGCTCGGTTCCAAGAAGACCTTCAAGGGCCTGGTAAGCACATTGGAAGGATACGGTTATTCCGTCGCCGGTAAGGCTGACTTCCAGTTTGTTCATCATAACAAACTCTTTGACAGCTTCGGCGCTAAGTCCGATGCCGCAAGACTCCTGAACAGAGAGCCTGTAAAGATCTATCCTTACAGCAGCATCTGGTACGGTGAAGTTAAGGAAGAGGATCCTTACTACCTTGCGAAACCTTCCTATACCGAAAAAGCTTTGAAATCCTTTATTAAGGATGCTGACAAGCTCGGAATTAAGAACATTGCATTCAACTCAATCGGTAACAAACTCGGTGCCGATTATCATCCGAGAAAGGGCATCAGCCGTCAGGCAAATATGAAACAGCAGGTAAATCAGATTTCTGCTCTTGCCTCGAGAGAGAATGTGTTCTATAATAGTAATATGTACGTGGTTCCTTATGCCGATCTTTTGATTGACTTCCCGATTCACGCGCAGGGCACCAGCCTTGAAGATGAGTCGATTCCGTTCTTCCCGATTGCATTGCATGGTTATGTTCGGTACACGGGCGATTCCATCAACATTACCAATGACTATATTACGAACCTTTTGAACTCCGCTGAGACGGGCGCCGGACTCTACTTCATCTTCATGGATGCTACCGGAGATGAGCTTCAGGAATCCGACTTTACATACTTCTTCGGTGCTAACTACGATTCGTGGAAGGACAGCGCTAAGACGCTGTACAACCGTTACAAAGCCGACTTCGGACCGCTGACAACGGAAACCATTACGGATCATAAGCAGGTTGCCGAGAACGTATATATGACCGAGTTCTCTAACGGAACCAAGGTTTATGTAAACTATCGGACATCGGAATACAAAGCAAACGGAATGACCATTCCTGCACAGGATTGGGTTGTTGAAACCGGGAAAGGAGGAAACTAAATGGCTAAAGCGAAACGCAAATCGATGGCCAAAGGGAATGCGAAAGCAGGTTACCTGTTCATCACTCCCTTCATAATCGGTTTCCTGCTGTTCCTGGTTGTTCCGTTGATTCAGTCGTTGCGGATGTCCTTCTGTGATGTTTCCGCGACGAACGGACAGGGACTTAAATACAAATGGGTATTTCTTGACAAGTATAAAGAAGTATTCTTCAAGGATCCGGACTACGTTCCTAGACTCCTTGACAACCTGAAGAATATGGCATTGTTCGTTCCCGGAATTCTCGTATTCAGCTTCTTTATGGCAATCTTGCTGAATCAGGAATTTGCAGGCAGAGCATTTGTCAGAGCCGTATTCTTCCTGCCGGTTATTCTTTCTTCCGGTATCATGGTAGGCCTTGAGACCAACAACTCCCTGATGGGTTCCATGCAGAACGCCATCAAGGAAGATACTTCGCTGACTTCCATCACGAAGACACTAGAGAACATCCTGCTGACCGGTGAGAGAGCAAGTAAGTTCTTTGAATACGTAATCAATCTCGTAGATAAGGTATACGATATCGCGAATGCCTCCGGTATCCAGATCATCATCTTCCTGTCAGGCTTGCAGACGATTTCGCCGAGCATGTACGAGGCATCGAAGATTGAGGGTTGTACCGCATGGGAGAACTTCTGGAAGATTACGCTTCCGATGATCAGCTCCCTGATTCTGGTAAATGTCATCTATACCGTTGTAGATTTCTGTACGAAGTCTGACAGCCAGCTGATGACGCTGATTAACGATAAACTCTTTAAGAACGTCGACTACGGCTTGTGTGCCGCGATGTCCTGGGTTTACTTCGGAGTGATAATGGTAATACTCGGCATATTAGCATTCATTATTTCAAGGTGGGTATACTATTATGACTAGAAAAGAGAGACGCGAGTATTTCAAAGAGAGAAACAGGAAGTCCGGTGGATACCTGTTACGGAAGAAGATTTGGAATTCTATCTTCCGTTTTTGCCGAGCGGTATTGATCTTCGGATTATGCTTCCTGATTCTGCAGCCTTTGTTGAACAAGATTTCCCTTTGCTTCATGACGAAGGACGACTTGTTCGATCGTACGGTTATCAGTATACCTAGACATTTCTCCACTCAGGCTATCCGCCTCGGTTGGAAACTGATGTACAACTTTAAGCCGTTCTGGTATTCCATCTGGATCGGTGTGTTGGTAGGTGTTATTCAGGTTATTTCCAGTACCCTCGTCGGTTACGGATTTGCCAGATTTAAGTTCCCGCTTAAGAACTTCTGGTTTGCCTGTGTAATCCTGATGATTATCGTTCCGCCGCAGACACTGCTTACTCCTATGTACCTGATGTTCTCCGATTTCGATATTTTCGGCATCATCAGATCTGTTCACGGCGGTAAGGGAATTAACCTTCTCGGTTCCTTCTGGGCGTACCTCGCGGTATGTGCAGGTTGTGCCGGTTACAAGAGCGGTCTTTACATTTACATGATGCGTCAGCATTTCCGTAATGAGCCGAAAGAGCTTGAGGAAGCAGCTTGGGTAGACGGTTGCGGTAAGTTCCGTACCTTCTGGAACATCCTTCTTCCCGGTGCAAGACCGATGATGGTTTCCTGTTTCCTGTTTGCATTTGTTTGGTGGTGGACTGATGGTGTTTATTCCAAGATCTTCTTTGCAAGAGGAATGGGATGGTATACCGTAGCGAACTGTCTGCCCGGCGTTGTAGAACGTTTGAACCACGAGTATAAGCAGATTTTCCATATCGTGTCGAGCTCCGGTGGTAACTTCGTTCCGCCTGCATACGGCAACCAGATTCTGTCTGCTGCAACAATGATTACTCTTGTGCCGTTGATTATCATCTATCTGCTGGCACAGAAGAGTTTCGTTGAAAGTATCAGCCAAAGCGGTATTAAAGGCTGATGCATTACCCCGAATTAAAGCCGTGACGACGGCTTTAAGATATCGATTCCCCGGCAAGGGGGCGCCCTTCATACTTCTCACCTCCTTGTGAGGAGTTGGCCAGGGATTAATCGAATTCATTTTTTAAAGGAGGATCCTTAAATGAGAAACGCAAAGAAACTTGTGCTCGTTCTTGCCGTTGCGGTTTTCGCAATGTCCTTCATGGCTTGTAAGAAGGATAATAAGGCTACGGACACACCCACTCCTACGCAGGCTGCTACCAATGCACCCACGCAGGATGTAACACCCCCTACCCCTACCCCCAGAGATTGCAAGGGTATCGAAGTAACCCTTCTTGACTGGTGGTCCAACGCTGATCCGACGGCCGATGGCTATTGGAGAAAGCCTCAGAACCAGTATCAGACCGTATTCTTTGATATGCTTTCTGATGCTGAGGAAACCTACAACTTCAAGTTCGCTCGTAAGAACGCCGATTACGGCTGGGGTGATAAGTACATTGAGGCCACGACTCTTTCCATCACCAACAACAAGCCCGACGGTCAGATCATCACGATGGATAACCGTTGGATCGCTTCTCTTCTGAGCAACGGTCAGTTTACGGATGTAAGCAAGGTTTCCACTGTTGACTGGAACGACGAGAAGTGGAATGCTAAGGTTAAAGAAGTTATGACCATTAATGGCGGTCTCTACGGCTTTGCTGCAGGTACCGAGGCCAGAACCGGTGTCTTCTTCAACAAGGGCATCTTCAAGCAGTTCAACATTTCCGTTGATCTTCCTTACGATCTTCAGAAGGAAGGCAAGTGGAGTTGGGAAGAGTTCTCCAAGCTCTGCAAGGATTTGACCAAGGATACCAACAACGATGGTATCACTGATGTTTACGCAGTATGCGGACAGGATTACATTGTAGCTTACGGCGCAATGCAGTCCAACGGCGTTTTCGTAATCGAGAAGGAGTCCAATGGTCTTCTTAAGGTTAACGCAAGCGATTCTAAGGTTATCGATGCTCTGAACTTCGTTCGCAGCCTTGATGACGACGGTTACATGTTCCCGAGACCGGAGACGGTTGACGGTTCTAACTGGGACTTCTTCAAGAAGGCCTTCTATGATAATAAGGTTGCTATGTACATCGAGGAAGAGTGGGCTGACACCCAGGAAATCAGAGTTAACTCTCCTGAGCTTGACTACGGTTTCGTATGCTTCCCTTATGGCCCTGCAACCGGTAAGCTTGTTTCCATCATTCGTGAGAACATCCTCTTCGTTCCCAGCTGCCCGGCTACCGCTGATGTTGTAGAAGATATCCTCTTCGCATACAACATTTACACCTCTACTCCTGAGGAGTACAAGGGTGACGACGCTATCTGGCAGTCCAGCTACGACTGGAAGTTCAACGATGAGAGAGCTGTCAACGAGACCATTCGCCTTATGGTGAAAGATCTTCCTCAGTTGATGTATGCCGCTACTCTTATTCCTAAGTTCGGTGACGAAGGCTGGCCGGGTGAACTCCAGGCAGGCAGCACTGTAGCTGAGGTTCTTGAGTCCTGGACTCCTAGATGGGAGGACGAGGTTGGCGAATTCAACGCTAAGTTCAAATAAGACTTAATTGTTTTTTGGACTCTTTTCCCTTTGGGAGGGGAATTCCTTCGGGAATTCCCCTCTTATCACAAGCAGCAATAATTTGCTGTCTGTGATAAGAGAATGCCCAAGGGGATCTCACAACAATACAATCGGAGGCTTATATGAGCAAACCCGTCTATCTTGATGAGTCTCGTACCTTTTCGGAAAGAGCAGCTGCGCTGGTGTCGGAGATGACTTTAGAGGAAAAGGTCATGGAGACTCTTTTTAATGCACCGGCAATCGAGCGTCTTGACGTAAAAGCGTACAACTATTGGAATGAAGCACTTCACGGTGTTGCCAGAGCAGGCGTTGCAACCGTTTTTCCGCAGGCCATCGGCCTTGCGGCTGCTTTTGATGAGGATATGATGGAGCAGGTAGCTGATATCATTTCCACCGAGGGCAGAGCGAAGTTCAATATGCAGTCTTCCTACGGCGACAGGGATATTTACAAGGGCCTGACATTTTGGTCTCCGAACGTGAACATTTTCCGTGATCCCCGTTGGGGCCGCGGTCATGAGACTTACGGCGAAGACCCGTATCTGAGCGGTCGTCTCGGCGTGCGTTTCATTGAAGGAATCCAGGGGCATGACCCGAAGTACCTGAAGGCTGCAGCCTGTGCCAAGCATTTTGCCGTTCACAGCGGGCCCGAAGACCTTCGTCACTCCTTCAACGCGGTAGTTTCCGAGCAGGATCTTTACGAGACCTATCTTCCGGCGTTTGAGGCGTGTGTCACCGAGGGCAATGTCGAGGCTGTCATGGGTGCTTATAACCGCACGAACGGAGAGCCCTGCTGCGGAAGCAAAAAGCTTCTTACGAATATTCTGCGCGGGCGGTGGCATTTTTCAGGGCATGTTACATCGGACTGCTGGGCGCTTAAAGATTTCCACGAAGGTCATATGGTGACGGCCAATGAGCTGGAGACCGTTGCGCTTGCGATGAATGCGGGCTGCGATCTGAACTGCGGCAATCTGTATGTGCGGCTTTTGCAGGCGGTTAAGGAAGGCCTTGTGGAAGAGGCGACGATTGACCGCGCGCTTACAAGGCTCTTCACGACGCGGATGAAGCTCGGTTTATTCGATTCTTCGGAAAATGTGCCGTATTCGACAATCGGATACGATGCCGTAGATACCGACGAGAGCAGGGATTTCAACCGCCGCGTTGCCGAGAAGACTGTGGTTCTTTTGAAGAACAAGGACGGACTTCTGCCGCTTGATCTTGAGAATATCGGGACCATCGGCGTAATCGGACCCAATGCAGACAACAGAAAGGCTCTTGTAGGCAACTACGAGGGCACCAGTTCGCAATACATTACCGTGCTCGAAGGAATTCGCGACTACGTCGGAAACAGCGCCAGAATCGTCTATTCCGAGGGCTGCCATCTGTTCAAAGACCGCGTGCAGGGACTCGGACAAGCCAATGACCGCATCGCCGAGGTGAAGGCGGTTGCTGCGATGAGCGATGTTGTGATTGCCGTTATGGGACTTGATCCGGGTCTTGAAGGAGAAGAGGGCGACCAGGGTAACGAATTTGCCTCGGGTGACAAGCCGAATCTCAAGCTTCCGGGACTTCAGGAGGAGGTGCTTCGCGTTCTTGTTGAAAGCGGCAAGCCGGTTGTGCTTGTGCTTCTTTCCGGCAGTGCATTGGCAGTTCCTTATGCGGACGAGCATATCCCCGCGATACTGCAGGGCTGGTATCCCGGCGCACAGGGCGGACGTGCGATTGCAAACGTTCTGTTCGGCGCCGCATGTCCTGAGGGCAGGCTTCCCGTGACATTTTACCGTTCCGATGAGGATTTGCCGTCCTTCACCGATTATGCGATGAAGGGCAGAACGTACCGATACATGACGAAAGAGGCTCTGTATCCGTTCGGATACGGGCTTAGTTACACCGAGTTTGCCTATTCGGATGCCGCTGTTTGCGGAACCGTTCCGGGCGGCGCGGAGGTTACTGTCACCGTGACCAATACGGGACGTGTGGCCGGCCGTGAGACGGTCCAGGTTTATGTAAAATCGCCTCTAAAAGGAGCGCCGAATGCGCAGCTGAAGGGTCTTAAGAAGCTTCTTTTAAACCCCGGCGAGTCGAAGACGGTTACGATTCCGATTCCCGGCAAATCCTTTGGCGTATATGACGAGAAAGCCGAGCGCGTGATTGTGCCCGGAGAGTATGAAATCCATGTGGGTGGTTCCGCTCCCGACCGTAGAAGCGCGGAACTCTTGGGGAGAGCGCCGCAGAAGCTGTCGCTACGTTACGACGGCGGGCGCGCGGCATATCATGATGCGGAGAAGAAATATCTATGAAAGACGAAGAACTTGACTTGAACGAAGTCGAAGAAATAAAAGAGCCTGCCATGGATGAGGCGGGGGCTGTGACGGTTTCCGATGAGTCCGGGGAGCCAGCCGAAGACGAGGCGGATGTTGAAGCGGTTTCCGATGAGTCCGGGGAGTCCGCCGGGGATGAGACGGATGCTGAGGATGCAGCGGAGGATTCCGACGAGCCTTCGGAAACTAAGGAAGAGGCAAGAGCACGCAAGTTGAAGGAACTGAGGGGCGACGTCATATTTTTCATCGTCAGCTTCATTGTGATCTACACGATCTTCCGAATCTTCCCGCCGTACCACGTGTCGGGAAATTCCATGAACAATACGTTACGAAACAAGGCGTTCGGCTTCGGCACCATCTTCTTTACACCCGATTACGGCGACATCATTGTGCTGCACGGCGACGGAGAGAAGACCAACAATGACGATTTCATCAAGCGCGTAATCGGCAAGCCCGGGGATATCCTTGACATCATCGACGGTCACGTTATCAGAAACGGCGAGAAGCTCACCGAGGAGTATGCCTATTTTGATCCGAATGGCATTCTGAACGGCAACAACCAGCACTTTGAGCTCCTCGATGGGGAATACTTCGTCATGGGCGACAACCGGCTGCATTCGTCAGACAGCCGATACTTCGGCCCGATCAAACGCTCCGAGATGAAATGTAAAATGCTGTTCTTCCTGTGGGGGAAAAAGCGGTAGTTCCTTTTGGAAAATGGAACGAAAGGCCCGGGTTTGGGAGGTTTAGTTCCACGCGGACGGTTGACCGTGGTATCCAATCGTATAAAAGAAGTTTGATAGTCCCACGGCGCGCCGTGGGACTTGTTGTTATCGGCATGCCCCCCGCAAACTTCGGATTTTTCACTCATTGCACATGTAGGATTATCGAAATTATGGCAAACTGTTTTGGGGGAGAGAGGCGTTTCATTTTCCGCGGACAGAGCACTTGATTTAGGGGGGAGTTTCTGCTATAATCATTTCGGCTGTGCGGATTGCCGCGCGACCGTCCGAAATTAAATCTTATTAAGAAAGGAAGATATATCATGGCTTTAGTTAC
>JAEEGI010002936.1_pt1 | contig 41158 bp, 47 predicted proteins | sample 8958751 | NCBI WGS metagenome assembly JAEEGI01 (sample SAMN16246545, study PRJNA631951) | gut metagenome | biome: gut microbiome; feature: rumen; material: KS-attached | host: Bos | place: Iran: Karaj | collected 2018-10 | reverse complement strand
TCAAATCCTTCCCTCGCAACCAATGGTTCTGTAGCTCAGTAGGTAGAGCAACGGACTGAAAATCCGTGTGTCGCCAGTTCAATTCTGGCCGGAACCACCATTGAAAATAAAGGAGACATCATGTCTCCTTTTTTTCATTCTTCTTCGATCTCTTCCGCAGGCTCTTTCGGCTCTTCTTCAACTTCCTCCCAGGGACAGGCGGAAGTATAGGCGTTTCCGGAAATATCCTCAAAATAGTAACAGTGGTATTCCGGGGTCACGAAGCTGGATTCCATGTCGAAATAATGATTCAGGATCTCCAGTCCGAACACCGAAGAAAAGACATAGTTGCCGTCCCTCATGATCAGCTCCACGTTCTGATATTTGAGCTTCGGATAATTATGGATCTCCGAGATCTCCTTTATGATCTTGCGTTCACAGCGGGACAGCCAGCGGATCAGCGTCGAAAGTTCTTCTTCATCAAAACCCTGGATGATCGGTGCGTTGGCGATCAGATACATGTCCTGTCTGGTAACACCGAGCCTTTCCCCGTCCTCCAGGATCAGCACGTTGAGTCCGTTCTCCGGCGCATAGCCGACGATCTTTTTTTCGCTGACTTCGATCTCCACCAGTCTTCCCGGAAGCCTCTTCACTTTCGCCGTATCGATCAGATGATTCTCTCTGATTTTCTTTTCCGCCCTCCAGGGAAGCATCAGCAGAAAAGAACTGTCCTCGTTAAGACCGCTCTGGGCGATGATCTCCTCGCTTTTCAGATACTCATTTCCGGAGACCGTGATCCGATAGATCTTGGAAAAATCAGACGTGAAATAAAACGCACAGACTAACGCAAAAGAAAACAGGACAGAAAAAGCGAAGTAAAAACGCTTCGCCTTCTCATAAGCTGTCAATGCTTTTTTGTTCTTTCTGATCGTGAACAGCCGATTTTTCTTCAGCAGTTTCTCTTTATCGTCTAACAATTGAATTTCTCAACTTCCATCACAAGTCGGATGCCGTATCTGTCCCTGATCTGATCCTGGATCTGATAGACAATGTTCAGATAATCCTCAGCCGTTCCGTTGTCTTCATTGACAATGAAATTGGAATGCTTTTCAGATACACAGACCCCGCCGATGCGGTAGCCCCTGTAACCGATCGAATCGATCAGTTTCCAGGCAAAGTCATTCTCCGGATTGCGGAAGCAGGAACCGGCACTGGGCTTGTCCAGAGGCTGGGTCTCCCTTCTTCTGCGCAGACGGTCGGCGATCAGTTCCTCGATCTCGGCACTGTCCTTCTTCGTCAGCTTCAGCTTTGCGGAAACGACGACCCAGCGGGGATGATCATGGAAGATCGAATGGCGGTAGGAGAAATTGAGTTCGTCCGGATTGAACCAGATCAGTTCTCCGTCCTTGAGCACTTCCACGGCAGTGACCACATCGGCCATGCACCCCTTATAAGCTCCGGCATTCATGTAGACCAGACCGCCGATGCAGCCGGGAATGCCTGATGCGAATTCCAGACAGCTGTAGCCCTTCTTGGCCAGAACAGATGCCAGTGCGGGGACCATGACGCCCGCTTCGGCATAGACCTCATCTCCCTCGATCTTGTATTCACACAGTTTCTTCAGACTGATCACGACGCCGTCATATTCGCTTTCGCCGCAGATCAGATTCGAACCGTTGCCGATGACCTTGAAAGGAATGCGGTTGGTTTTGAGATAATTGACGATGACCTTGAGTTCCTGCTTGTTTTCCGGCATGACGAAATGAGCGATGTGTCCGCCCATCTTCAAGGTCGTCAGATCTTTGAAATATTTATCATCATGGTATTCACCATGCAACTGCAGAAATTCCTTAATCATAGCTGTTCAACCGCTTCAACGATATCTTTCAAGACATCGGGATTACCCATTTTCCTGGCATTCTCTGCCAGTGTCTTGAGCTTTACCTCATCATTTATAACATGATTGATCATATCATTCAACCGCTTCGCGTCCAGATCCTTCTCTTCGATCATCAGCGCGGCGTCTTTGTCCACCAGGGCCTTGCCGTTATAGTACTGATGGTTATTGGGGACGTAGGGTGACGGGATCAGGATGCTGGGCATGCCCAGGGCACAGATCTCGCACAGTGTCGTCGCCCCTGCCCGGCAAAGCAGCAGCGTGGAGTTCTTCATGACATTGATGCCGTCGATCCTCTCAAATATCTTCAGATAATCACGGGGCTTCACAGCCTTGATCGTCTTTTCATAGTGGGATGAACCGGCTCCGTAGACGATCTGGTAGGAACCGTCCGTCAGATCGAAATACTCGATCAGCTTCTCATTGACGCTTGCCGAACCCAGCGATCCCATGAAGATGACCAGCGTATTCTTGTCGGGATCCAGGCCCAGATTTCTCAATACCGACTTGTCTTTCCTGACTTCATAAGCCTTGGAAGACTGCGGATTGCCCAGTATGACTGTATTTTTGTTTTTGAACTGTTTCAGATTCTCTTCGTAGCTGCCGATGATCAGATCCACCTTCTGATCCAGCAGGCGGTTCGCCCGGCCGACGAAGGAATTCTGTTCGTGGATAACTGTCTTGAGTCCCAGGGAAGCGGCAGCCTCCATGACCGGAACGGAGATATAGTTGCCGAAACCGATCGCCATGTCATAGCCCTTCAGGATCTTCTTACAGTCGAAATAAGCCTTTATGATCGAAAGCATGCTCTTGATCTTCTGCAAGACACCGCCTCTGGTCGTATAGACATCAAGACCGATATAATCAAAACCGCGTCCCGGAATGACATCCTTTTCCATGCGGTCGTTGGAACCGATAAAAGTGATCGTATGTCCCTTTTCTTTCAGAGCATCAGCCAGTGTGAGTGCGGGATAGATATGTCCTCCCGTTCCGCCGGCAACAACAGCGATTTTCATAACATACATTTTAATAAAAAAAGGTTGCTACAGCAACCCGTCATTTTCTTCCTGCTCTTCTTTAAAGCGGAAACGGTCCGCCAGAAACCATGTCAGCACAGGATCTATGATCAGCAGAAACAGCGCCGCCAGCAGCAGATGCACTCTGTAATCAAAGGAAATGAAGTCAGCCAGCGGTGCCAGCGGGAAAAACGCGATCAGCGCCAGAGAAAGATAAATGCCGATACAGACTGCGACATATCTTACTGCATCTTTTCCCATCAGAACAGGACCTTGTTGTGGATGACTCTGCCCAAGATCTTCACTTCATCCGGTTTGAATACGCGGTCGGGATAAGCGGGATTGGCAGCCTTCAGCGTCACCTTGTTCTTGCCGAAACGGACCATTTTGATCGTCACTTCGTCATTGTCCAGCAAAAAGACACCGACATCTTTGTCGTTGAGATAATTCTGACTGCGGACGAAGACGATGTCACCTTCACCGATCCGCATATTGATCATCGAATCGCCCTTCACTCTCAGATAGAAGTATTCTCCGGGGCTCAGTTCGGAGTTGTTGCAGTACTCATAGCCGGTAATGTTCTCATCGGCATACATGTCGTAGCCGGCCTTGACCTCGCCTAAGATCGGGAACGCGACCTGATTGCCTCTGATATTGACGTTGAGCAGATGATCGACATCGACATTGAAGATGTCGGCAAGCTTGTTCAAAGTCTTGACTCTGGGAAAAGCGGAACCGTCTTCCCACTTCTGTACCGTCGTAAATGATTTGTAGCCGAGCTTCTCAGCCAGTTCATCCTGGCTCATTTTGTTGCTGCGGCGCAGATACCTCAGATTGTCCTTGAACTCCATGGAAAATCCTCCTTTTTCACATTTCTATCATAACTTAATATTGAAAATTGTTCAACTTTTTTTATTGAACTAGTATTATTTTCAAGTATAATGAAAGTATGAAAAAGACGATCCTGCATTGTGATCTCAACTGCTTCTTTGCCTCGGTGGAGATGCTCTATCATCCCGAATACCGCAACGTCCCGATGGCTGTCGCCGGCGATCCCGAAAAACGCCACGGCATCATCCTTGCCAAGAACGTTCCGGCAAAGAAAAAAGGTATCAGAACGGCCGAGACCATCAATGAAGCCATTCAGAAATGTCCGGAACTCATCATCCTGAAACCGGACTATCATTCCTATGAATACTTCTCTGAAAGAGTCAGGGATCTTTACTATGAATACACCGACCGCATCGAGCCATTCGGTGTCGATGAATGCTGGCTCGACATCAGCGGATCGCTCTCCTATTTCGGCGGCGCCGAAGCGATCGTATCCTCTCTTTTATACAGGATCAGGGAAGAGATCGGTCTGACCCTTTCGATCGGCGTCTCTTTCAACAAAGTCTACGCCAAGCTGGGCTCCGATATGGCCAAGGAAGATGATTTCTGCCGCATCGATTCCCTCGACGACATCCGTCACTTAAGTGCTTCCAAACTGCTTTTCATCGGCTCACACACCTGCGAGATCCTCAAGAGTCACGGTATCTACACGATCGGCGATCTGGCCGATCATCCGATGGGTTACCTTGAAAACATCCTGGGCAAAGCCGGGAAAACGCTCTACTGCTACGCCAACGGCATCGGCTCAGATGAGATCACAAGATATGATCATGAAGCGGAAATGCCCAAATCGATCTCCTGCTGCCACACCGCCGAAAGAGACCTGTGCAGCCTTGATGACTTTAAGATCGTCCTGACAATGCTGTGTGACGAAGTCGCCACCCGCTTAAGGAAACAGGGTCTCTATTACCGTAAAGTCCATCTGCTGCTCAGAACAAAACAATTGAAGGTGAGAACGATGCAGATGAGTCTCAAGGAAAACTCCGATCTGGCAAAAGACATCTACGACAACGCTCTGGCCCTGTTTGAAAGAAATGCCGATTTCTCGATCCCCTACCGCTCGATCGGCGTATCCGTTTCCGATCTTTCCTATCAGAAACAATACCGTCAGACTTCCCTGTTTGAAGAAAGCACCTATTCCATCAGGCAGAAGAAACAGGAACTGGCCATGCAGCAGATCCGAGACCGCTTCGGAAAAGATGCCATCGTCTCGCTCAGAGTCATGGAAGATCAGACGCTGTCCCGTATCGGCCTGAAGAATAATGAACCCTTTGAGGAGGTGATCCATCAATGATCAGGAAATATGTCGATGTGATCTGCCTCAATGACAAAGGCGGCAATGTGAAGCCCCTGTTCCTCATCTGGGAAGATGACAAGAAGATTCCGATCAAGAAAGTCAAGGAGATCTGTCCGCGGGCTTCGCTGAAAGTCGGAGGATCGGGACTGCGCTATACCTGCGTCTTTGAACCCAACCGCATCCGTCATCTCTACTATGACCGGGGCAAATGGTACGTCGAAATGAATGACCATGTGGTATAATCCACTTACAGAAGGAAACACTATGAACGAAACATACGACGTCATCATCATCGGAGCAGGACCTGCCGGACTCACGGCCGCGATCTATGCCTCGAGAGCCAATCTTAAGACACTGATCATTGAAGCAGCCGTCAACGGCGGCAAACTCTCCAAGACCTATCAGATCGAAAATTATCCCGGATTTGAATCTGTATCCGGACTGGAACTTGCCCAGCATCTCACGGATCATTCCCGGAAATTCGGTGCAGAGCTGATCTCCGGAGAAGTCACGGAAATCAGCGGAATGAAAAACAAGACCGTGACACTTTCCGACGGCCGAGCCTTGACATGCAAAGCCGTCATCATCGCCACCGGCACGAAAGAAAGAACACTGGATCTGCCCCATGCGGACGAGTATACCGGAAGAGGCATCTCCTATTGCGCAGTCTGCGACGGATTCTTCTACCGCAACAAGGAAGTCGTCATCATCGGCGGCGGCAATTCCGCTCTGGAAGAAGCCTTATATCTGGCGACACTTGCTTCCAAAGTCACGATCGTCATCCGCAGGGATGTCTTCCGCGCCGAAGCAGGCATCGTTGACAAAGTGAAGGCAAACGAAAAGATCGAGATCATTACAAAGCATATTCCCGAAAGCCTGTGCATCGAAGATGACAGGATCTGCGGCATCAATCTCAAAGATGTCGATACTGATGAGATCATAACGGTCCCCTGCAAGGGTATCTTCCCTTACATCGGAGCCGATCCGGTCACGGATTTCCTGGATCCGTCCCTGCTGGATGAAAAAGGCTATATCATCACAAAGCAAGACATGTCCACAGCGGCCGAAGGCATCTTCGCAGCCGGCGATTGCATCCGCAAGGACCTGCGTCAGGTCATCACCGCCTGCAATGACGGTGCCATCGCTGCCGACAGTGCAGCCCGTTATCTGAAACAATGAAAAAGGAGAATTGAATTCTCCTTTCTTTTTTCTTAAGCTCTTCCGCAGTAGTGTCCGTCTTCGGTGGAGACCGTGATCTTGTCGCTTTCTTCGATAAAGAGCGGCACCTTGACGGTCAGACCGGTCTCGGTCACGGCATTCTTCAGTGCACTGGTCGCGGTATTGCCTTTGACGGCTGCTTCGCATTCCACCAGTTCAAGATCGACCTTGTCCGGCAGCACGATACCTAAGACCTCACCCTCATAGAACGTGATATTGACGTCCAGATTCGGGATCAGGAATTTGGATTCCCATTCCAGTCTGTCCTTGGGGATCTCGATCTGTTCGTATGTCTCGGAATCCATGAAGACCTCGGTATCACCGGAATCATAAAGAAACTGCATCTTCTTTTTGTCAAGATAAGCCTCACCGACCTGATCGGAGCCGATCAGTGACAGTTCCTTGACGACACCGGTCTTGGGCTGTTTGACCTTGACCTTGACCTTCATCTTCGCCATGGCTGTCTTGTTCAGCTGAATATCGATGCACTGATATAATTCATTCTCCCAGGTAAAACACGTACCCGGTTTGATTTCTGTACAGTTCAACATATCTGATTACCTCTTTTTTTACTTTTCTATTTTATTATATGATTCTCGTTTTTGGCAAAATCAGTTTTTCACGACACTGAAATCAATGATCTGCTTCTCATAGACAAGAAGCGACATCTGATAATCCAGAAAAAACAGTTCATAGCGGTTCCCGTTCTGACAGACGTTCACACAAATCCCCTCGCTGCAGAAATCAGCGATCTTCTCATTTCTGGCCAGCAGACATTTGACATGATCGATCACGATCGCTTCCGCTTCAAAGGCCTCTTCGAATTCCTCCAGATTGGCATAGACCTGATCGGCTTTGATGATATAGTCACTCTTCATCGCGATCAGCGATATCATCGTGCACATCACAATCAGAAAAATCGTCGAGATAAAACCCTCTTGCCGAAGCGATGACTCTTTCATTTTCCTTTCCGCCTCTTTCATAGCACACATAGATCACTCCGTTTCTTTCCTCAAAATGCAGTTCATCAAGATCCGCCAGATAGATCTGTGTTCCCGGCTGCAGGATCAGCTTCCCGTTGACCAGCGACAGACTGAACTCTCTGTTCTGATAGCGGAAAGACAATGCGCTGTATCCTGCACGCATGTCATAGGCGATCAGCAGGACCTCCCTTAACTGGGCCAGAGTCACTTCGTCGGAGATCTCATCATAGAGAAACGGGATATCCGCCGTATAGCGGAAGGCCGTCATCGCGATTGGCAGCAGCGACAGGATGATCAGCAGTCCTGCCAGATTCCTAATCAGGTTCATGGACCTCACACGTCTCGCAATGATTCAACAGAGCCAGGATTGATTCATAGGTGATATTGGATCTGTTTCCGTATTCCTCATATCCCCTGTCATAGGCATCGATCAGATGATAGATCGAAAAACACAGGATACACACCCATGAAAGGATGAACACGCACAAGAGCGCATCCAGCAGGAAGAAACCCTCATTATCTGATGAGCGCATAGCCGCTCCCCAGATTCAGTGTGATCTTCTTTCTTCTGAATTCGACTGTCCTTGCCAGATCGATGTGCCCCATCGAATTAAAGCGGATGCCGTTTTCATAGACTTTGTCTCTTCTTTCACTCAGCGCTTCAGACTGTATCAGAAGATAATCATTGAGAAAACGGTAATGTTCCAGATCCGGTCCTTCCCTGTAGTTTAAGGCGACGACAGCAAGAGAGGCGATCATCATCACCGCGATCAGCATCTCCAGCAGGGAAAAACCCTTCTCAGTTGATGACACAGTGACCGTCCGAGATGCTCAGGGCATCGCCATTGGAACAGGTGATCTGATCCTCTTCCAGATAGCCTCCGTGCACCAGATCCATCAGAGAACCCGGATCGCTTCCGTAGTCAAGCCGAAACTGCACGATCGCCGCATCGACGACCTTGGTCAGGGCCTTGCAGGCCTTGGAATCCACCGATGAGATCACTTTCGACACATTGGGGATCGTCAGCAGGAAAAGAATGGATACGATGATCACGACGACGATCATCTCCAGCAGTGTAAAACCTTTTTCGTTCATAATTACCTCCTAAAAACCGCTGATTGCCTGCATCGGCATGAACAGGATCTGGTAGATGAAAATGATGATACAGGCAATGAAAGCGTATGTGAACAGCTGAATACACAGCGAATAACTCTTCATCCGTTTCACGATCTTCTGTTTTGCCAGATCGATGTAGGAATCGATGACATCGGAAAAGTCATTGCTGTAATTGGCGATCTTGATGAAGCGGGACAGCGAAGAGTCGTAATAAGAAAGCCTGGCCGCTTCCTTGAGCGTCTCGCCCTTCAGCAGGCTCTCATCCATGTGATAAGCCAGAAAAGAGACGATCGGCTTGCTTCTCATGGCCTTGAGGATATCCAGTGCCTCTTTTGTGCTGTAGCCCCTTCTGGCACAGACCAGCAGAAGCGACATGAATTCCTCCGAATAGTAGATGTTGAAAAAAGAATTCGGGAAATATCTGGACACAAAGATATAGAGATATACGATCCGCTTCCTGGAAGAAAAGAATATGATCAGACCGAAGATCAATAAGATCCCGTAATAAAACAGATTGACAACGATGGAAAACAGGACTCTCATATCCCGATACAGTTCCAGATCGGCATCGAAAGAAGCGATCATGGAAAAGATCGTATCCATGCCATACAGATCAAACAGGTAGAGACAGGTCATCGCTACAAATAAGAGGATCAGAGGATAAGCCAGTGAAGACAAAAGTGTCTTCTTCCCCTCTTCGCTTCTTCTCTGAAACTGCAGAGACAATGACAGACAGCTGCTGAAAGAAAGCGAAGGAAGCAGTGACACCACATAAGCCCTGATCGAAGCGGGCAGATATCCGGAAATAATCGATTCGATCAGCATTCCTTCATCGAGCTTCTTTCTGATTTCTGTAAATACTGTTTCATTCTTCCTGCTTCTGAGCAGATCGAAACACTCGCTGATCGTCAGCCCGGCGTCCAGAAGCATCGACAGATAGGAAAGATCTTCCTGACTGACTGTCTTTTCAGCCAGCAGTTTCTTCAAAGATGCCATCTTTGATCCCCTTTTCAATCTGTTTTTCGACACTGAGAAAATCATCCGAATTTCGTTTGTTCATGCGGAAATACTCGATCTCCTTGCGGTCCATGATCTCGTAGAGAACGACTTTCTCATGATTCTTTCTGTTCACCAGCATCCTCTGATTACAGACGCAGAGCAGGTTCTCATAGAGGTGCTCCTCATTGACCCCCAGTTCACTCAGACGCGAGATGCATCCGGAAGCCCTTGAAGTATGGATGGTAGAGAGGACCAGGTGCCCGGTATTGGCAGCCACGACCGCCATCTTCGCCGCCTTTTCATCCCTGATCTCACCGATCATGATGATGTCCGGATCATGTCTCAGGATCTGCTTGATGCCTTTGGCATAATCAAAATCCATGGCCTCATTGACCGAAAGCTGGATGATATTGTCATGATAGACCTCGATCGGATCCTCGATCGAATAGATCTTCTTGTACCTGACATCTTTCAGAAGCGAATACAGCGTCGTCGTCTTGCCCGATCCGGTCGGACCTGAAAATAAAATCAGTCCGCAGTCTTTGTTTAAAAGACTCTTGAAATAACGGTTCTGATCCGCGATCGAAGACAGGGAATCGGCGCAGATCCTGATCTTTGAATTCAGGATACGCAGAACACCGTTGCTGTAGTTGACCTTGTTGATGACAGCGAAACGCAAAGAAAGCAGATCTCCGTCCACCTCCATCTCAAACTGCCCGGTCTGCGGCGTCAGGATGTTGCCGATATCCAGATTCGCCAGGTATTGCAGATAGCGGATCAGCTTGTAGTCCTCAAACTTTCCCTTGACCTTTCTTAAGATCCCGTCGATCCGCATGTCGATATCCACTTCCTGATAACGCATCATGAAATGAATATCCGTCGCATTGTACTTTAATGCCAGTCTCAGTAATGCCAGTAAGCGTTCTTCCATTTTTCAGCCTCTATACATATTTCGCCGAAAAATGGAAAAATCCTAAATAAAAAGCTCATTTTCTTTCAAAAATGAGCTGTTTTCTATCTTAAGAACCAGTTATTGGCCAGTTCATAGGACAGATAGGTGTCCGATTCATGCCCGGGACAGATATGATAATCCTTCTCAAAGGTTCGAAAGACCCTCAAAGAATCTTTCAGCTGTCTCTCGTTTCCGCCGTCCAGATCCGTCCTTCCCACAGAGCCTTTGAACAAAGTGTCTCCGGTAAAGATCTCATCCTCAAAGACATAGATGACGCTCCCCGGCGTATGGCCGGGCGTGAAGATCACCTCAAAGCCAAACGGTCCGATCTCCATCTTTCCTTCCTTCAGATACTCCACAGGACAGCTGATATAGGCAGACAGGTTGAAGATCAGTCCGGAATACTTGTCTCTGGCATAGACTTCATCATCCTGATGGATATAGACAGGACAGTGATATTTCTCATAAAGCCCGTCCACTCCCTTGATATGATCAAAGTGACCGTGGGTCAGCAGGATGCCGATCAGATCAAGATCACCGAGCTTCTCGATCACCTTTTCGCTCTTTCCTGCCGGATCGATCACGAGCGCTTTGTCATTGATCGACAAAAGATAGGTGTTGGTCATGACCGGACCCATGACGAATGTCTGAATTTCCATCATAACAAAAAATAGGCTTCAGCCTATTTCTTCTCCTTGTGAACAGTCATTTTGTTGCATTTAGGACAGAACTTTTTGATTTCCATCTTTTCCGGATGTTTCTTCTTATTTCTGGAACCGTAGTATGATTCCTGACCGCACTCAGTACACTTGAAAGTAACAAACTCTCTTGGCATTGATACCTACCTCCCATTTACGCTTAATTATTCTAACATACATCGTTTTTAAAATTCAATCTTTTTCTATGAAAGAAAAAGCTCACATCCCGTGAGCTTTAAAACAGTTTCTGATCGTAGTCGATACTGAGGTGTCTGTAGGCCTTTTCCGTGACCACCCTGCCTCTGGCAGTACGGTTGATGAAACCGATCTGCAGCAGGTAAGGTTCGTAGACATCCTCCAGTGTGATCGCCTCTTCGCCGATCGCCGAAGCGATGGCTTCCACACCGACCGGACCGCCTTTGAAACGCTCGATGATGCCCCGCAGATAGCGGATATCGACATCATCCAGTCCGAGCGAATCGACCTTCATCTTCTCCAGAGCCTGTCTGGTGATGTCCAGATCGATGACGCCTTCGTTCCTGACCTGAGCGAAATCCCTCACCCTTCTGAAAAGTCTGTTGGCGATACGCGGCGTTCCTCTTGAACGCTTGGCGATCTCATCCACGGCCTCCTCGTCGATGTCGGCGCCGTAGACCTTGGAAGTCCTTCTGACGATCTGGGCCAGTTCATCGTTGGTGTAGTAATTGAGCTTCGAAGTGATGCCGAAACGGTCTCTCAGCGGAGAGGATATCGCTCCCGCCCTGGTCGTCGCACCGACCAGTGTAAAGGGAGGCAGTTCCAGACGGATCGACTTGGCGCCTTCTTCCTTGCCGACGACGATATCGATATAGAAATCCTCCATCGCCGAATATAAGACCTCTTCAACGATCTTGGGCAGACGGTGGATCTCATCGATGAACAGCACATCTCCCGCCTCCAGCGAAGACAGGATGGCTGCCAGATCACCGGTCTTTTCAATGCTGGGACCGGTCGTCGTTTTGATGTTGGTGCCCATCTCATTGGCCAGGATGTAAGCCATTGTCGTCTTGCCCAGTCCCGGAGGACCGTAGAGCAGGACATGATCGAGGGCCTCATCCCTCATCTTTGCAGCCTTGATGAAAACCTCCAGGTTTTCCTTGAGATCGCTCTGACCGACATATTCTTCGAGTGTCTTGGGACGCAGGGTCGCATCATCGTCCTGAGCCTGCTTGTCCGCAGATAATAATTTGTTTTCTTCTTCCATAGTGTTTTACTTTACGAGCATCGCAAGAGCCTTTTTCATCAGCTCATCGGTCGAACCTTTTTCATTTGCCAGCTTCTTCATGACCGGTCTTATCTCTGTCGGCTTGTAGCCCAGCTGTTTGAGCGCCTCGGCAACATCACTGAGTTCCTCGCTGTTTTCCACGTCTGTCTCAACAAGCTTGCCCTTGAGATCCAGCAGGATCTGGGAAGCTGTCTTCTTGCCGATACCGGGCATGTTCCTGATGAAATCGACATCACCGGTCTCGATGGCGGTGATGATCGCTTCCACAGATGCCCTTGACAGGATGTTGGATGCGATTTTGGGACCCAGCCCCTTGACAGAGATCAGCTTGGTAAACAGATCATACTCCTCCAGAGAAAGAAAACCGTAGAGACTGATCTCGTCTTCCCTGACATTCTGATAGGTGTAGACGATCATCTCCTTGTCTTTTCTCAGGACTTCCGGATGATAAAAATTAATACGGTATCCTATGTTGCCCGCATCGATGAGCACATAGTCCGGACCAAACGCATGAACTGTACCTCTGACAAATCCGATCATAAGACAATTATACAAGAAAAAAGCCGATTTTGAATCGGCTTTAGAATGAAATCTCCTTGTTTCCGGTCAGCTTCATGTACAGCAGCAGAGAAATGACTGTTGCGGCTGTCAGTATCGTCGCATAGGCTGCGGCAATACCGTAGTTGCCTCTGGAAACGTAGGTATAGGTCGCCAGTGTCAGCGTGATCGTCTTCAGGTTGTAGAGGATGATCGCCGTCGACAGCTCGGTGATGATCGTGACCCAGGACATGATCGCACCCGACAGGATACCGTTGGCCATCATCGGCACCGTGATCGTGAAGAAAGCCTTCAGTTTGGAAGAACCGAGAGAGATGGCAGCCTCTTCGATTGACATCGGGATCTGCTGCAGGGTCGCCGTGGACGATCTGATCGTATAAGGAATACGACGGATGACCAGGGCAACGATCATGATGATTGCCGTGCCGGCCAGGACCAGCGGCTTCTTGTTGAAAGCCATGACCAGAGCGATACCGACGACGGAACCCGGAATGATGTACGGGATCATCGAAAGCGTATCGATGACACGGTTGGCCGCATTGTTCCTTCTGACGACCAGATAAGCGATCAGGATGGCCAGGATGATGACGATGATCAATGCCAGTCCGCCGATCAGGAAGGTATTCGGGATCGCATTCTTCAGATGCGTGAATGCGAAACGGTAGGAATCCAGTGAATAACCCGGCAGGAAGATCTTGCCTGAAGTCTTCAGGAATGAAGTATACATGACGTAGACCTGCGGCATGAAAGCCAGCAGGACCACGAACCAGCAGTAGAAGTTGATCAGCACTGCCTGCAAACCGTGGATCTGCTTGCGCTCAATCGAATGCATCGCATTCATCGTGAACCTGAACTGGTTGTTGATGTACCTCTGGATCAGGAAGATGATCGCCGTGATGATGATGGCGATGACCGAGATCGCAGCACCGAAGTTGTGGTCGCCGCCCGTCTCCGCAAAGTAGGAGTTGTAGATGACGACCGGGAAGGTCTGATAACCCTCACCGATCAGTAAGGGCGTACCGAAGTCGGCGAACGCTCTCATGAAGACCATCAGTGTTGCGGCGATGATCGTCGGCATACACAGAGGGATGACCAGCTTGAAGAAACGGCTCACACCGGAACAGCCCATGTTTTCGGAAGCTTCCAGCAGAGAATTATCGATATTCTTGAGAGCACCCGAAACATACAGGAAGACCAGCGGGAACAGCTGCAGGGCCAGTACCAGCAGGATACCGTTGAAGCCGTAGATGCTGGGCACCTTGACAGGAAGGATCGCCTCAATCAGCTGCGTGACAACACCGCTTCTTCCCAGAAGCATGATCCAGGAATAGGCACCGATGAACGGAGCTGACATCGAACACAGGATGATGATCACCTGCAATGCCGCCTGACCCTTGATCTCAAACATCTGGTAGAAATATGCCAGAGGAATGCCGATGGCCAGTGTCAGCAGCGTTGCCAGGAAAGACACCTTGATCGAGTTGAATATGGATTTGATGTAGTATGTCTGAGAGAAAAACTTCGCAAACTGCTCCAGCGTGAACTGCCCGTTGCTGAAGAATGCGTTATACAGAAGCTTGAATAACGGATAAATCAGGAACAGACCGTAGAGCGCCAGGATGAGTGCAGATACGACCTTCCAGACATCAAAGTTTTTCTTTGAGTCAAACATGATCAGGCCTCTTTTTTATAGATATCGTAGTCATTGACGACACCTTCCACCAGGTTGTAGTTTCCGGTCTCATCGAAAATGTTGATCTTCTCCGTCTTGACACCGAGCTTGATCTTGGAACCCTTCTCAATGATCGAGTCGATCTTGGATTCCTGAATGATCTCTGCTGTCTCGCCGTTTTCGAAATGGACGAAATAATGTGTATTCAGGCCGAGGAATACCGCATCATCGATATAAGCGGTGATGCCTTCCTTGTTGTTGGCATCGACGACCAGCTCTTCCGGACGGATCGAAGCCTTGACATTGCGGTCATAGATCTCTTCTTTCCTGATCGTATCCACTTCGACCTCATAGTCTCCCGGAAGCACAAGATAAGCCTTGCCGCCTTTTTCTTTCAGTTTGGCATCGATGACATTGGTGTGTCCGATGAAGGTTGCGACAAAAAGATTTGCCGGACGCTGATAAAGTACCTTCGGCGTACCGATCTGCTGAATCTCGCCAGCGTTCATGACCGCGATACGGTCGGAGACAGCCATTGCCTCCTCCTGGTCATGAGTGACATATACGGTCGTGATACCGACTTCATTCTGTATCTGTTTGATGACCGTACGCATTTCCACACGCAGCTTGGCGTCGAGGTTACTCAAAGGCTCATCCATCAGAAGCACATCCGGCGTGATGGCCAGAGCACGGGCGAGAGCGACACGCTGCTGCTGTCCGCCTGAAAGTCTCTCAGGCATACGATCGCGATATTCATCGATCTTCATCAGTTTCAGAAACTGATCCGTCTTGGATGCGATCTCGTCCTTTGGAAGTTTGCGGTTCTTCAGACCGAAGGCAACGTTCTTTTCGACCGTCATATTCGGGAAAATGGCATAGTTCTGGAAAACCATACCGATATTTCGTTTTGCCGGATCCATGTCGTTGATCCTGGTATCACCGAAATAAAAATCTCCGCCCTCAATCGAGTTGAAACCGGCGATCATTCGCAATAAAGTTGTCTTACCACATCCAGATGGACCAAGAAGGGTGAAAAATTCACCCTCCTTGATATCCAGTGATAAGTCAGAAATGATCGTATTATCGCCGTATTTTTTCACGGCGTCTCTAATCTTGATATTGACACTCATATTTCCAACCTCACTATTTTTGAATTATATTGTCTTGCTTATTGAGCTGCAGTGAACATTTCTGTCCAGCGTGCCTGCCAAGCCTTCTTGTTCGTGCCGCACAGACCCATGTCTTCGTAAACGACATTGATCTCAGAGAACGGAGTCATTTCCTTGGCAGTGTTGCTGATGGCCGGATTGACCGGACGGGCAGTCGTCTTGGCTACTTCAGCCTGACCCTCGTCAGAGATCAGCCAGTCAACAAACTTCTTGGCATTTTCCATGTTCGGAGCATTCTTGATGATCGCAACACCGGCCGGGAGCCATACAGCACCTTCAGACGGATAAACGAGTCTGACTTTGTCGCCGCCGCCGTCGACCAGCAGACCTACACACGGATCTTCATAAGAAACACCGACAACATACTCACCTTCATAAGTTCCCTTGTAGATAGCGGAAGAAGATGAAAGCTGTACGCCGTTGAGGTTCTTGATGAATTCGCCGACCCATTCCCAGGCCTTCTCATCATAAGGTTCATCACCCATGACAAGCAGCATGTTGGTCAGTTCAGCCCAGGCACTTGAAGAGTTTGCCGGGTCACCCATGGCGATCTTGCCGTTGAGTTCGGGCTGTAAGAGATCTGCATAGGAATCGAAATCATCGATGTTCAGACCTAACTTCTCATATTCCTTGATGTTGACTAACAGAGCAGCAGAACCATCCAGGCAATAGTGTGTTGTGATGCCGTTGAAGTTCCGATATGCTTCCGGAAGATTCTCATCGCCGGCTGCAACATACTCTTCGAACAGAGGAACATAATCCGGGTTGAATGAGTTGGCATAGTTCATACCGCCGTACATGACGTCACCTTTCGGATTGTCCTTTTCGGCAGAGATTCTTTCCAGACACTCACCGGTTCCGGCAGAAACGACTTCGACATTGATGCCATACTTCTCACCGAAAGTCTCAGCGACCGCGATCAGCGGGTCAGAGTTCGGAGAATAGATGACCAGAGAGTCGCTACCGGTACTCTCTTCTTCGCCACCGCCTTCTTCTTTGCCGCCGCATGCAGCAAGAGTGCAGGCCAGTAAAACGATCAGAAGTAAACTTAAAAACTTTTTCATTTTAGCCTCCTGGGGCATCAGCCCCTGCTCCTATTATATTATATTTTGTAACCGTTTTCACCAAAGACAAAAAAGATGAAGGCTTATTCGCCTTCATCCATGAAATCAAAACTGTAATCCTCGATAAATACCTGGTCTCCGTCCTTGCAGCCCTTCTCCCGTAAAGCCTCATCCAGCTTCATTTTGGACAGTGCTCTTGAGAAACGCAGAACGGAATCCTCATCATTGAAATTGGTATTGCGGAAAAGCCTTTCGACCTTATCGCCCTCCACTCTCCAGATGCCGTTTCCTTCGTTGTAAATCTCAAAAGGTTTTGGTTCCTCATATTTATAGACGACCTTCTTTTCCGCCTTGTTGGGATCATATAGCGGGAACTGCGGCAGATCCTTCAGCATATCCTTGGCCTTGTATAAGACCGGCTGCAGGCCTTCATTGATCAGCGTGATCGCTTCAAAGACCTCCAGATCGGGATACTTCTCTTTGAACTTCCGAAGGTTTTCTTCCGCATTGTCCTGATCCATCTTGTTGGCCAGTACGATCTGCGGTCTTTCATAGAGATTACCCGGATACTTCTTCAGTTCCTCATTGATGACCTCGTAGTCATTGACCGGATCTTCCCTGCCCATGTCCAAAACATGGATGATCAGACGGCAGCGCTCGATGTGTTTGAGGAACTCATGACCAAGACCCTTTCCTTCCGATGCCCCTTCGATCAGACCCGGCAGGTCAGCCATGACAAAGGAAGAATCTCCCACCTTCACCATGCCTAACTGCGGCTTTAAGGTCGTAAAAGGATAATCAGCGATCTCCGGTCTGGCATTGGATACCACGGAAAGCAGTGTGGATTTGCCTACGGAAGGCAATCCGACCAGTCCGACATCCGCCAGAAGCTTGAGTTCGACCAGAACGTTCCTCTCCTTGCCCGGCGTGCCCAGCGTGCAGTGATCCGGGGCATTGTTGCGGGAAGACTTGAAATGATAGTTGCCCTTGCCGCCCTTGCCGCCTTCGCAGATCACGGCCTCGGAATCCAGCGTATTGAGATCGGCCACGATCTCATCGCTGTCCAGATCCCTGACGATCGTTCCCAGAGGGACCTTGACGATGACATCGTCACTGGAAGCACCGAACATGTTGTTGCCCTTGCCGTTTTCCCCGTCCTGCGCCCTGATCATCTTGCTGTAGCGCAGATCCAGCAGTGTCGACTTGTTGGTATCGACCTTGAAAATGATCGAACCGCCGTTGCCGCCGTCGCCTCCGGATGGTCCGCCCAGCGGATTATATTTCTCATGCTTAAAAGCGACAATCCCGTTGCCGCCGTTTCCGGCCTTCAGTTTCAGTTTTACTTTATCGATAAATTGCATAAATGATTAAAAAAGCCCTGTAAAGGGCTTGCTTTTCGAAGATTAAGCTGCAGGATAAACCGATACCTTTGTCTTCTTCTTGCCTAAGTGTTCGTATTTGACAACACCGTCGACCAGACAGAACAGAGTATCGTCTCCGCCCTTCTTAACGTTTGTACCCGGATGGATCTTCGTGCCTCTCTGACGGTAGATGATGGAACCAGCCGTCGCAAACTGACCGTCTGCGAGCTTCGCGCCAAGACGCTTGGACTGCGAATCACGGCCGTTCTTGGTCGAACCTACACCTTTTTTAGAAGCGAAGAACTGAATATTAAGTACATATTTCATGTGTTTTTACTTCCTTTCTACTCTGATGAAGTCCCCGTAGGAAGCTTCAATCGTTTTCATCTGCGTAATCGCCAGCTGGAAATAGTTCTGGACTGTTTCACAGCTGCTGTGATCTTCAATAATGATCCTGTTTTCTTCCTGTTCGATCGTGACGTTCTCATCCAGCGCATCCAGCGCATTCATGAGACCGAACATGATGGAACTGACTGAAGCACAGATCAGATCCTTTCCATATTCTCCGTACTCCGCATGTCCTGAGACATCCAGAGACAGATAGCGGTCCTCACTGACTTCATATAATGTTTTGATCATCAGCCGATCTTTTCAACAGTTAACTTGGTGTATGGCTGACGATGACCCTGCTTGCGTCTTGTAGAGCCTGTTTTCTGCTTGTACTTGAAGATGACGATCTTCTTTCCCTTGCCCTGCTTTTCGACTTTGCAGGAGACCTTGGCACCCTCGACATACGGAGTACCCAGAGTCAGACCACCGTTTTCCAGAGCAACAACCTTGTCGAATACATACTTCTTGCCTTCCTCGACATCCAGTTTTTCAACATAGATCGTCTGGCCTTCTTCGACCTTCAGCTGCTTGCCGCCGGTTTCGATAATAGCGTACATAGTTGACCTCCTTTTTTTAGATTCAGACTCGCCATTAAGGTGATCAAACGATACTTAAACCTCTTCTGAGCGGTTATAATCCCCTCTAAGGAGAGACTATAACGTAAATATCATAGCAGATAAGAATTCATTTTTCAATCACAAATTTCAATCAAACAGATGATGATACATGACCTCCGGTTTTTCAATGAAATCCTTCATGATCTTGTAGTGATCGGTATCCTGATATCTCACCTTTCTGATTCCTTCATCGGAAAACTCGAACAGATCCGCTGACGGATACGACATGATGATCGGTGAATGTGTGGCAATGATGAACTGGCTCTCTTCACTGATCAGATCGTGAATATAGACCAGCAGTGTCATCAGTCTCTGGGGAGACAGAGCCGCTTCAGGCTCATCCAGCAGATATAAGCCGTGTCCCTCAAAACGGTTCTTCACCAGAGAAAGAAAGCTTTCTCCGTGAGACATCTCATGCAAAGGACCGCCGTAGTACTTGTCATAGGCGACCTCATTAATATATGTGGCGACATTATAGAAACTCTCGGCCCTTAAAAAGAAACCGTCTTTCTCATGAAGATTTTTGGCGATGCGGATATATTCATGGAGATCCGAATGGGAATCCTTGGTGGAGAAACTCATGTTTCTGTTTCCGCCTTCCGGATTGTACCTTGAAGCGACAGCGATCGCTTCCAGTATGGTCGACTTCCCTGTTCCGTTTTCCCCGATGAAGATACTGATGGGACTGTCAAAGACAAGATCCTGCTTCTCCAGCTGCCTGACAGCCGGGATGTTTTTCAGATAATGATCTTCGGGTATTTCCTTTTCCAGGTGCACAGACCTGACATACAGACGCCTGATCTCTTCTTCCATCATTTTACCGATCTCAGAAAACCCAGTATCCGCTCCTTATAGTCGGGAGCCAGATCATATACGGCATGACCGTAGCCGTCATACATATAGATGACGAAATCATCACGGTCTTTGAAATGTTCACCGATCCCGATGCTGGCATCAGCTCCCAGTTGAACCGGAACCTCATTTTCCTTTTCTGCAGCGCATCCCGCAAACATCAACATGACAAAACATATCAGTATCAGTTTCCACATCATTTTTCTGTTTTCTTTTTTCATCGGCTGATCCTCTTCGATAAAAACGTTCTAAACAAATTTTCCCGCGTCGATCATAACCGGCTTCAGAATCTTCACTTTTGACATCGGACCGATCTTGAGTTTTACCAGTACCCTCAGGGCATGTCTGGAATGCACGTCATGGACAAATGCCATCTTCATGATCTTGAGCTTGTATTCCCTGCACATGTCGTAGAGTTCTGGAAAACGGTCGGCCTGATAGATCAGGTAAGCTTCCCCGTTGGCTTTCATGAATTTCCGCAGTGCTTTGAACAGTTCCTCCAAAGGCAGCGAACATTCAAACATGGCTTCCTTGAGATATTCATCCGGCGTCACGTTGTTCATCTCGAAAAACGGCGGGTTGCATACGACAACATCATACTGACCTGCTTCCAGTTCCTGCACCGGACAGCAGAAGAGTTCAAAGTCATCCGTATACTGTTTCAGATTCTTTTCTGCGTTTTTTAAGGCATCCTCATGGATATCGACACCGCATAAGTGACCTGCCCCTTTCTGATGGGCATATATAAGCAGCGCTCCCGAGTTGCAGCCGATATCCAGCACTGATTTATGCTTCATCGGATCAAGAAACATGCCTAAAGCCACCGTATCGGTATTGACCTTGTAGTTCAAACCTTCCTGATCGAATTCATAGTTGATGTATTTGAGATAATCAGTTTTCTTCTTCATAATCGCGGTCCAGTTCAAACCAGAACGTCGAACCCTCGTTCAGTTTCGATTCGACACCGTATCTTGCCTTGTGTGCTTCCAGTATCGCCTTGGCGATCGCCAGACCAAGACCCGTGGAATTGACGGAACGGTTGAAATTCTTGTCCACTTTATAGTAACGGTCCCAGATATAAGGCAGAGCCTCGGCAGAGATGCCGTTGCCGTTGTCGATTACTTCCACCCTGACTTTTTCCTCGCTGCTTCTTGATCTGACGATGATCTTGGAATCATCATCGGAATACTTCAGGGCATTGGAAAGGAAGTTGTAGATGACCTGAGAGATCTTGATCTCATCGGCATAGACGACGCACTCATCAAGATCCAGTACCAGATCTATATTCTTTTCCCGGATCGCCTGCGACAGCAGCATGACGACCTGTTCGATACACTCCTTCAAATCAAAGTTCTCTTTCGAAGCCTCCAGGACACCTGACTGCAGCTTGGAAAGCTCCGACATATCGCTGACCAGCTTGTCCAGATATTCCGTCTCCTGCAGGATGACATCGAGATGTTCGTTGCGTTTGGCAGGATCATCACCGGAGATATCCTTGATCATCTCAGCATAGGCCCTGATCATCGTCAGAGGCGTTTTGATATCATGGGAGACATTGGCCACCAGGTCCTTTCTCAGGTCGTTGACCTTGGAAAGCTTCTGGGTCGCATCATCCAGCGTGGAAGCCAGATCGTTGATCTCCGAGAACGACTTCGTCTCAAACTTGGCATCGTAGTTGCCCTGGGCCAGCTTGTTGGCCTCATCCTTCATCTTGACGATCGGTGAAGAGATCCTTCTGGCAAGGAAGAGCGCTACGATCAACGCAATAAAGATCACAATAACCGCGATATAGACATACTGATTCAGAATGAAATCGATATAGGATTCCACCGGCTCCAGCGGTGTATTCAGTATCAGATAATAATTGGTCAGATTGCTGCGGATCTGCCTGCCGTACAAAAGCATCTCCAGACCTGTGTATTGCGAATACAGTGTCAGCGACAGAGGATTTTCCCTCGAGATCAGTTCGATCATCTTCTTGGGATCGCTTTTGATCGTGAAGACCTCTTCACCCACACTGATCTGCTTGTCCAGCATGCACAGCTGGCCCAGAGAATCAGGCGGATCGTAGATCGCCTTGCCGTTTTCATTGTAGATGATGGCACAGACGTTGTTGCCGATGATGGTCCTGGCCGCCGATTCGATGTCTCTTGACTTGACATCTTCTTTCAAAAGAAGGGTCTCTATCGTATCGGAGATGACATCGATGGTCCTGATACGGTCGTTCCTGTAATATGGCTTGATCAAAACGACCAGGAGAAAACCCAGCAGTAACATCATCGATACCGAGAAACCCAGGAAATAAAGCCAGGTGGAGAACCTGATGCCCTTGAAATTAAACTTCAAACTTGTAACCCATACCTCTGACCGTCACGATATGATCCGCATATCTGCCCAGATCCTTTCTCAGCATCTTGATATGCGTATCGATGGTGCGGTCGTCTTCGTAATAATCCATCTGCCAGACAGAAGACAGCAGTTTGTCTCTGCCTAAGGCAATATTCTTGTTTTCAGCCATGTAGATCAGCAGATCCAGCTCTTTGGGTGTCAGTGTGACCTTCTCCCCGTCGATCGTCACCGTCCTGCCGGCAACATCGATGACCAGTCCGTCAAAGACGTACCTGTCGCTGCTGTGGGCCGAATTGCGCTCACAGACCACTCTGATCCTGGCCATCAGTTCCTTGGGAGAGAACGGTTTTGTCACATAGTCATCGACACCGAGGTCAAAGGAAAACAGCTTGTCATCCTCTTCGGTCCTCGCCGACAGCATGATCACCGGTACGTCTTTCACAGCCTTGATCTTCTTGCAGGCAGAGAAACCGTCCAGTTCCGGCATCATGATATCCAGGATGACGCAGTCATAATTGTTTTCCGTCACCAGCTCAACGGCATCCTTGCCGTTGGAAGCCTGGTCGCACTCATATCCGGAAGCCTTGGCATATTCCGACACGACTTCCCTGATCTTTGTTTCATCATCAACGATCAGTATTTTCATATGACACCTCCTAAAGGATCTCCATCTTGTTCACAAGACAGGAAGCTTCCTTTTCGATCTTTCCCTCAAACAGGACATATCTGCCCTTGACAAGCTGCGAAGCGTGGATTGCATAGATCTTGGGCATGACAGCCAGTGACAGTGCACCTTTGTCATCCACCAGATCCACGAAAGCCATCATGTCGCCCTTCTTCGTCTTGAGCGACTTGACTCTCTTGATCAGTCCGAAGCCCTTCACAAAGCCTGTGCTTACAGATAAATTATACAGATTATCCGTATCGATATTGTATTTTTTCTTGACGGCCGTGATCGGATTGAAACTGAAGTAGAAACCCAGCACGCTCTTCTCGTTCTCCGCTGAGACCATCGGATCATCATTCAGTTCCTCGATGATCGGTGCATCGTCATAGTCTTCCATCAGTGCGATCTCGCCCTTGTGCGCATCGGCATACATGATGACATTATTCAAGGAAGCGATCATCGTATGACGGGAGTGATGGAACTCGTCGAAAGCACCCGCATAGATCAGATTCTCGATCACGTTGCGCTCCACACCGGCCTGAGTCAGTCTTCTGATTGTATCCACATAATCGGTATAGGGACCGTTGGCTTCTCTTTCGGTGATGATCTTATTGGCGGAGATCGCACCGACGTCCTTGCATACCACAAAAGGCATCACGATGCTGTCATCTTTGATGATATAGGACAGCTGTGATTCGTTCATGCTGATGCCTCTGACTTTCTGATTGATCTGCAGACATTCCGAGACATAGTCATAGGTCTTGCTTTCGGAACCGGTCACACCGTTGAGTAATGCTTTATAGAAATAAAGCGGGAAGTTGGCCTTGAGATAAGCCAGCTGATAAGCGACCAGAGCATAGGCGATCGAATGTGACTTGTTGAAACCGTAATTCGCAAACTCCAGGATCAAAGAATAGATTCTCTCGCTCAGATCCCTTTCATAGCCGTTGTTCACGCAGCCTTCGATGAAATCATTGTGCAGCTTCTCCAGTTCCGAGAGTTTCTTTTTGGACATCGCCTTTCTTAGAATATCGGCCTTTCCGTAGCTGAAACCGGCCATAATTCTGGCAATATTGATGATCTGTTCCTGATAGACGATGATGCCGTAAGTCTCCTTTAAGATCGGCCTTAGATCCTCATGGAGATATTCGACCCTCTCCGGATGAGCTCTGTTCTCTAAAAAGACGGGGATATTCTTCATCGGACCCGGACGGTAGAGAGCGATGGTCATACCGATCTCCTCAAAGGTCCTGGGTTTCATCTTGCGGATCAGATTCCGCATGCCGCCCGATTCCAGCTGGAAGATACCGGCGACATTGACCGAATCGATCAGATCGAAAGTCTTTTTATCATCCAGAGGGATGCTTCTGATGTCGAATTCCTGGTTCCTGTTGATGTTATCGACGATCTCAGCAATGATGCCCAGATTCCTTAATGCCAGGAAGTCCATCTTGATCAGACCCAGCTCCTCCAGATGCTCCATCGTATACTGGGTGGAGTAGATATCATTTTCAACACGTATCAGCGGAACGACTTCATCCAGCGGTTTTCTGGACATGACGATGCCGGCCGCATGTGTCGACTCGTGTCTTGGGAAAAACTCCAGTTTCCTGGCGATCTGATATAATCTCCTGTTTCTGGCATCCGCTTCGATCTTCTGGGCAAAGAGCGGAACGCTCTGATAGGCCTTGTCCAAATCCATATCCGGCGTATTGGGGATCAGTTTGCATAAAGAATCCACTTCCCTCAAGGGATAATCCAGTACCCTGGCAACATCGCGCATGACCTGCCTGGCCTTCAAAGTGCCGTAAGTGATGATGTGTCCCACATGATCAAGGCCGTAGCGGTCCCTGACATAGGCGATGACTTCATCTCTGCGGTCATCGGGGAAATCGGTATCGATATCCGGCATCGTGATCCTCTCCGGATTCAGGAAACGTTCAAAGATCAGTCCGTAATGTAACGGATCGATATCAGTAATGCCAAGACAATATGAAACCAGCGAACCCGCAGCCGAACCTCTGCCCGGTCCGACCAGAATCCCGTTTTTCTTGGCATAGAGGATGAAATCATATACGATGAGGAAATAATCCTCAAAATGCATCTTCAGGATGACATCGAGTTCATAATCCAGACGCTTCACATATTCTTTAGGGACCTGATTGTGCATTCTGCGCTTGAGTCCTTCCTTGCAAAGCATCACCAGATAATCCTTGGAAGGGATACCTTTTTTATTTTCATAGACAGGAAGAGAAGTCTGATAATTCAGTTTCACATCGCACTGCCTTGCCAGGACATCGCAGTTGAGCAGTTCTTCCCTGTCATATAACAGATCATATTCATCCATGGTCAGAAAGTGTCTTCCGCTTTCTTCCACACTGTTGGAGTCATCCAGGATCTGCTTGTCCCGGATACACTTCAGGACGTTATATTCCTCATGATCGTCCCTGTCCAGATAAAACGTCCGGCTCAAGGCGATCATTTTGATCTTATGTTTCTTCAATACGGGCTTTATGATCCTGTCTCTTCTGACGTTGGAGGCGATGTCATGATCCATGAGTCCGACGATATAATCCCCGAACCAGAACTCCTGCTTCTTCAGCATCTCTTCCAGATCCTCACCTCTGTCAGCCGTTTCCGTCAAAGGCATATTATCCGATAAAAGACAAAGCAGACAATGTCCGCGGTAAAGATCCAGTGTCTTGAGATCGATGATCTTTTCGTCTCTGGTATTGATATGTGAGGAGAGTCCCATCAGGTTTCTGAAGCCTTCGTCATCCAGCGCATACAGCAGCATCGTATAGACTCTCTCCTCCAGGCTCAGATCGAATTCCAGGCCGAAAACAGGCTTTATGGAAGCTTTTTCGCAGGCCTTCTTAAAGGACATAGCCCCCGCCAGAACATTCCTGTCAACGAGCCCCAGAGCCTCATAGCCGTACTGCTTTCCATAGGAAACGATACCCTCGATCGTACACATCGAAGAAAGCAGGCTGTATACACTTCTGATATATAAAGGACAACTCATATTCTCATTATACTTGATTGTTTCAAACAACTGATCGCAGTTTATAATTAATTATATGAAGAGAACAGAAACAAGACCCATCAGCGTCGGCGGTGTACGGATCGGCGGACAGGACAATGTCGTGATCCAGTCGATGACCAACACCAGGACCAAGGATGTTGAAGCAACAGTGAATCAGATCAGAAAGCTGGAAGCAGCGGGATGTGAGATCATCCGCGTCGCCATACTTGACGGAGATGATGCCAGAGCAGTCAGTGAGATCAAGAAACAGATCTCTATCCCTCTGGTATCCGATATCCACTTCAATCCCGATTTTGCGATTGAAGCGATCAGATCCGGAACGGACAAGATCCGTCTCAATCCCGGCAATATCGAGGATGAAGACAAGATCAGGGAGATCGTTACTTTATGCAAGGAAAGGAAGATCCCAATCCGCATCGGCATCAATGCCGGCAGTCTGAACAGAAAATACAAACACTCCGAAGAAGCGATGATCGAATCCGCGAAAGACCACCTGCGCATCTTAGAAGCACTGGACTTCCATGATGTCTGTCTTTCCTTCAAATCATCGGATCCTCTGGAATGCATCAAAGCCTATACCCTGGCAGCAGAGACCTTCCCCTATCCGCTCCATCTGGGCGTGACGGAAGCCGGCGGACTGCTCAACAGCACGATCAAGTCCTCTCTGGCTCTGGGCAACCTTCTCTTGCAGGGCATCGGCGATACGATCAGGATATCGATCTCCGATGATCCGGTGGAAGAAGTGAAAGTCGCCAAGAAGCTCTTAAGAGCCTGCAATCTGCGCAAAGACGTGCCGAATCTGATCTCCTGTCCGACCTGCGGCAGACTGCAGTATGACATGCTTCCGATCGTTAAAGAAATGGAAGAGTATCTGGAAACCGTCCGCAAGGATGTGACTGTCGCCATCATGGGCTGTCCGGTCAACGGACCCCAGGAGGCATCAAGGGCCGACATCGGTGTCGCCGGAGGCAAAGATTCCGCCATCCTGTTCAAGAAAGGACAGATCATAAGAGCCATCCCGCAGGAAGACATCGTCAAAGTGCTGAAAGAAGAGATCGAAAAGTTTGAAAGGAGCTAAACAGCTCCTTTTCTATGATGAACAGGTCTCAGGGCCCTGTATGCCAGAGGACAGATACAGCTTTGAAAGTAAGGCAGGAAGATGAACGATTCCATCAGGAACAGATTGTTCTTCGTAAACAGGGAATAATCCGCATCATTCACCATCAGGATCAGTACGAAGATCACTGCCATCGAAACTGCACATACCGATAATATCGCCTGCACGAAATCCCGATCAGCCTGATACAGGTATTCACCGATTACCGATGCATCCAGTATCTGTATGCTGAGGAAGATATGCAGAGCAGAGAAATAGTATGGAATGCTGCTGGTGATGTACAGTCCGAACAGGAAAGCATACAATGCGACCGCCGTGAAAACCATGCGCTTATAATTCACCTCACCGATCATCATCAGCGCAATCACAGCCGCCATCCCCGATACAAGAAGTGCGGCAAGTGTGTATCCGTTGAGATACAGACACCAGGCGATGATCATTGTCCACAGATTTACGATCACTGTCATTTTCATCTTCCTTACCTCCTGTCTCCATCTTAGCTTTTTCCCAACCTCTGCTTGTCCGAATTTTCGGACAGCTATATAATGAATACATGAACCGTTTGCGAATCTTCACACTGATCAGGATCCTGATGCGCAAGAGTGACATGGATCACAAACTATCTCTCAACGAGATCATCTCCCTTCTGGAAGCGGAAGGCATTGAACACGTCAACCGCAAGACCCTTTATGATGACTTCAGGTTCCTGCAGGAGATCGGCTTCCAGATCGAATATGATGACGGTTACTTCCTTTGCGAAGTTCCCTTTTCTCTGTCCGAGATCAAGATCCTCACCGATTCCCTCAACGGACTCAAAAGCATCGATGAACGCTTTGCCGCAAAACTGAAAGACAAACTCTATTCCTTTCTTTCAGAATATGAAACGGATGATCTGAAGAAACTGGAATTCGCAAACGCACATAAAGACGCTCATTTCATCAACCGTCTGGAAGACGCATTGGAATCCATACGTCATCAAAGGATGATGATCATCACCAGGAATCACAAAAAAGAAGAGATCTTCCCTGTGTTCCTGCACAGGAACAACGATCTCTACTATCTCTACTATCACTACCCCGGAAATCCAAACATCTATCATGTCCGTTTTGACAACATCGGCGACACGGTCCTTTCCGATGAAAAAGACGATCTGTCCATTTCCAAAGAAAAGATCCTCGCCCAGATCGAAGAAAGTTCCTCTTCCTTCCATTCAAAACAGACACAGACGATCCGTTTTGAGATCATCGAAGATTCCGATTATCTGCGTTCCCGTCTCACAGATGATTTTCCCAATCTCATCTTCACCAAAGACGGCTTTTCGATCCGCGCTTCCGTCTCCGACGCTTTTTTTGCCAGACTGACATCCTACAAAGACAAAATAAAAATCAGCGACCCTGAGATCGCTGATCAGTATATCTCATTTCTTGAAAGCATCCTTACTCGTAATAAGAAGGGCTGAAGAAGTAATCGATCGTACTGGGATCGATATCGCAATACCTGAGCATATCGCTGACTGTCACCAGCTGGCAGCCTCTTTTGATTAACTCAGGCAATATCTTTTCCAGAGCGTCTGCACTTTCATCGTAGATGTCATGGAAGAGGATGATATCGCCCGTCTCATAATCATATTTCAGAACCTGATCGACGATGTCCTGAACTTCTAACAGTGACCAGTCGTCCGAATCGACATCCCATAAGATGGCAGGCATGTCTGTCGCTTCCAGCACGCTGTCATCGAATTCGCCCTGTACCGGACGGTAGGTCTTCATCTCGTAGCCCATGAAGTCATAAAGATAGTTCACCGGACCCATGATCTCTTTTCTGATCTCTTCATCGGTGAATTCCGGCAAAGGATTGCTGTGGGTCTGGGAATGCGATCCGTATTCATTGCCCTGGTTGATCGAACGCTTCAGTAATGTATAGACCTGATAATCTGCCCACAGTTCCCTGTCTTCCAGATTGACGCCGATCAGATAGAACGTTCCGCAGGCATCATAGCGGTAAAGGATGTCGATGATCCGCTCCGTTGAACTCTCGCCCTGTACGTAGTGCAGCTGGGGACCGTCGTCAAAAGTCAGACAGATGACCGGATGCTCGGGATCGGGATCCAGATAGACCGGTTTGCGGTAAAGTTCATTGGGGAAACCCAGATTCATGCCGATGGCCTTCTGCATATATTTCAGAGGGATCTCCAGTGTCTTTTCAAACTGCGGCAGTTCGACCTCAACGTTTTCTTCCGCGATTCTGAACACAGCACTTTCAAAATCGATATTCTCTAACTGCAGTGTCTCCAGAAAAGAAACATCGTAATACTTTTCCGGTTCATCCTTCTTGTAGCTGTAACGCAGATAATCCAGAACGATCTGCTTGCCCTCATCGGAAACTTCACCGATCTCAAGCAGGTCATAATTGCGGTCGACGAAATACTTTTTGTCCTTGCCGTAATTCACCAGATAATAATCGCCATAAGGGATCAGGGTATAGTCATAGATCGAATCATCCTTCACGCCCTTGCACATCGCTTTGGCATAGGAAAGACCCTGGCCGGAATCCGGATAGAACGCCAGACAGTGTCTGGTATGATACTTCTTCGCATCTTCATGGATCGACTTCTTGCCGATGAAAGAATAATTCACGAACAGCAGAGAAAAAACAAAGACTGTCATGACAGACAGCAGCAGTATCAGATATAAAGACGTTTTGTTGATCCTTCTTCTTTTAGCCATCAACAATATTATAAACTAATTGATTTTGATTTGATCCTTGATCAGACTTCCAAGCTGATCGATCATTAACATCAATGCCACCGCGATCAGGGAATAGCCGAAGATCGGCACCATGTTCGTCGGATCGGAGGCACGCATGCCTAAGATCGCCGAACCCAGTCCCGCATCGGATGCACCGGTGATGACTTCAGCCATGATTTCGATCTTGAAACAGAGCGAAAAACTTGTCGTCATGGCGACGATGATGTAAGGCAGCGCCAGCGGCAGCCTGATCTTCAGATTGCTTCTCCAAAAGGAAGCACCGTCCACCTTCATCGCGTTGACGATCGAAGCCGGAATGTTGCGGATACCGCCCAGTACACCCTCATAGATGATGGGGAACGAGATCAGGATGACCAGATAGACCGGAGCGTTCTTAAAACCCGCCAGCACGATGAACAGATAGACCAGAGATGCTGTGGGGACTGCCCTTAAGGCGATCACGGCCGGCTGAAGCAGCTCTTCCGCCAGTCTGCTGTTGCCGGCAAGCACTCCAAAAAAGATCCCGAAAAGAAGCGAGATCCCAAATCCCTTCAGCATCCGATACATTGTCGCGGCAATGCACTTCCAGGTATACTCCCTTCCCAGAAGATAAAAGGCATAGCGGAAAGATTCAAAAGGACCGGGGAAGACCATGGTCCTTTCCCCGATCCATACTGATAATATCTGCCACACAAGTGCCAGCAGCACGATGCCGAGAATAAATGTCAGATTTTTATTGGAAGTAAATCTCTTCACTTGTTTCATTCATACCGAAGATCGACAGGAAGGCATCGATATCCGACTTGATGTCGATCGCTTTTCGGAAGCCCAGGCCCATCGCGTTGTTGCCTAATGCATTTTTCTGCTTGAAGACATTGACAACAACAGCCGGATTGAAGCCGTACTGTGCAGTCGCTTCATCACCAGTATAGACGCCCAGTCCCGCCTCGGCAAGAGAAGGATCCTCGATCGCCGCATTGATGGACTGCTCCAGTTTCTCCAAAAAGGCATTGCCTGTTGCAGAGTCAACTGAATTCTTGATGAAAACGGCAGCCTGGATCATGTCAAGACCCGACTTGTTCTTGTAGACCTCCTGGATATCGGCATACAGCTTGGCGTTCTCGTTCTTCTTTAACGCTGCAAACAAAGCCGGCTGTGCCAGGAAGACATAGTCGACAGCAGTTCCGTCGGAATAATTGCCGCTGGCCAACGCTGCCGCAGCCTGCTGGGCATCCGCTTCAAACAGGAGCCCCTCATCATATTCCTCACCATACAGATAATGCCACAGCTTGTTGGGAAGCATGTTTTCGTTTCCGAACAGAACGATCCTGTCCCCCGCATCCATCGTCTCATTGTCATCGTTTCCGGTACTTGCCAGATAGAAGTTGCCGAAAGTGATGATGGCAGCCACTTTATAGTCTGCACCGTTGGCGATCGCCTTGATGCCGCTGGTCAGGTCGACGACCAGGATGTCCGGCGAAGCATCACCGGTCCATAAAGCCGAGATCGCATCGGCAGTCACTCTGCTGTAATTCTCATTTTCGATCTGATCGTAGAATGCCAGGACCGGAGCACCCTTGGGTGTCACGATCGTCAGTGAACTTAAGTCGATCTCCTGAGGAACTGTTTCTTCCTCTTTCTTCTGTCCTGCGCATCCGCATAAGAGCAGCAATATTGATACAAACACAAATAATTTCTTCATTTCTTCTTACCTCACAGAAAGAATTATATATAATAGAGATAGAAAAATAAGTGATCCAAATCACGCTATCATGAATATCACCGATTTACTGACCGAAAACGAAAAACAGTACCTTCTCTTAAGGAAACTGCAGAAAGACGAGACGCTGTTTCATGAAGGCGACCGCTGCAGACAGATCGGCATCATCCTGAAAGGATCGGTAGCTATCGTCTCTTACCTGCCCGATGGAGAAGAGATCATCTACAACCGCTTGTCTGAAGACGGCATTTTCGGCAATAACCTGCTGTTTTCTTCCCATCCCTGCTACAAAGGAAACGTCATCGCCCAAAGCAATGACACCCTGATCGCTTTGATCCTCAAGGAAGATCTCATCCGGCTGCTCAAAGACAATGAAGCATTCCTGTCGGAATACCTCAGGATACAGTCCGATCAGGGCAAGCAGCTCAACAGCAGGATACGCATCCTGTCGACGGATTCCGCCGAAGCGAGGTTTTTCAGCTATATGCACGATCATCATGACAGCGTCACTTATCTATCCGTTTCCGATCTTGCCAAAGATCTCTACCTCTCCAGAGAAGCTCTGTCCAGACTTCTGAGCCGTCTGGAGAAAGAAAAACGCATAATCAGGGAAAGAAAAACGATTCACTTGTTATAATAGGTAAAAGAGGTTAACAATATGTATTCATTTGCGAACGATTATTCCGAAGGAGCCTGTCCGAAAGTACTCACAGCCCTCATTCAGACCAACAACATCCAGAGCGACGGCTACGGTGTCGATGTTTTCTGTCAGACGGCAGCCAACGTCATCAAAAAGACGATACAGCACGATGATGTCGATGTCCACTTCATCACCGGCGGTACGCCCTGCAACGTCATCGCCGCTTCCCTTTTAAAAGCGCACGAAGCGATCATCTGTGTCGAGACCGGACACATCAACGTCCACGAGACAGGTGCTGTCGAAGCCACCGGACACAAGATCATCTCCGTCAAGGGTCGCTATGGCAAGATCCTGCCGGAAGAGATCCGCAAAGTCGTTGCCGCACATGCAGATGAACATATGGTCAAACCGAAGATGGTCTTCATTTCCAATGCAACGGAGATGGGAACGATCTACCGTAAGGAAGAACTCACCAACATCTACAATACCTGCAAGGAACTCGGCCTCTACCTGTATCTGGACGGTGCAAGACTGGGCAATGCCCTGATCGCCACCGGCAATGACCTCTCCTTCAAGGACATCTGCGATCTGACGGACATGTTCTACATCGGCGGCACCAAGAACGGTGCGATGCTGGGAGAAGCGATGGTCGTACGCAATGAAGAACTCAAACCCGATTTCCGCTATCTGATCAAGCAGCACTGTGCCATGCTGGCAAAAGGCAGGATCATCGGTGTCCAGTTCCTCTCTCTGTTTGAGGACAGCACCTATCTGGAGAATGCCAAGAACGCCAACGTCATGGCCCAGGCCTTAAAATACATCTTCGCCCAGTTCATGATCCCGATGTACATCGATTCCCCGACCAACCAGATCTTCCCGGTCATTGAGAATTCTCTTCTGGAAAAGATCAAAGCCAACTACAAGATCATCGAATGGGGACCCTACGACGAATCACATACGATATGCCGCTTCGTCTGTTCCTGGGCGACAAAGAAAAGCGATGTCCAGGACTTCTACAACGACTTAGTCACCTATGTCAACAAAAAATAGGACTTCAAGTCCTATTTTAATTTGAATGAGATCTTTCCCTTTCCGTTTGCATACTCCGCATCGATCAGAGCGCCGTTGATCAGTGTCATCGCCGGATCGGTGTGACCGATATCCATCTCACAGATATGCGGTATTTTTCCTAGTGCCTTGTCGGCTGCCTTGATGTAATCCAGCTTGGGATCCTCGACATTCGGGAAAGCAGGTCTGCCGATCAGTACACCGTTGCAATGGTCGAACCATCCGGCATACTTGTACTGCAGCAGCGACAGATAGAAATCATAGGAAGACTTGTTGAAGATATCCAGATACCACACGATGCCGTCGTCCTTATGACGCTCGATAAACTGCTTCGTATAATCATACTCTGTACCGATCAGCTTGTCGATGCACTCGAGGCATCCGCCGATCAGCCTGCCTTTGATCCGCATATCGTTTTTCGCGACCCATCTGACATCCACAAGATTTCTCACATCATTGATCTTGTCGATGAAAGGCGTGAACTTCCGATATGATCTCTGACTCCTGATATTTCCTTTCACATAGTCAAAGAAGACATCCTGAGGCTTGTATTTCTTCAGTGTGAAACTGCCGCCGTTGAAACCGTATAAGGTCGCAATATCCAGCATCGTCGTCACCGTGAAGACCAGATTGGTCGGATCGGAACGGCCGCAGAGCCATTTGGGATTCTCCCTGATATGATCGAAATCGATGTTCGGCACCATCTCCAGCATGTAGTCCCCGCCTGCCGCACAAAGCACCATCTTCACCTCGTCATCCAGGATCAGCTCATCCAGTTCCGTTCCCCTTCTTTTTGCGGAAGCGGAACGCACATTGTCTTTCAATACGGAAGCAGTCTGTCTGATCCTGAAGCCTCTCTGTCTGATGGCTTCAACAGATTCCTCATACAGCTCGATCTTGTGTCCGACACCGGCACTGGGTGCACAGATGCCGATCACATCATTCTCTTTCAGAAACTCAGGATATATCATTGTCATTTCTCTCCTGTCAACCTGTCTCTATTCTATCATCTTGTACGTAAAACAGGATCTCCTTCTCATTATTGAGAGAAAGCTGGTTTTCAAGAATATACTATCTAGTACTTTTTTTCATCAAAAAAATTGAAACGGGTATCCTTTTGTTCTATAATGAAATTGCATATATTTTTTGCTAGTAAAGGGGATTTATGACAGGTAAGGTTAAGTGGTTTAATGCCGCTAAAGGTTATGGCTTTATCACCGGAGATGACGGCAAAGAAGTATTCGTACATTTCTCAGCGATTCAGGTCGATGGCTTCAAAACACTCGATGAAGGTCAGGCAGTCGAATACGATGTGAATGACGGTCCGAAAGGCCCTCAGGCAGCAAACGTAACAAAGATCTAAGCGGATAAAAGGGACTCTGAAGAGTTCTTTTTTTTATGAAAAGACGGGTTTTCACCCGTCTTTAATCTTTTCTTTTCACGACATATTCGCCGTTTTCGACATCTACCAGGATCTTTCTGGCATCGTAATTCTCCAGAAGGAATCTGGCGACCAGCGATTCGATCGCTCTCTGGATATGACGCTTCATCGGCCTTGCGCCGTACGTCTCGTCAAATCCGCATTCCACGATCTTGCCCATCGCCTTGTCGGATACCTCAAGTTCGATATCCGATTCCAGAAGTCTGTTTTTGAGAATCCTCAAAAACTTCTCGGCCACCTTCTTTATCATTTCCTGATCCAGAGGATTGAATATGACGATCTCATCGATCCTGTTGATGAATTCCGGCTTGAAAGTCATCTTGATGATCTCTTCATACTGCTTCCGCTTCAGCTCGGCATCCTTTTCAAATGCGAATTCGGAACCCAGATTGGAAGTCATGATGATGATCGTGTTCTTGAAATCGACCGTCACGCCCTTGGAATCGGTGATCCTGCCGTCATCCAGGATCTGCAGCAGGATGTTGAAGACATCCGGATGCGCCTTTTCGATCTCATCCAGCAGGACGATCGAATAAGGCTTCCTTCTGACGGCTTCGGTCAGCTGACCGCCTTCCTCATAGCCGACATATCCGGGAGGTGCACCGATCAGTCTTGACACGGAGAACTTCTCCATGTATTCGGACATATCGATACGCACGATCTTGGACTCATCATCAAACAGCTGTTCAGCCAGTGCCTTGGCGACTTCCGTCTTGCCGACACCGGTCGGACCTAAGAAGAGGAAGGAGCCGATCGGACGGTTGGTGTCTGAGACCTGTGCCTTGGATCTCAGGATCGCATCGCTCACCAGATCCAGCGCTTCATCCTGTCCGACGACTCTGATCGAAAGCTGATCCTTGAGATGCAGCAGTTTGTCTCTTTCGGAAGACATCAGCTTGGAGACATCGATATGCGTCCACTTTGCCACGACTCTGGCGATGGACTGTTCATCGACGACCTCCGACAGCATCCTGTCTTCACCCTCTTCAGAAAGTTCGTTCATCTTCTTTTCCAGAGAAGGGATCGTTTCATACTGCAGCTTGGAAGCCCGCTCATAGTCGGCGCTGTTCTGGGCATCGCTCATCTCGAGCTTCGCCCTTTCCAGTTCTTCCTTGATTTCCTTGACCTTGCCAAGATCCTCCTTTTCCTTCAGCCATCTGGCATCCAGAACGCTCTTCTTCTCTTTCAGCTGTGCCAGATCGTTCTCAAGTTCTTCCAGACGCTTCTGTGCCTTTTCGTCTTCGCCTTCCTTTTTCAGCGAGATCTTTTCGATCTCCAGTGTATCGATCTTTCTTGACAGTTCATCGAGCGCTGCCGGCTTGGAGTCCATCTCCACCCTGGTGGAGGCACAGGCCTCATCGATCAGGTCGATGGCCTTGTCCGGCAGATAACGGTCACTGATGTAGCGGTTCGACAGCGTTGCCGCCGCAATGATCGCATCATCCTTGATCTTGACACCGTGATGGGCCTCAAAACGATCCTTCAGACCTCTTAAGATAGAAACGGTATCTTCAACGCTCGGTTCATCGACCGATACCTTCTGGAACCTTCTCTCCAGAGCCGAGTCTTTTTCAATATATTTACGGTACTCATCGAATGTGGTGGCACCGATACATCTCAGTTCTCCTCTTGCCAGCATCGGTTTGAGCAGATTGGCTGCATCCATGGCGCCTTCGCTCTTGCCGGCACCGACCAGGTTGTGGATCTCATCGATGAACAGGATAATCCTGCCGTCTGCGTTTTCGATCTCCTTCAGAACGGCTTTCAGTCTCTCTTCGAATTCGCCTCTGTATTTCGCACCGGCGATCAGGGAACCCATATCCAGTTCGATCAGATCCTTGTCTTTCAGACCCAGCGGAACATCGTTGTTGAAGATCCTCCAGGCCAGTCCCTCGACGATGGCCGTCTTGCCGACACCGGGTTCACCGATCAGGACCGGATTGTTTTTCGTCTTGCGGGAAAGGATCTCTATGACCCTTCTGATCTCATCGTCTCTGCCGATGACCGGATCGATCTTTCCGCTCCTGACGTCATCAACGAGATTTCTGCCGTATTTCTTCAAGGGATTGAGATTGTTTTCGTCTTCTTTGTTGTTGATCATCGTAGCACCCCTTTCCATCGAATACTTGTCTTCGATATCATTGCGGGAGAACCCGCAGTACTTCCTCAGTTCTTCACAGACCTGGGAATGATTGAACAATGTCGCGATAAACATATCGAACATTGAGATATATTTGTCCTTGCGCTGCTTTGACTTGCTCAAAGCCTCGTTGTAGGAATTTGCCAGATAACGGTTGACACTCGGATTTTCAACGGAATCGCTGGAAGGCAGTCTTGACAGATACTGATCGTTGACAGAGATCAGCTTGTTGACATCTGTGTGAAAACTGCGCAGCAGTTCGCCGACATCGTCTTCATTTAAGAAAGCCGCCATCATATGTTCCGAGCTCAGTTCCGGATTCTTGTTTTCCTGACAGATGCTGAGCGCTCTCATCAGGATCTCCTGAAGTTTTTCTGTCATCAGTTCGGGATTCATATCCTCACCTCCTTTAGCACTTTTCTTTTCAGAGTGCTAATACAAATGATTTATTTAAGTAGGTGTTACCCTACTTAAATGATTTCTTGAATTTGTCGAACACGCTTTCCTTCCTGCGGTTCGTTGAGAGCTTCTCATAAAGCTCTTTTTCTTCCTTTGTCAGCTTCTTCGGTATCTCGATCTGGACCTCCACATACTGGTCGCCGACATTCTTGGTCCTCAAGTCCTTGATGCCGTAGCCCTTGATCCTCAGCTGCTGACCGGGCTGGGTCCCGGCAGGAATGGAAAGTTCCACATCGCCGTAGGCAGTCGGAACATCGACTTTAGTTCCGAGCGTCGCATCAACTGCGGAGATCGGAACGCTGATGTGAATGTTGTTGCCTTCCCTGCGGAAATACTTGTGCGGTCTGACCCTGATCTCGATATAAAGATCGCCGTTGGGACCGCCGTTTTCACCGCGGCTGCCGTATCCGGCAAGTCTGACCTGCTGACCGGAAGAAATACCGGCCGGAATGCTGACCTCGACCTGTTCCTTGACGGTGTTGTAACCCTTGCCGCCGCAGTGCGGACAGATCTTCTTGACATGTTTGCCCGTACCGTTGCAGTCCGGACACACGCCCTGCTGCTGGACGACACCGAAAGGTGTTCTCGATTGCCTTACCACTCTGCCCGAGCCTCTGCAGGTCGGACAGATCTCGATGTCGGCCTTGCTGGCAGCGCCGCTTCCGTCGCAGTACGTACACATCTTGTCGACTGTCAGGTTGACCATCTTGTCCACGCCGTGAACGGAATCAAGGAATTCGATATCCATCGACATATAACGGTTATCACCCTTGATCGGACCGTTCCTCCTGGAAGAAGATGATCCTCCGAAATTGAACCCGGAGAATCCTCCCATTCCTGAGAAGAAGTCTGAGAAGATATCTCCGAGATCATCCATATTCATTCCGCCAAAGCCCGAAGAATAACCGCCGCCCGCAAAACCTTCCATGCCCGCATGACCGAACTGGTCATACGCAGCCTTCTTCTGGGGATCGGATAAGACCTCATAAGCCTCATTGATCTCCTTGAATTTTGCTTCGGCATCCGGAGCCTTGTTGATATCCGGGTGATATTGTTTAGCCAACTTACGGTAAGCTTTTTTGATCTCATCGTCACTGGCACCCTTTGAGATCCCTAAGATCTCATAGTAATCGCGTTTGTCAGCCATAATACCTCCCTTTCTTTACTGTCAATATGCTTTAAATCTTTAATGAATATTACTTAGCCTTGAAATCAGCGTCGACGACATCATCGTTGTTGTTATTGCCGTTTCCGCTGTCATAGCCGCCAAATCCGGCATTCGGATCACTGTAGGTCTGCTGACCCTGATTTGCCTGCTGCTGATACATAGCTTCAGCCATGGCCTGGGCAGCCTTCTCGAGCTCGTCGAGCTTGCTCTTGAGGTGATCATAATCATTGTTGTCGATCATGGTCTGCAGTTCATCTCGCAAAGCCTTGACCTGTGCCTTCTGATCGGCAGTGACATTGGCGTTGTCCGTCTCCAGCTGCTGGTCGATCTGAGCGATGAAACCTTCAGCCTTGTTTCTTAACTCGATCTCTTCTCTTCTCTTGTCATCGGCAGCCTTGTTTTCCTCAGCCTCTCTGACCATCTTGTCGATCTCTTCATCAGACAGACCGGAAGAGTTGGTGATCGTGATCTCCTGTTTCTTGTTCGTGCCCTTGTCCAGAGCCGATACATGAACGATACCGTTGACATCGATATCGAATGTGACTTCGATCTGCGGGATACCCCTTCTGGCCGGTGCGATACCTGTCAGCTGGAAGTTGCCCAGCGTCTTGTTGTCGGCAGCCATCGGTCTTTCGCCCTGCAGAACGTGGATATCGACTGCCGGCTGGTTGTCGGCTGCTGTCGAGAAGATCTGCGACTTCTGTGTCGGGATCGTCGTATTTCTCGGGATCAGGACTGTCATGACACCGCCCAGGGTCTCGATACCCAGTGAAAGCGGAGTGACATCCAGCAGTAATACATCGTTCGGGTTGTTGCCCTGCAGGATTCCGCCCTGGATCGCCGCACCCATCGCAACGACTTCATCCGGGTTGACGGAACGGTTGGGTTCCTTGCCCAGTTCGGCCTTGACAGCTTCCTGAACAGAGATCATTCTGGTCGAGCCGCCTACCAGCAGAACTTCATCGATATCTGCGGGACTCAGACCGGAGTCTTTCAGCGCCTGTCTGACCGGACCGACGGTCCTGTCGACCAGGTGTTTGGTCATCTTGTCGAAATTCGCTCTGGTCAGATCCAGATCCAGATGCAGAGGACCTGACTCATCTGCGGAAATAAACGGCAGGGAAATGTGGGTCTGGACCATGGAGCTCAGATCCTTCTTGGCCTTTTCGGCTGCTTCCTTCAGTCTCTGCAAAGACATGCGGTCAGCCTTGAGGTCGATGCCGTGATGTGCTTTCTTGAATTCATCTGCCATCCAGTCAACGACGACATTATCGAAATCATCGCCGCCCAGATGGTTGTCACCGGCTGTTGCCAGCACTTCGAAGGTGCCGTCTGCCAGATCAAGGATGGAAACATCGAAGGTACCGCCGCCCAGGTCGAATACCAGGACTTTCTGTTCCTTGTCAGTTTTGTCGATACCGAAGGCCAGCGCTGCCGCTGTCGGTTCGTTGATGATACGCTCGACATCGAATCCGGCGATCTTGCCGGCATCCTTGGTCGCCTGACGCTGTGCATCATTGAAGTAAGCAGGGACTGTGATGACTGCTTTATCTACCTTTTCTCCCAGATAATCCTCGGCATATTTCTTCATATACTGAAGGATCATTGCCGAGATCTCCTGCGGCGTATAGTCCTTGCCGTTGACATGAACTTTCTCATTCGATCCCATCTTCCTCTTGATCGAAGAAACGGAATCCTTATTGGTGACGACCTGTCTCTTGGCAGCGTCGCCGACGATGATCTCACCGTCTTTGAATGCGACCACGGAAGGAGTTGTTCTGTTTCCTTCAGGGTTCGTAATAACTTTGACATCCTTGCCTTCCATGACGGAAACGCAGCTGTTTGTTGTACCTAAATCAATACCGATAATCTTGCTCATTTCAAATCCTCCTTTATTCGCTGATCTTGACCATTGCCGGTCTCAAGATACGATCTTTCAATACATAACCTTTCTGTAATATCTCAATGACGATGCCTGACTCCGTATCCTCTTTCTTTTCCTGCATGATCGCCTGTTCCAGATTGGGATCAAACGGTTTGTTCAGACATTCAATCTCCTCAACGCCCTCATTCTTCAAGGCGGCGATCAGCTGATTGTACGTCATTTCAATTCCTTTTTTGAAACTCTCATCACTTTCGTGAACTTCTGTCGCCAGAGCTCTCTCCAGATTGTCGATGACGGGCAGGATCTCTTTCGCAAACGACTGTATCCTGTACTTTCTGGTCATCTCCGCCTCTGCCGTGAGTCTCTTCTTCAGATTCTCCGTATCGGCATAGGCTCTGGCATAATCATTCTTCAGTTTGTCGATCTGCTTCAGAAGCTTATCTGTTTCCGATTCCTCATTGATATCCTCAACGATCTCTTCTTCTTCAACAGCCTCTTCAGCGATCTCTTCCTTTACATCTTCTTCCTTGATCTCTTCATTTTCAGGAATTTCTTTTTTCTTCTTTTTCTCTTCTGCCATAAAACTCCTTTCTAATGAAACATGTCTTCGATCTGTTTACAGATGAAATCCAGAAGGTTGACAACGCGGGAATATTCCATACGCCTGGGTCCCACGACCATCAGACGCGCATTGTCATCCGGATTGTCCGATATCCT